>JGI12210J13797_10002307_pt1 | contig 23828 bp, 20 predicted proteins | sample ElkSlonscriptome_3_FD_13797 | JGI IMG/M metagenome (IMG submission 13797)
GCGCGGCCGTGTTGCGACCGCGGCTGTCGAGCCAGTAGAGCAGCGACCCGTCGGTGGTGTAGCCGGCAGGCCCGGTGGTGAGCGAATCCTCCATTGCGGTGGTTTCGAACGGTTCCTCCTCGACCACGCCCTCGATCACGCGGAAATAGTCTGTCCCGCCCGCCTCGTTCTGGCGCATCGCCATGCGCAGGGTGAGCGTGTCGTCGGCCATGAAGCCGGCGAAGGAATCGTTCTCGTAAACGAGCGTGAGATCGCCCGTGTTGAGATCGAGCCGGTAAACGTCGTGAAACTGCGGATCGCGGTTGTTGAGCCCGACCAGGATCCGGTCCTTGATCGTCTCCGAGGCGCCGACGACCTGGACACGGGTGTTCTCGAACGGGGTGAGCGTCGTCTCCGCGCCGGTTTCGAGGTCGATCCGGTAGAGCAGGAAATTCTCGTCGCCGTCCTTGTCCTGCACGTAGAGCAGGCTCTTGGCATCGCCCGGCCAGAAATGCTGGCGAATGGGCCGCGCGGTCGCCTTGGTCATCACCCGCGCCTTGCCCGGATCGTCTGCCGGGGCGAGCCAGATGTTGAGCACTCCTTCGAATGGGGCGAGCCACGAGAGCCATTTGCCGTCCGGGCTGATCTTGCCCTGTGCGCGGGTCGGATTGCCGAACAGCGCCTCGCGCGGGATGATCGGATGGGTGTCGGCTGCAGGCATGGTCTCTCCCGTTGGTCGTGATGCTCTGGCGGGCCATGTATGCCCAACGGGCGCGATTGCCAGAGGCGGTTTCGACAAGCGCGCTACAGCGCCGGATTGGCATAGAAGTGCCAGGTGAAGATCGCCATCGCCCCGCGCTGCGGTCTCCAGGGCTCGCCGATCTCGCGGGTCTGTTTTTCCTTTGGGCGGTCCTCCAGGCCGACAAGCCGCCGCACGCCTTCCTGCACGGCAAGGTCTCCGGCGGGCCAGATATCGGGGCGACCCTCCGCGAAAAGAAGGTAGATCTCTGCCGACCAGCGCCCGATTCCCTTGATCTGCGTCAGCAGTGCGATCGCCTCCTCGTCGTCCCGGGGCAGGGCGTGAAGATCGATCTCGTCCGCCTCGACCAGTCCGCACAACGACCGGGCATAGCCCTGTTTCTGGCGCGACAGGCCGCAGNCGCGAAGCGTCTCGAAATCGCGCGCAAGCAGCGCATCGGGCGCGAAGTTCTCGCCCAGTTCGCCCTCGAGCCTGGCCCACATCGAGCTTGCTGCCGCGACCGAGACCTGCTGGCCGACGATGGTGCGCAGCAGCGTGCGAAAGCCGCGTTCGCGGATTCGCGGTGCGGGATAGCCGACCCGTTCGAGTTCGCGCGCAACGCGCGTGTCGCGGGCGGCGAGATCATCCAGCGCGCCTCGCAACTGCCCTTCGCTCAGCCCCATCGCACCTCGCCCACTCTCAAATCCCCTAACTTGCCTCCCGCCCAAAACTCGCCTAGCAGCCCGCGAGTTTCCCGAACAGCGCGAGGTCCTCTCGCGCAACCTTTCAAACGGCAGGAGAACGAGAGCCCATGCCCAAGCTGGTCGTCACCAATCGCGAAGGCGAAACGAGCGAAATCGACGTCGAGGACGGTCTGACGGTGATGGAAGCCATTCGCGACAACGGCTTCGACGAATTGCTGGCGCTGTGCGGCGGGTGCTGCTCCTGCGCGACCTGCCACATCCATGTCGATGCCGCCGCGATGGACAAGCTCCCCGCGATGAGCGAGGACGAGGACGACCTCCTCGAAAGCTCGGACCACCGCACCGATACCTCGCGCCTGTCGTGCCAGATCCCGTTCACCGACGCGCTCGACGGGCTCAAGGTCACGATTGCCCCCGAAGACTGATCCCGGTTGCGGGCGGGTCGATCCCGCCCTAGTTCTTGACCCATGAACATCACGGCGCCCATCGGCGACACCCTTTCGCTCATCGGCAACACCCCGCTCGTCCGGCTTGCCGGGCCGAGCGAGGCGGCGGGCTGCGATATCTGGGGCAAGTGCGAATTCGCCAATCCGGGCTCCAGCGTTAAGGACCGCGCGGCGCTCTGGATGATCCGCGATGCCGAGGCGCGCGGCGAGCTCGAACCCGGCGGCACCGTGATCGAGGGGACTGCGGGCAATACCGGCATTGGCATCGCGCTGGTGGCAAACGCTCTTGGCTACCGCACCGTGATCGTCATGCCCGACAACCAGTCGAAGGAGAAGATGGACACGCTGCGTGCGCTCGGCGCGGAGCTGGTGCTGGTCCCGCCGACCAAATACGCCGATCCCAACCACTTCCAGCACGTCTCGCGCCGGATGGCAGAGGAGACCGAAGGCGCGGTCTGGGCCGGGCAGTTCGACAATATCGCCAATCGCAAGGCCCATATCGAGGGCACCGCGCAGGAGCTCTGGCACCAGACCGAAGGCCGGATCGACGGGTTCACCTGCGCCGCGGGGACAGGCGGGACGATCGCGGGCGTCGGCATGGGCCTGAAGGAGCGAAACCCGGACGTCCGCATCGCCCTCACTGATCCGCATGGCGCCGCGCTCTACAATTACTTCGCGCATGGTGAACTGAAGGCCGAGGGTTCCTCGGTCGCCGAGGGGATCGGGCAGGGGCGGATCACCGCCAATCTCGAAGGCGCGCCGATCGATACCCAGTTCCGGATCTCCGACGAGCAAGGGCTCGTCTGGGTGGAACGGCTGCTGCGCGAGGAAGGACTATGCCTCGGCCTGTCCTCCGGCATCAATGTCGCCGGCGCGATCGAACTGGGCCGCCAGCTTATCGGCGATGGGCGCGACAACCCGCAGGTCGCGACGATCCTGTGCGATACAGGCTTTCGCTATCTCTCGACGCTCTACAATGCCGACTGGCTCCGGTCGAAGGGTCTGCCGGTGTTCCCGTGGCTGGAAAACGGCGAGGCGGCGCGCTAGGGTCGGGTATGAAAGCGCGCAGGCTCTTCGCGATGGAACCGGCTGGCCGTGACGAGGACGCGCCCGAAGGCGCACCGGTCGGCGGCCCGCGCTCCGAGGCGATGCAGCGGCTCCAGGTCGGCGTCTTCGGCATTTGCGCGATGATCCTGCTGGTGGGGCTTGCGAGCATTATCGGCAGCCAGGCCGATCTCGTCGAGGAAACCGCCGTGCCCGATGCCGCGCCCACGACCGAACCGACCGCTGCACCCGCTCAGCGCGACCCGCTCGCCGATGCCGGCGTCGTCCCGCCGACGGAACCCGATCCAGCGCCCGCTCCCGAGCCGGAACCGCATTCGCAGGCGGGGCCTGCACCGGTCAACGGCCCCTCCACGCTGAACCCGCCCTCCGCTGGTGCGCCGCGGGAAACGGTCGAGGGCGAGCGATGATTTGCGCGACATCCCGCGAGCGGAGCTAGCCGGAAGCCGATGGCGGCCCGGCCTGCCCGCACGGTTCTTGCCGGCGGCCTGCTCGTCGGTCTCGCCATCGTTCTGGCGCTGCTCCTGCCGCGCCTGTTCCTGCCCGGCGATGCGCCCGTGGCCCCCGCTTCCGATCGGCTGACCGCTTTGCCAGTCCCGGGCTCCACTCCGGGCAAGCGTCCGCGGCTCGGCCTGCATACGGGCCTCCCGCTTTACCGGCCGCTCGGGCTCGGTGTGGAAGCGCTCGCCCGGGGTGAGGGCGATGTGCCGTGGCAGCGGCGCGCGCTCGAGCGGGCCCATGCCATCGTCCTCCTCGACACGCTTGCCCCTGTGCCGGGCCTGTTGCCCGGCGACCCGCCGGTCGATCCCCTAGGCGGGTTGGGACGGCTTGCAGTGATCCAGCCGCGCGCTCTGACGCCGGCCGACAATGTCGCGCTCGATGACTGGGTGAAGGCGGGCGGACGGCTGCTGCTGGTGCTCGATCCGATGCTGACGGGCGAATACGATCTGCCGCTGGGCGATCCGCGCCATCCGAATACGGTCGCGCTGATCCCGCCGGTGGTCGAACGCTGGGGGCTCGAGATCGCCTATGACGAGACGCAGGAGCCGCGCTTCGCCTCCTATAGCGGCGGGACGATCCCTCTTGCGATGGCGGGAGAGGTGCGCGCGCTGGAGGGGCGCGGGACGGATTGCGCCTTTGCCGCGGACCACGCGCTCGCCCGGTGCCGGGTGGGCGATGGGAGCGTCACCCTGCTCGCCGATGCCGCCCTGTTCGAGCACGAGGCGCTCGCGACGGAAGCGGGGCAGGGCGGCTCGGCGATCGGGGCGTTGCTGGATCATGCCTTCGTCGAAGGGGCCAGCGGGGATGTCGCGGGAAAGCGTGCCAACCGGTCCGGGGATTGAGCGGGAATCGGGCGGGAATCCATGCGAGGAGGGGGGTTTGGTTCGCATAGTTCATACGCGAGGCCTCCGCGCGAACACGGAGTGCAGGATAGAATAGTATTTTGAATCAGATACTTATCAAGTAATCCCGCGAAATCCCGCATAATTCCCTTTTCACCCGCGTGCTTCCCGGATATTACCGGGCTCCATCAAACATGCCGATTTGTCCCGCGTCGCCGCTGCCAGCGCGGCGCGCCGCCCGAACGTGCGCTCGGGCGGCAGCGGGGAAGGCGTGTTCGGGGACGGTGCATTCGAGAGGGGATTTGACCGAGCGTGGCAGGTTTTGCGGGATATAACGGACAGGCCTTTTCGCCCGCGGGCGACAAGGGCCGTTTTGTCCTGCCGCCGACCTTCCGCAAGGCCGTGAAGGAAAGCTCCGGCGGCGCGAAGACGCTCTGCCTTGCCGTGCACGACAAGTATGACTGCCTCGTCGGCTTCGGCCTTTCGCGCATGGACGAACTGCACGCCCAGCTCGACAAGGAGGAGGAGCGCGCGATCCGGCTCGGGCTTGCCGATTTCGACCCCGACGCGCGGGCCCAGCAATTGTTCGGCTTCGAGCAGGTCCCGTTCGACGATTCGGGCCGCTTCGTCATGCCCGAACACCTGCGCGATCTCGGCAAGGTCGAGGACGCGCTCTATTTCCACGGCGCGGGCAAGTTCTTCTTTGCCTGGAACCCCGACGAACTTGCCCGCATGGACGCCAGTTTCAGGGGCGCGCAGGCCGCCTGCCAAAAGCTCGTCTGCGAGGCCGAGGCCAAGGCGAGGAAGAAGGGCGCGTGATGGCGGCATCGCACATCCCTGTCCTGCTCGATGAAGTCGTTGCCGCGATCGCGCCCGCGCCTGGCATGAGCATCGTCGATGCGACCTTCGGTGCCGGCGGTTACTCGGCCGCGCTGCTCGAAGCGGGCGCGCGCGTCTTCGCCTTCGACCGTGATCCGCACGCCATCGAGGAAGGCGAGGCGATGGTCGCCCGCTACGAGGGCCGCCTGTCGCTGCATGCGCGGCGCTTTTCCGAAATGGCCGACGAGCTTGCCGCGCTCGGCATCCAGCAAGTCGATGCGGTCGTCATGGATATCGGCGTTTCGTCGATGCAGCTCGACCGGTCGGAACGCGGCTTCGCCTTTTCGGCCGACGGCCCGCTCGACATGCGGATGAGCGGCGCGGGGGCAAGCGCCGCCGATTTCCTCAACACTGCCGACGAGGCCGCGATCGCCGACGTGCTCTACCATTACGGCGAGGAACGCCAGTCGCGCCGGGTCGCCCGCGCGATCGTCGCCGCGCGCCCGCTCGAGACGACGGGCGATCTCGCCCGGGTGGTGCGCAAGGCGCTCGGCCACAAGCCGCACGAGAAGAAGGACCCCGCCACCCGCACTTTCCAGGCGGTGCGCATCCATGTGAACGACGAGCTCGGCGAACTTCGCGCTGGCCTCGCTGCGGCGGAAATCCTGCTGCGCGAGGGCGGGGTGCTTGCCGTGGTCAGCTTCCACAGCCTCGAGGACCGCATCGTCAAGCGGTTCCTGCGCGAGGCCTCGGGCGCGGGCCGCGCCGTGTCGCGCCACCTGCCGGGCGAGGTCCCGGGGCCCGAGCCGACCTTTGCGAAACTGTCAAAGGCGATCCGCGCGAGCGACGCGGAGATCGCCCGCAACCCGCGCGCCCGGTCCTCGGTCCTGCGCCATGCGTCGAGGACCGCTGCTCCGGCACGCGCGATCAACCAGGGAGAGGGATCATGATGGTCACCCACTCGCGGATGCGTTCGCTCGGCTGGGCCGCGGTGCTGATGCTGTGCCTTGGCCTGTTCGTGCTCCTCAGCCTGCGCGTCCATGCGGTCAGGAGCGAGGTCCTGCTGGCCGAGCGCCAGATCATCCGGCTTGAGCGCGAGACGCGCCGGCTCGAGACCGAATTCCAGGCCCGCGCCAATCAGCGCCAGCTGGCCGAGTGGAACCGGGTCGAGTTCGGATACGAGGCCCCGCGCGCCGACCAGTATCTCGATGGCGAGCGTCAGCTGGCAAGCCTGGGCCAGCCGCGCGGCCCCGACGCGCCCGCGCCGATCCGCGTCGCCCGGGCCGAACCCGCAGGCGAAGGTGCGGGCGCCGGGGCCGCTCGGCCACGCACAATGGTCTCGCCCTTGACGGGCAAGCCCGTCACGCTCGCATCGGCTGCCGCCGCGGCGAGCGCGGATGCGCCGTCCCGTTTTGCCGAGGCCTTCGGCGATTTCCTGATCGAGGCCTCACCGATCCGTCCGGCGCGCGCGCAGGTGCAGGCGGGCGCGCCCGGCGATGCGAAAGGCAGCGCTCAATGAATGTCCAGGCCCCCGGCCTCGGACGCGGCTTCGGGTCCGGGATCGGAGAGGCCGGCCTGCAGCGCCAGCTCCCGCTCGGTTTCGAGCCTGCAAAGCGCGGCGCAGGCCCGGCGCCCAAGGCTCTGCCCGCTTCCCCGCAGGGCCCGCAGCCCGCCCAGCCGACGGGGCGCGTCCAGCTCGTCAGCCTGCGCCAGGAATTGCTGCTCACCGCGCGCGTGCGGCTGCTTGTCATCGCGCTGCTTTTCGCGGCTCTCGCCGGCGTCGCACTGGCGCGGCTCGGCTGGCTCGGGCTCGCGGGAGAAAGCCCCGCGCGCACCAGCCTCGATGCCGCGCTTCTGCCCGATCGCGGAGAGATCACCGACCGCAACGGCGTGCCGCTCGCGCGGGCCTTCGATGCCTATGCGCTGTGGTTCAATCCGCGCGCAATGGACGATGGCGGCTCCCCGCTGATCCGCACGCCGCAGGAGGTCGCGGCCGGCCTGAAGGCGATCTTCCCCGAAATGAACGAGGCCGCCACGGCCCGGATGCTCGCGAGCGGGAAGCCCAGCTATCTGCGCCGCCGGATCCTGCCCGAAGAGGCGAACGCGGTGTTCGATCTCGGCGAAATCGCGCTCGAGACGCCGCGCGAACAGGACCGGCATTATCCGCAAGGGAAACTGGCCGCGCACGTGCTTGGCTATGTCGTGGAGGAGGAGGACGGCACGCTCGGCGGACGCGTGGGGATGGAGCAGGTGCTGGACGACCGGCTCGCCGATACCGCATCGCGCGCCGATCCTGCAGCACTGTCCATCGACCTGCGCGTGCAGGGCGCGCTCGAGGACGAGATGCGTTCGGGCATGCTCGCGACCGATGCGCTCGGCGCGGCGGGCGTGGTGCTCGATGTCGATACGGGAGAGGTGGTGGCGCTCGCCTCGCTGCCCGATTTCGATCCCAACCGGATTGCCAGGGAAGACGTGCCCAACATGCTCAACCGGGTGACCAACCAGGTCTCCGAACTGGGCTCGACCTTCAAGCCGCTGACTGTCGCGGCGGCGATCGATGCCGGCGTCATTCGCGACCTGTCGCGCGACTGGGATGCAACCCCGGTCGAGATCGGGCGGCGGCGCCTGTCCGATTATTCGGACAAGGGCGATACGCTCAACATCCCGCAGGCGCTGGCCTATTCGTCGAACACGGTGACGATGCGGGTCGCCGACAAGCTCGGGCCGGAGCGGCTCAAGCGGGTCCTGATGGATCTCCACATGCACGAGCGTCCCACGATCGAGCTGCCCGCGCGCGCCCTGCCGTTCTGGCCCAAGGGCGAGTGGAGCCGGATCCGGACACTGACGGTCGGCTATGGTCACGGCATCGCGGTGACCCCGCTGCATCTTGCGACCGCCTATGCCGCGATGGTCAATGGCGGGGTCTGGCGCCCGGCGACCTTGCACAAGCTGGACGCAGGCAACGTGCCGCGCGGCAAAAGGGTGTTCAAGGCATCGACCTCGGCCCGGATGCGCCAGCTTCTGCGGATGATCGCGCTCTATGGCACGGGCCGCAGCGCCGATGCCGAGGGTTACCGGGTGGGCGGCAAGACCGGATCGGCGGAGAAGAATTCGGGCGGGCGCTATTCCAAGACGAAACTCATCAGCACCTTTGCCGCCGCCTTCCCGATGGACCGCCCGCGCTATGTCGTGGTCGTGGTTCTCGACGAACCGCGCGGGACCATCGCCAGCTCGTATCAGCGCACCGCGGCGTGGAACGCGGCGCCGATCGTGGGGCGGCTGGTGCCGCGGATCGGGCCGATGCTCGGCGTGCGGCCGGACGACAATCGCGACGTCGACATCTCGGACCTTCGCTATCTGATGGAGAAGGCCAGGTGAGGCTCTCGGCGCTTCTTGACGCGGCGGAGCTGGAGCATGCGGGCGAATGGTCCGATGCAACCGTGAGCGGCTTTGCCATCGACCACCGCAAGGTTGCGCCCGGCACGGTCTTCGGCGCATTCCGGGGCGAGCGGTTCAATGCCGAGGATGTCATCCCCGAAGCGATCGAGGCGGGCGCAATTGCCGTCGTTGCCTCTCCGCACGCCCGCGTCGAAGGCGCGGCGCACATCGCGAGCGAGGAACCGCGCCGCGCCTTCGCCCGGCTCGCCGCGCGTTTCTTCGAGCCGGTGCCCGATACCCTCGTCGCGGTGACGGGGACCAACGGCAAGACCTCGACCGCCGAGATGACCCGCCAGATCTGGCGCATGTGCGGCCTCAGCGCGGCGAGCATCGGGACGCTCGGCGTGACCACCCCCGACGGCAGCGTTGCGACCGGGCTGACCACGCCCGACATTGTCACCTTTCTCGCCAACATGGCCGGCCTTGCGCGCGAAGGCGTCACCCATGTCGCCTACGAGGCTTCCAGCCACGGCCTCGCCCAATACCGCAATGAGGGCCTGGCTCTCGCGGCATGCGCCTTCACCAATTTCAGCCGCGACCACCTCGACTATCACGGCACGATGGAGGCCTATTTCGTGGCCAAGATGCGCCTGTTCGACGAGGTCGCCCGGCCCGGCATCCCGGCGGTGATCTTCGACGGCGGTCGCGACGACATCTGGATCCCGAGGGCGATCGAGCGGGCAAGGGTGCGCGGGCTCGACGTGCGGACGGTCGGCGAGAAGGGCACGTTCCTCAAGCTCACCGGGCGCGAGGCGACGCAATTGGGGCAGGTGCTTACCATCGAGCTCGAGGAATGCGCGCGCACCGTCAAACTCCCCCTGATCGGCGAATACCAGGCCGCGAATGCGCTGGTCGCGGCGGGCCTTGCCCTGTCGACCGGCTGCGAGACGGGGCACGTCTTCGACGCCCTTTCGCGGCTTCAGCCGGTGCGCGGCCGGCTCGAACGCGCCGCGATCGCCCCGGTGGGCACGCCCCTCTATGTCGACTACGCTCACACACCCGACGCGCTCGAGGCCGCCATCGCGGCGCTGCGCGGCCATGTCGATGCGGGGCGCGGGGGCCGGCTTGCCGTGGTCTTCGGCGCGGGCGGTGACCGCGACCCCGGCAAGCGCGCCTTGATGGGCGCAGTCGCCGCGCGCGGAGCCGAGCGGGTGATTGTCACCGACGACAATCCGCGCGGCGAGGACGCTGCCGCGATCCGCGCCGCGATCCTGGAAGGCGCGCGCGGTGCGGCAACCGGGGCGCAGATTGCCGAGGTCGCCGGAAGGCGCGACGCCATCGCCGAGGCCGTCGCGGGCGCAGGCGGACACGACATCATACTCGTGGCGGGGAAAGGTCATGAGCAGGGGCAGATTATCGGCTCGGGAGCAGATATGCGGGTTCTACCGTTCGACGATGTGGAAGTGGCGCGCGAATGCGCGGCCGAAGGCAACCGGGATATGGGTCGATGATGCGAAGCACCTCAGCGCTTCTGAAGAGCTGGCCGCTCAGCCCTCGCGATGCGCTCCCGCTCGCGCTGTGGGATGCGGCCGGGATCGCGGCGGCCACCGGCGGCACGGCAAGCCACGCCTTCCAGGCCTCCGGTATCGAGATGGATTCGCGCGACGTGCGCCCGGGCGACGTGTTCGTGGCGCTCAAGGGAGAGGCGATGGACGGCCACCGCTTTCTCGAACAGGCCTTCGGTCAGGGCGCGGTCGCCGCGATCGTCGATCGCCCGGTCGATTTCCCGCACGTCCTCGTCGCGGATACCACCAGGGCGCTGCACGACCTCGCCCATGCCGCGCGTGAGCGTTCGTCCGCCGTGCGCATCGGCATCACCGGATCGGTCGGCAAGACCGGCATGAAGGAGGCGATCTTCGCCTGTCTCGACCGCGCCAGCCGCGGCGCGGCGCATCGCAGCGTCCGGAGCTACAACAACCATGTCGGCGTGCCGCTCTCGCTCGCGCGAATGCCCGCGCGCGCGCGGTTCGGCGTGTTCGAGATGGGGATGAACCATGCAGGCGAGATCGCGCCGCTGTCCGCTCATGTCCGCCCCCACGTCGCGCTCATCACCACGATCGCGCCCGCCCATATCGAAAATCTCGGCAGCATGGAGGCGATCGCGGATGAAAAGGCGCAGATCTTCACCGGCCTGATGCCGGGCGGGACCGCGATCATTCCGGCCGACAGCGAATGGTCCGAACGCCTGATCGGCCATGCAACGGGGCTGGGGCACAAGGTCGTCACGTTCGGCCGCAGCGAGGGCGCGCATGTGCGCCTGCTCGACGCGATTCCCTCTGCCAATGGCGGTTCGCTCGTCACCGCCGATCTTGGCGGCGCGGCGCGGCTGTGCTTTTCGGTCGCGGAGCCGGGCGAGCACTGGATCGCCAACGCGCTTGGCGTCATGGCGGCGGTGCGCGCGGCCGGAGGCGATCTCGGCGCAGCGGGCCTTGCGCTTGCGGAAATGGGCGGGCTCAAGGGCCGCGGCGCGCGCTTCCAGATCGAAGTGCCGGGCGGCAAGGCGCTCTTGATCGACGAAAGCTACAACGCCAATCCCGCCTCGATGCGGGCCACCTTGCGCGCATTGGGCCAGACCCCGGCGCATCGCCGCGTCGCGGTCCTCGGCAGCATGAAGGAACTCGGCGATTTTGCCGAAGGCTTCCATGCCCAGCTCGCCGAGCCGCTGGTCGAGGCGAAAATCGACCACGCGATCCTTGTCGGCGACGAGATGCGCTCGCTCGCCGCCGAATTGGGGAAAGGGCCCGCCAATTCGCTTGGATTCGCGCCCGCTTTCGAGCATTGCGAAACGCCTGCCGAGGCGATCCGGGCGCTCGAGCATTACGGTCTCACCCATGGCGATGCTGTTCTCGTGAAGGGCTCCAATTCGGTCGGGCTCGGCAGGCTGGTGTTACATTTCACGAAAGGTGCGGGCTGAAGCTCGCGCCGGGGACGAGTTCATGCTCTATCTTCTCGCGGAATGGCTGGGTTTCGAAGGCGCGCTCAATCTCGTGCGCTACCAGACATTCCGCTTCGGAGCGACGCTGATGACGGCGCTCGTCTTCGGGCTCATCATCGGGCCGCGCTTCATCAACATGCTGCGCGTGCGCCAGGGCAAGGGCCAGCCGATCCGCGAGGACGGGCCGCAATCGCATCTGGCCAAGCGCGGCACGCCGACCATGGGCGGGCTGATGATCCTCGTCGCATTGACGTTCTCGCTGGTGCTTTGGATGGACCTGTCGAGCCCGTTTGTCTGGGCCTGTCTCGCGGTGACGGTCGGGTTCGGCATCATCGGTTTCCTCGATGACTATGCCAAGGTTTCGAAAGCGAGCCACGCGGGCGTATCGGGACGCGTGCGGCTCTTGATGGAATTCGCGGTCGCAGGGGTCGCGAGCTGGATCATCGTCAGCCAGATCAGCACGAACCTCTACGTCCCCTTCTTCTCCGAGGTCGAGATCCCGCTCGGCCCGGCCTATTACGTCTTCGCCGCCTTCGTCATGGTCGGCGCGGGCAATGCGGTGAACCTGACCGACGGATTGGACGGGCTCGCGATCATGCCGGTCATCATCGCGGCAGGGACCTTCGCCATCATCGCCTATCTCGTCGGGCGGGTCGATTTCAGCGAATATCTCGGCATTCCGCACGTGCCGGGCGCGGGCGAGCTGGCGGTGTTCTGCGCGGCGATCATGGGGGCGGGGCTCGCCTTCCTGTGGTTCAACGCGCCGCCTGCCGCGGTCTTCATGGGCGATACGGGAAGCCTTGCACTGGGCGGAGCACTGGGCGCGATCGCGGTCGCTTCGCATCACGAGGTCGTGCTCGCCATCGTGGGCGGGCTGTTCGTGCTCGAAGCGGTCTCGGTCATCATCCAGGTGTTCTGGTTCAAGCGCACCGGCAGGCGGGTCTTCCGCATGGCGCCGATCCATCACCATTTCGAACAACTGGGCTGGAGCGAGAGCAAGGTCGTGATCCGGTTCTGGATCATCGCCATCGTCCTCGCGCTGATGGGCCTTGCCACGTTGAAGCTGAGGTAAGGGCGCGGGCGTGATCACTTCGAGCGCCTTTTCTGACAAGCGCTATGCGGTGCTCGGGCTGGCGCGATCGGGCGCGGCGAGCGTCGAGGCGCTGCTCGCCAGCGGGGCCGAGGTGACGGCATGGGATCGCGACGGTGATCGCTGCGCCCCGTTCGAGGGGCGCTGCGACATTGCCGATCCGCTCGGGCTCGACCTGACGGGCTTCGACGGCGTGGTGGTGTCGCCCGGAGTGCCGCTCAACACCCATCCGATCGGCCCCCACGCGGCGAAATCCGGCGTTCCCGTAATCGGCGACATCGAGCTTTTCGCGCGTGCCCGGCGCGACATGGTGGAGCACCGCGTCGTCGGCATCACCGGGACCAACGGCAAGTCGACCGTCACCGCGCTCACCCACCATATCCTCGCCATGGCGGGTATCCCGGCGGTCATGGGGGGCAATATCGGCGAGCCGGTCCTGTCGCGCGAACCGCTTGCCCCGAACGACAACGGGCTGGGCGTATACGTGCTGGAGCTGTCGAGCTTCCAGATCGATCTCACTGTCAGCCTCGACCCGGATATCGCGGCGCTTACCAACATCAGCCCCGACCATCTCGATCGCTATGCCGATTACGCCGCCTATGCCACGGCCAAGGAGCGATTGTTCGACATGCAGTCGGCGCGCCATTTCGCCGTGTTCGGCACCGATGAAGGCCCCACGGGCGCGATCCGCGCGCGGCAGGTCGATCGGCGCGGGGGCGCGCGCGCGGTGCTCGCCGATATGTCTCGGTTCGAGGCGCTCCAGCGGGAGTGGCCCTCTCTTGCCGGACCGCACAATCTCCAGAACGTTGCTGTCGCGGTCGCGCTGGTCGAGGAACTGGGCGTGACCGAGGCCCAGTGGCGCCATTCCCTGCCGCGCTTTCGCGGGCTGCCCCACCGGATGGAGCGGGTTTGCGAAAAGGAAGGCGTGCTCTTCGTCAACGATTCCAAGGCGACCAATCCCGCTTCCGCCGCTCCTGCCCTTGCCGCCTTTCCGTGCGACCCGGCGATCCACGATGCCGCGCCGCGGGTTCACTGGATCGTCGGCGGACTTGCCAAGGAGGAGGGCCTTGCCGAATGCGAAGCCCATATCGGCAACATCGCGGCGGCTTACACGGTGGGAGAGGCGGGGCCGATGTTCGCCGACCTGCTCGAGCGCCGTGGCCTCGGGGTCGAACGCTGCGAGATCATCGCCGAGGCCGTCACCCGCGCCCACGCCGCCGCGAGGCCGGGGGATGTCGTGCTGCTGTCGCCTGCCTGCGCGAGTTACGACCAGTTTCGCGACTACGAGAAGCGCGGTGAGCATTTCCGCCACCTCGTCGGCGTGATCGCAGATTGCGAGGTGCGCGCAGCCGGTCCGTTCGCCGGCGAGGGGCAGGTTTCATGACCGCGCCCGGCACCTATCCCCCCTCGCGCAGGAGCGCCTCGACCCTGCCGCCCGCACTTGCGCGGCGCGGCTGGCGCGAGGAAGTGCGCATCTGGTGGCGCGAGGTCGACCTCTGGCTCTTCGGCCTCATCCTTCTGCTGATGGGCTTTGGCACACTCGCCGTCGCCGCCGCATCGCCGGCAAGCGCCGATCAGCTCTCGGTCGCCGCTGTGACGCTCGACCCGTTCCTGTTCCTGAAGCGCCACGTCGTTTTCCAGCTGCTCGGCCTTGCGTTGATGATCGGCCTGTCCTTCCTCGGGCGCGAGGATGCGCGGCGTGTCGCCATCGTCGCCTTCGCCTTCATGCTCGCCCTCCTTGTTCTCGTGCCCTTCATCGGGGTCGAGAAGAACGGTTCGCGGCGCTGGCTCGAAATCGGCATCAGCCTCCAGCCGAGCGAATTCCTCAAGCCGGGCTTTGCGGTCGTGCTCGCCTGGATCCTGTCGTGGCGGCTGCGCGACCCGCATCTGCCGGTGCTGGCCTTTGCCAGCGCCATTCTCGCCCTGATAGCGGGCCTTTTGATGATGCAGCCCAATCTCGGCGAGACGATCCTGTTCGGCGGGATCTGGTTCGTCATGGTGACGCTTGCCGGGGTGTCGCTCAAACGCATTGCCGGGGTCGCCGGGGCCGGGATTGCCGGGCTCGTCGTGACCTATTTCCTCTATGACAATGCGCGGAACCGGATCGATTCCTTCCTTGGCGGGGGGACCGCTTTCGACCAGGTCGATCTTGCGTTCCGCACGCTTACCCATGGCGGCTGGTCGGGGACCGGCCTGTGGCTCGGCACGCGCAAGATGAACCTGCCCGAGGCGCATACCGATTACATCTTCTCGGTCATCGGCGAGGAATTCGGCCTTGTCACATGCGCGCTGGTGGTGGCGCTTTATTGCGCGATCGTGCTACGGGCGCTGATGCGGCTGGTGGACGAGGACAACCTGTTCGCGCTGCTCGCCGGGGCGGGGCTGATCGCGCAGGTCGGCGGGCAGGCTTTCATGAACGTGCTCGTCAATCTCCAGCTGTTCCCGTCAAAGGGCGCGACATTGCCGCTCATCAGCTATGGCGGGTCATCGACGCTGGCGGTGTCCTTCGCGCTTGGGCTGTTGCTGGCGATCACACGGCGCAATCCCTTCCTCAAGCGCGAGGGCGGCGGATTGCGCGACCTGTTCGAGCGCAAGGAGGAGCGCGCATGACGCACGAAACGCGCCAGAGCCCCCGCACCGGGGCCAGCCGGCATTTCGTCCTCGCTGCAGGGGGCACGGGCGGGCACTTGATTCCGGCCTTCGCGCTCGCGATCGAGCTGGAGGCACGCGGTCATCACGTCGCGCTCGTCACCGATGAACGCGGCGCGAACATCCCCGGCAAGCCCGAGGGGCTGACCGCCCATGTCCTGCCTGCCGGACGGTTCGGGAAGAACCCGATCAAGTGGATCGGCGGCCTGCGCGCCGTGCTCGAGGGACGAGGCATGGCGCTGCGCCTGTTCGACAGTTTCGAGCCGAGCGCGGTGATCGGTTTCGGCGGCTATCCCGCGCTTCCCGCGCTGCTCGCTTCGGCCAGTGCCAGAGTGCCGAGCGTCATCCACGAACAGAACGCGGTGCTGGGGCGGGTCAATCGGCTGCTGGCAGGCCGCGTCGATGCGATCGCGACATCCTACGATGCGGTCGACCGGCTGAAGGCGAGCCACGCGCACAAGGTCCACCTTACCGGCAACCCGGTGCGCGAGGAGGTGCTGGGTTTGCGCGACATGGATTTCCCCGCGCTGACCGAGGAGGGCCTTTTGCGGGTCCTCGTCACCGGTGGGTCGCAGGGCGCTCGGGTGCTGTCCGAAATCGTGCCCGATGGCCTTGCCATGCTGCCGCCCGCCTTGCGCAGCCGTCTGCAGGTCACGCAGCAATGCCGCCCCGAGGATCTCGATGCGGTCCGCGCCCGCTATGCCGAGCATGACATACCGGCCGAACTCGGCACCTATTTCGAGGACATGCACGAACGGCTCGCCGACACGCACCTGTTCATCGGGCGGGCGGGCGCATCGACCATCGCCGAACTCACCGCGGTCGGGCGCCCGGCGATCCTCATTCCGCTGCCCATCGCGACCGACGACCACCAGGCGGCGAACACGCGCGAGATCGTCAAGGCGGGCGGGGCGCGCATGATCCGGCAGGAGAAGTTCACGCCCAAGGAGCTTGCCAAGCAGATCCAGGCGCTCGCCCAGAACCCGGCGAGCCTCGGCAATGCCGCCCATGCCGCGTTCAATTGCGGGCGACCCGATGCGACGCGCGACCTTGCCGACCTCGTCGAGAGCCTTGGCGGGATCGATCTCATGGATGTGATCCGCGTCGGCGAGAAAACCCCGCGCGGCGCGGCTGCGGCGGTGCGGGCGCAGCCTTCGACGCGCGACGAGGACATGGCAGCGTGAGGGGCCCGGCGTGAGAGGCGTTCCGACCGATATCGGCACGATCCACTTCGTCGGCATCGGCGGGATCGGCATGTCCGGCATTGCCGAGGTGATGCACAATCTGGGCTATGCCGTGCAGGGCTCCGACATCGCCGAAGGCGCAAGCGTAGAGCGCCTGCGCGGACGCGGCATCGCGGTCCATATCGGCCACGCGAAAGGCAATGTCGAAGGCGCGGCGGTGGTCGTCATCTCGACGGCCGTGAAACGCGACAATCCCGAAGTTGCCGCGGCCCTCGAGGCGCGCATCCCGGTCGTGCGCCGGGCGGAAATGCTCGCCGAACTGATGCGTCTGAAATCCACGGTCGCGGTCGCGGGCACGCATGGCAAGACCACGACCACCAGCATGGTCGCAAGCCTGCTCGATCGCGGCGGGATCGATCCGACCGTGATCAATGGCGGGATCATCGAGCAATACGGCTCGAACGCGCGACTGGGCGATTCCGACTGGATGGTGGTCGAAGCGGATGAAAGCGACGGCAGTTTCCTGCGTCTCGACGGGACAATCGCGGTCGTGACCAATATCGATCCCGAACATCTCGACCATTACGGCGATTTCGACGGTGTGAAACGCGCCTTCCTCGAATTCATCCAGAACGTGCCCTTCTACGGCGCGGCGATCCTGTGCGTCGATCACCCGGAAGTGCAGGCGGTGATCGGCCAGGTGCGCGATCGCAAGGTGGTGACCTACGGCTTCTCGCTCCAGGCCGATATCTGCGGGGTCAACGTGCGCAGCGCGGATGGCGGCAACACCTTCGACGTCATCGTGCGCCAGCGCGGGCATCGCGACGAAAAGCACGACCGCCGGATCGAGGGCGTGCACCTGCCCATGCCCGGCCGCCACAACGTCCAGAACGCGCTCGCCGCGATTGCCGTTGCGATCGAGATGGGGTGCAGCGACGAAGTCATCCGCGAAGGCTTCGGCGCGTTCAGCGGCGTGCGGCGGCGCTTCACCAAGGTCGGCACGATCGCGCTTCCCGGCGGCTCTGCCAGCGTTATCGACGATTACGCCCATCACCCGGTCGAGATCCAGGCCGTGCTCGCCGCCGCGCGCGAGGCGGTCGCCAGCGAGGGTCCGGCCAACGGAGAGGGCGCGCGGGTCATCGCGGTCGCCCAGCCGCATCGCTACACCCGCCTGCATGACCTGATGGACGGCTTCCAGTCCTGTTTCAACGATGCCGACATCGTGCTCGTCACCCCCGTCTACGAAGCCGGCGAGGAGCCGCTGCCGGGCGTCGATTCCGCCGCGCTCGTCGCGGGGCTGAAATCGCGCGGGCATCGCAGCGCCACAACGGTCGAAAGCCATTCGGAACTCGCCGAGACACTCGCCGAGACGCTGCGTGCCGGCGACATGGTGGTCTGTCTCGGAGCCGGGGATATCACCCGCTGGGCGGCTACCCTTGCGGGCGCGGTCGAAGCACATGTGGGGCATGAACGATAGAATGGTCCAGCCCGGCGACACCTGGAAACACGATGACGGACGGGCCCCGACCTGCGCGGTCGAGGGCGCGGTGGCCGCGCCCGTCCCGCTCGACGGGATAAGGGGCGATCTCAGCTGCAAGGCGCCGCTGGCAAAGCTCGTCTGGTTCAAGAGCGGCGGGCAGGCCGACTGGCTGTTCGAACCCGCCGATCTCGACGACCTTCGCCTGTTCATCGAACGGCTCCGCGGGCAGCTTCCGGTCCTCGCCCTGGGCCTCGGCTCCAATCTCATCATCCGCGACGGCGGCGTGCCGGGCGTCGTGGTGCGGCTGGGCAAGCCATTCATGACCGCGGAGGCAGGCGAGGGCTCGACGCTTTCATGCGGCGCGGGCGCTCCGGGCATTCTCGTCGCCTCGACCGCGCGCGATGCAGGCATTGCCGGGCTCGAATTCCTGCGCGGGATACCGGGGACGGTGGGCGGCTTCGTGCGGATGAACGGCGGGGCCTATGGCAGCGAGGTCGCGGACGTGCTGGTGGACTGCGATGTCATCCTGCCCGGCGGCGAGTTCGTGACCCTGCCGGTCGAGGACCTGGGCTACACCTATCGCCACAGCGATCTTCCCGACGGCGCGATCGTCGTTGCCGCCCGGTTCAGGGGCCGACCCGGAGACCCCGAGGCGATCGGCGCCGAGATGGACCGCATTGCCGACGCGCGCGAGCAATCGCAGCCGATCCGCACCAGGACCGGCGGCTCGACCTTCAAGAACCCCGAAGGCGGCAAGGCCTGGGAACTGGTCGATGCAGCGGGCTGCCGCGGCATGACCCATGGCGGCGCGCAGGTGAGCGAGAAGCACACCAATTTCCTCATCAATACCGGCGAGGCGACCAGCGCCGAGATAGAGGGGCTTGGCGAACTGGTGCGCGAGAAGGTCTACAAGCAGTCCGGCATCATGCTCGACTGGGAAATCCAGCGGGTGGGAAGGCCCTGAGATGAGCGGGATGCGTGAACCCCTGCGCGTCGCGGTCCTGATGGGCGGCTGGGCGAATGAACGCGAGGTCAGCCTCATGAGCGGGCGCGGCGTCGCCGATGCGCTGCGTGCCAAGGGCTACCGCGTGACCGAAATCGACCTGGGCCGCGATGTCGCCGCGCGGCTCGCCGAGGCCGCGCCCGATGTCGTGTTCAACGCGCTTCACGGCGTTCCGGGCGAGGACGGGAGCGTGCAGGGCATGCTCGACCTGATGGGGCTCGCCTATACCCATTCGGGGCTCGCCACATCGGTCATCGCGATCGACAAGCAATTGACCAAGCAGGCGCTCGTGCCCCACGGCATCCCCATGCCCGGTGGGCGGATCGTGAAGAGCGCGGACCTGTTCGAACGCGATCCCCTGCCGCGCCCCTATGTCCTGAAGCCCGTCAACGAAGGCTCCTCGGTCGGCGTGGCGATCGTCACCGCGGACAGCGATTGCGGCAATCCGATTTCGCGCGATGCAACCGGGCCGTGGAACGAATTTTCCGAACTGCTCGCCGAACCTTTCATCAAGGGGCGCGAGCTCACCACGGCGGTCATCGACGGAGAGGGCGGCCCGCGCGCACTGGGGGTTACCGAACTCGTGATCGAGCAGGGCTTCTACGATTACGAGCACAAGTACACCGATGGCCGCACCCAGCATGTCTGCCCCGCGCAGATCCCGCCCGCAATCGCGACCCTGTGCGAGCAATATGCGCTAAAGGCACATGCTGTGCTGGGCTGCCACGGCACCAGCCGGACCGATTTCCGCTGGGACGACGAACTGGGCGAGGAAGGACTGTTCGTGCTCGAGACCAATACCCAGCCGGGAATGACCCCGCTCAGCCTCGTTCCCGAACAGGCGAAGCATGCCGGGATCGATTATGCCGACCTCGTCGACCTGCTGGTGAAGGAGGCTCTGAGGGTCCACGGTCCGAAGGGAAAGAGCCATGGCTAACCGGATCAGGCGTTCGGAGGGCAAGGGCGTGCGGCGCGCGGCGAAATCGCAGAGCCGCGCAGGCCGCGCGCGCCGGGCGAAGGCGAAGACCAGCGGCTTTGTCGACAGTGCGATGGGCGTGCTGCCCTTTACCGAGGAGCAGTGGACGCGCATCTGGCTTGCCATCATCATCGGGGCAGGGGTCGCGCTTGCCTTCGTCATCGCCAATCTCGCGGGGGTTCCCGCCATGGCCGGGGCCGAGGTGTCGCGCATGGCCTCCGAAGCCGGCTTCGAGGTGCGCCGCGTGCGCGTAACCGGCACGAACCGGATGGACGAGCGCGAGGTCTATGCCCGTGCGCTCGCCCGGCGGGATCGCTCGATGCCCGATGTCGATGTCGAGGCGCTGCGCGCCGAATTGCTCGACCTGCCATGGGTCGCCGATGCCCGCGTCTCGAAACAGCTGCCCGAAACGCTCGCGATCGATATCGTCGAGCGTGAACCCCACGCGGTGCTGGTCAAGCCCGACCGGCTCGTGCTGATCGATATCGGCGGACATGAACTTTCCACCGTTTCGCCCGAGGATGCGGCGGATCGGCTTCGCATATCCGGCCCCGGCTCGGCGCGGCAGGTGGCCGCGCTCGACCGGCTGCTCGCCGCCGCGCCCGCGCTTTCTCCCCGGGTCGAGGCGGCCGAATGGGTCGGCAATCGCCGCTGGAACGTGACTTTCGAAAGCGGACAGGTGCTCGCGCTGCCCGAAGGAGAGAACGAGGCGGCGAGCGCGCTTGTCACGTTTGCGCGGATGGACGGACAGAACCGGCTGATCGGCGGCAAGGTGGCGAGCTTCGACATGCGCAACCCGCCGCGCGTCTACATGCGCGTGCCCGGACGCAGCGAGCGGCTCGAAGCCGCGGACCTCGCCGCGGAAATGGCGGCGGCCGGGGGGACGGAGTGATGGCCAGGGCCGCGTCAGGCAATCCCGGCAGGAGCGCCGCGCGCCCGCGCATCGCCCGCACGATCGGTGCGGTCAATGTCGGCTCGTTCCGGATCTCGGCGATGATCATGGGCGAGGCGGACAATGGCGATCTCGTCCTGCTCGGCTCGGGCCACCGAGCGAGCAAGGGGGTACGGCGCGGCTACATCACCGACATGGACGCGGCGAGCTTCGCGATCCGCGACGCGGTCGAACGGGCAGAGAAGAACGCGCAGGCAAGCGTGAGCGGCGTGTGGATCGCCTGTGCCGGCGCAGGCCTGAAAAGCGACGTGAAAAGCGTCGAGACCGAGATCGGCGGGCGGCGGATCGAGGAGGAGGATGTCGAGCACCTGCTCTATCTCGCGCGCGGGGCGATCCAGCCCGACGGGCGCACCGTGCTCCACGCGCAGCCCGCGCATTACACGCTCGACGGGGCGCATGGCGTCGCCAATCCAAGGGGCCTTCATGCCGAACGGCTCGGCGTCGACATCCATGTGGTGCTCGCCGACGGGGCGCCGGTGAAGAACCTCATGGAAGCGGTCCAGAACGCCCATCTCGATGTCGATGGCGTCGTCGCCGCCCCGCTGGCGGCGGGTTATGCCTGCCTGTCCGAGGAGGAGCGCGAGCTGGGCGTGGCGCTTGTCGAGATCGGCGCGGACGTCACCAATGTCTCCGTCTTCGCAGGCGGCATGCTGCTTGGCCTGACCGCCCTGCCGATGGGTTCGGCCGACATCACCGATGCGCTCGCACGCGCGTTCGGTATCCGCCAGTCGCAGGCCGAGAGGCTGAAATGCGTCTCGGGCTCGGCGATCGCCTCGCCCAGCGATCACCGCGAGATGATCGCGCTCACCGCGCCGGGAGACGACTGGGAGGAAGCGGGCGGAGGGACTGTCGCGCGCGGAGCCGACGATCGCGGACGGATCGCGCGGGCCGAACTCGTCTCGGTCATTACACAACACCTCGCAAGGCTCACGACCGAAATCGGCAAGGCATTGAAGGCCATGGGATTCAGCGGTATGCGCAGCGGACAGGTGGTTCTTACCGGCGGGGGCGCCGAACTGGCGGGCCTCGCCGAATTCGCACAGGGCGCGCTCGGCATGCCGGTGCGGATCGGCCGCCCGCCCGCGTTCGAGGGCCTGCCCGAGGCGCATGCGACACCCGGATTCGCAACGCTTCTGGGCCTTTGCCTCTATGCGGCGGACGATCCGGTCGATATTCGCGCCTTGGGCGATCGCTTTGCGCGGACGCGGGTGGTCGGCTCTTCGGGCGGGGCGTTCGCGATCGGCCGGTTGATGCGCGCCATCAGGGAATACTTCTGAAGGGTGCAGGAGAATGTGTCGCAAGATGCGCGAATGTGGCATCATCGCAGGCAAGAGGCGGGCGCGCGGCTCCCGGCCGCTGTGGATAAGGGTTAGGACGGTATAAACCGCTGGTCCCGATTGTGTCAGGTAACGCAAATGGCCCGAATTTCCGTGGTAAACGGGACAGCGGCTGGAGGAAGAACGGATGAGCATCAATATTGGACCCGCCGCGGTGGAGGAAATCGCTCCTCGAATCACCGTCATCGGAATCGGCGGCGCGGGCGGCAATGCGATCGCCAACATGATCGATGCCGAGATCGAGGGTGTCGACTTCATCGTCGCCAACACCGACGCGCAGGCGCTTAGCAGCTCTCCTGCCGAACGGCGCATCCAGCTTGGCCCCGACATCACCGGCGGGCTTGGCGCGGGCGCGCGGCCCGAAGTCGGCAAGGCGGCGGCGGAGGAGACCGTGGCCGAGATCGAGGAAGCGCTCGAAGGCGTCAACATGGTCTTCATCGCGGCCGGCATGGGCGGCGGGACCGGCACCGGCGCGGCGCCCGTCATCGCGGAGGCCGCACGGCGCAAGGGCGTCCTCACCGTCGGGGTCGTGACCAAGCCGTTCCTGTTCGAAGGCACGCGGCGGATGCGCGCCGCCGAATCGGGGATTGCCGAACTTCAGCAATCGGTCGACACGCTGATCGTCATCCCGAACCAGAACCTCTTCCTGATCGCCAAGGCGGAGACCACCTTCAAGGAAGCCTTCCAGCTTGCCGACGAGGTGCTTCAGCAGGGCGTGCGATCGATCACCGACCTCATGGTCATGCCCGGCCTCATCAATCTCGACTTTGCCGACGTGCGCTCGGTCATGAGCGAGATGGGCAAGGCGATGATGGGCACGGGCGAGGGTTCGGGCGAGAACCGCGCGCTCGAGGCGGCCGAACAGGCGATCGCCAACCCGCTGCTCGACGGCGTGTCGATGCAGGGGGCGAAAGGCGTCATAATCTCGATCATCGGCGGTGAGGACATGAAGCTGCTCGAGGTCGACGAGGCCGCGAACCACATTCGCGAACTGGTCGACGAGGATGCGAACATCATCTGGGGCAGCGCCTTCAATCCCGATCTCGACGGCAAGATCCGCGTGTCGGTCGTCGCGACCGGGATCGAACAGAGCGCATCGACCGGTCATGATCGCGCCGCTGCGGGGGCTGCCATCGGCGGGGCGCTCGGCGCCGCGCGCGCGCCCAAGCGGCCGGTGCTCGAATTGCCGGGCGAAAGCGAGCTCGAGGCCCCCGCCGTGCCGGAGGCCGAAGCCAAGGCCGCACCCGAACCCGAACCCGAGCTGACCGTGCCGACCGCGCCGTCGGAGCAGCCCGAGGAAGGCGAGGGTCACGCCGAAGAGGATTACAGCGAGCCTTTCGATCTTACCGGCATGCAGGCCGGGGACGACATGGGTGAGCCCGAGGACGACGATGTCGACGGCATCGTCGATCCGCTTGCAGGTCTGCGCGGGGCCCAGGATGACGAGGAGCCCTTCGACCTGACCGGCGAATACGCCGAATCCACCACTGCGCAGGAGGGCGACGACGGGGCCGGTGACGAGGCGGGCGGCGACGATCTGCTTGCCGATGCCGACCGGCTCGCCGGAGCCGACGAACCGCTTGCGCCGCGCCGCGGTGAGCGTCATCGCAACCTGCTCGGTGGAGGCAGCTCCGGTCACGGTGGCGAGGCTGCGCCGGGCGGCGCCGGGGCCGCTTCGGGCGGCTCGGGCGG
>JGI12210J13797_10022858_pt1 | contig 23823 bp, 19 predicted proteins | sample ElkSlonscriptome_3_FD_13797 | JGI IMG/M metagenome (IMG submission 13797)
GGTCGATCGCGACCGACACGCCGTCGGCGAGCACGAAGCGCATGAGGCACCAGGGGTGTTGGAACGTGAACTGGTTCTGCTCCATCTCGAACAGCCCCGTGCCGGTGCGCTGGTGTTGCAGGGCCGGCCGCTGTTCGGTGCCGCGGAAGTCGGCGACGACCTTGATGGGCCGATTCCGCTTCAGCTCCGCGGCGAAGGTGACGATGGTGCTGCCGAGAAGCTCGAGCTGGCGGTCGTCGATATCGGCCTTGTCGTACTTGCCCTTGCGGACGAACCACAGGACGAAGGCGGCGATCACGATGGCCACCCCGATGAAGAAGACCCACGTGATGAAGCCGAGCACGCCGAGGGCGATGCAGATGTTGCGCAGGCGCTTGCGACCGGCCTCGGCCTCCTTGTCGAGGGCGTGGAGGCGCGCGATCTCCGCGAGTACGTGCGGCGCGGCGCCCTGAATCGACAGCTCCATCTCCGCGTGCGCGGGCGACGCCGCCGCTTCGGCGGAGCGGTGGGGGAGGGCGAACAAGAGCTGTGGGTCGAGCGGGTAGTGGTCGCCCACGGGAGGAGGCACCACCAGCTTCGCTTCGGGCTCAGGTGGCTTCGGCGCCTGTGGCGGAGCCTGGCCGTAGCCCTGCTGGCCGTAGCCCTGCTGGCCGTAGCCCTGCTGGCCGTAGCCCTGCTGGCCGTAGCCCTGCTGGCCGTAGCCCTGCTGCTGGTTTTGCCCCTGTGGCTGCGCATAGCCTGGGGCGGCGGCTGGGGGGCCATTCTGTGGCTGGCGCCAATCGGAGCCCTCCCAGCCCCCTCCGCCCGGGCCTCCTGGTGGCTGATGGGCCATTCCTCGAGGATACCCCGACCATCCGCTCACGGGCACCCCGGTGCGCAGCAAAAACCGAGTGGACGCCGCAACCATCGCGCGATCCGGTATCGTGTGAAGCGCGCATGGGGCTCCTCGATCCGGTACCACCGCCCTACGACGTCGCAGACTGGCTCGAGCAGCCCATCGGGCCCAAGAGTCAGGCGGTGTGTCGAGCCTGGGCGCTTCAGGGGTACGGTACCCCGCCGGCGATCTTCGTGGCTTACGCGGTCAAGGTCGCCCTCTACATCGGCCTTTGGTTGCTGTTCTGCGCCTTCTCGCCGGGGCTGGGAGGTCCCGCCGAGGTCGCGAGCTGGTGGCTGGAGCCGGCCGCCTTCCAGAAGGCCATCGTAGCCAGCATGCTCTTCGAGGTGATGGGCCTCGGCTGTGGCAGCGGTCCGCTCACCGGGCGCTACTGGCCGCCCATCGGCGGACTGCTGCATTTCCTGAGGCCAGGCACGACCAAGCTGCCGTTCTTCTTCGGTGCGCCGCTCATCGGCGGCAGCCGGCGCACGGCCCTCGACGCGCTGCTCTACCTCGCCCTCCTCGTCGCGCTCGTTCGGGTGGGCATCGCGGCCGAGCTCGAGGCGTCTCTCTTCTATCCCGTCGCCCTCCTGGTGCCGGTTCTGGGTCTCCTCGACAAGACCATCTTCCTCGCGGCGCGCGCCGAGCACTACTGGGTCACCATCGTGGTCTTCGCGGTCACCGCGGACTGGCTCCCGGGGGCCAAGGTCATCCAGGCCGCGCTATGGTTCTGGGCGGGCGTCTCCAAGCTCAACCACCATTTTCCCTCGGTGGTCTGCGTGATGACGAGCAACAGCCCCGTACTCCGCTTCGAGGCGCTACGACGGCGCATGTACGTGAACTATCCCGACGATTTGACCCCGTCGCGGGTGGCGGTCGTCACCGGCCACGTGGGGACCTTCCTCGAGCTCGGCGTCCCCGTGGTGTTGGTGCTCGGCTCGGGAGGGACCATCACGCTCGTGGGCTTGGTGATGATGGTGATGCTCCACGCGTTCATCACCAGCAACGTGCCCATGGGCGTGCCCATCGAGTGGAACGTCTTGGTCGTCTATGCCGCCTTCTTCCTCTTTGGCACCCACGCTGAGGTCAGCGTCCTCGGTCTCGTCTCCACCCCAATCCTGGCCGCCTTCGTCCTCACCTTTGCCCTGGTGCTGCCGCTGGTGGGCAACCTCTGGCCCGAACGCGTCTCCTTCTTGCTGTCGATGCGCTACTACGCCGGCAATTGGCCCTACAGCGTGTGGCTCTTCCGCGGCCGGGCCTACGAGAAGCTCGGCCGGCTCAGGAAGTCGTCCGCTTTCGTCTACGACCAGCTCGATCGCTTCTACGACCTCACCACCAGCAAGGGGTTGGTGGGCAAGGTGATCGCGTTTCGGCTCATGCACCTCGCGGGGCGTGCGCTCACCGAGCTGGTGCCCAAAGCGGTCGACGATACCCGCGACTACGAATGGCTCGACGGCGAGCTCGTGGCTGGCCTCGCCCTCGGGTGGAACTTCGGCGATGGGCACCTGCACGATGAACGTCTGCTCGCGGCGCTGCAGGCCCAGTGTGCCTTCGAGGCGGGCGAGCTTAGATGTATCTTCGTCGAGTCGCAGCCGCTGTTTCGCAGCTCCCTCGCGTACCGCATCGTCGACGCCGCGACCGGCGAGCTCGAGCGCGGTGAGGTGCCGATTGACGTGCTTCGCTGCCGGCAGCCTTGGGCTTTCTCCGAGAGGGATACGGCTACGTCGTCTCCGACGGCTCCCCGAGCGTGAAGCAAAAGGTGGAACCGTGGCCCTCGCCCTCGGATTCGACCCAAACCCGGCCTCCGTGAACCTCGACGATGCGGCGCACCAAGGCCAAGCCCACGCCCGTTCCCGCCCCAGAGCTCTCGAGGCGCTCGAAGAGCGCGAAGATGCGCTCGTGGTACCGACTGGCGATGCCGCGGCCGTTGTCACGCACGAAGAAGACGGGCGTGGATGCCTCGGTCCGCGCTCCGATCTCGATGCGAGGGGCGACCTCGTTGCCCATGTGTTGGGCTGCATTGTCGATGAGGTTCTGCCAGACCTCGACCAGCCTGAGCCTCTCCCCTCGAACCGTGGGAAGCGGACTGACGATCTCCACGTCGATACCGTGTTCGGCGAGCCGTGGGCGCATGGCATCAATCACCTCGGCGACGACCTCGGCGGAGTCCACCGACGCGGGGGGACCGGCAATCCGGCCCACCCGTGAGAGCTCGAGCAGCTCCGCGAGGAGCCGGCTCATCCGCGCGCTCGCGGTATCGATCTGGGCGAGGTCCTCCTCGATGGCAACTTGATTCCCGGCCGCGATATCGTCACGCAGCATACCGAGGAAGCCACGAATGGTAACGAGCGGGCTCTTGAGGTCGTGAGAGACGGTGTAGGTGAAGCGTTCGAGCTCGGCATTCTTCTGCTCGAGGGCCCGGATGAAGCGCTCCCGCTCCTCGGCCGCGAGTCGACGGTCGGTCACGTCCTCGAAGGTGGCGACCACGGCCGCGGGAGCGCCGGGTTGCAGGCGCAAGGGCTGGGTGGAGACCGAGAGCCAACGCGACCGGGCTTCCGGGGAGGGGAGCTCGAGCGACACCTCCTGCCGAGGCTCACCGTCGACGAAGGTGGCGTGGACCGCGTCGGGCATGCGGGTCGTGCCCTCGTCACCAAGGAGGCGCTCGGCGCTCGCGTTTCGAGCGAGCACACGTCCGTCGGGGGCGTACATGACCACGCCCTCCGCGAGGGACGACACCACGGTGCGATAGCGCTCTTCGGCTTCCCAGCGATCCGTCACGTCCTGTAGCGCCGCGACGAGTCGGGCGCTGCCGTCGGTGTCGAGACGGCGCACTCGGAAGACCACCTGCCGTTGTTCGTCGTCCGGGCGGCGGAGCTGGCAGTCGAAGGCTTGCATCTCTCCTCGCTTCGATACGTCTGCGAGCACCTCGGAGACGCGAGCTTGATCTCCGGGCACCACGATCCGGGTGACGAGCGCTTCGAGGGTGCGTCCGAGGGTCTGGTCGGTGGTGCCCGCGATCTGGTGGAAGCCCTCCGTCGCGCCCAGGCCGCCTTCCGGACCGAGTTCGACCCAGAACGAGCCCACGCGACCCACCAGCTCCGTCTCGGCGAGACGTGCCTGGTCGAATGCACGCTGAACCGCGGTCTCCCTGCGGGCCGTGACGTCGTGGGCGAGCCACACGACCGCACGCTTCTGCGCGTAGCGGCTGGGGAGAGCCGCCACGCGCGCCTCGAACCATATCGTCTCGCCCCGCACGCGGAGGGGGTATTCGAGGCTCTGGGTCTGACCACTCCCGAGTGCGGCCGCGATGGTATCCACGACGGGTCGAGCTGCCTCTGGCGTCAGGACCTCCTCCACCCGTTGGCCCCGCAGCATCTCTCGCTCGTCGACCATGAGGCGGTCGTCGTGGGCAAAAAAATCCACGTAGCGTCCTTCTTCGTCGAGGATGAACCCTACTCCGGGGAGGGCTTCGACGATGGCGCGGTGGCGCTCCTCCCCGCGCTTGAGGTCGGTGATGTCGACCACCGTGCCGAACACCTCCACCGGCTCGCCGTGCTCGTAGACCATCATCCCGTGGCCGTCGTGCCAGACGACGGTTCCGTCCGGGTGCACGGCTCGGTACTGCACGTGGTAGTGGCCGGTCCCCTCCAGTGCCTCCCGGATACTGCGCTCGAATTGGGGCAAGTCATCCGGATGACAAAACTTCTTCACCGTCTCGAAGCGCCCGTCGAAGGCGTCTAGGGCGAACCCGAACATGTTGGCGACCCGCTCGGTCCAGCGGAGCACACGGGTGCGGCGGTCGAAGTGCCAGATACCGATGCCGACGTGATCCATGGCGCGGCGAAGCTCGGCTACGCTGAGGTCGAGGTCGTCTTTCATGCGGGTCGTCTCGCGCTCATCTTGCCATCCCGTGACCTCGGCGGCACGATGTCCGAGTGACGGATCGGGAAGGGGGAGCCCAGCCGCGCGTGATGGTGGTGGAGGACGACGAGGGTCATCTCGCGCTCATCCGGCGCGCCTTGAGGGGGCAACCCTACGACGTACGGTTCGTAGGCACCCTCGCCGAGGCCGAGGCGCAGCGGTCCGAAGTCCAGCTCGTCGTGGTCGATTGGCGTTTGCCCGATGGGCGCGGCACCGACCTCCTCGCCGATGACCATCGTCCGCTGCCGGTCGTCATCATGACCAGTCACGGCGACGAGCACGTCGCGGTGGAAGCGATGAAGAAGGGCGCGCTCGACTACGTGGTCAAATCTGACGCGATGCTCACCGAGTTCGATCGTGTCATCGAGCGCAGCCTCCGCGCTTGGCGCAACATCGACCAGCGGCACCAGGCCGAGCAGGCACTGACGACGTCGGAGGCGCGGTGGCGCTCGATGGTCGAGAGCTCGCCCGACGTCATTCTCCTCACCGACGCCAAGGGCACCATCATCTTCACCAACCGCGAGCTGCAGGGGGCCGACGGCTCGCTGGTCGGGCAACCGCTCGCGCAGGCTTTGGGCCCCGGTGCCCGGGCCGCGCTCGAGGAGTCCGCGACGAGGGTTCGAAAGGGCGAAACGGTCGAGAGCTTTGCCGTTCAGCTTCAGGCGAAAGACGCGCGCCTCCACTACGAGCTTCGTATCGCCCCCGTGGCCAGCCCCGAGGGCGGCTTGGTGGTCAGCGCCTCCGACATCACTTCGCGCCGTGAGACGGAGGACGAGCGGTTCGCGCTCGAGCAGCAGCTGCAGCAGGCCCAGCGCCTCGAGACCATCGGAACCCTGGCCGGTGGGGTGGCCCACGACTTCAACAACATCCTCCAGGCGATCCTCGGCTTCACGCAGCTCGCGATGTCGGGGCTCGACGAGACGCCGGCGCAGCAAGGGACGCAGCGTGACCTGCAGGCAGTCGTCGACGCCGCGCAGCGCGGGCGTGAGCTCGTGATGCAGATTCTGGCTTTCAGCCGTCACCAAGCGCAGGAGCTACGACCGGTGCGCGCGGTAGACGTGGTGGAGGAGGCCCTCCGACTGGTTCGCGTCTCGGCGCCCCCCCAAGTCGAGATCGCGGTCGAGCACCTGGACCCCATGTTGCGGCTCCACGCCGATACCACTCAGCTGCATCAGGTCATCGTCAACCTCTGCACCAACGCCGTGCAGTCGATGATCGCGCGCGGGGGACGTCTGCGCGTGCAAACGGACACGGGCGCCGTCCCGGACGAGACCCGTACCAGCCACGAGCTCGGGGAGGGTGACTTCGCGCGGATCCGCATCGAGGATTCGGGGGCGGGGATGGACGAAGCGACCCAGCGGCGGATCTTCGAGCCTTTCTTCACCACCAAGCCGACCGGCTCCGGTACCGGTCTCGGGCTTGCCGTGGTGCACGGCATCGTGCGGGGTCACGGTGGCGCCATCCGCGTCGAGAGCGAGCTCGGGCGCGGTACCGTGGTGACCGTCTACTTGCCCTTTTTAGCGCCTCAGGTCGAAGCGAGCCGCTCGGTGTCCGAGGTCGACGGCGGCTCCGGGGAACACATCCTCTTCGTGGACGACGAGCCAATGGTGGTGAGGGTGGCCGAGGAGATGCTCGGCCGCTTCGGCTACCGCGTCACGAGCTTTCGGTCGCCACTCGAAGCCCTATCGCGATTCGAACAGGATCCGAGTGCCTTCGATGCGGTCGTGACCGACCTTTCGATGCCGACGATGACTGGCGTCGATTTTGCTGCCCGCCTGCACGGGATGAGAAGTGATGTGCCCATCTTGCTCACGACGGGCTACGCTTCACGGGTCGAGGCGGGGGGCCACGGCGTACGGCGCGTGCTCGTCAAGCCGTACGACATTCAGCAGCTCTCCTCCGCACTACGCGAGGTTCTGAATGAGTGAGACCGTTGACCGTCCCGTGTTGCTCATGGTCGAAGACGATGCGGCCCACGCTCGCCTCATCCAGCGGTGCTTGACCGTGGGCGACGTCGACTTCGACATCCGTCACGTGACCGACGGCGTCGAGGCGCTCGACTACCTCTTTCGCCGCGGTCCTTACGCCGACCCGAAGTCGAGCCCGCGGCCCCAGCTCGTCTTCCTCGATCTGCGTCTACCGCTCTGCGACGGGTTCGAGGTCCTCGACCTCGTGAAGACCCGTGTCGAGACCAAGACCATCCCCGTCGTCGTGCTCACCACCTCTGCCGCCGAACGTGACGTGGCGGGGGCCTACGAGCGTCGAGCCAACGGCTACCTCGTCAAGCCGGTCGACGCCACCGCCATGCAGGAGATGCTGAGCTGTGCCCGCGCCTATTGGCTCGAGCACAACCGAACGGCAGGCCTCGAAGAGGCCATGGCTTCTTGAGCCGGAGGCACTAAGACAGGGGCACGCCCCTGCCATGTCCGACGCCACGCCTCCCAGCCGCACCGCGGCGCTCGTCTTCTCGCTCATCATGCCGGGGGTCGGCCACGTGCATGCGGGCCACGCTATCCGCGGGGTGGCGATCCACCTCGCCTACCAGGCCGGCGTTCTCAGCTGCCTGGCCACCCTCTGGACGTCTTCACAGCTGCTCTTCTCCGGCGTGGCGACGATGGTCGTGCTCGGACGGGCTTTCGCGGTCTTCGACGTGCTGCGCTTGGTGCGGAAGTCGCCGGCCCGGGGATCCTGGGGGCTCGTCTTCGGCCTCGGGGCGCTGCTCTACCTCCTCGGCTCGGCTGGCATGCGTCTGGTGCGCGACCGGGTCGTCGACGCGGCGGGCATGCCGTCGGCGTCGATGGCGCCCACGCTGCGCTTGGGCGATCGCTTCTTCGTCGACCGCCGGGTGCCCGTGACGCCCGGCGACATCGTCGTCTACCAAGAGGGGGACACCCAGGTCGGACGAGTCATCGCCCAAGCCGGACAGCGGGTCGCGCTACGTCAGGGGCGTGTCGTCGTCGACGGTGAAGAGCTGCCGCGCTGTGAGATCGCCATCGTCGAGCTCGCCCCCGGGCGAAGGCGGGTCTGGCTCGAGCGGCTCGGCGGGCGACTTCACTTCGTGGCGGAGCCCGTCGACGGCGGCGTCGACGTGGCCGAGGTCGAGGTTGCCACCGGGCAGCTTTACCTGCTGGGCGACCATCGCCAGGGGACACAGCCCGTCATCGTCGACGTCGAAGCGATCGTGGGGCCGGTGTCGCAGGTCTTCTGGGGCGCGGAAGGCAGCACCGACGCGGACGTCTCCGGTCGCGATGGCGTCGCCATCCCCGCCCTCCTCGAGACCCAGCGCGAGGCGCTCGACGCGTGTCGCGACCAGCTCGTCGACTAGATCCCGTCGTCGCAGGAGTCGGCGAAGTCGGCGCTCGCAGACTTTAGGTTGTTGATGGTGGTGTCGCAGTTGCCGGCGTCGACGAGGCTGATGAGAAGCGGGTTTGCGTCACAGGTCGCGATGCAGCCGTCGTTGCCGGTCGGGCCCTCCAAGAAGGCGTCGCGGTCCGACGGCGTCCCCGTGAAGCCGGGGCAGCGGCCCTCATCTACGCCGCATTCGTAAATCGTCGAGCACGCGACCTCGCAGTCGGTCTGAGGCCCGGTCGTGGTCGTCGGACCCGTCATGACCGACGAGGAACTCGCGCCGCTGCTGCTGGAGCTGCTGCTCGGGCTGCTGCTCGCGCCGCCGTTGCCGAGGGGGGGGTCGATGATGGCCTCGCCGCCACAGTGAACGGTCGCCGCCCCGAGTCCGAGGAAACCATAGACCCAACTCCCACGCATCAGCCGCCGCATGGGACCAGAATCGTCCACATGGGAGCCGGACGCAAACCACGCTTGAAAAGGCGGTGCCGACGGGGGATGTTCGCGCGATGACCCCGCGGGTGATCCTTCTCGGACCGCAGCGCTTCACGCCCACGGTGGGCGATGTGGTGGGCGAGCTCGGCTTGAAGGGCCCCTTCGCGCTCGTGACCGCCGGTTGGCAGGTACGGGAGGCGGAGGACGAGGAGCTACGGGAGGCCATCGGGGGCGAAGCCATCAACCTCGAGATCTACGATCAGGCCAACGCGCTCTACCGGGAGGACAAGGAGCTCCACTTGGCGATCCGGGCCCGGCAAACCCAGCTTCGTGAGCTGCAGGACCTCTACCGGATGCGCCTCGACCACGCGATGGACGCCGTCTATCGCCTCATGCGAACCGAGGGCAAGGACGAGACGCTCATCGGACCCGAGCGCGAGTCGGCCCTCGAGATGGTCCGGGGCATCGACCGCCACCACCTGGCTCGGATCGGCGAGATCCGGGCCCAGCACGACGCCCGCTATCGCCCGCTGGCGCGTGAGGCCCTCGCCCGCCGCCGTGAGGCCATCGCCCAGCGTATCCACGATGCCGAGGCCGTCTTCATCGCCGGGGGGCACGTCGCGGTACTCCTCAATCGGCTGCGCCTCTTCGACCTCGCGCCCATCCTTCACCACAAGCTGGTCATCGCCTGGTCGGCGGGGGCGATGGCCGTGAGCGACCGCATCGTCTTGTTCCACGATGCGCCCCCACAGGGCCGAGGTCACGCCGAGGTGCTCGACCGCGGGCTCGGGCTCTGCCATGGCTTGCTGCCTTTGCCCCACGCGAGCCATCGCCTCGACCTCGATGACATGACGCGGGTGGGACTCTTCGCCCGCCGCTTCTTCGACCTCCGGTCCGTCGCCCTCGACCCCCAGGTTCGCATCGACTGGACGCCTCCGCGCTGGGCCCCGAAGTCGGGGGTTCGGCAGCTGACCCGGGAGGGCATCGCACCCTGGCCCGTCGAGGACGGGGAGCCGACGTCATGAGCCAGGGCGTGCACGATCACCGCCTGCGGGAGCTGGCGGCGGGCCACCTCGATCACCACCGCGTGCTGGGGTTCGCGCGGGAGCACGGCGTGCCGCTCGTCTCCGACGATCGCGTTACTTTCATTTATTACGGCGCGGCCGAGCAGGTGCATCTGCGCCACTGGATTTACGGTCTCCCGGGGCACCAGCCTTTCTCTCGCGTCGGCGAGACCGACCTCTGGTTCCGCGAGGTCGAGCTGCCCGAGAACTCGCGTGTCGAGTATAAAATCGAGGTCGTCAAGGATGGCCACGGCCACTGGCTTCTCGATCCCCTCAACCCGCGCCGGGCACACGATCCATTCGGCGCCAATTCCGTGTGTCACGGGGTGGGGTACGTTCGGCCTGAGTGGACGCTCCCCCAACCGGGGACCCGTGAGGGCACCCTCGACGCGGTACGCCTCAAGAGCCACGCGTTCGGCACCGAGCGCATCGTGCCTCTCTACCTGCCGGCCCGCTTCCGAAAGACCGGTCGCTACCCCCTCTTGGTGGTGCACGACGGGAGCGACTACGTCGAGTACGCCAGCCTCAAGGTGGTGCTCGACAACCTCATCGACCGGCTGGAGATCCCACCCCTCATCGCCGCTCTCTCCAACCCCGCGGACCGCCTCGTCGAGTATCCTGGCGATCCGCGTCACGCTAGCCACCTCACCGAGGAGCTCGTCCCGCATCTCGAAGCCAAGCTGCCCGTGGTTCGTCGACCCGATGCCCGCGGCATCGTGGGGGCGAGCTTCGGCGCGGTGGCCTCGCTTTACACGGCGTGGCGCTACCCTGGGTTCTACGGGCGGATGCTGCTGCAATCCGGCTCGTTCGCCTTCACCGACATCGGGCCCCACCATCGCAGCCGGGAGTTCGACCCCGTAGTGAATTTCATCAACGCCTTTCGGAAGGACCCCGGAAAGCCGGCCGAACGCGCCTTCGTGAGCTGTGGGACCTACGAGTCACTCATCTACGAGAACCGGTCGATGATGCCCTTCTTCCAGAGGATCGGGCTCGACGTCCGCTTCGTGGAGGCCCGCGACGGCCACAACTGGGAGAATTGGCGCGACCGTCTCCGAGAGGGGCTCAGCTGGCTCTTCCCGGGGCCGCTCTGGATGACTTATGAGTGACGCCGCCCTTTGTGGGCTTGTCGCCGGACCCGACGCTGGTACACGGTGCTTTCATCGTGGCGCCTCGAGATGACATCACCCGACGCATCGGCCTCAGCCTGGGGGCCGACATCTGTTGGCCCACCTGCTACGAGCACATCCTCGAGCGGCTCGATCTGAAGATCCCTCTCGACGACGAGACGGTCTCCGTCCAAGCGGAGCGGGTCACCATCGAGCCTTTCGATCTGCGGCAGAGATGCAAGTACGACGTCGTCCTCGACCGCTTGACGCACTGGTACCACACCAGTCGTGAGTGGATAAAGAAGGCCACGGTGATGGACGGGCTCTACGTCCTCAACAACCCGTGGACGCTCCAGTCGATGGAGAAGCAGACCTCCTACTGCGCCATGATGCGGCTCGGCCTCGACGTGCCGGACACCTGGATGGTGCCGCCCAAGGACTATGAGCCACTGCCCGATCTGCAGCCGACGCTCGAGCGCTACGCACAGATGTTCGATCTCGGCGACGTCGGACGGAAGCTCGGCTATCCGCACTACATGAAGCCCTACGACGGCGGGGGCTGGGTGGGCATCAACCGTGTCGAGGGCGAAGAGCAGCTCCGGAAGGCCTACGAGGAGAGCGGGAAGCGGGTCATGCACCTGCAGAAGTCGGTGGAAGGCTTCGACCTCTTCGCGCGCTGTGTGGGGATCGGGCCGCAGATCCGGTACGTCGACTACGACCCGAGCCAACCGCTTCACGACCGCTACCGTATGACGACGGGCTTCCTCTCCGAAGCCCACCGAAAGCACCTGCGGGCCATTACCCTCACCATCAACAGCTTCTTTGGCTGGGACTTCAACTCGGCCGAGGTGCTTCGCCGGGGCGACCGCTTCCACCCCATCGACTTCGCCAACGCCTGTCCCGACTCGCAGGTGACGAGTCTGCACTACCACTTCCCGTGGCTGGTCAAGGCGCTCCTGCGCTGGTCGATCTTCGTGGCCGCGACCAAGCGCCCCTTTCGGCACAATCCCCAATGGGGGCCCTACTACGCGGTGGCCGACGACGAGGCGGTCGACGACAAGCTCGCTGGCTACGCCCGGCTCGCCGAGGACCACTTCGAGACCGAGCGCTTCGAAGCCTTCTGTCGAGCGCATCTCGATCATCTCGACGAGGTCGCCTACGACTTCTTCGGCAGCGACATCGCCCGTGACGCCGTCCGACAGAAGGTGACCGCCCTCTATCCCGAGCACGAGGTGGACGGCTTTACCGACCTCTTCATCGACCGCATCGAGCAGTGGCGACGGGCTGAGGGGCACCAGAAAGACATCCTATGAAGACGGCCGAGCGTTGGTTCTCTCCGCGGCTCCACGAGCCGGTCACCTTGGTGCGCTGGGGCTACTTCGGCCGTCCGGTCTTGCTCTTCCCCACCGCCGGGGGTGACGCCGAGGAGGCCGAGCGCTTTCTCATGCTCGATGCGCTCGCGCCCTTGGTCAACGCCGGGCGTATCAAGGTTTACTCGGTCGACAGCCTCGCCGGTCAGGCTTGGGTCGGTCGTCGCCACGACCCGCGCCACTGCACTTGGAAGCAGACCCAATTCGATGCCTGCATCTACCACGAGGTTCTGCCCGCCATTCGGCACGACTGCCACAGCGATGACATCGAGCTCATCGCGGCCGGGGCCTCGCTCGGAGCCTTCAACGCCGTGGCGTCCCTCTGCCGTCATCCCGACGCGTTCCGCGCGGCCATCGGCATGAGCGGCTCTTACGACCTCGAATCATGGCTGGGCGGGTACTGGGACGAGGACTTCTACTTGTCCTCCCCCCTTCATTTCGTCCCGCACCTCGGCGGGGGCGCGCTCGACGTCTTGCGGCAGCGGTTCGTGCTCCTCGCCTGCGGCCAGGGCCGATGGGAAGACCCGGGAGAGTCGTGGCGGGTGGCCAACGTGCTCGGCGACAAGGGCGTGCCCAACCGCGTCGACATGTGGGGTCACGAGTGGGACCACGACTGGCCTACTTGGCGTCGCATGCTCCCGCAGTATCTCGACGAGCTCACCTGAGTCCGAGAGCGAGGAAATCGTGCCCCGTGGCGGGCTTCGCTCTTGCGAGGGGGGCCGAGGGCCTAACCTTGTGCTCATGGGCTGGCGACGCTTGGGACTCATCGCAAGGCTAGGTCTTGCCGTCTTCAGCGTGGCCGCCGCTGGGGTCGGATCGAGCTACGCGGCCGTGACCCCCAAGAAGCCGCCGAAGGATGAGCCGAAGCCGAAGCCGAAGCCCAAGAAGATGTGTACGGCGCGCTTCACCCTCGTGGACTGGACGCCGAGCAGCTCTACTTGCTTCGTCGACACGCCCGAGAAGGAGTCGAGCGCCACGGTCACCTACCCCTGCGATGGCGGTGGTTTCAGCTTCTCCCTCGGCCACGTCACGTTCTCGGGGCGGATGGAGAAGGGGCTCATGCACGCCTCGGCCATGACGCGCTACGAGTTCGAGCCCTACGACGACTGCACCTGGGAGAGCCACCAGGGAGTGAGCGGTCCCATCGCGGGGCCCCTCATTTTCACCTACCGGGAGAATCCGGCGAAGGGCGAGACCGACTGCGCCAGTCCCTGCACCGCGGCGGGGCGGATCGACGTCGATTGAGGCGAGCGCCTACATGGCGACGAAGAACAGGGCGGTCGCCAAGGCGGCCGTGATCGTGCCGTTGCGGATGACGAGACGGGCGCGGGCCCGCGCTTCGGCGAGCTCAGCCGGGTCGACGATGTCCTCGTGGCTGCCGTCGTCCAACTCGCGCTGACCGCGCGAGGCCGTGGGGCCTCAAGTTCGGTACAAGCCCATGAACACGCCGTTGAAGGCAAGCTGAAAGGGCACGAAGAGCGCGAGCCGCCACCACTGGCTGGCCCCGAGCTCGTGAATGAGCACGGCCGCTGCGAGGGCCACCATGAGCATGGTCATCCCGAAGAGGAGGCGCTTGCTCGCGGCATGGGGCGTGAGGTTCCCGACTGGCTTCGCCCCGACGTCCATGGCAATTCCCTAGCAGCCGACGCCGGAGTATTCCACGCGCCGCGACCACGAGATGTCTGCTCTCTCCAAGATCGTGGACTTGCGACGAGGCGAAGCGCCGCTCGTCTTTCGGGTCTTCATGGTGCTCTTCGGCATCATCGCCGGTCACACCATCCTCGAGACCGCGCGCGACGCCGTCTTCCTCGAGAGCCTGCCGGCGAGCCGGCTCGCCATCGTCTACTTGGTGCTCGCGGGGCTCGGGGCCATCGTGCCTGGCTATACCTCCCGATTCACCCGGCAGTTCGGTCGGCGCGACGCGCTCGTCGTCACGCTCGGCATGGCCGCCCTCGGGACCGTGCTGTGGTCCTTTCGCGCGCTCACGGGGCGCGAGGTCTACGGCTTCTACCTCTGGAGCGCGCTCATCGGGACGGTGCTCGTACTGCAGTTCTGGCTCTTCGCCGGGCGGGTGTTCACCGTTTCACAGGGCAAGCGTCTGTTCGGGGGGATCGCGTCGGGAGGGGTCCTCGGGGCGGTGGCGGGCGGGGTGGCCGCGACGCTCGTGCTCGAGCTCATGCCGCGCGAGGGTGGGGCCTACGACGTGCACGGCCTGTTGCGAGCAGGGGCCGCCTGCTTTCTCTTCACGGCGGCCCTTCTCACGCGCATCGACACCGACGACCGGGGGTCTCCCTTCGGCGCCAAGGCGCCTCCACTCCTCGGATCGGGTCTTTCGGTGCTGCGCGAGGAGCCCTACGTGCGACGTATGGCGGTTCTCATCGGGCTGTCGACGGTGACGCTCCTGTTCACCGATTACCTCTTCAAGTCGGTGGCCAAGGCCGAAGTCCAGACCGGCCTCGCGCCCTTCTTCGCCCGCTACTACGCCGTGCTCAACGGCGTGGCCTTCGTCATGCAGGTCGTCGTGGCCCAGCGGGTGGTGCAACGCTTCGGCGTGGTCGCCGCGCTCGCGGTGCTTCCGGTCCTGCTCGTGGCGGGAGGCGGCGGGGCGTTGGTCACTGGGGGTATGCTGGTGGTCGTCATGCTGGCCAAGGGCGCCGACGGGGGTCTCCGGCACTCGCTCAATCGCGTGGCCACGGAGCTGTTGTACCTTCCGCTCCCCGGCGGCGTGCGCGATCGGGCCAAGGCGTTGCTCGACGCAGTCTTCGTCCGTGGTTCCCAAGCGGTGGGGGCGGCGGCTATCCTGCTGCTCAGCTGGCTGGGCCTCGGAACGCCCAGGGTCCTGTCCGCATTCATCGTCGCTGGCGCTCTCGCCTGGTTGGCGGTAGCGCTCCGTCTGCGTCGGGGTTACCTCGAACTCTTTCGCACCGAGCTGAGCCGGGGCCGGAGCGATCCGCGACTTCTCGATACGGCCGAGCTCGACCTCGACTCCGTAGAGTCGATCATGGCGGCCCTTTCGTCCGTGGATGGCGTGCGCGTGATCGCGGCCATGAACCTGCTCGTCGAGTCCGGGCGGAGCCGTCTCATCCCGGCGCTCATCCTCTACCACGACGATGAAGAGGTGCTCGCGCGCGCGCTCGAGCTCGTGTCGCGCGCCGACGAGCAGGACTGGCGGCCGCACGCCGTTCGCCTCCTTCAGTCCCCCTCGCCGCGGATCCGGGCGGCCAGCTTGCGTGCGCTCGGTCGCGCGGGTGAGCCCGACCTCGTGCGGCCGGGGCTCGACGACGACGACCCCGGCATCGTAGCGCAGGCAGCCTTTCAGCTCGCGCGGTGCGAAGGGGGAGAGGCCGCCGTCGACCACCCCGCCATCCGAGAGCTCCGTGAGCGGGTTCAAGAAGCCACCGAAGACGAGCGCCGCCAGATCCGTCTGGGTTTCCTCGAGGCCCTGGAGGAGGACGCGGATGAGCGCTGGATAGAGGTCCTGCTCTGGCTGGCCCAGAAGCCGGACCCCGAGGTGCTGCGGAGGGTGGCCCGCGCGGTGATGCGCGTCCCGGACCCGCGCTTCGTGGCGATCTTGGTGCCCGAGCTGGCGGTGGTGGAGACCCGCGCGACCGTGCGGGAGGCGCTTTCCGCGCTCGGTCCCCCTGCGCTCGAAGCGCTCGTCACGGCGCTCGAAGACCCCGGCACCGCTCGAGAGCTGCGGCGCCAGTTGCCGGGCACCATCGCGGGCTTTCGGAGCCAACCGGCCTGTGATGCCCTGGTCGCCCGGCTCGAGCGTGAACCGGACGGCCTCGTTCGGTATCGGTGCCTTCGTGCGCTGGTCCGGCTGGTCAAGGCGCGTCCGATGGCGGTCTCGCAGTCGGCCATCGAAGCTGAGATCGTCGTGAACCTCGCGGAGCACTTTCGGCTCCTCGCCCTCATTCAACCGCTCGAGGTGGCGCATCCACCGCCGGAGGCACGAGGCAGCGCCATGCTTTTGCGGGGGTTGCTCCAAGACAAAGTGCGGCAGGCCCTCGAGCGAGCCCTCATGCTCTTCCAAGTGCTGCACCCGCGAGAAGACGTGCGAGGCATTCACCTCGCGCTCGAGGCGGAAGATCGCCGCCGTCGTGCGAGCGCGGTCGAGTTCCTGGAGGCGCTCGCGCTCGGGTGTTCAGAGCGGGTTCGTACGATGCTGCGCATCGCGATCGACGACCTATCGTCCGAGGAGCGTCTCCAGCGGCTGGAGGCCTATGTTCCCGTGATGCCCTCCTCGGTCCAGGAGGCCGTGCGGGCGATGCTCGACGATCCGGATTCGGCCGTCGTCGCGCTCGCCGCCTACCACGCGGTGGGGCTGGACGTGGAACCCCTCCACGCAAAGGTCGAGGCGCTGACCGCTCGTAGCAGCATCCATCCCCTGGTCGCCGAGGCGGCCGCGTGGCGCGAGGCGAGCGATGGCTGAAGTCGCAGGCGTCGACGTCGAGCTCTACATGCGCTCGCTGCTCGGGGGCTTTTTTCGGGGCGACACCGTTCGGCAGATGATGCAGGTCTCGCGCGAGGTCTTCTTCTCGGCCTCGGATTGCCTCTATCGTCAGGGGGCCCCCCCCCAGTTCGTCTACTTCTTGGTCGACGGTGAGGTGCACCTCGAGACGGAAGACGCTGAGCCTTGGAGCTTCGATGGAGGGGACATCGTCGGGGTGCTCGACGCCGATTCGGCCGCCGCACACCGGCGGACGGCGATCGCACGGACCGACGTGCACGCGCTCGCGCTCGCAGTGCGTGACTGGCACGACATCCAGGAGGACAACCTCGAGATGGTGCGGCTCAGGCTCCTGGGAAATGCGCGCAATCTCTTGGGACGTGGGCTCTCGCTCACGCCCACGCTGGGGCTACCGCAGGTCGTCTCGGTGGGGGCTCCGCCCAGTCTCGTGACCCAGATGGATCTCGATAGTGAGCTCAACGCCTTTGAGCGGTTGCTCAGTCTCCGTTTGGCGCCGGCCTTCGCGCTGGCCGGGACCCAGAGCCTGCTCGAGCTCGCCCAAGAAGCACGGGAGGTGCGACGTGGTCCGGGAGAGATCCTGTTCGAGGAGGGAGAAGAAGCGACCCATGCGTTCGTCAACGTGACGGGCGTGGTCAGCCTCGAGCGCGAAGCGACCCAGGTCACGGCGCAGTTCGGCCCGACCACATTGGTGGGGGGCTACTTGGGGCTCGGACAGGTGACGTATCCGGTGCGAGCTCGGGCCGAATCGGAAGTGGTGGCGATGGAGATCGAGGTCTCACATCTTTTCGAAGTCATGGAGGATCACTACGACCTCGTACGGGCCGTGATGGCCTTCATGGCGAACGAGCGCATGCGGGTGCAAGACGCCGCTCCCCCCGTGGCCAACCCGAAGCGTCATCCGGTCGCTACGGTGCCCAAGGCCACCAGTGGGTCCGAGGACCTGCCGCGTTGAGTGTGAGCCAGACACAGAAAATCCCCGATCTACCGGTGCACCCATAGGGCACCCGCAGTATAAGCGGGGCTCGCCGTCGGGCCCGCGCATGCAGCATCGAACACGTCTTGTAGCGGCCTTGGTCGTCGCGCTCGCCGCTTGGAGTCGAGGCGCGACGGCACAACCGGCTCCGCGCCCCCCCGCACCCGTCGCCCCGGAACCCGCTCCTGCGCCCGCGGCTCCCGAAGCGCCGGAGAATCCCGAAGCGCCCGCGGCTCCCGAAGCGCCGGAGAATCCCGAAGCGCCGGCGGCTCCCGAAGCGCCGGAGAATCCCGAAGCGCCCGCGGCTCCCGAAGCGCCCGATACCCCCGAGACCGCGGATGCTCCCGATGGCGCTGCTCCAGATGGCGCTGCTCCAGAGAACGCCGCGACCGATGCCGACGAGGCGAAAGTTCCCGGTTCTGCGGTCTGGGAAGGAGACCAGCCGCCCCTCGCCGATGGCCACGAGCGACCCGTCCCCAACTACGATGGTCGCGAGCCGGAGCCCATCGACGCGGGGGATGTTCTCATCTGGATCCCGCGGGGTCTGTTCTATCCGCTCTACGCCGTCAGCGAGTACGTCCTGCGGCGCCCGCTCGGGGCCCTCACCACGGCCATCGACCAGAACGACGTCGCCGACATCGTGGGGGACTTCTTCACCTTTGGGCCCAGCGACAACTACGGCGTCATTCCCAGCGGCCTCATCGACTTCGGCTTTCGCCCCAGCATCGGCCTGTACTTTTTCGGTGACGACGTGGGCGATGTCGAGGGCCTCGGCGTCCGGGCCCACGTCGCCTTTGGCGGCCTCGGGTTCTACCGAACCACCGGCTCGGTGCTGTATCAGATCGAGAAGGCGGGGTTCGACAAGCAGCCCAAGCGCGTCCAGCTCAAGGGGGTGTGGGAGCGCCGACCGGACTGGCTCATCTGGGGCCAGGGCCCCGATTCGCGCAACGCGGCGCGTAGCCGCTATCAGGCCCAGTTCATCGAGGCGACCGGTCACTACGAGGGCGGCTTCTGGCGTAGCAGCTACGTGACGGCCTTCGTCGGGGTCCGCGACGCCAACTTCGGGAACGACGTCTGCTGCGACGGCCCGAGTGTTCAACAGGCCGTGGACCGCAACCTCTACGACACCCCCGCCCTTTTCGAAGACGGCTACACCGTGGGCCGCATCGGTGCCGAGCTCTACGTCGACACCCGGCCGCAGCGCAACAACTACGACGGTCCCGCCAGCGACCACGTCTCGCCCCCCGGGACTGGCATCAAGATCGGGCCCCGCGCCGAGCTCGGGCTCGGCCTGCGCGAGTCCTTTCTCGACGCCGACCAGAGCGCCGCCGAGCGCCCGCTTTACATCAAGTACGGCGGCACGATCGGTGGCTACCTCGACCTCTACAACCAGCGTGTCATCGGTCTTCAGGTCGCGGCCGACTTCGTCGATGGCCTCGAGACAGGGGGCGTGGTGCCCTTCCGGGAGCTGACCACGCTCGGCGGGAGCCGGCCCCTGCGCGGCTTCGTGGCCAATCGCCTGTTCGACCGTAGCGCGGTCGCGGCGCAGCTCGAGTATGCCTGGCCCATCTGGGTCTGGCTCGACGGCACGGTGCACTACGCCATGGGCAACGTCTTCGGTGAGCGCCTCGACAACTTCCAGTTCGACAAGCTGCGACAGTCCTTCGGCTTTGGCTTCAAGGACAATAGCTCGCGCGACCACGCGTTCGAATTTCTCATCGCCGGCGGCACCGACACGTTCGAGCGCGGCGCGAACCTCGACAGCTTTCGTCTCGTCTTCGGTTCCACGGCTGGCTTCTGAGCATTCGAGGCTAATCGGGTGAGCGACGACGCCCCTATCCTCGACGACAGGCTCCGCCTCGAGGAGGAGATCGGTCGTGGCGCCATGGGAGTGGTGTGGCGGGCTCGCAACCTGGCCCTCGGCAGCTTGGTGGCCGTCAAGGTATTGGGCGGCGCCGAGGTGGATGAGAGCACGCAGGGCCGGCAGCGCTTCGAGCGGGAGGCGCGCGCGGTGGCGGGATTGAACAGCCCGCACATCGTGAAAGTCTTCGACTTCGGGCTTGATCGAGGGCGTCCCTACTTCGTGATGGAGCTGCTCGAGGGAGAGGACCTCGGCCGTCGGCTCGAGCGCGAGACCTGTCTTCCCCTACTGACCGTCGAGCAGATCGTCGAGCAGGTCTGTCGCGGGCTGACGGTGGCGCACGCCGCAGGGGTCGTCCATCGCGACCTCAAGCCCGAGAACCTCTTCATGCTGCGCACGCCCGACGGCGCCGTGCAGGTGAAGATCCTGGACTTCGGCGTTGCCAAGCAGCTCGACGGCCCGGAGAAGGGGATGACCATGACCCAGTCGGGCACCCTCGTCGGCACGCCGTTCTACATGAGCCCGGAGCAGATCCTGGCGCCTCGTGACATCGACGAGCGAACGGACCTCTGGTCGCTGTCCGTCGTCATCTACGCCATGCTCACCGGCTCGGTTCCCTTCGACGGCGAGACCATCGGCGCCCTCAGCATCGCGATCCACAAGGGGCAATTCACCCCGCCATCTGAACTCCGTGACGGGCTCCCGCCGGCCCTCGATGCCTGGTTCCTACGCGCCTTTCAACAGATGCCGGACGATCGGTTCGAGAGCGCCGAGGAGCTGGCCATCACCTTTGGCGACGCGTGCCGCGACCGCGCCCCTCACGTCCTCGCCGTCACCCACGATGAGCAGACGGAGAAGGGGGCGCCGACGGAGCGCCTTCCGCTCGCCGCCCAGCGATCGCGACGGCGTCGCCGACGAGCGGTTGGGGTGGCCATCGCCCTCGCGAGCGGGGTCGGTGGGGCCATCGTTGCGCAGCGGCTTTCCGGCCCGACGGTGGACGCGGACGCCGAGGCCTCCTCCGAGCCAACGTCGGCGCCGCTGCCGACGTCCGAGCCGACCATCACGCCGCCCCCGCCGGAGACCATACCGTCCCCGCCGCCGCCCTCCGTCTCGCCCTCGACCACGCCCACCGCCGAGGCTCCCAAGGCTCCGCCGCTTCCTGCTCGTCCCCCGCCTCGAGCCGTGAAGAAGAAGCGACCTCGAATGCACTCCCTCGCGCCCGGCACGCCCTGCGCTCGAGGCGAGGAGTGCTCGAGTGGCTATTGCGCCGATGGTGTCTGCTGCACCTCCTCTTGCTCACCCCATCGCGCCTGTCGCAGCTGCGTGATGGGCATGCTCGGCGGTCGTCGACTCCGACCGGGCCAATGTGGCGACGCGCCAGTGGGGTCCAACCCCCGGGGTCGTTGCCAAGTGGGACAGATGTGTGGGGAGACACCCATCTGCGTTCAACGCTCCCGTTAGCTCGCGGGGCTGACGACGGATCGGGACGACGCTTCACCCGTCGAGCAGGCCGAGGTCGCGGGCGAAGTCGGAGTAGTTTCGACGCTGCCCCGTAGGCTCCGAATCGTCGGGGGGGATCCCCAAACCGTCGACCATGCGATTGGTGCAGTTGACCAGGCAACAGACCATCACGGCGTCGTAGAGAGCTCGCTCGCCCCAGCCCGCCTCGAGGGTTTTCCGTGCGTCCTCGTCGGTGAGCTGGGCCGGCGAGAAGGTGAGCTTGCGCAGATAGGCGAGGAGCGCGGCCCAGGCCGAGCCCATGGCGGCCTCCGGGTCGGCGACGAGGCGGTCGAATACGGCGGGATCGACGCCCCATGCCTCGGCGTGCGCGCGATGGGCAGCTTGACAGTAGTCGCAAGCGTTGAGGCCGCTCACGTAGGCGGCGATGAGCTCGCGCTGTCCCACCGTCAGCGGCGAGGGGCCGCGCAGGAGTGCGTCGTGCCAGGCGAGCAGCGGATGAACGCCGTGGGGGAACCGGCGGAAGGCATCGTCGAGCGTCGGCGGATCCGGGAGGGACGGTAGACGGGGCATGGCCGCATGGTACGACGGAACCCGGGCCGCGCCGCCTCCTCGTGCTACCTTCTTGCCGCCATGTCCCTCCCTCGTCGGCTATTCATCCGCCGGTCGCTTCACGGGGCCGGCGCCTGGAGCCTGCTGCCCCTCGTGGGCTGTACTGGCGACGACCAGCCGGCGCCGGACCGCGGGCGGCCCTTTCTCAGCAAGGAGCCCTACGTTCAGCGCGTGGGCACGGGGTTGCGCCTCCGCTTCGAGACGCGGGAAGAGATCGCGCTCCCCGTCCAGATCGAGGCCGACGGAACTCTGGAGGTGATCCCGAGCCTGCGTGCAGCGGAGGTAACCTACGCCCGCGACTTCATCGAGCCCAGCGACGTCTTCTTTCCGGACGAGCCGGGGCTCCACGTGGTGCAGGAAGCCGATCTCGGACCGCTCGAGCCGGGACGCTACCGGTGGCGCATCGAAGCGGACGTCGTGCACGAGGGCGAGTTCCTGGTGCCCGGCCCTGAAGACCCCCTCCGGCTCGGCTGGCTGGCGGACACCAGCTGGCCCGAGTCGCAAGAGGTGGTGGCGATGCTCGCGGGGCGCGGCCCGGACCTGTTTCTCCACGGTGGCGACCTCCAGTATGAGAGCAACCCCTTCGATACCTGGAGCGGGATGAGCCAGTCCCTCGCCCCCATCACCCGCCGAGCCATCGCCCACATGATCGTGGGCAACCACGAGTTCGAGGAGGGCGAGGAGATCGAGCAGATGTACGACCGGCTCTACGCCGGACAAGGCGAGGGGCCCGAAGGGGCGCGCTACTTCTCGTTCCGAGCCGGCGCGGCCCGCATCATCTGCCTCGACAGCGAGACGGGAGGGCTCGACGACGAGAGCGATGCTCAAGTCGCGTGGTTCGAGCAGGAGCTCGCGCGAGGTGACGCGGCCACCACCGTCGTGGCCTTCCATCGACCTACGTACAGCCTCTCCAAGCACTACCGGTCCGACACCACCTTTCGCGAGGTGATCCACAGTCGGGTGGTCGACGCCGGAGTTCCGCTGGTGCTGTGCGGCCACGCCCACTGCTACGAGCGCTTCGACGTCGACGGGGTGCAGTACGTCGTCGACGGGGGAGGTGGGGCGGTGCTCTACGATCCCAACGAGGGGCGCACCCAGGCCGACGCCGAGCGCCCCGGCGAGAGCGACATGCGTACGGTCGTATCCAAGACGAGGGGCGCCACCACCATCGACATCGCGCCGGACGGGAGGCTCACCGTAGAGCGATGCGAGCCCGACGGGACGATGACCGACCAGTTCTCCGTCTGAGGCTCCTTCCGATCATTGGAGCGTCAGCTTGACCGTGTTCGTCATACGGAAGTCGAGCCGCGTTACGCCGTTGGGTGGGGGCCGGCTGTCGTACATCTGCATGACGTTCATACCCACCGACAAGATCTCCGTAATGGTCGCCTCGCCCTCGAATTGGGTGAGCACCCGGTGGTCGGAGAATTCGTCGAAGCGAGGTTGAAAGTAGATGGTGGCCTGCAGGATGAGGCGGTCGTCGAAGAGCATCGAACGCATGACGCCGTAGGTCGACCAACGGTGCGCAATGGTCTCGGCATCGTCGGGGAATGCCGCCTCCTCGTCGACGCGCTCGCTCTCGAGCATGTAGCTCGTCCCGAAGGAGGCCAGCACCTCGGGGAGTCGCAGCGCCTCCACTCGGGCGCCGGCGCCCGTGAGGACCCGCCGGTTGAGGCGGAGAAACTCGTTGAACTGAAACTGCGCGAAGACGTCGGTGCCGATGATGGGGTGCCACATGCCAGTCCAACGGGCGTGGGCAAACGCATTGCTGAGAAAAGTGCTGTCGTTGCGCTCCGCGAAGCGGCCATTGGTCGCGAGGTAGGCGCGTTGTTTCACGTAAGGTACGGGATCGTCCTCGTCGTGGGGGTAGAGCGTCTGGTACTGAACCGAGGCTGAGCCTCCCACGTCGAGGTAGTCGACGTTGCCCCGCCAGAACGAGAAGGAGCCGGTGATGTCGCCGGACCAGCCGTCGTCGAACTGAGTCCGGCGCAATGCCTCGGCGTTGACGGTCTGGGCGATGGCGGAATTGGTCGTGACCAGCCCGGCGAGTCCCAGGAGGATAGCCAGCAATGGGATGCGCATGCGTCAGGCTCCTTCGGGTTCTTCGTCGCCGGGCAGCTCACCGCGCTCGCGCATGGCCCGGATCTTCGGCTGTTCTCGAAGGGTGGCGAGGGCGACGATGATGGTGATGATGCCCAAGATGGTATTGGCGCCCGCAAAGATCCGAACGCCGAAGCCCAGGAGATCGGCCAATACGTATACGAAGAGCGCAGCGATGACGTCACCAAGGCGAATGAAGAAAGAATCGACTGCTTGCTTCGCGGTGTACT
>JGI12210J13797_10733356_pt1 | contig 23815 bp, 20 predicted proteins | sample ElkSlonscriptome_3_FD_13797 | JGI IMG/M metagenome (IMG submission 13797)
AGACCAAAGGCCGAGCCAAAGCCCAAGCCCGCACCAAAGGCAGCCACCAAGCCGACGACCCGGCCGGAAGCCAGACCAAATCCGTCGCGCGACGCACAGACACCCCGCAAGGCGCCAAGGGCATCATCCAGCGGCGCCTCCGCATCGAAGCCCTCGGGTGGCGCGAAGCGTTCGCGAAACGCCAAGGCGCTGGAGTCCGGCTATCTTCGGGAGGTGCAACGCGCCATTGCCAGAAAGCGGCGATACCCGCATAAGGCCAAGCGCCGCGGCGAGACCGGCACAGTGATGGTGTCGTTCGTTGTCGAACGCAGCGGGATCATCACCGGCATCCGCGTCGCCAAGAGTTCCGGCTCTGCGACGCTGGACAAGGCGGCAGTAGATACGCTGAAGCGACTGCGACGCTTCAAGCCGATCCCGGAGGCCATCGGACGCACCCGTTGGCCGATGCGCGTGCCGATCAAGTTCGCGCTGAAGTGAGCATCCCGGTGTCAATGCGCTCAATTCACGCGCGCAGTCAAACGCTCGACGAGAATGAAGTCGCGTCGATAGCGGAGACGCAGCCTGCTGCCAGATCACGCTAATTCGCAATGCAAGTTCAAAGAGAAGAACCGCACAAGGTTCCCAGCGCCAACCACCCAAAAAAAGGAGATCCCAGATGCCCACGCATCTGCAGCGCAACTACCCGAGCGGCAACGGTCGCCGCTCGTCAGCAAAGGCGGCAGTATTGACCGCCCTGGTCTTGAGCGGCGCCCAGGCTCAAGACAATGGCGATCCCATCGGTGACGACGACAACCTCGGCGTCATCGAAGAGACGCTTGTGGTCATCGACAACACGGACGACGCGGGCGCCATTCCGCGCGAGACCGCAGTGCCCGCCACAGAGTTGGCCGCTGTCGAAGTGATCGCCACCACCCCTGCCCACGGCGTCGGCTTGCCGAAACGTAAGATCCCCTATCCCATCCAGACCGCCACGGCCACCGAGATTCAAGACTCGGTCAACGCGACCCTTCCGGGTTTCATGAACGAGCGCCTAGGCAGCGTCACCATCAACGACGCCCAGAACAATCCACTCCAGCCGGACCTCCAATACCGCGGTTTCACCGCATCACCGCTACTGGGTCTACCCCAGGGCCTGTCGGTCTACATGAATGGCTCGCGCATGAACGATGCCTTCGGCGACGCCGTCAACTGGGATCTCATCTCCGAGTCCGCGATCCACAGCCTCAACCTGATGGGCGGCTCCAATCCCGTTTTTGGTCTCAACACCCTCGGCGGCGCCCTGTCGTTGCAGATGAAGAACGGCTTCACGGACCCCGGCTATCGACTACAGGCGCTTGGGGGGTCATTCGGCCGAATTCAGACCTTTGCCGAGGCTGGCTGGAACAACGGCAGCTTCGGCGCCTATCTGAACGTCGACTATTTCGATGAGGGCGGTTGGCGCGACCACTCGCCATCCACGGCCACCAACCTGTTCGGCTCCTTCGGCTGGCGCGGCGCCGATTCGGCGCTCGACCTCGACCTGGCCTATGCGAATACGGACCTGACCGGAAATGGGCCGTTGCCCCGTCGGTTACTCGTCGAGGACCGCAGCGCCGTCTTCACCTACCCCGACACCACCGACAACGAGAGCTATTTCGCGAATCTGAGCGGCGAACATTGGCTCAGTGACCTCGTCCAGATCTCCGCCAATGTCTTCTACCGACACCTGGAAACCGACTCGTTCAACGGCGATGCCGGCGAGTTTCAGGAGTGCGACGACTCGGACAACGCCGGGTTCCTCTGCGAGGAAGGCAGCGACGGCGACGACCAACAGGTGCTCGAAGACCTCGCCGGCAACCCGATTCCGGACCAGGACGCGGAGGGCAACCCCTACGATGCCATCAACAACGTCTCCAGCCGCGACCAGGACACCTATGGCGCCAACCTTCAGACCACCTTCCTGCAAGACCTGTTCGGGCGCGAGAACCAGCTCATCGTCGGCCTGGGTTACTTCCGCGGCGATGCCCGGTTCGACGCCGATGTCGAACTGGCCCGACTGCTGTCGGACCGCGGCACCGCCGGATCGGGCATCGATATCGCCGACGGTCGCACCCGGCTCAAATCCAAAACCCGCAGCTACTCGATCTTTTTCCTCGATACGCTGTCGCTGACCGATGCGCTCGATCTGACCCTGTCGGGCCGTTACAATGACACCAAGATCGAAAACGGCGACCAGACCGGCGATCAGCCGCAGCTCAACGGCTCCCACGACTTTTCGCGCTTCAACCCGGCGATCGGCCTGACCTACCAGCTCGACGACCGCGCGAACGTCTACACCAGCTACAGCGAATCATCGCGAGCGCCGACGCCAGTGGAACTGGCCTGCTCCGACCCCGAGAACGAATGCCGCTTGCCCAACGCCTTTCTCGCCGACCCCCCGTTGGAGCAAGTCGTGGCCAAGACCTTCGAGCTCGGTATCCGCGGCGAACTCGACCTGATCGGACCCATGCGCTATAGCCTGGGCCTTTTCCACACCATCAACAACGACGACATCATCTTTCAGGCCGGTGGCGCGACCGGAAACCGTGGCTTCTTCGACAACATCGGCGACACCCGCCGCCAGGGCATCGAACTCGGTCTGAATGGCCACATCGAACGACTCGATTGGTTCCTGAACTACAGCTACCTCGACGCCACCTTCCGCAACGACTTCTTCTCCAACAGCCCCAACAACCCGAACGCGAATGACGACGGCAATATTCAGGTCAGCAGCGGCGATCAGATCCCCGGCATCCCGAACAACAGCCTGAAGACAGGCCTGGACTACCAGTTTACGCCAAGCCTCCGCGCCGGCTTCAGCGTCGTCTATGCCTCCAGCCAGTACTATCGCGGCGACGAGTCCAACCAACTGCCCAACATCCCCGGCTACACCGTCGTCAATCTGCATGGGGAATACCGCGTGAACGACAACGTCGCCATCATCGCCAAGGTCAACAACCTGTTCGACACCGAGTACTCATCCTTCGGCCTGCTGGGCGAGGCCGACGAGGTGCTCGGCGACGACTACGCTGACCCTCGCTTTGACGGCCCCGGCGCCCCGTTTGGCGCCTGGATCGGCATTCGTGCCAGTCTTTAACCTCAATCCGGCAGTTGGTTGGCGTGTGCGCAGGTGCGAGAACGCCAACGGCCTGAGCACGAGCAGCGCGAAGACCATCGTCCCCGTCGCCAAAGAATTCGCTCGCCATGAGACAAAGGGGTCTCGGCGGCGAACAGAGCACGCGGTGAAGTATCGCAATCACGCACCTCGACAACGATGGAGCTGCGCGGCATAGGCCCGCGCGTGCCGATCGACTTGGCGCGCATAGCGCTGCAGCCAAGGCTTTTTTCGGTAGCTGCCGCGCCGAAAGCCGGTGTGGCCCTCGTGATACGCGAGGTACTGGTTGTACGTATCCTTCGGCGAGATACCCAGCGTCCGTTGACTGCGATTGGCATACCAGCCGATGAAATCGGCGGCGTCCGCAAAATCGGTTCGCTTTGCCCAACGCTTACCTGTTTCGTCCCGGTACCATTTCCATGTCCCGTCGATTGCTTGCGGATAACCGTACGCGCTTGAGGCGTAGCCACCGGACGGCGACCTCGGCCGCGCGTCATGCCGAAACGACGACTCGTTGCGGATGATGGCGAGCTGTACCTCGACGGGGATACCCCAACGGCGCTTGACCTCGCGCATCGCCCGGTCCCATTTTGGCTTCTCTGCCAGGATGGCACAGGCGTCGTCCGGTTGGCGCGGAGGCTCAGTTACACTTGCACACCCGGCAACCAGAAGCGCGTTCACGGCGAGGAGCCCGCGGAAAAACGCCGTTGCGGATCGCCATCGCTGTCCGTCACGGAACTCCACGCTTGCCCTCTTCTAAAAAACCGTTGCCAACGTGAACGCCACGCTACCCGCAGATGCCGTCACGATCAAGCTCTCTGGATATCGATCATCGTGACCCGACAATCATGACTCGCGGCCGAGATGCCTCAGGCACTGCTCATGATAAGCAAGTTGGTAGCCGAGCAATGATCCGGTGGCAGCGCGATGTGAGTCACATCCATAACCACGCCGGAAGTGCATGCGCGTCGTCATTGACGCCGAGAACGGGCCTCAGTGCGAGGACAACAAACAAGCCGCGACGGCCGCCTCGCCACCGATATCGATTGCTGCGATGACGTGCTAGTTCATCGCCGTCGGCTCAAAGCGCTCGTCGAAACTCCGCCCCTCCGAATCAACGACATGGACGTCAAAGGAACCTTCCGCGTCGTCGTCGGGCATGAAGCCGAAAGTAATGGCGGGATCTTCGCTGATGGAGATATCGGTGGTTACCTTGAACAGCAACACGCCCTGGTAGCTGACCTCGATAATGCGCACGTAGTCGGCGGGAATATAGCTGCGCTTGATTTGATCGAACTGCAGACCGGAGTTGTTGGGATGCTTGATCAACAGCTTGGCCAACAGTGGACCGTCTGGCTGCGGCTCCGGGACGATCAGCTTCAGCTTGCCCAGATTCGCCATTGCCGCGGACGGGTCCTTTTGCGCCGGAGCCGAACAGCCACCGGAGGCCTTGACGTAGTTGGCGGTCATGTACAGCGCGCCGTCGTTGAGTTCGGCCAGCACACGGACGTTGGTGTAGGCGTTGACGCGGATGCGGGTGGAGATGGTGTCCCAGGCGCGGTCACCGGGAAACTCGAACACCGCCGCGACCGGCGACGGGTTGTTGTCGATGACCAGATACAGGCCCTTGATGTAGCGCTCCGGGGTCTGCTCCAGCTTGGAGACGATATCGATCGGCACGACCGCGGCATCGAGCGCCCGATAGGGGGTCGTCAGCCCGATGACGTCGGCGCCGTCGTCAACGCGCCGGTCGCCGAACAGTTCGTGCTTGATCTGCAGCCAGCGGGCGTCGGACTGCTCCTGCGCCCGCGCGTTGCCGCCTGCGCCCAACAGGGCCGCAGCCGACAGCAGCAAAAACAGCCCGAGAAGACTGTGTCGGTGCCGGCAATCCTTGCTCAACGGACGTGCCAAATCTGAAACGGACATTGGGCGAATTCTCCAGGCGTTGCGATCGATCCCAGGCGTATCCGGGGACGAATCCGGGTTCGTATTCGGGTGAACCTCCAAGTTCGATGCCAAGCTGACTACTCCCACTCGAGCTCGACGTAGGCCGCGGTGACATTCCGGCCGTGATAGTCGTCGAACAGCAACCACTTGGCACGCTGGTCGATCGCCACGGTCTCGACGGCGCTGGAAAGGCCGCCGCCTGCACGCAACTGCCCGCGCACGCCGTCGGCGACCGCCTCCAGGTAGACACGCTGCTTGGTCAGTGCCGCCTTCCAGTCGCCGCCGTAGGGACCATGCCCCGGAACCACCGACGCCACCTGCGCCGCGGACAACTGGTCGATGACGGCGAGCCAACCAAGCAAGCTGCCGTCGATGACCGGAATGCGCTCGACGAACAGCAAATCCGATAGCCACAACACCCCGGTCGACCGGTCCAACACCGACAGATCGTTGTTGGTGTGGGCGGTCGGATAGCCGCGCAACTCCAGTACACGTCGGCCCAGATCGAGTTCCAGAATCTCCCCCGCGGCGACACCGATGGTCGGCATCGCCACGCGCGAGCCCTGCGCCTGCGCGCCGAGGTGCTCCAACGCACCGTCGACGTAGAAGTCCTGTCGGCGCACCAGGGCGTCTGCCAGATTGGCATGCCCGATGACCTGCACACCGGCGTCCGCGAACACCCCGGACCCGAGCACATGATCGGGGTGCATGTGCGTCAGAATCAGATACGCGACGGGCAAGGCCGTGACGGCTCGTACCGCCGCGAGCAATGCCTCGCCTTCGGCACGACTGCCGCCAGCATCGATCACAGCGACGCGCTCGTCGCCGACGATGAATCCCAGATTGGCGATGTGGCCGTGGTTGTGCACATCGGCCACCTCTTGAACGCCGGGGCGCAGATAGAGACCAGGCGCTATCTCAGTGACCTGCAGTGCAATCGCGGGGCCCTCCGCGTTGCCACCGACGGGCAACAGCAGCAATGTCATGACCCACAACAATGCGAACGGACGACGTCGAGGACTCGGATTCAAGCGAAGCTGCTCCATGGACCAATTAAGGGACCAACCAAGGGACCAACCAAGAATCGGTAACCAAACCTCGAAGCAACTCAGATGCCAGATGAGGGGCTAGCGAGGCGATGCCTAAGACCAACGGTCATGCTCGGAGCGGGCGAGGGCGGCATGTTGATCGTTGTCGTTGTCGACTTCTGATTGCGATCATCTTCCTAGACGCTCACTCCTCGACACTCGCACCTGTCCGGTAGAACTTGAACCTCTGTGTCGATGCGCCGCGGTCCGGAGTCTAGGCGCGGGAGCCAGGGGCCGCTGCCTAGCACGATTGCGCATTCTCGGCCCCTCGCCTTTGGCCCTTGGCGCTTGGTCCTCGGCCCTTCCTCCCTCAGTCGTTTCCGCCACCTGGCCCACAATTTGCTGATGTCCTAAAAATGCATTCAGCGGCGCAGCCGCGATCCAGAACACTCAGGAGTCAGCACGTTGCCCCGCAATCCAGAGCCGCGCGAACAGCCGAAAGCCCGCGACCGACGCGGCCGGCCTAAGGGCCGCGCCGTCGATCCCCAGGCCCTTGCCGAGATCCGCACCCTGCTCGAAGACGCGCCACGCAACCGGGACTCGCTCATCGAGCACCTGCACCAAATCCAAGATCAGTATGGCTATTTGTCGGCCAAACACCTGGTAGCCCTCGCCGCGGAGTTGGGTCTGGCGACCACCGAGGTCTACGAGGTGGCGACCTTCTACCACCACTTCGACGTGATCAAAGAGGGGCAGACACCGCCACCGCCGCTGACCATTCGGGTCTGCGACTCGATCAGTTGCGAATTGGCCGGCGCCGAGGCGCTGATCACAGCATTGGACAAAGCGCCCGGCAGCGGCGCGCGCATCCAACGTGTCCCCTGTGTTGGACGCTGTGCCGAGGCACCTGTGGCAATCGTCGGACAGAATCCTGTTGACCATGCCACCGCAGATGGCGTTCAGGAGCTGGTAAAAAGCGGGGCCACACAGGCTTCGACCCCGCCCGCGATCCGCTATGACCGCTACCGAGCCGAGGGCGGCTACGCGCTGTTGCGCAACGTCCATGCCGCCGCGGCAACCGGCGCCTCCGGCAGCGATGCAGGCACGGACCTGAGCGGCGAACGCATCATGACCGTACTCGAGGACTCCAAGCTGCGTGGCCTCGGCGGTGCCGGCTTCCCGACTGGACGCAAATGGCGCATCCTGCGCGACCAACCGGGGCCACGGCTGATGGCGATCAACATCGACGAGGGCGAGCCCGGCACGTTCAAGGACCGGCATTTCCTCGAGACCGACCCCCACCGATTTATTGAGGGCATGCTGATCGCCGCCGAGGTGGTCGACGTTGCGGAAATTTACATCTACCTGCGCGACGAGTATGCGGGTATCCGCGCTCTGCTGGAGCAGGAGCTCGATGCCCTGCGTGCGGACCCGCCCTGCCCGCTGCGGCCGTTCCATCTGCGCCGCGGCGCCGGCGCCTACATCTGCGGCGAGGAGTCCGCGATGATCGAGTCGTTGGAAGGCAAACGCGGCATGCCCCGGCTGCGCCCGCCCTACGTCGCCGAGGTCGGGCTGTTTGGTCACCCGACCCTCGAGCACAACATGGAGACACTCTACTGGGTCCGCGATCTGCTCGAACGCGGACCAGACTGGTTCGCCAGCCAGGGCCGCAACGGCCGCTCGGGCCTGCGCGCCTTCTCGGTCAGCGGTCGGGTGCGCAAGCCCGGGGTTCATCTGGCTCCCGCCGGAATCAGCCTGCGTGAGCTGATTGACGAGTTCTGCGACGGCATGCTCGAGGGCCATACGCTGTACGGCTATTTTCCCGGCGGCGCATCCGGCGGCATCCTACCCGCCTCGCTCGCGGACCTACCCTTGGATTTCGATACCCTGCAACCGCACGGCTGCTTCATCGGCTCCGCGGCGATCATCGTCTTGTCGCAGCACGACAGCGCCCGCCAGGCCGCACTGAATGCGATGCGCTTTTTCCAGCACGAATCCTGCGGCCAGTGCACACCTTGTCGCGAGGGTACCGCCAAGGCGGCGCGGCTGATGCAGGCGACGACCTGGGATCAGCCCTTGCTCGAGGACCTCTGCACCGTAATGACGGACGCCTCCATCTGCGGGCTGGGCCAAGCAGCGCCGAACCCGCTGCAATGCGTGATGAAGTACTTTCCCCGGGAGCTTACCGATGGCCAGCATGGCTGATTCCCCTACCATTGCATTCACCCTCGACGGCGAGGCGATGACCGCGTTTCGCGGTGAGACGTTGCTAGGAGCGGCCAAGCGCCATGGCGTCGCCATCCCGCAGCTGTGTGCCAAAGACGGGCTACGACCGGACGGCAACTGCCGTGCCTGCGTTGTCGAGATCGAAGGCGAGCGGGTGCTGGCGCCGTCCTGTTGCCGCCAGCCCAGCGAGGGCATGGTCGCCCACAGCAGCAACGAACGCGCACGCAAGTCCCAGCGGCTGGTGGTCGAGTTACTGAAGGCCGACATGCCCGACACGGCCCATAACCTGCAAAACGAGCTCGACGACTGGGCCAACTTCCTGCAAGTCGGGAAGTCGCGCTTCCCGGCCCGCGAGCAGCCGGCGGCCGATATCAGCCATCCCGCAATCGCCGTCAACCTGGATGCCTGCATCCGCTGCACGCGATGCCTGCGCGCCTGCCGCGAAGAACAGGTCAACGGCGTCATCGGTTACGCCCGCCGGGGCGACGAGGCGAGTATCGTGTTCGACTTGGAAGATCCGCTCGGTACCAGCAGTTGTGTCGGCTGCGGCGAATGCGTTCAGGCCTGCCCCACAGGTGCGCTGATGCCGGCTGGAGGCGTTGGACTCGAGGCGCCGCAGCGCTCGGTGGACTCCGTCTGCCCTTATTGCGGGGTCGGCTGCCAACTCACGTATCACGTCCGCGACAATCGCATCCTGCATGTCAGCGGCCGTGATGGCCCCGCCAACCAAGGCCGGCTGTGCGTCAAGGGCCGCTATGGTTTCGACTATGTGCACAACCGCGGTCGGCTGACGGTGCCGCTGATCCGCCGCGACGACGCCCCCAAGCGCGCCGAACTGGGGCTCGACCCGGACAACCCCTATGCCGATTTCCGCGAGGCAACCTGGGAAGAGGCCATGGCCTGCGCCGCGGGCGGGCTCAAGACCATCCGCGACACGCACGGCGCCGATGCCCTGGCGGGTTTCGGCTCCGCGAAAGGCTCCAACGAGGAGGCCTATCTGTTCCAGAAGCTGGTGCGCACCGGCTTCGGTACCAACAACGTCGACCACTGCACGCGCCTGTGCCACGCGTCCTCGGTGGTCGCGCTTTTGGAGATGATCGGCTCCGGTGCGGTCTCGAACCCGGTACGCGATGCGGTCCACGCCGACGTGATCTTCATCATCGGCTCCAACACCACGGTCAACCACCCGGTGGCCGCGACCTTTCTGAAGAACGAGGTCGGAAAGGGCAAGACGCTGATCGTACTCGACCCACGTCGCACGCCGATCGCCGAACACGCGACCCACTATCTGCAGTTCAAGCCGGACACCGACGTCGCGCTGCTGAACGCACTGATGCACGCAGTCATCGAACAGGGGCTGGTGGACCAGGCCTTTGTCGACAGCCGTACCTCCGGGTATGCGGAACTCGCGGAACACCTGAAACCCTACACGCCGGAGAAAATGGCGCCCATCTGCGGCATCGACGCCGCAACCATCCGCGAGGTGGCCCGCATCTATGCCGGCGCCGCCGCGTCGATCATCTTCTGGGGCATGGGCATCTCCCAGCACGTGCACGGCACCGACAACTCCCGGGCGCTGATCTCCCTGGCGCTGATGAGTGGCCAGATCGGGCGCCCGGGCACCGGGCTGCATCCGCTGCGCGGGCAGAACAACGTGCAGGGCGCGTCCGACGTGGGACTCATTCCGATGGTCTTCCCGGACTACCAGCGGGTCGACGACCCCGAGATACGGGCCCGTTTTGAAAAACTTTGGGGTCAGGCGCTGGACCCGAACCCTGGACTGACCGTGGTCGAGATCATGCACGCGGTCACCGCGGCGGACCCGGCACGACGCATCCGCGGCATGTATATCATGGGTGAGAACCCGGCCATGTCGGACCCGAATCTCAACCACGCGCGCGCCGCCCTGTCGAAGCTTGAGCATCTGGTGGTCCAGGACATCTTCATGACCGAGACCGCCTGGTACGCAGACGTGATCCTGCCCGCCTCCGCGTTCCCGGAGAAGACAGGCAGCTTCACCAACACCGACCGCCGCGTCCAGCTCGGCCGCCAGGCTTTGGCCACACCAGGCCAGGCGCGGCAGGACTTGGAGATCATCATCGACATGGCCCGTCGCCTCGGACTCGACTGGCGTTACCAAGGCCCACCGGATGTCTTCTCCGAGATGCGCCAGGCGATGCCGAGTATCGCCGGCATCAGCTGGGAGCGCCTCGAAGAACAGGGCTCGGTGACCTACCCCTGCGAATCGGAGGCAGACCCCGGCCAACCGGTCATCTTCATTGACGATTTCCCGACCGCCGACGGCCGTGCCCACTTTGTGCCGGCACCCTTCACCAACGCCGACGAGCTGCCGGATGACGCCTATCCCTGGGTGCTGATCACTGGCAGGCTATTGGAACACTGGCACACTGGGTCCATGACCCGTCGCGCCAGCGTACTCGACCGCATCGAGCCGGACCCAGTCGCGATGCTGCATCCGGACGATCTTTCACGACTCGGCGCCCGCATCGGCGAGCCGATCCAGCTGTCCTCCCGCCGCGGCAGCATCACCGCCTTCGCCGGTGCCGATCCGGGGCTGCAACCGGGACAGGTGTTCCTGCCGTTCTGCTACCATGAGGCGGCCGCGAATTTACTCACCAACGCGGCGCTGGACCCGGCGGCCAAGATCCCGGAGTTCAAGTTCTGCGCCTTGCAAGTCGCGGCCGCATGAAGGGTGCCCGGATCAGGCGACCTCAAACCCTTGCTTGGGTGCTCTCAGGGGGCCTGCTGATCGCGAATCTGCTGGCCATGGCTCAGGCCCAGTCAACGCTGGCGGTGCTTGAATTCGAGCTGAATGACCTGACGCTGCTGCCGAACACCGACGCGGAGCGCGAACGCACCGCGTCCCTGCGACCGATGCTCGAGCAGGAACTGCGGGAGGCGGGCGATGTTCGCGTGGTCGACATCGATCCCGTGGCCGTCAGCGAGGCCGATGCCGCGTTCGGCTACCTGTTTGAGCATCCGGAACTGGCCGCTCGCCTTGGCGCGGCCAACGGCGCTGACTGGGTGGTGGTTGGCCGACTGCACAAACCCAGCTATCTATTCGTCTACCTGATGGCGCGCCTGGTGGATGTCCGAACCGGTGAGATCGCCGAGGACCTGCTGGTGGAGATCAAGGGTCAGCAGGACGTCGTCAGCCGCAAGGGCATCGAGCGACTGGCGCAGAAGCTCTCGACCCGGCTACGCGTCGGTAGCGCGGCTGGGAGCGCCGAAATTCCAGTCGGCGCGGCGAAGTAGGCTGCGGCGCCCGCGTAGCCCTGTCGGTGCCGCGTTTGTTCTAAGTCTCGCACCACGATGTCACGCGCCGGTTAGAAAACCGGCGCTCGCAGTGGGCGATGACGACGGCCAATCGTAAAATGCACGAGCAAAGCTTTAGACCAGGCGATTGATTTGCTCGGATGTAAGAAATCATCAACCCCGAGCCCCGCAGCATGACCCGCCAGACGACTGCCCACATTGCGATCGGTTCAAACATCGATCCGCACGCGAACATTGAGCGTTGCTTGGATCTGCTGGCCGGGCTCCCGGATAGCCGTCTGGTCGCCGAGTCCGGCTGGTATCAGACGCTTCCCTGGGGCATCGAGACCCAGGCGGACTTCATCAATCTGGTGGTGGCATTAGATACGACGCTGACCGCGAAGGCCCTGTTGCAGCATACTCAAGCCATCGAGCAAAAGCTCGACCGCGTCCGCGCCGGGAAGAACGGCCCGCGCACCATCGACCTCGATATCCTGTTGTTCGGCGATGCCATCATCGATGGCCCGGACCTGACCATCCCGCACCCGGCCCTGCTCGAACGCGACTTCATGTTGACCCCGTTGCTCGACATTGCCGCCGACGTGCAACACCCGGTCGAGCAACAAGCGCTGCGCGATCTGCCCGACCGGATGCGTTATCGCCAGATCGTCAAGCGGCTGCAATGAGCTATCTGCCGCGGGACTTTGTGGTCACCGCGGAAGGACTGGTCTTCGCCGTGGTCGATCGATTCGGCGACGAGGCACGGATTCCCTGCTTTCTGCGGTATCGACCGCTGCCGGACGGCCGGCTGCAAAAGCTCGCCACCGACGCCGCGAACACACTGCTGCGGCAGTTCCACCCGAAATACCTCTATCAATGCGAGCGCCGCCAGGCCGCGTTGCACGGCGTCCGTCCGGGAGACGTGGTCAGACACCTGACACCCCGCGAGCGGGTGCGCCAGTTGCTCGGTGAAGGTGCCGCCAACGACCCCTTCGAGGCCCGAGCCGCACGCCTTGTGCACGTGCTGGCGGCACACGGCGTCGCCATCGACAGCGTCGGCGTCACCGGCTCAGTCTTGATCGCCAGTCACGGCACCCATTCCGATATCGACCTGGTGATCTATGACGAGACCGCGTTCCAGCGGGCGCGCGATGCCGTCCCCCTCTTGATCCGCGACGGCGTCTTCACGGCATTGGACGAAGAGGCCTGGGCCGATGCCTATCGACGACGGGGCTGTGCCCTGAACCAGGAGACCTTCCACTGGCATGAAGTCAGAAAGCACAACAAGGCCGTCTTCGAGGGCACCAAGTTTGACCTGAGCCTGCTCACCGACAAGCCCACTTCGGCATCGTCGCCGCAGATTTGGCGCAAGCTTGGGGCAACCCGGATCCAGGCGACCGTCACCGACGACCGCCACGCATTCCACTACCCGGCCCGCCTCGGTATCGATAACCCGGACGTCGGCGAGGTGCTCGCCTTCACGGCCACCTACACTGGTCAGGCCAGGACCGGAGAGCGAATCGAGGTCCAGGGAAAGCTCGAACAGGCAGCCGATGGCAGACAACGGATCATCGTCGGCAGCGACCGAGAATCGGTCGGCCAGTCCATTCGCGTGCTGGGATCGAGCCAGGCAGACTCAAATCGACAGGGCCAATGACCATCATGCACTTTTCCAATGGCGCCGCACTCGCGGTGCACTACGCCCTCTGCGCGGCGGAGGACGCGACACTGCCGCGGGCAATCCGCCTGGGGCTGATCTCGCCGGCCATCGGCGTAAGCCCGGCGGCGGCGATGGCCGTCTGGCAAGGCCGAACTCAGTGAGTCCAAGCTCGGCCTATCGTGGTCAGACGACGTCTACTCCCGTATCACATATCGCGCTGCCGTTCCCAGGGACTGATAGCTTGTACGGCGATGATCCGCCGCAGGGAAGCCCGGCATCCACCTCAGCGACATTGCGCTGCTCGGCGAGCGCGGCGTGCTGCAGATTCCGGCATCAGTCATGTTGCGGCTGCGCTGGAACCCAATCTACTCCTACCTCCGGGCGCAAATCCTTGCATTCCTTGGCCTAAAGCAGCACCGACTCTCAAGTCGCCGGAAGGCTGCTGTTTTGCCTTGAGTTCGTATAAGCTCTGGCCATTCTGGTCATGCAAGCCGGAAGAGACATCGCCATCTCACGGCCCGACACGCGACAACCCCAGCACAACGAGAAAACACATGAAGCACGCAAACCAAAAGCAGTCGAAAACACCGATCTTATGGCCGGCGCTCATCGGCGCAAGCCTCGCGCTTGCCGGCTGCGGCGGCGGCCTGATGGCGCCGGAGGGCCCCGAGTCAAACGCATTCTTGGACCAGATCAGCACCAGCTGCGGCAAGTTCAACATCGGCAGCCAGCCGATCGATTATCTGCTGAGCGCGAACAGCAGCGACACCTACTTCATGGACGAGGCCGGCAAGCTCTCGGCCGGTGAAATCGATAAGGCAACGTTTACCGACGACATCAACAGCTTTTACCCGGCCGGAAACAACGAGCGCGCCATTCAGTGCATCTTCGAGCAGCTCGAAGGGCCTGGCTGATCCGAAGCGCGCTTGCCGGCCGCTGCGCCGACGGGCTAGCGAATCCCTTCCTGCTCCAACTGCTTCTTCAGCACCTCGATCTGCACGTCCAGATCGAGCACGTCGGCCTGGCGCAGACGCTGGCGCTGCCGCGCGAACTGCTCCTCGATGCTGACCAGCACGTTGCGAAAATTCTGCTCCAGTTCGCCGGATTCGTCATGTCGATGGCTACGCACATAGCCGTCGGTGACCTGCTCCGCCCCCTCCAGAAACACGGTCAGAAAGCGCCGCGCGCGACGCAGGTCGGACGGGCGCTCCGCGATCTGTTCCAGCATACCGCGGCCCTGGTCGGCGATGCGGAGCAGCCGCAGTCGTAGCTCCGGGTTGCCGATAGCAGCGGCGGCCCGATCGATGTTGATCAATCGGCCCTCGGCCTCGGCTAGCGCTTCCGCGACCGCGCGGGATTGCTTGTCGGTCGCAGTCAGACGCGTGCCCTGCAGCAGCGGCTCCAGTCCGTAGGCCAGGTGATAGCCGAGCACGGCCACCGCACCGAAGCCAATACCTACGGGCAGGACATGACCGACACCGAACACGGCGGCGACGCAAGTACCCACCCCCAATGCAGCCGCCGCCAGATTGCGCAAAGGCAGGCGCAGCTGACGGGAAAAGCGCCGCTCGCGACCAGTTTCGGCATCAGCGAAACCAAGCCGGGTCAGCACCGCCGAGGTTGCGATCAGCCCCCAGGCCGCGGCATCGCCGACAAACCCGCTGACATGGCCCGCACCCAGCGCCACCAGCGCCGCAAGCGGCAGCGGCGCCGACAACACCCACAACAGAACCGGACGGAATGGCCGCTGGCGAGCAGGCCGTTTTGCGGACGACAGACGGACAGGCGAACGAGCTGAGTCTGGCGCCGCATCGCCCCCCCGCGTCGCGGGCAGATTGTCACTGCGCGGATCGAGATCCAAATTCACGCCACGCGCCCGGTTCAGCAGATCCTGTAGGGCGCGCGTCGGTCGAGCCGGTGCGGTCGGACGGTCATCGTTCACTGGTCGCCCCTCACATGAAGAACAGGGACTGGCACGACATCAAACCCAAGCTGCTAGACAATAGGAACCAGCCGAGAAAGCGCATGCCGAGAGATGCGCGGGGACGCGTCGCCGGCTCGCGGTCGGCATCACTGATGGTCGGGATAGTGTTCATAGGGGCATACCATACAACCGCACGAACTCGCCGACTAGCCGGCACGACGATTGGCCTTGACTGCCTTGAAGATCTCGCGCAACCTCCAAACTCGTTTGCGCTGCGGTTTCTGCATGGCACTCCGCGCAGCAACGGCGATGCGATGCCTCTGCGCTCGCGATCGCTGCCTGGACTCGCTGATCGTTAAAGATGTCTTCTAAAAGGACCCGGCTCAAAGCCGCGAACCTGTTGGTCATGATCCTGATCATCAGCAGCCCCACCGATTACGCCGAGAAGCTGCCGATGTGGGAGCTCGGCTTGGGTGGCGGCTTGATCCGCATAGCGGACTATCGCGACTCGAGCGAGGCGGGCATCTATCCCTATCCCTTCGTTATGCCAATTTACCGCGGCCGCTACCTGCAAGCGGATGAAGAAGGCATCAAAGGCATTCTGGGGAAATCCAGCCGCTTGCGGTTTGATTTCAGCGTTTACGGCAACGTGCCCGTGGCGAGCGACAACGAGGCTCGCAAGGGAGTGGACGACCTGGACCCGATCTTGGAGATCGGCCCAATGCTCCGCTATAAGGCGTGGAAGTCATCCAGTCCCGAGCAGTCGGTCATTCTGGACGCACCGGTCCCGGCCGCCTTGTCTATTGGGATTGGCGTTGTTCACGATCGGTTTCGTCGTGACATGGTTTCTGTTCCAGTCCGACAATCTGGTCGAAGTCAAACAATGGGAATGGAACACCGGATAAAAGACCAGGCCGCGCGCAAACAGGACCGTTCGGCCGACCATTGGCTGCGCGAGACAAAGGTCGCCCTCACGGACGGCTCGGTCGACATGGTGCTCTGTCATCAAGTGTTGCATCACATGGTGCAACAGCGTAACGCGCTAGCGGAGCAGTCAAAGCGCCATGACTGAGGCGCTGGCCCGCGTCAGCCGGATTGGCCCGGAATCCCGCTTGTTCGGCGAAGGCGCAGCGGCGATGGTCCAATTCGCAGCGGGCGCTTCTCCTTCCAGCAAGACACTGCTTGCCGATATTGGTTACGGCACGCAGCACCGCCGATATTCCGATGACCCGCGGCGCATCACCATCGGTACGCCGGTCATCGGCAATGGCGTCAAACGCGAGCTTTGGCGCCTGCCTGGGGTACATGAGGCAGGATGGGTCGACGAGATCGGATACGCGCTCGGCGAGGAGTTCCTGTTCGCACACCTGCTCGTAACCGAATCCTCCGACACCGACATCAGGCGGCTCACCCACCGGGCGTATTCCCGCCTGCTCGCTTTCGTTGGTCAGACAGACTGCCCTCACCTGTTACGCGTTTGGAATTACCTTCCTCAAATCAACGCCCTTGAGCGCGATATGGAGCGCTATCAAGCCTTCTGCCAGGGGCGGGCAATGGCATTTGCGGACTGCGCAATCCCTGAGCGCAGCTTTCCTGCCGCAACTGCAATCGGCTGCGATACAGCGGGATTATCTGTGCATCTGCTGGCTGCCAGACGCAAAGGGACGCCGATCGAGAATCCGCGACAGTTGAGCGCCTATCACTACCCCTTTAGCTACGGCCCGCGTCCCCCATCATTTGCCCGCGCCATGTGTTACACCGGTCCGCAGCAGACCTGGCAGCTCGCCATCTCCGGCACTGCCAGTATCGTCGGCCACATCACCATGCACCCAGGAGATCTTGAGCGACAGCTGCTCGAGACGATTCGCAATCTAGAGTCGGTCATCGACAACACGCGGATTGCGTCGCAAACACGGGAACGTCGCCTGCCGGGTTTGCTCAAGGTGTACCTTCGCGACCCCAGCAGTGTGCGGGACGTCGATGCCATCCTACGTGCCTGGACCGCCGGTCATTCGCACATCATGTATCTGCATGGGGCCATTTGTCGCAACGCCCTGAACCTTGAGATCGAGGGGCATGATGCGATCGTCGCGCGCGATCGGCCGCACACCCGCAACGCCGCGCACGCGCGCCAATCGGAGTGACATTCATGGACCGTCAATCGCACGCCAAGGACCTATCGCCCCACCCCGTACTTGCCGCCCACTACAAGACCGCGGAAGCGCGCGTCAGCTATGTCCGCGCGTTGTTCGACCGCACCGCTACGAACTACGACCGCATCAACGCCTGGATGAGCCTCAACCGGGGCGAGCAGTATCGTCGAGATGCCATGTTGCGCGCCGGTGTTCAACCCGGCAACCGACTTCTGGACTGTGCATGCGGCACCGGCGTCATGGCGGCAAATGCGCAGTCGCTGGTCGGTGCTCAAGGCGAGGTGATTGCACTCGACCCCAGTTTGCCGATGCTCGGCGTGGCGGCCAAGCGCGGTGTCAGACAGCGACTTGCGGGCATCGCAGAGCAACTGCCGCTGCCGGATCGCAGTCTCGACTTTGTTACCATGGGCTACGCACTGCGGCATGTGGCGGACCTCGGCGTCGCCTTCGGTGAACTCGCCCGCGTCCTGCGGGCCGGTGGGCGACTGTTGATCTTGGAGATGGTGCCACCGGCATCGCGCGCCGGCTACCTGACCGCACGGCTCTACCTGAAGCACTTGGTCCCAACGATTGCCGCTCTTGTCACTGGCAGCCGCGATGCCCGTCGGCTCATGCAGTACTACTGGGAAACAATTGAGCAGTGCGTTGAGCCGGAGGTCGTTCTTGACGCGTTGCGAGCAGCAGGCTTTACGGAGGTCAGGCGATCAGTCAAGTATTCGCTGCTGACCGAATACACGGCCACGCTTCCGCACGACGCTGAAGTCATCTCAGTGGCTCGCCCGCAGGCCACCTAAAAGACGCGGCGCAAGCGCGGATGCAAACGGGGGATCAGCGCCCGCTTCGCAAACGCGACTTGCGTATCGCGGCGTTTCCTCACCAACGGGGGCACTGAAGAAGGCGATGCGCTCTGTCGTTGCTCGGCGGGAGGTTGCCGCAAACTGCCGGGCAGTGCAGAATCTTCTGTCGCTGACCCGAGTCATGAATACGAGCCACGAGTAATCCGAACAACCGATGCAAGACACAGCGGCCCCGGCAGACCCGACGATCGAACAAGTCGAACAACTGATGATCAGCGCCTTGCGGCTCGAAGAGGCGGGTATCACCGAAATCCAGCCCGATGGTGCATTGTTCGGCAGCGGCCTAGGGCTTGACTCGATCGACGCGCTGGAGCTCGCACTGGCCATTTCCAAGGCCTACGGTGTGACCATCAGTTCTGAAGACCCCAACATTCAAGAAATCTTCGCGTCGCTCGAGAACATCACTGCCTATATTCAGTCGCAGCGCGCTGCCTGATGATCAAACCGGCTCCGGTGCTTTCGATGATGGCGATTGCGCTGACCAGGCCGCAAGCCTGACGTGTCAAAACAATCCAGCCCATTGCCGTTGTTGCCGGGGTTCGAGGCCGAGCACGCGCTATTTGAGACCGGCAGTCGAGCAACGCAACAGATTGCGTCGCATCAGGAGTTTATTAGCAAAGCGACGGTTTTGAGTCGCGCTTTGCCGTCTTCCCAATACCTGATCAATCTCTGTGATGATCGCTACTGGTTCGCGCTCGCCTTCGCTGCAGGTCTGATTCGCGGCACCGTCAGTCTATTTCCGCCGAATCGCTTAGCCGCAACCTGCCACGAGATCGCACGGGACTATCACGACGTGATGTGCGTCAGCGATGGCCATGTCGATGGCATCGAGCTTCCGCTCGTGCAAATCAAAGACCGAATCCAGATTAAAACCCCGGGGGACGCTGCGAACGCAGTGGTGCCGATGCCGCTGATCGCGGCTGACACCGAGGCATTTATTGCCTTTACGTCCGGTAGCACGGGGCGTCCGCGGCCGCATCCGAAGTATTGGGGTGACCTTGTGGGTTGCGCCGCCGCCGCCGCGCGGCGTTTTCGCTTTACCGCGGATTCCACCATTATCGCAACTGTTCCGCCGCAACACATGTACGGCTTGGAACTCTCCATCATGGTGCCGCTGACAGTTGGCCTGAGCGTCACCGCGGCGCGCCCATTCTTCCCCGCCGACATCCGCGCCGCGCTTTCGCGTGCCCCCGGGGCTCGTATTCTGGTCACCACACCGGTACACCTCTCTGCATGTGTTGAGGCCGGCCTTGAGTGGCCGGCGATCGACATGGTGATCTCAGCGACGGCACCGCTGCCTAAGACGCTTGCTAAACGCGCCGAATCCGTTCTATCAACACGCGTTCTCGAGATCTACGGGAGTACCGAGAGCGGCTCGATTGCCAGCCGCCACACAGCGCGAGAGACTGCCTGGCGCTGGTACGACACCGTCGTACCGCGACCCGATGGCACCCGTATCGCAGTCACGGCCGATTTCTTGCACGAACCGGTGCCGCTCGCCGATGTTCTGCAACTCGAGGAAGATGGTAGGTTTCAGCTGCTCGGGCGTGAAGCGGAAATGATCAAGGTTGGAGGCAAGCGGGCTTCGTTGGCCGATCTCAGCCTGAAGCTCAACGCCATCGACGGCGTCCGCGATGGCGTGTTTATCGTCCCAGGCGAGCCGCAGCAGCGGGTCGAGCGGCTCGCGCTGATCGCCGTTGCACCAGGCATGAATCGGCAAGCCATCATCACTGGTCTCGCGGGCCAGATCGACCCGCTGTTCTATCCACGACGGATCGTCTTCGTCGACCGATTGCCGCGCAACGAGGCTGGCAAACTGTTGCGCGAAGACCTCCTGCGCCTGCTCGAGCCCGCGCACGACCGAGGCAACGAAGACGATGCAGACTGAGTCGATCGCAATCCCGTCGCAGCACCCGGTGTTCGATGGACATTTTCCCGGCCGCCCCATTGTCCCGGGCGCCATGCTGCTCGATCTTATTCTCGCCGCCGGCAGCCGGCCGGTGTCGACCGTCTTACGCGCCAAGTTCCACCAACCCGTGCTGCCGGGCGATCTGCTGATTTTGTGCTTCGCGCCCGGCGCCAAGGCAACAGCGATCAACTTCACCTGTCGCCGCGACGAGACACTGGTCTGCTCTGGCGTGTTGATTCCCGATACGGTCTAGATTGCTTGAGGGCACCAAATGCCTAAGGAAGAGTCGAGGCTTCTGGAGACAACGCGCTTGCGCGCCGCAGGCCCGAGCGCCAAGGGCCTGGGGCCGACATTGCGGCATGGTGCTGTACGGTGTTCCTTGGCCCTCGGCGCTTGGCCCCCTCAGAGCAACGCACGGGCGCCATAACATCGCGCCGTGCGCTCGCCGGTCTGAGGCATCGCCTCGCTATCACTGATCTGAACGGTTGCCGCGATGACGACCTGGTCGATGCAACGAGAACGCGGTAGCCGAACCGCCCTAAAGGCGATCCTGTGGATCGCCTTGCATATTGGGCGCGGCACGGCACGTGCGTTGCTGTACCCGATTACATTGTATTTTCTGATCAAGGCCGGTCCGCAGCGCCGCGCGTCACGACAGTTTCTGGAGCACGCCCGCAAACAGCCCGCTCGCCTAACAGACGTCGCCCGACACATTCACAGTTTCGCCGCTACCATCCTCGACCGGGTCTTCCTGCTCTCCGGGCGCCGAGCGTTACTGGACATCCGCCTGCACAATCCTGAATTGGTCACCGAGCGGGTCGCGGCTGGACAAGGCTTTTTGTTGCTCGGCTCGCACCTCGGCAGCTTTGAAGTCTTGCGCGCACTGGCCATCGATGAGGCGCACATGCCCCTGAAGATACTGATGTATCCGGCGCACAACCGGATCATCACGGATCTCTTGCATGCGTTGAATCCATCCATCGCCGACTCGGTCATCTCGCTTGCCGCGCCACACCCGTTGCTGGCCGTGAAAGAGAACCTCGACGCCGGTGCGATCGTTGGCTTGCTCGGCGACCGCCGCATGCCCAATGAACCGGCCATCACCTGCGATTTTCTCGGCCGCCCCGCGGCTTTTCCGTCTGGCCCGATCAGCTTGGCTGCAGTCACCGGCGTACCGGTGATCTTGCCCTTTGGCATCTATCGCGGCGGCAACCGCTACGACGTCTTCTTCGAATTGCTCAGCGAACGGATCGAACTCAGCCGCACAGGGCGGCAGACAGCGCTCAGGGAATGGGTGCAGCGCTATGCGGATCGGCTTGCCCAGCACGCCCTCGATGCGCCCTACAACTGGTTCAACTTCTATGACTTCTGGGACATTGACGACATCGGCACGCAAGACTCAGCGCCAAAAGCCAGCACCTGAAGACTCGCTCCGGCAACGATTCTTGGCCGCCGCTCCCGCGGGGACGCTCATTGCGACGCTGCTCTGTGGCCCTGCCACTGCCGCCCCCCAGCAACCCAATGATGCACAAGCGCTGATGACCCTGCTCGCACGCGTCGAGCGGGTAGAGGTTGCGTACCGTGAGACGGTCGAGTCGGGCCTGATCGAGACGGTGATCAGCACCCGCGGGCGCCTAGTCTACACAGCACCGGATGCGATTCGCCGTGTCAGTGATCAGGGCGAGGGATTTGAGCTCGATGGCGATGAGGTTCGATTGATCGCAGACGGCAACGTCGTCGAGGAATTGAACATAGCCGACATCAAACCGCTGGAAGCCATGATCGGCGCCTTGCGCGCCATCTTCGCCGGTGACCTCGCGCGCTTGCGTCAGGACTATCAACTTGACTACCAGGCTGGAGCGCACCAGTGGACCCTGAGTCTGACACCGCGCGCGACCGGGCCCGTCAGGCTACTCCAGCTGATCCGCATCGCTGGGGATGGTGCGGTCATCGAGCGTATCGCAATCCACGAGTCCAATGGCGATCGGCGCACCTTGCGCATGCGGCTGTTGGAACGAACACCGGTCACCCTCGACTGAGTCGCGGCGATGTTGACGCGACGCTGGATTGTGCTCGCAGCCTGGCTCACGGTCTTGTTGTTGCTGGCCGGCTGGAACGCGTTGAACCTGCGTCTCGGAACGGACCTGTCCCAGTTCTTGCCGCGAGGAGCGTCGCAGCAGGACCAAGTGCTGCTGTCGCAAGTACGCGGCGGCATTGCGGCACGCACGCTCTTGTTACGTCTCAGCGGCACGCGACCCTCTGGCGAATTGGCTAATGCGAGCCGTGCGTTGGCGGCAGCGCTTCGCCAAGAAGAAGGCCTCTTTCAGATCGCCAACGGTGAGAATATGATCGACGCAACGGCCACCGACGCAGCACTCTTCAACCACCGTTACCTGATCGGCCCCCCGCAGTACTGCGCAGACGCCCTCACCGAAGCAGGGTTGCATACAGCGCTGCAAGAGCGCCTCGGCGAGTTGGCCTCCGGCATGGCCATGCTCGACAAGCAGCGACTGGCTGCCGACCCCACCGCCTGCTACCGTCAGGTGCTGCGCGCCCTCGTTCCACAGCGGACCCCAAATCGCCAGCACGGGGTCTGGTTCAGTCCGGATGGTCGGCATGCACTGTTGGTCGGGATCACGGCCGTCCAAACGTCCGACCTCGCTGCGCAACGGCTCGCGATCGGTCGTATCCAGAGCGCGTTCGATGCTTTGCCGCAGAACCCTGGTTTGACCCTGGAACTCGCCGGCCCCGGTTACTTTGCGATCAGTTCCGAGCAGCAGATCAAGACCGAAACGACGCTGCTCAGCATTGCTGCAAGCATCGCCGTTGCCTTGATCCTCGCTTTCGCTTTCCGCTCCACCGCTCTGGTGCTGCTGGGCGTGCTGCCGTTGCTGAGCGGAATCATGCTCGGCGCCGCTGTCGTCACGTTGGTATTTGGCTTTGTGCACGGTATCACTTTGGCCCTCGGTATCACGCTGCTCGGCGTCGCACTGGACTATCCCGTGCATGTCTACGCCCATGCCACGAACAACGTTGCACAGCGGACCAGTGCCGTCTGGCACACCCTCCTGCTGGGCATGATCACGACCGTACTTGGCTACGCGGCTCTGGCCTGGACCAACTTCGAGGGGCTATCCCAGCTTGGCATCTTCGCGGCAGTCGGTTTGGCAACGGCTGCGCTTACCTCGCGGTATGTGTTGCCTTCCTTGATGCCTGGCGATTATCGTCTGCCCCGGCTACGTTCGATGGCATTGCTGCAATCGCAACTGCGTCCGGTTTCGGCACGTATCCGGTTGTGGCTCTTGCTAACGAGTGTTGCCGTTGTCGGTCTGTTGCTGTCGCTGCATGGCAACCCGTGGGAGACCGACATCCGCCGACTGAGCGTCGTGCCGCAGGCCGAAATCGACAAGGACCGGCTGATGCGCGAGCAGCTCGGCGCACCGGATGTCGCGCGCCTGCTCTATGTTCAGGCTGGCGATGTAGCCGATGTGCTGGAGCGCCTCGACTCGGCACTGCCTGACCTAGAGCGCCTCCAGGCCCGCGGACTCATCGACGGCTTCGACAACATCGCCCGCTGGCTGGCGTCCCCGGAAACCCAGCGCATGCGGCGGGCGATGCTGCCCGACCGCACGGCGTTGGCCGCAGCACTAGAGCGCGCAAACGCCGACCTGCCGTTTCGCACTGACCGGCTTGCGCCTTTTC
>JGI12210J13797_10009324_pt1 | contig 23799 bp, 23 predicted proteins | sample ElkSlonscriptome_3_FD_13797 | JGI IMG/M metagenome (IMG submission 13797)
CTGACGCGTGAGGAAGTCGGCGCGCTTTGCGGTTGTCTGACCGAACGGATCGCCGGCGGAACCGAAGAGGCGATGGGCACCGGCACGGTCAACCGCGCCGAAATGGACCGCGCCATGGGCCGCTGCGCCGAAGAGGAAGGCATCGCGTTGTAACGTTGGCTGCCGCCCACGCAGAGTAAGCGCCCCGGCGCCAGTCATGTACTGCTACTGCGCGAGAAGGTCGAGCTTGACCCGCGCATGGCCACGTTTGACCAGCCCGATGCGCTCTGCCGCTGCCCGGCTGAGGTCGATGGTGCGGCCCGGGGTGAAGGGGCCGCGATCGTTAATCCGGACCGTAACCTCGCGCCCGTTGCGTGGGTTGGTGACACGTACCTTGCTTCCGAAGGGCAACGTCTTGTGCGCGGCGGTCATCGCCCGCATGTTGAATCGTTCGCCATTGGCGGTCAGCCGACCGTGAAATCGCCGCCCGTAGTAGGACGCGACCCCGGTGCCGAGCGATCGCCTGATATCGGTCGTCTCCAACGTCGGTTCGAACGTGTCGAGATCGACGGCGGTTTCAGGAATCTGCAGGTCCAGCCCGGCAAGATCGGGACCGAGCGGATCGATCACCCCTTTGAACTGAGCGGCGAAGGGGATCGGTTCAATCATCGCGCGGCTGTCTGTTTCCACGACCCTGTTCGACCCCCCCGTGATGCCCGCCGCATCGCCCTGGTCGGACCGGGCGGGGTCGGACGAAGGTTCGGCGTGAAGCGCAACCGGAGCCATCGCCAAACCGACGGCAGTGGCGAGAATTGTGGTGTTCCTGAATTTGAAAATCATGGCGCGTTGATAGCAACATCATCACTATCAAGGCAAATATCGCCATAAAATACTGATATAAATATCAAATATTTGCCAATGATCATCGTATTCTACCTGCGATCGGCGATCCGGTACCGATCCAGCCCCCTACCGCCCATCGCGTTTCGCCAGCAGTTTGAGCCGAAGGGCGTTCAGCTTGATGAACCCTTCGGCGTCGTGCTGGTCATAGGCACCGGCATCGTCCTCGAACGTAACGTGAGCCTCGGAATACAGCGAGTTGGGTGATTTGCGCCCGACGACGCTGGCCTGCCCCTTGTACAGTTTGAGCCGGACCGTCCCGCTGACCTTGCCCTGACTGCGATCGATGGCGGCTTGCAGCATCTCGCGCTCCGGACTGAACCAGAAACCGTTATAGATGAGCTGCGCGTATTTCGGCATCAGCTCGTCTTTCAGGTGTGCCGCGCCGCCATCGAGGGTAATCTGTTCGATCCCTCGATGCGCGCGGGCATAGATTTCGCCGCCGGGAGTTTCATACATCCCCCTGCTCTTCATGCCCACGAACCGGTTTTCGACGAGGTCGAGCCGGCCGATACCGTGCCTGCGACCACAATCGTTGAGCGCGGTAAGAAGCGCTGCGGGCGACATAGCCTTCCCATCGAGCGATACGCCGTCGCCCTTTTCAAAGCCGATCTCGATATATTGCGGATCGTCGGGCGCATCCTCGGGGTGGTCGGTACGCGAATAAACGTAGTCGGGCGTCTCGTCCCACGGATCCTCCAGCACCTTGCCCTCGGAAGAGGTGTGCAGCAGGTTCGCATCGGTTGAGAACGGCGCTTCGCCGCGTTTGTCCTTCGGCACGGCGATCTGGTGCTTCTCGGCCCATGCGATAAGAGCCGTGCGGCTGGTCAGATCCCATTCTCGCCATGGTGCGATCACGCGAATGTCCGGGTCGAGAGCATAGGCAGACAGTTCGAACCGGACCTGGTCGTTGCCTTTCCCGGTGGCGCCATGGGCGATCGCATCGGCACCCGTTTGCCGCGCAATTTCCACGAGGCGCTTGGAAATCAGCGGGCGGGCGATGCTGGTGCCCAGCAGGTAGTCACCTTCGTAACGGGCATTGGCGCGCATCATCGGAAAGACGAAGTCGCGCACGAATTCCTCGCGCAGATCTTCGATGAATATGTTCTCGTCCGGAATGCCCATTGCGCGCGCCTTGTCGCGCGCAGGCTCGATTTCCTCGCCCTGACCCAGATCGGCGGTGAAAGTGACGACTTCCAGCCCGCGTTCGACGCCCAGCCACTTGGCGATTACGGAAGTGTCGAGCCCGCCCGAATAGGCGAGAACGACTTTCTTGATGTCGGACATTGCGATTGCTCCTCGATTGGACCTGCCAATGCCGCCATTTGTCGGGATGGGAAAGGGGGCAGGTCTCTTTGCCGCCGATTATCCGCCGAGCAGGTTCGCTTCGGCATCGGCGATGTAATCGCGCGTGATCGGTAGCGCGCGTCGATTGCGGACATACTGGATCTGGTAGTTGCACATCCCGCCATGTTCGAAAACCGTCGCCGCCCCGGCGAGGTAGAACGTCCACATGCGGTAGAACCTTTCATCGTGCAGGGCGATGATCGCGTCCCTGTTGGCGACGCAATTGGCGTACCAGCGCCGGATCGTTCTGGCATAATGCAGCCGCAGCGTTTCGATATCCGTGGCGATCAGGCGGAATTTCTCACTCGCCGCGAGGGTTTCGGACAGTGCGGGAATATAACCGCCGGGGAACACGTATTTTCGCGTGAACGCATCGGTCGAACCGGGCGATCCCATCCGCCCGATCGTATGGACCAACATGACGCCATCATCTTCGAGCAGGTTGGCGCAAGCCTTGAAATAGGTATCGAATTGCGCGCGCCCGACATGTTCGAACATGCCCACCGACACGATCCGGTCGAATCGCTGCCCGGTTTCGGCCAGGTCGCGGTAATCCACGAGTTCGATCGTGACGCGTTCGGTCAAATTCGCTTCGGCCACCCGTCGGCGGGCGAGGGTGGCCTGTTCCTCCGACAACGTGATGCCGGTGACGTGCACGTCCGAATGGCGCGCCAGATAGATCGCCATTCCGCCCCATCCACAGCCGATATCGAGGACGCGCATTCCCGGCTTCAGCGCCAGTTTCGCGGCGATGTGGGCAAGCTTGGCCGTCTGCGCCTCGCCCAGCGTCATGGCGTCGTCATCCCTGTTTTCCGGCCAGTAGGCGCAGCTATATTGCCAGTGTTCGTCGTCGAGCATCAGGGCGTAAAGGTCGTTGCCGATATCGTAGTGATGGGCGACATTCTGCTGTGCGGATAGACGCGAATTGACCTGTTCGGCGGCGAAGCCAACGGCGTTCAAAACCCGTTTGAGAACATGGGGAGCGCCGATATCCCCTCCCCTGTCCCACGGGTTGTTGCTGCGCAGCAACGTGACGAGGTCGATGATCTCGCCTTCCTCGATCACCAGCCGACCGTCCATGAACGCTTCGCCAGCGCCAAGCCGGGGATCGGTGACGATGTCGCGCGGCACTTTCTGGTCGGTAAAACGCACCACCACATCGGGAAATCCGGGCGTCTCGCGTCCGAACGTGGTCGCCTCGCCATCGGCGTAGACGATCCCCAACCGGCCATGCCGGACCTTTCCATCGAGAAATCGTTCGAGCAGGAACCGGGACATTCTCGACCATCCTTTCCGTTGATGCAGCGTCGGCTATCCGGCGCGCGAATTTCTGGCGACACACGGCATGACTGACGGACCTTGGATCATTCGGCAGCCTCCTTGAGACCGGTGTCGTATCGCCACCGCGGAACCTCGCCCACCTCACGCAGCCGAGCGCTTTCTTCGTGCATGTAATCGCGCGTCATCGGTATCGCGGCGCGATCCTTCACATATTGCAGCTGCCAATTGACCATGCCGCCATTGCGGAAACTCTGCTCTGCTCCGGCCAGGTAAAACAACCACATACGATAGAAAACCTCATCATACATGGCGACTATTTCGTCGCGGTGCATGATGGTGCGATTGTACCATTCCTCCAGCGTGTGGCTGTAATGAAAGCGCATGGCCTCGACGTCCATGACCTCGAAACCGGCCTTTTCGCTTTGGGTCACCAGTTCGCTCAATGCCGGGATGTAGCCGCCGGGAAAGATGTATTTGCGCGTCCACGCATCGGTCGTTCCCGGCGGGCCCGCGCGCCCGCAACAGTGCGATACCATGACCCCGTCATCGGCGAGCAGCCTGTTGGTGTGTTCGAAAAATTGCGGGTAATGCACCGTGCCTACGTGTTCGAGCAGGCCGACGCTGGAAATGCGGTCGAACTGGCCGGTTACGTCACGGTAATCGAGCAGTTCGAATTTTACCTTGTCTGCTACGCCTGCGGCCTCGGCGCGCTCCTTGCAAAATGCGATCTGATCCGGGGCGAGGGCGACGCCGAGGACCTCCACCCCGTACATTTCGTGCAGGTAAAGCGCGAACCCGCCCCAGCCGCAGCCGATGTCCAGGATGCGCATCCCGTCGGCTTTGCCCGGTTCGATATGGAGCTTTGCTGCGAGGTGCGCTTTCTTGTCCATTTGCGCGTGTTCGAGCGTGTTTTGCGGATCGCGATAATACGCCATCGTGTACTGGCGGTCCTCATCGAGGAAACGCTCATACAATTCGCGTGTCAGGTTGTAGGTGTGTTCGGCGTTCTTGCGCGCCGATCCGCGCAGGTTGATCCCGTCGAACCGGGACGCGATGCCTTGCAACGCCTTCTTGACCGGACCTTGCGCCTGGATCGCGCTGTCGCCGATGCGCTTCGATTGGGCCGTCACGAACAACAGCAGGTCGCGTATGTCGTGCGGATCCTCGATGACCAGCCAGCCCCACATGAATGCCTCACCCGCGCCCATTTGCGGATAACGGGCGATATGGTTGGCGGCTTTGCGGTGGGTGAGGCGGATATGGATCGGCACCGCGGCGGTGTTCTCACCGTATTCGTAAACTTTTCCGTCGTGATCGGTGACTTTCAACCGCCCGTCACGCACGACCTGTTTGAAGAACTTGTCCAATAGCCACATGATGTCGTTTGATCCCCCCGGACTGCGATCTGCACACGTCGATTTTCATTCCGACGATGGGGCCCGATGCGATATGATGTCAATCCGGCCCAATCCGTGAAGGAGCCCCATGACCGAGCCGATAAACGCGCAGAACGATCGACCGGTGACCGATTTTATCGCCACCATCGAACCACCCGCGAAACGCGAGGATGCGATGCGATTGCTGGATCTGTTCGAAACGGTGACCGGAGAGCAGGCGCGAATGTGGGGCGAATCGATCATCGGATTTGGCGAATACCGCACGACCTATGACAGCGGGCGAAAGGTCCACTGGATGCGTTCGGGCTTCAGTCCGCGAAAGGCGCGGCATTCGCTATACCTGATGGGCGGTTATTGCGACGAACAGGGCGCGCGCGACCGAGAGGCGGCATTGCAGCGGCTTGGCAAGCACAAGACCGGTAAAAGCTGCATCTACGTCAACAAACTGGCCGACATCGACCTGAAGGTATTGGAGGATTTGATCGGAAAGGACTGGGCGGCGATGGAGCGGCAGTACCCGCGATAGGACGCCGACGCTGTATTCCTAAATGCCGGCATACCATTGGTAGCCGCGATCCTCCCAATAACCGCCATTGCCGCCTTCTATCTCGTCGATGGACGATACCGCCTCGATCGCGGTCAGGTATTTGGCGTGCTTGTAACCCAGTTGCCGTTCGATCCGGACGCGCAGGGGCGCGCCGTTCTTTTCCGGCAGGGCTTCGCCGTTCAGCCGGTGGGCGATGATGGTTTGCGGGTGATAGGCGCTGACCATGTCGACGCTTTCGTAATAAGCTGCCCCGTTCAGACGGTCGGCGCAGCGAAACACGACGAAATTGGCCCTGTCGTTCACCTGCGCCATGTCGAGGATGTGCGACAATTGCGGGCCGCTCCATTCGGCGATCGCGCTCCACCCCTCAACGCAATCGTGGCGCGTGATCTGGGTGCGTTGGGGCAGGGCGGCGAGGTCGCCCATTCCAAGCGACAACGGTTTGTCGACCAGTCCGGTGATCGATAGCCGCCAATCCGGAAATCCCCGGTCGAGCTGTGAGCGGTAATAATCGCTGTCCACCGTCAACGATCCGTTGCCCCGCATCGTGGGTGAGCGTGCCTCTGGCGGATATTCGGGGGCGAGCGCTTGCCGCCCGGCCAGTGTGCGGTGCGCGGCGCGGTGTAAGCCTTCGGCAGCGTCGAACACGTCCGAGCCGAGTTCGCTTTCGGCGATTTTCGAACAGCCGACGGCGGGCAGGGCGGCTATCCCGGCGATCAGGGCGCGGCGATCGAATTCAGCCATTGGCTTTCTCCTTTGGCACACGGCCGGTGATCATCCCGCGAATCTGCCATCCGATCCCGGAAACGACGACCATGGCAACGTGCACCACGACGAATGCGACCAGGGCGACCATGCCGATGAAATGCAGACTGCGCGCGCTTTGCCGTCCGCCCAGCAGGTCGATCATCCACGGGGCTGCCGCCTCGAAACCGGGACTGAGCGCCAGTCCGGTGATCACCATCAGCGGCAGCAATATGCCAAGCACGAGGCCATAGGTCATCTTTTGCAGCGGATTGTACTTCCCATCGCCATGATCGAAACGGCCTTTGAGATGACGCACGATTTCCCGCCACAGCGCACGCGGCGTCCAGTCGCGCGGGGCAGTGGTGAGATCGCGCTGAAAATGGCGATTGATCAGGCTGCCGACCCACATCGCCAGCAGGCCAAGCGCGAATACCCATGCGAAGGCATTATGCCAGTCGCGCGCCTCCGCAAGGTCGTAGCGTTGAGGGATCGTTACCCATGCGGGAAAACGGATTACGCTGGTCCACGCATCGGCGGGATCGAAGCCGTAATCGCCCCAATACAGGTAACGGTGCGCGTTGGAGATATTGAGGCCGGACATAATCAGCACGATCAGCGCGAACACGTTGATCCAATGCCATATCCGGGTCGTCAATCCGTGTCGTTTCACGCCGCCGATCCCGCCATTTCCCTTGCCAGCCAGATGACGTCCCGGTCCTGTGACAGCAGGTGTTGCCCGCTGTCGATGAACAGGGTCGACCCGCTTTTCAACGCGCCCGATGACAGGAACAGGGCGGCGTCGGCAATTTCGTCTGGTCCGGTCTTGCGCCTCAACAGGTTTAGCCGGTGGGATATTTCGGTTTCCTCGGGGTCCTGATCGTGGCTGGGCAGAATGGCGCCGGGCGCGATGCCATAGACGCGGTCGCCGTGATCAGATGCTGGGTCTGACTGTTGCCCTGCCGCGCTGCGCGCCATGGCCAGCACCGGGATCGTCGCGGAAAGCGCGTGTTTCGACATCGTGTAACTGGCGAAATCGGGATTGGGGTTGACCAGCTTCATATCCGTCACCTGCACCACGCAGCGCACGCCGGTGCTGGTCGCACCCGCAAAATAGTCCTGCGCCACCATCATCGGAGCCAGCGCATTCACGTCCATCGCCTCCCGATAGATCGCCGGGTCGAGCCGGTCTGCATCGTCGTAGCGAAAAACGGACGCCGAATTGATAAGGCAGCGCCAGTCGGTCAGTTCATCGGCAAGGGCGCGCATCATCGCCGATCGTGCGCCGTCATCCGCCAGATCGCATTGCACGGTTCGGGCCGATGCCAGGCGCGCGGCGAGTTCCTTCGCCGCATCTGCCGACGACCGGTAATGGATCACGACATGCCAGCCCCGATCGGCAAACGCGGTAGCAATCTGCGCGCCAATCCGCGTCGCACCGCCGGTTATCAGGATCGCAGGCAGGGTCATCGTCCGAACCAAAGCAGCAATGACGCCGATTGGCCAGCATCGAGGCCAACCCATCCGTCGATTTTCGGAACATAGTCATGCGCCAGCCCTTCTAGTGGCGGCCTTTCGAAAGGGGAAAACGATGGCGCTTGCGCGGTCAATGGGTTTGGGGACGCTGACGTTTTACGGGATCGGGACGATCCTTGGCGCGGGAATTTTCGTAGTCATCGGCGAAGTCATGGGAAAAGCGGGCGCACTCGCCCCCATCGCCTATGCCGCCGCAGGATTGGTTGCCGTGTTCACCGCTCTGTCCTTTGCCGAGATCGCCGCCCGCGTGCCGACGGCGGGTGGCCCGATCGACTATACCGAACAGGCATTCGGCTCTCCCGCGCTGGCGGCGGTGGTCGGCTGGCTGCTCATCATCGCGAATATCGTGTCGGGTGCGACGATCACGACCGGCTTCGTTTCCTATCTCAACAGCTTCCTGGACCTGCCGCAATGGCTGGCGACGACGGGACTGGTGGTCGTCCTGGGCGTGATTTCAATCGCCGGAATGAAACAGAGCGCATGGTTCATGACGATCACGACATCGGTTGGGCTGGTCACGCTGCTGGTGATGCTGTGGCTGATGCGCGATAGCCTGCTGGGCTGGCCAGCCGCCTTCGCCGCGGGGGAAGGGGTGGGCAGCGCCTCTGCGGCGACGGCCATCCTCGCCGGGGCGTTTCTGGCGATTTACTCGTTCATTGGATTTGGCGATGTGGCGCAAACGGCGGAGGAGGTGAAGGACGTCAAGACGACGTTGCCCCGCGCCATGTGGATCATCCTGATCGTCGTTTTCGTGTTCTACATCGCGGTTTCGGCTGCACTTGGCGGGCGGGACGACATTCAGGACATCGCCAACGCCGATGCCCCTCTGGTTTACGCCGCCACGCAGGATTCCGGCTTTCCCGCACTGCCGCTCGCGATTGCGAGCCTGTTCGTGATCGTCAACGGAGCGTTGACGCAGGTGATCGCGGCGAGCCGGCTGTTGCTCGACCTGGGGCGGGATAATCGGTCGGGGATGCCGGATTGGCTGGGCCGGGTGAACGAGACGACCAATACCCCGATCATCGCCACCTTGCTGACTGTGGCGGTCGTCCTCGTGCTGGCATTGTTCGTGCCGCTGGGCACTCTGGCGAGCGGGACCAGCCTGGTGATCCTCGCGGTGTTCATCGCGGTCAACGCCGCACTGTGGAAAATGAAGCGCGAATCGCAGCCCGACGACGTGCCGAACATGTGGATGATCGTGCCGATTCTCGGCGTCGTGTTCTGCACCCTGACGGTGATCGGACAGGTCGTGCTGTGGGTCACCGGGATCGGCAGTACCGGCTAAGTCCGCGCTGCGTCGGCCATCCTGTTGGAAAAGCGAAACGCCGCCCGCCTCGAGGGGAGAAGGCGAGCGGCGTTTGCCATCGATCAAGAGCGATCGAATATCAGCGACAGCGAATGTCTCCGCGATCGATTTCACGACCGAGCAAGCCACCGGCGATAGCGCCCAGCACGGTGCCTACCGTCCGATCGCCGCGCGTATCGATCGTGCGGCCAAGAAGGGCACCGACACCGGCGCCGACCACCAGACCGGTCGTTCCATTGCCGCGTTCACAGTAATAATTCCCGTCACGCCCACGCCAGACCCGATCGCGTGAGCGGATGCGACGCGGTTCGACGTAGCGACCACGGCGGTCATAGATGCGGTCGTCACGGTAATCACGGCGGCTGTAGTACCTGTCATCATCACGATAGCCCCGGTCATAATCGCGATGACGATGCCCGCGTCCACGGCGTCCATGGGCCGGAGCATGGGGCGGGGGACCATAGGAGAGGACCGATGTTTCGCCGTGGGACGAGGCGATATCGAACGCCGTGGCAATCGCGGTCGTCTGGATCGGCGTGGATTCGATGGCTGCCTGATCGACCGGCGCAAAACCGGGTGCGGGTGCCACGGCGAGAGAGCCTGCAGCGGCAATGAGAGCGAATGGTGTCATGGGGGTCCCTTTCGTTGGCCCGTTGCGTCGGGGACCCCTAATCGTTCATCTAACCGGAACGCTGCATGAACGAATTTGCAAGAAAGTGACCCCGGCGATCAAAAGGGCCAAGTGTGCGACGGGCCGTGCGGCTCATAGCTTTTCGGCGGCCTTTTGCCGAAGTTCCGGCGCCAGGAGTTCCAGCTGCGATAACTCCTCCAGTTCGCTGCGTTCGGCCTTTCCCGCCATCAGGGCTTCGAAAACGCGCGCGACGCTCCAAGCTTCATGGCCCGTTTCGATCCGTTCGAACGAATCGCCTGCCGCGACGTCCCCGATTTCCAGCACTCTGAAATACCAGCCGCTGCGCCCGGTCTTTACGATCGTCGCGACCATTCCTTCCGATTCGCACACAGTCGCAAAACGATGCTCGATCTTCCAGCATGGCTTGCGCGGCTGATTAACCTCCAGCACCGCTCCGCCAACGCGGAACCGGTCGCCGATATGGACCTGCGTTTCATTCACGCCCCGCACGCCGAGGTTGGAGCCGAATGCACCCGGTTGATCCAGCAGGTCGATATCGCCCAGCCTGTCGCGCCAGAAATCGTGATGATCGAGCGGATAGAGATGCACCGCCATCTCCGGCCCGCCATGATGGCGCCGGTCGGCCTGTTCGTCGGGTGCGAGCCCATCGCGCAGTATCTGCACATCGCCATCGCGTTCGCGTTTGGCAATCGCACTGGTTTCCGCGCCGTTGAACGGGCGGGCCGTGCCGGTGCAGACCGCTTCGATGGTGTGCTTCACGGGGCGCGGCGTTCTTCGGGCATGACGTTGTATTCGCGCACTTCGTCCCGGCTGAGGCAATAACGCGTGCTCGGATCGTCTTCGCTACCGATTGCCTGCTGCTGATACATGATGTCGGTCAACAGTTTGCGGCTGATGCCCATCCGGATAAGGAAATCGTTGTCCTCGGTGGCGAGAAGGGCGCTGGATTGTTCGATACTGGCGATGAGTTCGGTCGTGGCCTGCGATCCGTCGATTACCGCATCGTCGATAATCCAGCGATCGCGGGTGTGGGTGAACATGTGCACCATGAAAACACCGCCATCGTCGACGTACCGCCTGTCGCCCCCCATGAAGACGAAATTGCAGGCCGAAAAGCAGGTCCAGCCCGAGGGGATGCGCGTCAGCATGCCACGATAGGACCGGATGATCCGGCCCGCCTCGTTGCCTGCGCGGGCATTGCCACCACGCGATCGCAACCAGATTTCGGAGATCATCGGATCGGCTTCGATCGCGGCGTTCAACCGGTCGGGCAGGCCCGCATCGATCCGCCCCTCGGCCAACAGCACGCGTTTTCCGTCGCGATCCGCCGGCGTCAGCGTCATCGCCTCCGACGATCCCCAATCGGGTTCGGCCGGGCAGGTCGGATTGTTCGGATCACGCGGCGCAGCCCCGGTCAACAGGGCGGCACAGCACAGGCCCGCCATGACGCGGACCGGAGCTCGAAGGGATCCAAGGCCCGTCACGCGACGATCGAATACCGCGCGGAACCGGGCGGACGGCACATGCGTTTTTCCGCGCGGGTTTCTTTACCCTCCACGATGACGACATCGGTGACCATGATGCAATCGCGCCCCGCGCGGGGCCGTTCGCGGGCGGTGACGGTCGATGTGCCGCTAACCCCTTCGCGGGTTTGCGATGTCCACGATGCGCTTTGGCCTACGGGCGGACCTTCCATCCCGTCATCCTCGTCGCCATCCACCGGGGCGCCGCGCACCGCTTCCATGGTCGCATTGGCGGCCTGCTCCTGTTCCTCGGGGTTGAGGATGCACGCGATCTCCGTGGTCAGTTGATCCGTAAATTCGGACACCGGGGCAAAGGAGGGTATGCCGGCATCACGCGCCGTGCGCCGCGTCGCCCCGCCAAGGATCCCGCCGAGGATCCCGCGCGCCACGTCGCCCGATCGCCCTTCTTCGCATGCCTGCGATCGTTCCGCGCCGCGCTGTGCGTCGCGGAAAATATTCCCGAATTGCGCATGGGCGGGAACCGTCGTCAGGGACATGGCCATCCCCCCTATGATCAACGACGCGGTTCGAACATATATCATGGTATTCTCCCGATGATACATGACCATACAGTGGCGGGCCGAACCCGCCAAGGGCTCGCTCTTGTACGAAGGCGTCAACCTGCGGCGGCGGCTTCGCGGTCACGTTCTGCCCGGCTTTTCTTTTGCGCGGCGGTTTTCAACTGTCCGCAGGCGGCGTCGATATCGCGCCCGCGCGGAGTGCGGATCGGCGCGCTGATGCCGCCTTCGAACACGATGTTGGAAAACGCGCGGATGCGTTCGGGCGTCGAACATTCATAGGCGCTGCCGGGCCATGGATTGAACGGGATCAGGTTGACCTTTGCCGGCAGGTCGAACTTTTTCAGCAGACGCACCAGTTCCCGCGCGTCGTCGTCGCTGTCATTGGTGTCTTTCAGCATTACGTATTCGAACGTGATGCGCCGCGCATTCGATGCACCGGGATAATCGGCGCAGGCCTGCAGCAATTCCTCGATCCCGTATTTCCGGTTGAGCGGGACGATCTCGTCGCGCACCGGCTTCGTCACCGCGTGCAGCGAAACGGCGAGATTGACGCCGATCTCTTCACCACAACGCGCCATCATCGGCACGACGCCACTGGTCGACAGGGTAATGCGGCGTTTCGACAGGGCCAGCCCGTCGCCATCCATGACGAGGTTCATCGCATCGCGCACGTGCTCGAAATTGTATAGCGGTTCGCCCATGCCCATCAGGACGATATTGGTCAAAAGCCGACCGTCCGCGGTATAATGGCCCGCATCCTCGACATCGTCGAGGCCATCCATCCGCCGCGCCGGTTCGGTCCCGCGTGGCCATTCGCCCAGCGCATCGCGCGCCAGCATGACCTGCCCGACGATTTCACCCGGCGTAAGATTGCGGACCAGCCGCATGGTTCCGGTATGACAAAACGTGCAATTCAACGTGCAGCCGACCTGGCTCGACACGCATAGCGTCCCGCGATCGGCATCGGGGATGAACACCATTTCGTAATCGTGACCGTCGGGCGTTTGCAGCAGCCATTTGCGCGTGCCGTCGGACGAATGCTGCGCCTCGACGATGATGGGGCGACCGATGACGAACCGTTCCGCCAACCACGGGCGCATCGATTTGGCGATATCGGTCATCGCGGCAAAATCGGTCACGCCGCGATGGTAGATCCAGTGGAACAGTTGCTTTGCGCGCAATTTCGCCTGCCGCGCGTCCAGCCCGGCTTCGGATAGCAAGTCGCCAATGCGTGATTTCGCAAGGCCGGTGAGATCGATGCGCCCATCATCGCGCGGCGTGATGTCGCGCGCGATCGGGACCGTATCGACGTGTCCGGGTATGGTCATTGATGCTGTGTCGGCCATGATTGCGTCGACATATAAGAGCGACAGCCCGGTAAATCAAAGCCTGCGATCGGGCGCGTAAAAATGATCGCCGCGGCGCCAGGTTCCGGATTTTCGTCGATTATCACACGCTGTCCGTCGATATTAACCATACGCTGCTGCCGATCGCACAAGCGGAACAGTTCGACGACAAAACTGTGGTAGTATTGTCACGCACGATTGTTGCCGTAGGTTAATGAAACAATCGCCCCTGCCTTGCCGTTTATTCCTCATCGCCGTGCCATGGCCCGGCGTATTTCACTATTGATGGAGTAGACTATGAAAAAGCATATATACCTTCTGGCCGCAGGATCGTTCGGGATGCTGGCCAGCCCGGCGATGGCACAGTCATATGACGATCCGTTCACCGGCTTGCGCGTCGAGGCATTGGCCGGTTTCGATGCGACGAAGGCAGGCGATACGGTCGATGACGATTTCAACGAAGATAACGACCAGTCAACCGAGGGCCTCGTTTACGGCGCGGCGGTCGGTTACGACTACGCCGCCGGACCCGTTGTCGTCGGCGTAGAGGCCGAATTGACAGACTCGACCGCGGAAACCGATGTCGAAAATGGTGATTTCGAAGGATTCGGCCTTGGCGATGTCGATGTGGGGCGGGACATCTATGTCGGCGCGCGGCTTGGCTTTGTCGCCAGTCCTGACCTGCTGCTTTATGCAAAGGGAGGCTATACCAATGCCCGTTACAACATCGAAGCGTCGTTCGATGGAGAGGAATTCGGCAGCTCGGTCGACGCGGATGGTTATCGGGTCGGCGCCGGCGGCGAATATGCCATCGGAACCAACAGCTTCGTCAAACTGGAATACCGCTACTCGAATTACAGCGATGCCGAGCTCGATTTCGAGGATGATATCCCCGACGTCGAATTGGGAGAAATCGATACCGACCGCCATCAGGTGATGGCCGGTGTCGGATTCCGTTTCTGATAAGCTGGACCGGGGGCCGGGCGTATTCGTTGCGCCCGGCTACCGACCAGTAATCTAGCGGCGGACGATGCAGCCGATCGTCGCCGCGTCGATCGCGCTCGCCGCGCCGGCGAGGTCGTACCGGTCGACGAACCGCACACCGCCCGCGCCACGCGCGCCGACGCTCATCACATCGGCCGAACGGATGGCGGCAAGAATGGCTGCGTCCATCCGCGCATCCCGGCCCCAGGCATTGTGTCCGTTCGCAGCGAGGTTGAACGCGCGTGAGCCGATCCGCAACCGCACATAGGCACCTTCATCGACGCTGCGCGACAGGCGCAGGTGAAATTGGCCGCGCACATCGCGATCGGGCCAGTTGGAGATGCTGGCGAACGGTTCGCTTTCGCGTTCGCGGCGTGGCTGGGCAATGGCATAGCAGCGCATTGGCTCAGCATCGCGAAATGCGGCCCAGCTCGAAAACACGCCGAGGCTGTCTTTCGCGGTGGCAGGCATAGCCACCGCGACTGCGCAAAGCCCTGCGAATAAAAACCTAGTCATACGAAATGTCGATTACTTCCCACGTCTTCGACCCGCCAGGTAATGGAACCGTGCGAACGTCGCCCACTTCAGCCCCGCGCACCGCTTTTGCCATTGGCGACGTCCAGCCGATCCGACCTGCGCCCGCATCCTGTTCGTCGTCCCCCACAATGGTGACGCATTGGCGCAGATCGTCGTCATCGGCAAGTTCGACCGTCGCGCCGAAGAATACGCGATCGCGGCTCGATTGACTGGCCGGATCGACGACGCGCAGCGCTTTCATCCGCCGGGCCAGATGCGCCAGTTCGCGGTCGATCTCGCGCATGCGCTTGCGGCCGTACAGGTAGTCGCCGTTTTCGCTGCGATCGCCATTGCCCGCCGCCCAGCTTACGATCTCGACGATTTCCGGCCGTTCCTTTCCCAACAGGTGATCATAGCGCGCCCGTAACCGCGCCATGCCCTGCGGGGTGATCGGCGGGCCGGAGGATGGCCCCGTCATCGGTCGAGACCCTCAGCGCAGGAAGGTGTCGACCGTTCGCGGCAGCCCCGCCTCTTCGGGATACATGTGCGAATAGCTGACCGCATTGCCCAGAACGCGCATGATGTAATAGCGGGTCTCGAAATTGGCCGGGATCCGCTCGATCCAGGTGACCCAGTCGATGTCGCCACGACGCGGATCGCCGTTCAGCCGCAGCCACTGGTTCACGCGGCCCGGACCGGCATTGTAGGCGCCAAGAGCGAGGGGATATGCGCCATCGTAATAATTGAGCATCCGCTGGAAATAGGAATCGCCGAGGCGGACGTTGTAGGCCGGATCGTCGAACAGGCGGGCCGACATGTATTGAACGCCAAGCCGACCGGCCTGTTCGCGCGCGGTGCTGGGGATCAGCTGCATCATGCCGCGTGCGCCCGCATGGCTTTGACGTGTGCGATCGAATTCGCTTTCCTGCCGCGCGATTGCATGGACCATGGTCCAGTTGGTGGCACGCGGCGTGTCGATCGTCGGGAATCCTAGCCTTTCGAAACCCTGCACTCCGTTTTCACCGGCTTCCATGCCAAGAACGACGGCCATCTCGTTCAAACCGGTCTGCCGGGCGAGTTCCGCCACCAGTACGAGTTCCTCCGGCGTGTCCGCGCTTTCGCCCAGTGCCTGGAAAAACCGCCGTTCGGTGCGCCAGTCGCGCCGGTTTTCGGCCAGTGTCCGGATTGCCTGCACCAACGGTCGCTGGTTGAATTCGGCCCGCGTGGCGTTGTCGATCTGCATATCGGGCAATTGTGCGAAATCGGGCATTTCGCGGCCCAGCGCATCGATCGCCAATTGGCCGTAATAATAATGCGGATATTGCGCCGCCATGTCGAAATAACGGGCCGCATCATCGGACAGACCCGCCGTTCGCGCGGCGCGCCCGGCCCAGTAAAAACCCTTCGACCGGGTCAGGGGCGTCCGTGCCGCGTTGCCATAGCGTTCGAACAGGGGAGCGGCTGCGGCGCCATCGCCCATGTCCCACAACGCGCTGGTCCCGCCCAGCCACATCAGGTCGGTGTACTTGTCGCGCAATGTGAACGATCCGCTCGAAATGTCGGTGCCGGGATAGAACAGGTCGTCGACCCGGCTGGCGATTTCGACCGCGCTTGCCGAACCGGCAGCTTTTGCCACGCTCAGCATGTCCGATACGGATTTCTCCGTATCGAATGCGGGCGCATCGAATTGCGGGCGATTGGCGAGCAGGCGGATCGCAGCCTCGCTCTGGTCTTTCGACCTGTAATAATTGACCAGGTTGAAGACGTATCCCGCATCCTGCATCGCACCCGATGGGACGGGCAGCCCCGCCTCTTCGGGGGTGGTTCCGCGCACCAGTGCAAGTCGCGCCATCGCCAGCGGACGTTCGACCCGCGGCACGTTGATCATATGGCGCGCGGCCGCATCGGCCTCGCCCTGCCACAACAGCGCGTTCATTCGCGCTTCGTGGTCTTCGCCGGTAAAATCGCTACCGTACAGGCCCAGCAGATAGGCTTCGGCGGGATCGCTCATATTCCCGCCACGCCACGCCGCGCGCGCCATTTCCAGCGCGCCATCGCGCCCTTCTGACGCCAGTGTCAGCGCATACAGCGCCCGGCCACGATTGGTCAGCGGTGGGAACCTGTCGAAAAACCGCATGATCTGTTCACGCGGCGGAGCCTCGTCATCCAGGGTGTTTTCCGCCCTTAACCGGACCAATTCGGTGCGGGGGAAATCGGGATAGGCCAAGGCGAATTCCGAATAGTCGGAAAACCGCAGATCGCGGTTTGCCTGAAGCAATTCCCAGCGCGCGATGGCCGCCCCGATCTCCTGCGGTTGCTGTGCCACCAGGTTGCCGCGCAAGTCGTCCCCGCCGGACTGAGCCGAACCGGGCACCGCCAGCGCGGACATGGACGCCGCAGCGACCGCAATTAGCGAAACCGGGCGCAATAACGCACGCGAAATGGCGAGGAGGGGTGGGCGAGGGGGCAATTTTGTGGTCATGCTGGACATTGTGACGATCGGCTCCTTATCAGGTGCTTAACGCCATGCATCGGTCGAACGGATTGAAATTTCGGTTCGTTACCGGCGAATGGAGCTGGGCGGTTACGTTAAAATATTGTTTGGAAACAGGGAAATTTCAATGTTCAGCGGCTCCATACCGGCTCTGGCGACTCCTTTTTGCGATGGAGCGTTCGACGAACAGGCGTTCCGGCGCCTGATCGACTGGCAAATCGATCAGGGGAGCGCGGCTCTCGTCCCCTGCGGTACGACCGGGGAAGCCTCGACCTTGTCGAACGAAGAACATCACCGCGTTATCGAGGTATGCATCGAACAGGCCGACGGTCGCGTGCCCGTCATTGCCGGCTGCGGCAGCAACGATACGAGCAACGCCGCGATGCACATGCGGTTCGCCGCAAAAGCCGGTGCGGCAGCCGGGTTGTGCGTCGCGCCCTATTACAACCGCCCCAGCCAGGCCGGGTTGATCGCACATTTCAGCCATCTGGCCGAAAACTGCGACCTGCCGATCGTGCTCTACAACGTGCCGAGCCGCACTGTCACCGATATCGAGGACGATACCGTGGTCGAACTGGTACGGAAATATCCCGACCGGATCGTGGCTATTAAAGATGCAAGCGGCGACCTTTCCCGCGTGGCCGATCACCGGATGGGTATCGGCAAGCATTTCTGCCAGCTATCGGGCAATGACGAATTGTGGCTGCCCCATGCGGCCGCCGGCGGCAGCGGCGCGATTTCGGTCACCGCCAATGTCGCACCGGCCCTTTGCGCCGAATTCCATGCGGCGATTGCCGCCAACGATCTTGGCCGGGCGCGTGAATTGAACGATCGCCTGTTCCCGCTGCATTACGCGATGTTTTCCGATGCCAGCCCCGCGCCGGTGAAATACGCGCTCAGTCGGGTGCACGACTGGTTTGGACCCGACGTTCGACTGCCGATCTGTGCGGCAAGCGCGGAATCGCGCGATGCGGTGGACTCCGCGCTCGACCATGCGGGACTGGTCTGAACGCCAGGCTATCCGCCAATTCGGGGAGAAGTGACGAAGCTTCTTGGGCACTTTGTCACAAACCCTAGGCGCGAAACGAAAAAGTCCCTATCGCCGCGAACGATCATGGCCCGTCCCAAACCCAAAGAATTCGACAAGCGTAAATCCGTCGCGGAAAACCGCCGCGCCCGGTTCGATTATCAAATCGACGAGAAATTCGAAGCCGGGCTCGCCCTGCAGGGAACCGAGGTCAAGGCCCTGCGCGCGGGTGAGGCGACGATTGCGGAAAGCTATGCCGAGGTGCGCGATGGCGAAGTGTGGTTGATCAATTCCAATATCCCGGAATACAGCCATGGCAACCGCCTGAACCATGAACCGAGACGGCCGCGAAAACTTCTCCTGCATCAGCGCGAGATCAACAAGCTGTTCGGAGCGGTCGAGCGCAAGGGGATGACGCTGGTCCCGCTGTCGGTATATTTTAACGGGCAAGGTCGTGCCAAGGTCGAACTCGCTCTGGCCAAGGGCAAACAGGCGCACGACAAGCGCGCCACGATCAAGGAACGCGACTGGAAGCGCGACAAGGCCCGCCTGATGCGCGACCGCGGTTGAGCGAAAATTGCCATGCGCCTGTCACGATCATGTGCCAATGGATCGGATTAACCCACTGGTCAGACGGCTTTGGCTACCCATATGAAAATGATGGCGGCACTATTTCTCCCCGGCTGTAATCCCCTCATGGTCTGCGCCCAGACCACACGGTCCGATAGCCGATGAAAGAAGAGCGGGAGACTTCGAAACGTTCGCGCCTCGCTCGCGGATTCGTGCGGAAGTACATGCCGACGCGCGATGGCATGGCGCGCATCAAATATCTGCAACCGATCGCGCACCGTTTCCTGACGCCGGAATTGTGGCGGTTCACCCGTCGTTCGGTCCCTCGTGGGGTCGCCCTCGGCCTGTTCAGTGCTTTCGTAATTCCCCTCGGCCAGGTATTTCTCGCCGCGTTCCTGGCTTTGCCCGCGCGGGCGAACGTCCCGCTTGCCGCGGTCGTCACTTTCATTACCAACCCTTTTACGATTGCATTCTGGCTGCTCGTTGCGAACCGGGTCGGGCAATTCATCTTGCGGATCGATGCCGCCGCGACGCAAGCCGCGACAAAGCAGATAGAGGGAAGCATGTGGGCCGGCGTGCTCGAAGCGTTCGAAATCGCCGGCGTCACCGTCGTCGGCTTTTTCGTTCTGGCGATCGTCACATCGGCAATCGGCTACCTGTTGGCGAGCGGCATCTGGCGCATTCTGGTAACGCGCAAACGCGCAAAACGTCTCAAGCGGATGGAAGCACGTCTCGACCAGCGGCTCGAGGCCCGATAAGGCCCCGTCCCTGACGTATGGGCCGCGATATTGGTCGGCCCGTTTCATGATTGATCGAGACAAGACCGTAATGACGAATTCAGCACAAGGCAGCGCATCGAAAGACGATGGCTTCGCGCTGGACGTCGTAAACGGCGGCGGTGATGGCGCTGATCCGGGTTTGGAGATCGACACAAAGGCTATTTCAGTACTAGGCGCAGGGTTGGCCGTGACCGCTCTCGCGCTGCTGGCCGTGACGGGCAGCGTCGCGCTGATGGCAAGCTATTCTGGCGGGATTGTGGTGCTTTTGCTGGCGGTGTATCTGATCGATCGCGTCGGCAGGCAGCCGTCGGCAACGCAAAGCTACGTGTCGGACTGGTCGGTAACGTTCGCCGCGATTGAACGGCCCGGCATAGCCATCGCGATAACCGATCGCGCCAATCGGCTGGTATGCGCCAGCAGCGCGTTCATCGATGCTTTTGGGCCGCGCAGCGCGCCGCCTGCTGTGCCGATCAGTCCCGATGGCGGCGAAATTCTCACCCGCCTGGCTCGCGAAGCATGGCGCGATGGCCGTGCCGAGGTCGAACGGATCGAAGATGAGCAGATTGGCCGCTGGTCGATCACGGTCGAGCGGGCGGGCCGCGGCGATGACCACCTGATCTGGAAATTCGATCGCCGGATCGCCAGCGAACGCACCCCCATGCCCGATCTGGACATCGCCGGACCGTTCGGAGCGATGCTGTCACGCGCGGGGATCGAAACGGCGATAACCGGCCCGGACGGTCGAATCCGCAGCGTAAGCGCTGGATTTGCGGAACGCGCTGAAGGCGATCCAGCGGCCACGCTAACCGGAAAGGAATTCGTTTCGTTCCTGCGTTCCGACGAACGCGACCGGATCCTGTTCGCACGTGAAGGCCGCGGCGGACCGCCGCAGACGCTGATCGATGTTCCATTGGCGCAAGAACCGGCCGATGCGGATACGGATGACGCCGCCGCCACACCGGGCCCGCAGCACGCGCCCTCGCTCATGATGCTGGTCGATAGCGGCGTCGGTATCGGGGGGACGTGGGATGGAGCATCGCAGGCCGGGGCGCTGCAGCTTGAATCGCTGCTGTCACAGCTGCCGCTCGGACTGGCGATGACCGACAGGGATGGCCGGTTCCTGTTCGGCAACGATGCGTTCTTGCGATCGGTCGGGCGAGAGGACGGGGCGCTTCCTTCGTACCCCACCGATCTGGTCGTACGAGAAGACAAGGCCGCTCTGTCCGATGCCGTCAGGCGTCACGGACGCGGTCCGGCCCTTAGCGGAGACGTCGCAATACGTCTCGTCGACCAGCCGGATGAGCCGGTATCGCTCGGCTTGTCGGGGGTCCGAGGTCTTGGCGATGCGGCGGTGCTGCTCAGCCTGACCGATTCTAGCGAACAGAACCAGCTGAAGCTCCAAATCGCGCAAGCGACCAAAATGCAGGCGGTCGGTCAGCTTGCAGGAGGCGTGGCGCACGATTTCAACAATGTGCTGACGGCGATTATCGGGACGTGCGACCTGATGCTCCTGCGGCATACCCCCGGTGACAGCGATTACGACGACATTCAACAGATCCGGGCGAATTCCAATCGCGCCGCTTCTCTGACCCGGCAATTGCTGGCCTTTTCGCGTCAGCAGACCCTGCGGCCCGAAATCCTGCAATTGCCCGATGTGGTCAGCGAGGTCAGCCCGCTGATCACGCGCCTGCTGGGCGAGAAGATCGAGTTCGCTGTGCAGCACGACCGGAATCTGGGCGCGGTGCGTGCCGATCCGCAGCAGCTTGAACAGGTCATCATGAATCTGGCCGTGAATGCCCGCGATGCGATCAACAGCAAAAGGGGCTCGCAGCGTGGGAAGGAGACGACGGGCAGGGGCAAGATTTCGCTGCGAACCACCAGCCTCAGCGCGCGCGAGGCGAAGAAGCTGGGTGCCGATGTCGTGCCCGCGGCAGATTACACGGTCCTGATCGTGGGGGACAATGGCGGCGGAATACCCTCCGATGTTCTTCCCAAACTGTTCGAACCGTTTTTCACCACAAAGGAACAGGGGAAGGGGACCGGCCTGGGCCTCTCGACCGCTTACGGTATCGTCAAACAGTCCGGCGGTTTTATCTTTGCCGAGAACATCATCGAACCGGCTGGCCGGCCGACCGGTGCACGTTTCACGATCTATTTCCCGGTCCATCAGGGCGAGGCGCCGAGGCGACGCGAAACACCCGATCCCTCCGCGTCCGAATGGGCGGGTGGCGGCAACATCCTGCTGGTCGAAGATGAGGACATGGTCAGGGCCGTGGCCGAACGCGCCCTGTCGCGCGAAGGGTATCAGGTCACCGCATGTTCCGGCGGAGAAGAAGGGTTGGCCGCGATCGAGGGCGAAAATGATTTCGACATCGTAATCAGCGATGTCGTCATGCCAGGACTGGATGGCCCGGCGATGGTTCGTGCGATCCGCGATCGATTGCCGGAAATCCCCGTTCTGTTCATGTCAGGCTATGCCGAAGAATCTTTGCGCAAGGATATCGACATCCCGAAAATGCATTTCATCGCCAAACCGTTCAGCGTCTCCGACATCGGCGAGAAGGTCGCCCAGGTCATGCGCGTGGCGAAATCCTGATCGGCCGATCGAGGTTCTGAACGCTGCCAGCCGAGCCGATTTTGTTCCGCTCTTGTTCTTATGGAACGAATGGGGTACACCGAGGCATGAAATCGAAAGACACCCGCGTCTTTCGAAGCGTCGGTCGAAAACTTTTCGACCGGCCTAGGCATTACGGGGAGCGCATGCGATGGCTACGCCACTGAAATTGGTAGAAAAGGAAAAAGGCGTGGACCGTCAAAAGGCGCTGGATGCCGCACTGGCACAGATAGACAGGGCATTCGGAAAAGGCTCTGCGATGAAGCTCGGTTCTCGGGAGGCGATGGAGATCGAAGCGATTTCGACCGGATCGTTGGGACTCGACATCGCGCTGGGGATCGGCGGATTGCCGAAAGGCCGCGTGATCGAAGTCTACGGCCCAGAAAGTTCGGGCAAGACGACGCTGGCGCTGCACTGCATTGCCGAAGCGCAGAAAGCCGGCGGCACCGCGGCTTTCGTCGATGCGGAACACGCGCTGGACCCGGTCTATGCAAAAAAGCTGGGCGTCGACATCGATGAATTGATCGTATCCCAGCCCGATACGGGCGAGCAGGCGCTGGAAATTACCGATACGCTCGTTCGGTCGAACGCGGTCGACATTCTGGTGGTCGATTCGGTCGCCGCACTGGTGCCCCGCGCCGAGATCGAAGGCGAGATGGGCGATTCGCATGTCGGGTTGCAGGCCCGTCTCATGTCGCAATCGTTGCGCAAACTCACCGGTTCGATCAACCGTTCGAAATGCATGGTGATTTTCATCAACCAGCTGCGGATGAAAATCGGGGTGATGTACGGCAATCCCGAAACAACGACGGGCGGCAATGCGCTAAAATTCTACGCTTCGGTCAGGCTCGACATTCGCCGCACCGGTCAGATCAAGGATCGTGACGAGGTGATAGGGAATTCGACCCGCGTCAAAGTGGTCAAGAACAAGGTCGCCCCGCCGTTCAAGCAGGTCGAATTCGACATCATGTACGGGCAGGGCATTTCCAAGATCGGCGAAATCCTGGACCTTGGCGTCAAGGCTGGCATCGTCGAAAAATCGGGAAGCTGGTTTTCGTACGACAGCATCCGGATCGGTCAGGGGCGCGAAAATGCGAAGAAATACCTGACGGAAAATCCGGAGGTGCAAGAACGCCTCGAAGCCGCGATCCGCGGCAAGGAAGAGGAAGTCGCCGAAGAAATGATGACCGGGCCCGACGCCGACAGCGAAGATTGATTTTCGCGCCTCGATGGGTGGCCGGGCGTTTGTCCGATTGAAAGCGGGGCGAGGCGAATGTCGTCTTGCCCCGCTTTCGTTTTCCGACGCGTTGCAGTTCCCCGATCGGGCTGGCCTTGCCATCCGATCCTCGTCGTTGCCGATCCCGCCTGTCCAGTGCATCGATTGTCGCACGCTTTGACTTGTCGCCCCGGACGCTCGCGACTAACTGCTCGTCATGACTTCAACGAACGACATTCGCCGCTCCTTCCTCGATTTCTTCGGCGCACGCGATCACGCCGAGGTGCCGAGCGCGCCCCTGGTGCCGCACAACGATCCAACCCTGATGTTCGTCAATGCGGGCATGGTGCCGTTCAAGAACGTGTTCACCGGCTTGGAAACGCCACCCGCTCCGCGTGCGACGTCGTCCCAGAAATGCGTCCGCGCGGGCGGAAAGCACAACGATCTCGACAATGTCGGCTATACTGCGCGGCATCACACATTTTTTGAAATGCTCGGAAATTTTTCGTTCGGCGATTAC
>JGI12210J13797_10020482_pt1 | contig 23798 bp, 12 predicted proteins | sample ElkSlonscriptome_3_FD_13797 | JGI IMG/M metagenome (IMG submission 13797)
ACACTCTCCACGAGACGGTACGCCGCGTAGTTGCTCGCGCCAATGTACAGAATCTTGCCAGCGCGGACGAGGTCGTCGAGTGCTCGGAGGGTCTCCTCTTCCGGCGTCTCGATGTCTTGCATATGTACTTGATAGAGATCGATGCGATCGGTCTGAAGCCGGCGCAGGCTGCCCTCGACGGCCTTGATGATGCGGTAGCGCGACGCTCCTGCACCATTGGGGCCAACGCTCGTACGCATGCGAAACTTGGTCGCGAGCACCACCTCGTCGCGCCGTCCGCTCCGCGTGAGCCAGTCGCCCAGCAGACGCTCGGTCAAGCCATCTTGGCCGTAGATGTCCGCAGTATCGATGAAATTGATACCCATATCGAGGGCACGGTCGAGCATCCGATGTGACATCTTCGCGTCGGCACCGACCTTGTGCATGAAAGAACTGTCATCGGGCTCACCAAAGGTCATCGTGCCGAGGCATAGGCTCGACACTCTCAGGCCACTGCAACCAAGATTACGGTACTGCATGCGATGTCGACCTCTAGCAGCCCGAGAACGGAGGGTCGAGACCACACCGGACGATCGTGGTCTTGCGGCCGTTCTCCGTGCGTTTCATCGCGGAGAGGGCACACACGCGGTGAGCGATTGCCGCATGACCGGTCGGCGGGCCCGATCGATGGATGTTTCGATCGACGCCGCTGGGCGGGGCCACCTCCCCGACATAGGATTCTCTCCGGCTTTTCAATGCCTGCTCCCAACTTTCGCCGATTCGTGATCTCGATCGCGCTAGCACTGGTCGCCGACCAACTCTTCATCATCGCACTCACCTGGTCGGCACTGCATACCCCCGACGGCGCCATGACCCTGGGCTCGGTCATGATGGTGGCCGCGCTAGCCCGCGCTGCCGGCACGCCGCTGGGTGGATTCGGTGCCGACCGCTTCCGACCGCTTCCGACCCTGGCCCGCGTCTACATCGGGCGAGGCATGGCCGTCGGCGCCCTCGCAGCAGCGGCGAGCATCAGCCTGGTCTCGAATATGACGACCCTGCACGTCACGGCGTTGATCGTGGGGTTCTTGACGGGGCTGACCGTCTCTCCTCAGATGGCCGCGATTCCCTCGCTGGTGCCGCCCGCTCGGATCGCCCGAGGCAACGCCATCGTCCAGGGCATGATGCAGGCCTCGATCGTGGTCGGCCCCGCGCTCGCCGGTTGGTTGCTGGCCCAGTGGGGGGTGAGCGGCACCTGGGGCATCTGCGCGATCCTGGCGCTGCTGGCGGGGCTGACCCTGTCGAGTCGTACTCCCCGCGACCAAAGTCTGCCGAAGACCACCCACGAGCGCGACGCTCCTCGTACGTCTCTGGCCCAGACCCTGCGCAACCAGCCGGTGCTGCTGGCGATCCTCGTGATCATGGGCCTGCTCTACCTCGGGCTGATGGGCCCGGTGCAGGTGGGGCTCCCCACTCGGGTCCAGGCGTCGTTCGATGACGACCCCCGCCTGCTCGGCCTCCTGCTGGGGTGCTTCGGCGCTGGCATGTTGGTCGGCACCATCGCCGCCGCTCGGGTCAATCGTCCGCCGAGGGTCGGCTTGCATCTGCTCGCCGCGCTGGGGATCACCGCGGTCGGCCTCGCGACGGTCGGGCTGGCCACCGGAGTCCCGGGTACGGTCGTTGGCTTGAGCCTGGCCGGCATGGGCATGGGGTACTTCAACATCACGGGGCTCAGCTGGCTGCACCGTGCGGTCCCCGCTGCCGCCCAGGGACGAGTGCTCGGCTTGATCATGTTCTCGGCCAACTTCACCGCCACGCTCTCTCCCCTGTGGGCCGGATGGCTGGCCCGAGACGGCATCGATCGGGTGTTCTTCGTGGGCGCGGCTACGGTGGGCCTGGCATGCGCCGTCAGCCTCGTCGTCCCCCGACTGCGCCGCCTCCGGCAAGCCTCCGACCCGGAGCTTGCCCGCTAACGGGCAGTTCCCGCTCGCGTCGACGCTACCCTTGCGCTCCTCGATCCACCCGAGCATACGACCACAAACGCCCGAGCAGCTCGCCGCTCAGGATGCCGGCACTCGTGGCGATCAGAGCGACGTAGATGAGGATCTCGTCCGTAGACCACACGCTCCCTCGAACGATGAGCGCCGCGGCGGCCGTGATGAGCCCGGTCGTCAACCCGACCGAGGTCACCCCCGGCAGCAGCCATGACGCCAAGACCACCACCCCAACGCTGACGTTCAGCGCGAACCACACGAACCCAACCTTGAGCAGATCGGCGAACAATGCGGCGAGTACGAAGGCAACGACTCCGAAGACCACCGACACCCACCGGATCCCCACGACCATCTGGTCGTGAGAGACCTCTCCCACTAGTCGCCCATACAGATCCTGGACCACGACCGAGGACGAGGTAAACAAGTTGGTGTCCGCGGACGACATCAAGGCCGCGTAGAGCACGATCACCGCGAGGCCCATGAGCCCAGCGGGGAGCAGCTGCTGGAAGCCGATGATCAACGCGAGGTTGTGGTCGTCGGTGTGGACCACGGACTTCACCAAGAGGCCTACCGCCGTGAGCAGGAACCCGAACAAGGTGTAGATGAACATCGCATACAACAAGCTTCGCTGGGTCTGCGCGCGCCCGCGAGTCGCATATACGCGCTGCCAGAGATCGGCGGCCGCAAAGGGAAACAGAACGCTGGCGATGAAGAGCGCGGCAGAGACCGAGGGCGCGAAGGTCAGGTCCTCGGTCGGTATCGGTATGTCGAGGTTCAGGAACAAGAACGCGGCAAGGACCAGAGACAAGGTCAGGATCGCGACATACTGGACGACGTCGGTCGCCACCACCGCCTTGAAGCCGCCGACCAGGATGTAGATGACGATGACACTCGCCATCAGCAGCAGCGATAGCACGTAGTCGAACCCGGTCAGCGCCGCCATCACCTTGGCCCCGCCGATGAGCTGGCTGGCGAAGCCCAGCGAGAAGATGGCGAGCACCATGCACGCCGAGGCGTACCCTGCACCCGACCCGAACTCCTGGAAGAAGTAGTCCGACAGGGTGTAGTAGCGGTCCCGATCAGCCCTGGGCTTGATGCGCGCCGCGAAGAAGTAGAACCCGATGTAGCCGACGAGCACGCCCAAGAAGGTCCAGACCGCGGCTGCGCCGTAGACGTAGACGAGCGCGACCTGGGTCAGGAAGAACCCAGCCCCCGTCTTGGAGGCGCACATCGACGCTGCACTCTCCCACGGCCCCAGCTCTCGGCTGGCGAGCAAGAAGCGCTCGGTATCCCCACGACGCCCTGCACGCCATCCCACGAAGAGAACAATTGCAAAGTAACCGGCGAGCAGGACGAAATCGAACGTGGTGAGTTGCACCTCGATGGCCTCCGTGACGGTCTCAGTATTGCGCACCTCAGCGTGAGACCACCAGCCCGATCCGCACCAGGGGCTGCTAGACTTTCACAGACCACGGAGCTACCATCACTGCCAGACTGCCCATGCAACCCAAGCTGACCGCCGAAGAAATGCGCCGAGAGATCGAGCGCCTCGCCCCCTTCTTCCACAATGTGGAGCTGCCACATGGTCTGCGCACGTTCTCCGAGGATCTCGCGCGCCGCGACATCGAGCGCACCCGCATCGAAGACTTGAAGGCCTACGTCTGGCCCCAGATCGTCGAGCACTTCGGCTCCTTCGAGGGGCTGAGGGTCCTCGACGCGGCCTGCAACGCGGGCGGCTTCTCGGTCGAGGCCGTCCGCTCCGGAGCCGCGGAGGTGATCGGGATCGACATCGTCGACGAGTACCTGGAGCAAGCGAACTTCATCAAGCGCGCTCTCGAGTTGGACAACCTGAGCTTCCGCAAGCAACGGATCGAGACCCTCGACCCGGAAGAGATCGGGACCTTCGACATCGTCTTCCTCCTCGACGTGCTGTACCACTTCGAAAACCCCGTCATGGCCATTCGAAGTGTGGCAAATCTAAGTCGCACGATGCTCGTCATCGAGACACGCCTGACCGATCCTGCCGATCACGAGCACCCGACCTGGCTCATGAACTTCCTGCCTCCATCCACTCCAGACTGCGAGGATCGCTCTACGTCGAGGTGGAGGACATCGAAGATGTGCCAGTTCACGCCCAGCGACGCAGCCGTGGTCGCGCTCATGGAGTACATGGGCTTCAGCGTGACTCAGCTAGAGCTCTCCGCCGAGGACGAGGCGCTCCGATTCCCGAACAACGAGCGCCTCGGCTACTTCGTCGGCATCAAGGAGTAGCGACGAGCCCCTCGGGCAGCCGGTCGAGCACCTATGAATCGGAAGCCTGGCGACGGTCGACGATGACCCGGCCTTGCTCGAGCTGAATGAGGTGGTCGGCCCGCGCGAAGAAGCGGTCGTCGTGGCTCACGGCGATCACCGTCTTGCCTGCCCGAATCAGCTCGGGCAGCAGCGTCTCATAGTAGAACCAAGTGCTCTTCGGGTCTTGGTTGGCCGTCCACTCATCGAATACACATACTGGTCGGTCTTCGAGTAGTGCGACCACCATGGCCAGGCGCATTCGCTGCCCGCTGCTCAGCTCGAGGTTCTGAAACCGTGTGCCGTCGAATCGCACGACGTCAGCGATGCCGAAGCGCTCCAGGAGATCGTCGAGGCGCTCTCGCGGCACGTCGAGGCCGTAGAGTCGGTCGAAGAGGAACTGTCCACCAAAGATCGCGGTGAACAAGCCACGATATCGGGCGAGGTGGTCGCCGCGGACGGGCTGCCCGTCCCAGCGAACGAGGCCCTCCACGGGATAGAGCCCCAGCAACATCTTCATGAGCGTGGTCTTGCCGCTGCCGTTTCCTCCGGTGATGAAGACCAGGTCACCGCGGCGAAGCGTGAGGTCGATCGGGCCCACGGTAAAGCCCGACGACCCAGCCTCGCGTCGGGTTTCATACGTGAACGCGACGCCCCTCAGCTCCAGCTCGGATATCTCGCCACCATCTTCGCCAGCGACGTCGCCCTCGACCACGGCGAGTCCCTCGAGCACCTCGAGCACCGTGCTGGCCGCCGACTCGGCCTCGCTCACCGCCGGAATGGCCTGCAGGCAGTTGAACAGCGGCCCGATGGATAGCGCCAAGAGGATCGTCATCTCGTAGCCAACGAGTGGATCGAGGCCGAGGGGGCGCTCGGGTGCGAAGACGGCCAGCCCGAACCCCACCCCGTAGAACAGAGCATTCGCGACGAGATAGTTCCGGTCGTGCTCGGCCGTCAGTTCCACTTGACCCCGGCAGCGGTCCGAGCTCGCCGCGTGGATCTCGTTGGTGCTCACGTCGCTCGCCTGCGGATCGAGCTTGAGCTGCATGAAGCCGTCGAGGAGCTCCTCGACCTTGGTGTGAAGCGTGCCAGCCCGACGCGATTGCCGAGACTGTAGAGCTCCGAGCGTGCGCAGGTTCGTAGACAGCCAGTACGCGATCGCGGCGCCCGTGATGAGCCAGATGAGCAGCGCCTTGATCGAGACCGTAGCGATGATGAACGACATGCACGCGAGGAACGAGGCCTGCTGCACCAGCGTGACGATCTGCGTGACCGCCGTCGACAGCGTGGTCAGAGCACCGACGGCTCGGCCGCGCTCGTCATGAAGTCGCTCGACCGAGCGCAGCGGGGCGCTGCGCAGCCTCTCGGCGAGTTCCGCACGCAGCGTCTGCTGCACGTCCTCGTACAGTTCCACGAGCGCGCGTGCCGACCAGCGCTCGCACCAGAACATGATCGCGAGGGCGGCGAGAAATGCGAGCCCTAGCCCGAGCGATGCACTCGACTCTTCACCATTCGACGCAATATTCGCGGCGGCGACGGTACCTGCTGCGAGCAGGCCTCCCACGGCCGAGAGCGCGAGGATTCGGAACACCCGGGTGTCGTCATGGCGACGCAAGAGCCCGAGCAGGATCAAGACGCACCCTCCAGAGGCGACGGCACGGGCTGAAACCGACCATCGCTGCAACGAATGATTCGATCCGCGCAGTGGAAGTACTGATCGTCGTGGGTGACCGCGATGACCAGCTTGTTCGCGGCACGAAACGCCGGCAGGATGTTCTTGTAGTAGAGGGCTCGAAACTCGGGATCCTGATCGGCGGCCCACTCGTCGAAGATGAGCACCGGACGGTCCTGCAGGCGGGCGAGCACCATCGCGAGGCGCTTCTTCTGCCCGGTGGACAGGTCGCGGTTGCTGATCCGACCGTCGACGATCGATGTCTTATGAGCGATCTCCATCTCTTCTAGGTACTCACGGGCGAGCGACGCCGATGTGTCATCTAGCCCAGACACCCGGGCGAAGAGGTGATGATCGGTGAAGATGGTGGAGAACAGAGCGCGGTAGTCGGCGATGTCCGCAGCGGTGATGTCGGACCCATCGACCGCGAGCTCGCCGGCTTCGGCCGGGTATAGGCTCGTCAGCATCTTGAGGAAGGTCGACTTGCCGCTGCCGTTGTAGCCCGTGATGAAGACGATCTCGCCGCGTGAGAATTCGAGATCGATGGGACCGACGTCGAAGCCTGGCCGGCCGTTCTGGTCGGGATAACGAAACTGAAGGCCGCGCACGCTCAGAGAGCCGAAACCGGCGTATCGGCCAGGGTCGATGCTCGACGCGCTGACCCGTGGCTCGAGCGCGGTCTCGACGAGCTGCGCATCGAGCTGGTCGAGTCGCCTCAGCGCGCTACCGACCACGCTCAGCTCGGGCAGGGTGAAGACGATGCCGATGACGGAGAACACGACCCAGACCAGCACCAGGTTGATCTCGCGGATCGCGTCGTTGTCGGTCTGGACGAACAGCGGCAGCACGAAGACGTTGACCCCGAGGATCCCATAGAGGATGGTGTTGGCGGCGTGCTGTCGCTCGAAGAAGACCGCATACAGGCCGACGCGAAGAGCCCGGAGTCCGCGAGACACGCCGGTGAGCGCCCGCGCAATGGCCCGCGAGCGCGGAGCGTGCAGCTTCAGCGGGATGCTGCCCGCGACGTGACCCCGCAGGAGGTCATAGAGCCGGACCTCGTCCTCGGCGATGCGACCAAAGCTCGTGGCCATGAGCCGCATCTGCGCTGCGATCGCAATGCCCATCAAGACCATCGCCGCCGCAGCCACTCCGGCGATCTTGGGAGAGATCACGAACGCGAACAACACGCCCATTCCGAGTCGCAGCAGGGCCATCGGCCCGCCGATCACCGCCCTCACGGCTGTAGCCAAGCACTGGGTGTCGCCGGTGAGCCGAGCCACCACATTGCTGCGCTCGAGGGCTTCGAATCGATGCAGCGGCAACCGGCGGAGCCGCTCCACGAGCCGCGCGACGAGAGCCTCGGTCCCCTCGGCCAAGCCACGACCCGTCTGAGCCCATAGCGCGCGGTTCCCGAAGTACCACAGGAGGATCGACAGCACGAACATCGCTGCCTCGTACTGGTAGGGCTCATCCGAGCGTTGGTGCTGGAGTGCGACGATCTGCCAGTAGACCAGCCCGAAGTCACCCGCGACGGTGACCGCCAGGTTGAGGAACCATACTCGCCGTCGTGCGTGGTCACCGCTATCGATGACCCGTAACAACGCATCCAGGTCTCTGAACATTCGTCGCGGGTTCCGAGCCGCCGCGAGTCTGCTTGAAGACTCACGTGCCGTCAACCTATCCGCCACCGAGGTCGCAGCCAGAACGCCACGCTCAGGTCTGTTCGCCCGGGCACGCATGTCGTCCTTGCCGGTGGCTCGGCCGGTGGCTCGGCCGGTGCTCGGCCGACTCGGGCTCATGGGTTCGAGATCGAGCCACGATGCATGATGCTCCTCGTGACGGAGAATTTTGTGTAAGAATATGGCGGATCTCGGCCCTCCTCAGACGAGACCCTTTGCGGGTGTCGCGCTCAGTCCGAAGCAGTCATCGCTCACCGAATCAATCTCCGGGCACGGGCCTGTAGGAGCAACTCATGAACAGCGAAGCTTTCGTCCGCCACCGTGGACCCATCACTTCCACCGCATGGATCCCCGGTACCCGCCAGATATTGACATCGGGCTACGATAGCGCCGTGGCGTGCTTCGACATGGAGCGCACCACGGCGAAGCTATGGGGCTATCACCGGCACCTGTGCAATCGCATCGTCGTCGACGCCGAGGGCCGACGCGCGGCGTCGGTGTCCTCGGACTACGACATCTACATCTGGGACATCGTCGAGTGCAGGATGAGCATGGTGCTCATTGGCCACAGCGACGACGTCGAGGATTTCTTCTTCATCGACGCGGAGCGCGGGGTGAGTGTCTCGCGCGACCGGCGGATCATCCTGTGGGATCTGCTCTCGGGACGCATCATCCGCGCGCTCTACGGACACGAGAAGGATGTCCTCAGTGTCGCTTGTCACGAAGGTCGCATCTATACCTCGAGCGACGACACGACGCTGAGGGTCTGGGACATCGAGACCGGATGCCAGCTCCACGTCTTCGGCCCCTTCGACACGGAGAGCGACACGTGCGCCATCGATCCGAGTCGCAATCGGGTCGTGCTCGGCTGCGATGACGGGTGCGTTCGCATCTTCGACGTGACGACCGGCCACCTGTTCGCGAAGATCCAGGCCCACGACGCGGGCATCAAGAAGGTAGCCTGCTCGCCGATCGACGGCGCCATTCTCAGCGCGGCCTACGACGGCAAGATTCACGTCTGGGACGGAGCATCACACGAGCGCCGCTTGAGCCTAGAGCAGCGGAAGAACAAGTGGGAGCGCTCGTTCACGTGGTCGCCCGACGGTGCCTTCATCGTCGCGGGCACCTTCGACGGCACGGTCCTCGTGTGGGACGCGAAGGACGGTCACGCCGTCGCCGAGCTCGGGGTCCAGGCCGATCGACCGGGCAACGATTGCTTCAATGACGTCGCCCTCACCGAGGACCACGCGGTGCTGCTGGTGAGTGACGAGGGTCGCGTGCACGTCGGCCAGCTCGGCCCCGATGCTCACTGGGTCGACAAGGTTACGCCGGCGTCGGGTCGAATGCTGATGAACGCGGTGGTGTACGACGCTCACTCGCGCACCGTGGCCACGGGTGCACACGATCAGCGCTTGCACATCTTCGACTGGACCAACGACGGCCTGCGCAACGAGGTCGAGGTCTTCTGCGGCGAGGGACCCATCAACTGCGTGCGCATGAGTCAGCAGCCCGGCTACGAGGAGGTCTTGTTTGCCGCCTGCTACACCGGCGCCATCGTCAGCGCCTCGCGCGACGGCACGGTTCGTGATCGCTTTCATCTACACGACAACGCGGTCAAGTCGCTCCGCCTTCACCCGACCCGCCCCATCGGGGTGAGCGGGAGCGCGGACGGGATCCTCGTGGCGTGGTCCTTCGACGGCACCCTGCTGTGCCGAATCCCCGGCCACACGGCGATCATCGACGATGTCGACCTCGACCCTACCGGCACGTTCGTCGCCAGCACGGGACGTGACTTCCTGCTCAACGTCTCTCGACTCGACGATGGGACGCTCGTGTCGACCGTGGAGCTGGGCCGGCGATCGCCCAAGGCGCTCTGCTTCCTCGACGCGGAGACCGTGATCGTGACGAACTACTGGGGCGAGCTGCTGCGAGTGTCCTTGCCAGAAGGTCGCATCCTGCGTCGAGCCATCGCCGTCAACGGCATCAGCTCGATCTGTCGCGCCGATCCTGCGGGTGAGCGGGTCGTGGTCTGCTCCTACGACGGAGCCGTCTACCTCGTACGCTCGGCCGATCTCACCGTGGAAGGCGAGCTTCGTGCAATGACGCAGCGCGTCGGGGCCACCCCCTCTCATTGAGCCCCGAGCAGCTCCCTGGGTCACGAGGTGGCCCTGGGAGCCTCAACGCTCATCGAGGCGATCCGAGAGCACCTGGCGAACGAGCCGGCCGAGGTCTCTCACGTAGGGCGGATACACCATCGCGCCGTGCGTGCCACGAACGAAGTGGACGCGATAGTCACCGCCACAGACATTCCCCCAGTCGTAGTCGGGCTCGGGCTTCCCGATGTTGTGCGCGTCTCGATCGCGCGCGCGGATCAGCGTCACGGAGCCGCCATAGGGCTTGGGGACGTAGCGGCGGAGCGCGACGTAGTTCGAACGAATGTTCTCGAACAGTCCGGTGACGAACCGGTGCCCGTGCCCGGGAGGGAACCACCCCGCAGCTTCGACCTCCTTCGCCATTCGAGACAGCGCCTCGTCCACGTCGAGCTCGGCCATCTCCTCCGGAGAGAGGTCGAGACCTTGCGCCCGAATGTACTGCGCGATCAAGACCACCTGCTCGGGCAGCGAGGGGTTGAAGTACAGCTCGTTGGTGGGAGTGAGCGTGTCGTACAGCAAGACCTTGTCGGCCATGATGTCCTGCTCGGCGAGCTGCCGAGCCATCTCGAACGCGACGACACCGCCAAACGACCAGCCGCTGAAGCGATACGGCCCGCTCGGAAAGGCCTTGCGCACGGCGGCGAGGTAGTAGGTGGCCATCGCTTCGACCGTCTCGAGGTGCTCCGGGCTCTCTTCGAAGATCCCGGTCTCCAGGCCATAGACGGGCTGATCGTCGCCCAGCGCACGCGCAAATTCCGTGTAGCACAGCGCGGAGGTCCCCGTCGGCTGCACGCAGAACAGCGGGGGCTGAGATCCACCGCGGCGCAGAGCGACGAGCGGGTCGCCGCGGAGTCGCGACTCGGACGTTCGCTCGGGAGACTCCTCCAAGAACAGCGCGCGCGCCATCTCGGCCACCGTGCGGTTCGCGATGACCTGCGACAGCGGAAATGCCCGGTGGAAGCGATGCTCGATGGCCGCTGCGAGCCGGATCGCGAGCATCGAGTGGCCACCGAGATCGAAGAAATCGTCGTGGATCCCGAGGCTCGGCACCCCGAGAACACTCGTCCACAGTTCGACGAGATCTCTCTCCGCGGGGGTACGCGGGGGTACGCTGGTGATCTGAACGGCGGGCTCGGGCGCGGGCAGAGCCAGGCGGTCGATCTTGCCGCCTGATGTCAGCGGCAGCGACACCAGGAGCACGAACGCAGCGGGGATTGCATACTCGGGCAGCTGCGTGCGGAGGTACGCGCGGAGGGCCACGGGCGTGCAGTTGGCGTAGCTGGGAATGACATAGGCCACCAGTCGTCGCTCGCCCGGCTCGTCTTCCCGCACGATCACGACCGCTTGCCCAACGATCGGGCTCGACGCGAGCGCGGACTCGATCTCGCCGAGCTCGATGCGATAGCCACGTAGCTTGACCTGGTGGTCCTGACGCCCGAGGAACTCGAGCTCTCCGTCCTCGGTCCAGCGCACCCGATCGCCCGTACGGTACACGCGGGCGGTGGGCTCGCCCGAGAAGGGGTCGGGGACGAAGCACTGCTCGGTGAGCTCGGGTCGATCGAGGTAGCCTCGCGCGACGCCTGCTCCACCGATGCACAGCTCGCCGGCGACCCCCGCCGGGACGAGCGCGAGGCGGGGATCGAGCACGTACACGCGATAGCCCGGCAGGGGGCGGCCGATGCGAATCGAGCCGGCCGAGGGGTAGCGACTCGCAGGCCACGCGGTCGCCTCGACGGTGGCCTCGGTCGGGCCGTAATTGTTCCACAGCTCGGCCCGACTGGCCGCCATGAACGCCGCACAGAGCTTCTCCTCGAGCGCCTCGCCGCCGACGGTCACGGTGCGGAGGCTCGGGGCGGTGGTGAACTGGGGCTCCTCGAGCATGAGCGAGAGCAGCGCGGGCGGAAAGTCTGCATAGGTCACGCCGCGCTCGTGAACGAGGGCAGCGAGTGTGGCGGGCGTGCGTGCATCATCGCCCGGAGCCAGCACGAGCGTTCCACCGGCGACCAGCGGGGCGAGCGTCTCGAGGACCGCGACGTCGAACGCAAGCGAGGCCCGGTGCAGGACCTTGCATGGAGCCGCGTAGCGGCCATCCGCGAGGATTCCGGTCAGCAGCGAGACAGCCTGCCGGTGCTCGACGACCACCCCCTTGGGCCGCCCGGTCGAGCCGGAGGTATAGATCACGTAGAGCATGTGGTGGGGCCGAACCGCGGTCACCGGCGGCGTCGAGGGCTCGTCCGCCCAGCACGCAGCGTCGGCATCGAGGCGCACCACGGGCAGGTCATGCGCCGTGCCATCGACGAGCCGAGCAGATCCGACGAGGAGGGACACGCCCGCGTCGGCGAGCATGTAGGCGATGCGCTGGTCCGGATGCTCGGCATCGATGGGCACGTATGCGCCCCCCGCCTTGAGGATCGCGAGCATGGCGATCATGACCAGAGACGTCCGCTCGGCGAGCAGCCCGACGCGTACCTCGGGGCCCACGCCGCGGTCGATCAGGCAGCGGGCGAGCCGGTTGGCCCTCGCGTCGAGCTGGGCGTACGTGATGCGCTCGTCCTCGGATTCGATCGCGACGACCTCGGGGACACGGCGCGCCGTAGTCTCGAACAGCTCGTGGATGCACGCGTCCGGCGCCCGGGTGGCGGGGCCCGAGCCCCAAGTGAGCAGCTCGGTGCGCTCGGCATCGGTGACGTACTCGAGCCGATCGATCGAGCCCTCGGGACTACCCACGAAGGCCTCGAGCAAGCGCACGAGGTGACGCGCCATACGCTCGACGAACGATCGATCGAAGATGTCGGACGCGAACTCGATCGTGCCCGACAGCCCGCCTGACCGCTTGATCAACGTCAGGCCGAGCTCGTTCTTCGCGGTGCCCTCGACGCTGCCGTCGATGCGATCGAGCACCGGGACCCATCGCCCGCTGGGGAATTCGACCTCGGGCAGGGGCACGCTCTCGAGCACGAAGCTTGCCTGGTAGAGCGGATTCAGGGCTCGACCGCGCTGGGCCTGCGTTGCTCGCACGACCTCATCGAAGGGCACGTCTTGGTGATCGAGCGACGCGGCGACGACCTCCCGCAGACGCACGAGCAGCTCGCTGACGCTCGGCGCGCCCGAGAGGTCGCAGCGCAAGACGAGGGTGTTGACGAAGAACCCGACGACGTCACCGAGCTCCTCGTGACTCCGGCCAGCGGAGGCAGTGCCGATCGGCACGTCGACCTGCCCGGTGTAGCGATGGAGCAGCGTGGCCCAGGCTGCACACAGGACCACGAAGAGCGTGCATCCTTCGCGGGCAGCGAGCTCCTCGACACGACCGAGCAGCTCCGGGGACACGCTGAGTGCCACCGCCCCTCCCTCGTACCGAGGGGCAGCGCACGGCTTCGTGCTCGGCAGGCTCAGACGCGACAGCCCCGCGAGCCGCTCCGTCCACCACTCGAGCGAGCGCTGATGCGCCTCCGATCCGAGCGACTGCTCCTGCCACGCGGCGAAATCGGTGTAGTCGAGCTCGTGGGCCGCGAGCGCGGGGCTCCGCCCCGCGAGGAACGCCCGATAGCAGGCGGCCAGCTCGCGCAGGAGGATCGACCCGGACCAGGCGTCGCAGATGATGTGATGCAGGCTCCAGACGAAGACGTGCTCGCCGTCGTTCAGGGTGGTCAACTGCGCGCGCATGAGCGGCCCCTCGACGAGGTCGAAGGGCTCCATGGCGAACGCAGCGGACGTGCGGGCGAGCTGTGCGCGCCCTTGCTCCGGCGGGAGGGCGCGGAGATCGATGTGGCGCAGCTCGAGCCCTCCGGCCTCTCGGACCTGGGCGGCGGGGCGGCCGTCCACGTCCGTGAACGTGAGGCGGAGCGAGTCATGGCGCGCTTGGATAGCCTCGATGCTGCGACGGAGCGACTCGAGGTCGACGGGACCGTACATGCGCATGCCGAAGCTCATGTTGTAGAGCGCCGAGCCCGGCGAGAGGCGATCGAAGAACCACAGGCGTGCTTGGCTTCGCGAGACGAGGCGACGCCCGGATGGATCTCGGGGGATCCGTGGGATGGGGCACCGCCGCTCCGACGCAGAGCCTTCGACGCGGATCTGCTCGTGGAGATGCGCGGCCAGGGAGACGCAATCTGGGTGGTCGAACAGCGCCATCGCGGGCAGCGACACGCCGAGGCTCCCCTCGATGCGACCGCGAAGCTCTACGCTGAGCAACGAGTCGACCCCCACGCTGACGAATGATGCATGCGGATCGATCCGCTCTGGCTCGAGCCGCAGCACGCCGGCCAGCTCGTGAAGCACGAATCGCACCAGCCGCTCGCGGCTGACGCCTTCCGAAAGCGCCAAGAGTTCCTCTCGTGACACTGGGGCGCGCCTAGACCCGGGCGTGGCACCAAGCGAGCCGAGCTCGTCGAGGTACGGTGAGGTTCGAGCGCTGGGGAATGCCGACCGCCAGGGGATCGGATCGAAGCGCAAGATTCCAATCACGGACGCTCGCCGGCCCAGCCAACGCATGAACATGTCGTTGCCCTCGGGGGGCTCGAGGTTCTCCAGGCCGAGACGCTCGAGGCGCTCTCCCCGAGCGGCATCGGACGCGGCCAGCCCGACGCCGGCAAAGGGACCCCACTGGATGCTCAGCGCTGGTCGCCCCGTACGCGCACGCTCGCGCGCGAGTGCGTCGAGGAACGCGTTTGCGGCGGCGTAGTTCGACTGCCCCGGCGATCCGAGCAGCGCTGCCGCCGAGGAGTACAGCACGAAGAAATCGAGCGGGTCGTCTAGCGTCTGTCGATGCAGGAGCAGCGCACCACGGGCCTTGGGCTCGAAGACGCGGCGGATGCTCTCGGGTGACTGCTGCGGGAACAGGTGATCATCGAGCACGCCGGCGGCATGAACGACACCGCATAGCGGCATGCCGCCCGCGCGGATCGAAGCAAGGAGCCGCTCGACGTCCGCACGAGACGAGACATCGGCCTGGACGCAGACGATCTCGGCCCCCCGCGTCCGCATCGCCTCGATCGCAGCATGCGCCTCGGCCCTCGGAGGCTTGCGCCCCACCAGCCACAGGTGCTTCACACCACGCGAGACGAGCGCATCTGCAAGCGAGAGACCGAGCCCGCCGAGACCCCCGGTGATCAGATACGCGCCTCTCTCGTGCAGAACAGGGGTGACCAGCTCGGCCCGCGTATTCCGGACCAGCCGCGCGACATGGCGCTCGCCTCCCCGTAGCGCGACACGATCCTCGCCATCGCCCGACGAGAACTCTCGCACCAGCAGTGCCGCATCACCATCGCCCGCACGAGGCGGAAGGTCTACGCACCTCACCGAGATCGCAGGGTGTTCGAGGGCGAGCGTCTGGCCAATCGCCCAGAGCGGGGCCTGGGTGACCGCGACGGGGATGCTGGACTCGCCGACGGTCTGGGACCCACGAGTGACGAGCCACAGCCGCGATGGGCCGGCCGAGCTGCGCTCGATCATCTCTCGAGCCACGGCGGTCGCGCTCACGACCCCACGGACGAGCTGTTCATCGAGCACCGCCTCGGTCAGATCCTCGGTCGGCGTGCAGTCGAGGCCCCACGAGAAGACCACCCCCGCGAGCTGCTCATCGGGTGCGAGGGCTTCGGCGAACAGTCGTGCGAGGTCCTCGCGATGCGCGGGGCGTACGCCGTACAGCTGCGGCTCGACACACTCGTAGGTCTCAGCGGCCACGATCTTCAGCACACGCGAGCCTCGGGTGCGCAGCAGACTCACCACATCGGCGCCCACATCCGCTCCATCCACGAAGACCAGCCAGGTTCCCTCCGGCAGTGACCCATCCACATCCATGGACACGGCACGGCGAAAGACGACCTCGTGCCCCAGCTCGGCCTCCAGAGCACCAGACGCGGGCGAGGTGTCCATTCGCCGCATCCGAAGCCCCTCGATCGAGCCGAGCGGTCGCCTGTCGAGAGAGAACACCTCGACATCGCAGACCCCGTCCCTCTCGCCCGACTCGGACGAGGCTGTGGCCATGACGAGGACCTCGGGTCCGAGCGGGGCGGAGAATCGAGCGCGGTCGATCGCGACGGGGACCCACGTGGCCGAGCCGCTCGACGTGAAGAAGAAGCCCGAGGAGACCTGGATGCAGGCATCGAGCAGGGCGGGGTGCGCTCGGCAGCCACGCTCGTCGAGCCCCGCGGGCAGGCGAGCCCGCCCCAGCCTCACGCCGTCTCGCTCCCACAGGCCGACCAGTCCGGCAAACGCAGGGCCGTACTCCAGGCCGCAGTCCGCGAGGTGTCTCGAGTGCGCCTGCGCCTGCTCGGCCGAGCCCTCCGGCTCGGTCGCCAACTCCACGCCGAGCATGGGCCGATCGCTCGTGTTCGCGCTCCTGCGCGCCCTGCCAGTGACGTGCCGCTGCCAGGCGTCGTCGTCTGCGCTGCGGCTGGCGACGTGAAAGGATGCGCCGCTCCTCTCGGTCTCTTGCACCACGACCTCGACCCGCCGCGCCCCTTCCGGCGGCAAGACGAGCATTCGTGCGAACGCGACGTCCTCGAGCTCGAGCGCAGGGGTACCCAGCGCTTCTGCGCACGCCGTGAGGGCCATCTCGATCGCAGCCGTCCCGGGCAGCACCACCTGTCCTTGGACCACGTGATCGGCGAGCCAAGGGGGGTCTCGTCGCGAGAGCGACCGCTGAAACAGGTGCAGCCCTTCCGAGTGGGAGGAATCGATCGCCGGGCCGAGCAGCGGGTGGTTCGAGGTGACCGCGCGTGGCGTCACCGCCTGCGGGTCCAGCCAGTGGCGCGCGCGCTGCCACGGGTAGGTCGGCAGCGCGACGACGCGGCCACGGGTCGGCCACAGCGTCTCCCAGTCGACCTCGACCCCACGCACGTGAAGCGCAGCGATGCACTCGAGCACGCGCCGGTGGTCGTCCGTGTCTCGGCGCAGCGTCTGAATGACGTGGCCGCCCTCGCCCGCGGCCGCCAGTGTCCGCTGGATGCTGAGGGTGAGGACCGGATGCGGCCCGACCTCGACGAAGATCTCCCCCCCCCGAGCGCGTGCCTCCGCGATGGCTCGTTCGAATCGTACCGTCTGGCGGATGTTGTCTCCCCAGTAGCCCGCGGACAGCTCGTCGCCGCGGACTCCTTCGCCGGTGACGGTGCTGATCATCGGGATCGATGCTTGCCGTGGCCCGAGGCTCCCGAGCGCCTCGATGAATTCCTCGCGCAGCGGCCCCATCTGGGGGCTGTGGAACGCGTAGCTCACCCGCAAGCGCTGGCACTCGACCCCACGGGCGGAGAGCCGCGACGTGACTCGCTCGAGCGCATCCACATCACCCGAGAGGACGACCTGTCCCGGGTCGTTGATCGCGGCGATTCCGACCTGATCCTCGATGCCCTCGAGCTCATGCCGTGCTTCTGTAGCCGTGAGCGCCGCTGCGACCATTCCGCCGCCCTCGGTCGCCTGTTGCATGATCCGACCGCGTAGCGCCACGAGCCTCGCGGCCTCGTCGAGGTCGAGGATCCCCGCCACGTGAGCCGCTGCGATCTCACCGACGCTGTGGCCGATCACCAGATCGGGGACGATGCCCCGCGATCGCAGGAGAGACGCGAGCGCGACGTGGACCGCGAACAGTGCACACTGCGCGACGACGGTCTGGTCGAGCCGAGAGCTGTCGTCCGGTCGGGAGAGTTCCTCGAGCACGTCGAACGATGCGTGCGCGGACAGGGCCTGGGCGCAGGCCGACAGCGCCTCTCGATACTCGGGCGACTCGTCGTGCAGCCGCTGCCCCATCCCCGCCCACTGCGATCCCTGGCCGGGAAACACGAAGACGACCTTCGATCGCGGGCTCGCTCGCCCGGCCCATGGCTGCGGAGGATGCTTGCCCTGCACGAACCCATCGAGCGCCTCGATGAGCTGCTCCCTCGACGTGCCGATGATGGTGAGCCGCTCTTCGTGGTGTGTCCTCCGTGCGCTCGCGGTGTACGTGACGTCGGTCAGGCGTGCGGGGTCGGACTCGAGGAATGAGCGCATCGCTCGCGCGACGGCGACGAGCGCCTTCGGGTCCTTCGCCGAGAGCGGAAGGATGTGGACGGAAGCGTCCGTCTCCGGCCTCTCGGGCGAGCGAGGCGCCTGTTCGAGGACGACGTGCGCGTTCGTTCCGCTCATGCCGAACGAGCTGACCCCCGCCCGCCTGGGGCTGCCCGGCGCCGCCGGGAACGGCGACCGATCGGCCGCCACACGAACGGGCAGCGACGCCCAGTCGACGTGGGGGTTGGGCTCGTCGAAGTGGAGCGAGCGAGGGATCTGGTCGTGGACGAGCGAGAGCACCACCTTGAGCAGCCCCGCTACGCCCGCCGCCGACTCGGCGTGCCCGATGTTGGACTTGACCGAGCCGATGGTGATCGGCGAATCCGCGCGACGTCCCTCACCGAGCACGGCCGCGAGTGCCTGAACCTCGATGGGATCTCCGAGCGATGTGCCCGTGCCGTGCGTCTCGACATACCCGATCTCGGTCGACGACACGCCCGCAACGGCGAGCGCGCGCCGGATGACCTCCTGCTGGGCCGGCCCACTCGGAGCCGTCAGACCGTGGCTACGGCCGTCTTGATTGATCGCTGACCCTCGAACGACGGCCAGGATCGGATCGCCGTCTCGCACCGCGTCGGACAGCCGCTTGAGCACGACGACGCCCGCGCCGTCGCTACGCACGTACCCGTCGGCGTTCGCGGAGAACGTGCGGCAGCGGCCCGTCGGCGAGAGCGCCCGCATTCGACTGAGGCAGACCGTCGCGTCTGGCGACAGCACGAGGTTGACGCCGCCGGCGAGCGCCATCGAGCAGGATCCCTCGCGCAGGGATTGACTGGCCAGGTGGATGGCGACGAGCGAGGAGGAGCACGCGGTGTCCACGGGCACGTTGGGTCCCCGCAGCCCGAGCCAATACGACAGCCGCCCGACTCCGGTGCTGTGTGCGGTCCCCAGGAACAGGTGCGGGTCGAGCCGACCACTGTGGGACATGCCCATGGACTGGTACTCGTGGCTCGAGATCCCCATGAACACGCCGGTATTGCTGCCGCGGAGCCGTGCGAGTGGCTGACCGGCGCGCTCGAGCGCCTCCCAGGTCACCTCGAGCAACAGACGGATCTGTGGATCCATCGCGTCCGCCTCGCGCGGTGAGATCTCGAAGAACGTCGGATCGAAGCGATCCACCCCCGGCAGGAAGCCCCCCCAGCGCGTCACCATCTTGCCCGCGGCGTCTGGGTCTGGGTCGAAGTATGCGTCGATCTCCCAGCGCTCGGGCGGCACCGTCTCGATCGCGTCGACCCCGGCATCGAGCCCGCGCCAGAAGCTCTCGATGTCCACTGCGCCGCCGGGAAGGCGACAGCCGGCCCCCACGATGGCGATGGGCTCGACCGATGCTCCGCGATGCGCTCGCTGACGATGCGCACGCTCCGTGCCCGCTAGATGCCGCGAGAGCGCGCGGACGTTCGGGTGCTCCCAGGCGATGACGGCATCGAGCGGACGCCCCACGAACTCGCCGAGCGTGGCCGACAGCTGCACCGACGACGCCGAGTCCAGCCCGTACCGACTGAACGGGACGTCCGACGCGAGCTGGTGCGGTAGCACGCCGAACTCTTCGGCGAGAACCCGCAGCATGAAATCCTCGATCTCCGCGGCACTCTTGGCGTGCCCGGCCCGAGGCGTCGTGGGTCCGGCCTTCGAGGCCGTGCTCGCGTCGTCGAATCGAGCGAGCATCGGAGTCGTCCCCTCGACGAGCATGCGAGCCGCGGCTCGACGCTGGAGCTTCCCGCTGGACGTCTTCGGTAGCTTGCCCTTGGCGAGCAGGGCGACCGCCCCGGGGCGCAGGTCGTGTTCCTGCGTGATCGCCTCGCGGATCGAGTCGAGCAGCCCTTGGAGCGCCTGCTCGTCGGCCCCCACCACCCGGGGATCGCCCCTGACTTCTGCCGCGACTCCCAGGCGCTCTTCCCCGCCCGACTCGAATGAGAACGCAGCCACCCCCCCGGGGGCGATCCCCGGATGTGAGCGCTCGACGGTCTGCTCGATGTCCTGCGGGTATCGATTCTCGCCCCGGACGATGATCAGGTCCTTGAGTCGGCCCGTGATGTAGAGTCCGCCATCGAGCAAGAACCCCTGGTCGCCGGTGCGCAGGTAGGGCCCGTCTCCGTCGGGAAGATGAGCCCGGAACGTCCGCTCGGATTCCTCGGGCCGATCGCGGTATCCCGCGGCGACCGAGGCACACTTGACCAGGACTTCGCCGGGACGATCGGGCGGAGCTGGGGCGCTCGTGCTCGGGTCGACGATGCGGATCTCGGTGTCGACGGCCGGATCGCCGCAGCAGACGAAGGTTCGTGCACCCGGCGTGCCCTCGGCGACCGGCTGGATCCGCCCGCTCTTCTCGAGCAGCGGACCGTCGAGCGATACGATGCGCGGTCCGTCGTCACGCAGCTCGGTGCTGACGAGCAAGGTCGACTCGGCCAGACCGAAGCACGGCGCCAGGGAGCTCCAGCGCATGCCGACGGAACGGAAGCGCTCGTGGAACCCGCGCAGCGTGGTGGCGCGGACGGGCTCGGCCGCGTTGTAGGCGACCTGCCAGCTCGAGAGATCGAGCGTCTCGCGCTCGGCATCACCGATCTTGCGGATGCACAGCTCGTAGGCGAAGTTCGGACCACCGCTGTGCGTACCTCGGGCTCGCGTGATCGCGTGTAGCCACCGCGAGGGGCGGCTGACGAACGCACTCGCGGGAAACAACGTGCACGGATACCCGGTGAAGATCGGCTGAATGATGCCTTGAATGAGTCCATCGTCGTGGAAGTGAGGCACCCACACGACGCTCCGACTCTCGCTCGAGTAGCGCCAGCCCTGCTGAATCGCGCGCGAGTTCGCCAGGATGTTCGCGTGGGTGATCTGCGTGCCCTTGGGCGCCGACGTCGAGCCCGACGTGTACTGCAGATGCGCGGGGGCATCGGGGTGAAGCAGAGGCGGTCGCCATGTCGACGCGAGATCGAGGGGACAATCCTCGAGCGCGATCCATGGGATCGCTCGCACATCCGGGGGCATGTCGGCCATCACTTGCGCCGACAAGGCAAGCCCCTCGCGGTTCGTCAGGATGGCCACCGGCCGTGCATCGGCGATCATCCCCCGCAGGCGCGGCAGCGTGCGGGCGAGCCTCGAGGGGTGCGGCATGGGGGCCGGGGCCGCGACGACACCGGCGAGCACGCAGCCGAAGAAGGCCTGGATGAACTCGATGCCCTGGGGAAACAGCAGCAGGATGGACGTGCCAGCGCCGTACTTGCGGCCCTGGAGGAACGCGGCGAGACTCCGCGCCTTCTCCTCGAGCGCAGCGCTGGTCAGCGTGTCGCTCGGGGCCTCCCCGTCGCGCAAGAACGTATAGAGGACGAGGTCAGGCGTGCGCTCGGCTCGCGACTGAAGAAGTGTGACGAGCGTATGCGAAGGCATGACCATGGTTCCTCCCTGTAGTCGGATTCGAGAGAAATTACCCGTACCCTGAGCCATCCTGCGCTCGACGTCAACTCTCGGCCGATGAGCAACCCCGAGACGACGCGGCGTGCGTGCTGCCTTGGATGCACGGGCTGATGACCACGGCCTACCGCGACGAGGCTGGTGGGCCTGCGGTCTGCTCGATGCCGCGCCTTCGCTCGATGACCTGCTCGCCCATCTCCATGTAACCGATCAGCGAAGGGCTCGGTCACGTGTCGATCGTCTGGGATCGATCGGGTGAACGAGCCGCGGCACGTGTCTCCCGAGAGGATGCGCCGAGGACCACCCCCCCAAGGAACCCAGGCTCAGACGGGTGATCGGCGGTCGTGGAGCCCTTTTGGGGAGCCCCAGACGGGTGATCGGCGGTCGTGGAGCCCTTTGGGGAGCCCCAGACGGGTGATCGGCGGTCGTGGAGCCCTCTGGGGAGCCCCAGACGGGTGATCGGCGGTCGTGGAGCCCTCTGGGGACCGCCAGACGGGTGATCGGCGGTCGTGGAGCCCTTTGGGGACCGCCAGACGGGGTGATCGGCGGTCGCGGAGCCCTTTGGGGACCGCCAGACGGGCAAGGCGCGGTCACAAGAGCGTAGCCATCACGCAGCGCTACGCGCATCTGGTGGACGATGTGCTGCGCGAGGCGATCGACCGGGCGGGAGACCGGATCGAGTAGCAGATTCGGGCAGGAGCGGCGGTGATCGATCTCGAAATGCGACGCAGCAGCACATAGCCCCGCCACACACAGAACGGCTGTCCGAGCCGTCCGAGCCCGTTTGCCAGGTAGGTACGGGCTCGGAGCCGACAACGTCATCTATTCGATGGGAGGACCGAAGGTCTCGCAAATCTCTGCGTAGAGCTGAGGATACGCATCAGGGTGCTGCAACGCCAAGTAGTAGTACCCGCTGATCCGGGTGTTCAGAAAAGGGATCCCTTCGTCACGAAGCATCGCCTCGATCCTGGTCCCTTGATGATTGCTCGGTCACGCGTCGATCGTAGCTGGGTTCGGCTCCCTCGACCAAGCACCCCAGATCCCGAACGAGGCCAGCGCCCGATGGAGCGGCTCACTTCGTGGGTGACCGTGGCTTCCGCGGGCGCCGGACCAGCACGTCGGGATCGATGTCGACGGCCCATCACCAGCGGCGAGGCGAGGCACGGGCCGCAGTGTGGCGCCTCGGGCCTCGAACATCACGAGAGCGAGAACCGAGCGGAGCGCCGCCATCTTGGACGTACCTACGGCGAGCGCCGCCAGCTCGGCGGTCTCGCCCACGATAGCGCTCCATGCGAATTCATGTCGTACCGCGGCTCTTTGCGAGGTGGTCTCAGAATCTCGTGAGGATCGACGCGAAGTGCCGCCGCAATCGGCGGTCGTGGAGCCCCCTGGGGAGCCCCAGACGGGTGATCGGCGGTCGTGGAGCCCTCTGGGGAGCCCCAGACGGGTGATCGGCGGTCGTGGAGCCCTCTGGGGAGCCCCAGACGGGGTGATCGGCGGTCGCAGAGCCCTTTGGGGACCGCCAGACGGGTGATCGGCGGTCGCGGAGCCCTTTGGGGAGACCCAGGCCGATGACGTGCGGCTCTGAGCCGTGAGCCGACGGCTCACGATGTCTTCGCGGGCTTCGTCTTGGCTTGCCCACGAGGCGCGCGCAGCAGTTCCATGGGATCCACGCCGAGCGCGATCGCCAACTTCGTGAGCGTATCGGTCGTGGCTGCGCGCTTGCCTCCGAGCACGTCGTAGAAGAGCGAGCGGGTCACCTCCGCGCGGTCAGCGAGCTGGTTGAGAGACAGCTTTCGCCGTGCGCATAGGTCGCGAATCCGCTTGGCGACCCGAGCCCGGATCTCCTCGATGTCCACCGAACGGGACTGTAGCCGGCCTCTCCATCCAGTCCTGGAATTAGGACCGATTGCCATCGACGATCGGTCCTGATTTCGGGACCATTCCATCCATGCCCAACGACCCCATGGAACCAGCGGACGCAGGGAAATCGGCTCCTCACCGCCCAATCTCCCACCAGCCCAAGGTCGGTTTCTCACTCCCCCCTACGGACCATGCCGGTATCGAGGTACGTGATGTCGACGTGGCCGACGTTGCCGTGCTCCTACGGGCGGTGCTGGGTCTACCGTCACGTCATCCGTCCCCAGGTGAGCTATCCGCGGCCCTCCGCCGCCCCCTTCCCTCGAAGGTCCACGACCTCGATACGGGGAGTTGGATCGCCTGGTGCTTGGTAGGCCTGCCGCTCTTCGCCACCGACTACCCGGGGCTGGCGCAGGTCCGTGTCGTGGCGACCCGGGTCGCCATCGCTCGCGCCATGCTGGTGCAGCACGGCAACATCAGCAGATCGGCGAGGATGCTCGGGATTACGAGGAAGGTGCTTCGCGACCATCTGCGACTGGCGAACCTCTACCCCTGGCGTCGTGGGCCTGATGATGAGCACGATCCGGAGACGAGCGGCCGATGACGGGACCCGCGGGCAGCCATCTCTGGGGAGCAGGGATCGACATCCGAACCGTCGTCGCTTTCGCTAGTCCCCTGGAACCGTGATGGCTTGCAAAAGAACGGCGTCAGCGTCGGCCGTGCC
>JGI12210J13797_11172645_pt1 | contig 23792 bp, 17 predicted proteins | sample ElkSlonscriptome_3_FD_13797 | JGI IMG/M metagenome (IMG submission 13797)
CCGGGTTCATGAAGTGGCCTCTGTCCCTGTGTTTGGTCCTGGGGATCATCGTCATCATCTGGAAGTTCATCGATCTTCAGGCCAAGGCGTCCCGGACCCGGGCCATACTCAAAGAGGTGGACCAACTCCTCTCCGAGGGTCGGATCCGAGAGGCCCTCGACGTCACGCGGGACTCCAACTCCCCGGCGGCCAAGATCCTTTATGCCGGGCTCGAGCGGCACGACGAAGGGACCGAGCGCGTCATGAAGGCGATCGAGAACCAGGGTCTCATCGAGCTCAGCCGCCTCGAGCGGGGACTCGTCATCCTGGCGACCCTCACGAACATCGCTCCTCTCCTGGGCTTCCTTGGGACGGTGATCGGGATGATCATCGCCTTCCAGTCCATCGAGATGGCTGGAGAGGTGGAGGCGACGCTGGTTGCCGGTGGGATCAAGGTGGCGCTACTCACGACGGCGGCGGGTCTGGTGATCGCCATCCCGGTGAGCATCGCCCACAACTACTTCGTGTCCCGGATCGACTCCATCGTCATTGACATGGAGGAGTCGGCGCAGAAGATGATCGACACCCTCCACACGATGGGTACGGCGGCCTGACGGCAGCCAGTCCAAGGTGGGTCAGCGGGGGCCGTCCTTTCGGGCGGCCTCCGCTTTTGGCATTTGTTCAGTAGGACATCGAGCGGCGCCGGATCGTTCGATATACCACAGCGGTACCCTCATAGCACCACCTCGGACCCCGTGCTGCCGTCATGATTCGTGCCTCGTTGGTGCCCGCGTTCCTCGCAGTCGGTCTTCTCGCGGCGACGCCGTTGGGCCGGATTCCCCTGTCCATCGGCGATGACCTGAGACGCCCGGAATCGCCGGAGGGAAGCGTGGAGTCGCTGGAGGAGGCGCGCCGGGAACTGGCTCTGGGTCGGCATTGGCACGCTGCGGTGTTGCTTCGAGCCCTGGAGGCAGAGCAGCCGTTGGAGCCCGAGGGGCTCTACCTGCTCGCCGAGGCGTTGGCGGGGTACCGCAACTGGTCCGGGGTTCTGGAGCTACTGGACGGAGCCTCCTGGATTCCCGAGGTGGCTCCGGTGCGGGGGCCGTATCTGATGGGGCGTGCCTACGAGGCGTTGGGAGACGACATCCTGGCCGCCGGCGCCTACGGACGGGCGTATAATGCAGAGGCCGCCGCCGACTTCCAGACGGCGGCCCGCCTCGCCCGGGCGTTGTATCGCTCCAGTGGGCTCGACGCCGCCCTGCCCGTCCTCCAGACCCTCTCCAACCGGGAGTCGGAGTCTGGTGGGCTCCTGTCGGGTCTCGCATGGGAGATGGCCGGGGAGGCCGCGGAGGCGGGGGATTCGGCGGCGGTGACCACCCTGATGGACCGGGTTGGTGTCCCTGCTCTGGGCCAGCGTTCCCGGAGCTACCCTGCTCGTGCCGTGTTGGAGGCCGGGGATTCGGCGCGGGCCGAAGCCCTCTATCGAGAGCTTCTGGCGGAGGCGGGTTCTGCCGAAGGTCGCGCCGGCTACGGAGAACGGGTGGGACGACTCGTGCTGGCCCGGGGCGACACCGCCGCCGCCGTCGACCTCTTCTTCGAGGCCTTCAAGCAGGCCCCGCGGAGCGACGCCGGGATGCGGGCCGCGCGGTGGGTGGTGGACTACGTCGAGCTCACGCCGGAGCTGGCTCTCGACGCGGCTCGATCGTTGGACCGTGCTGGGGACGGGCGGCGGGCTCTGATCGCCTACGACGCCTACGTGGAGCTCGTCGGTGAGCTCGGCGTCCAACCCGACGCGGGTGCCCGGGTGGAGCGGGCGCGTCTCGCCGCCACGGTTCCCGAACGGGTGGATGAGGCCGTGGCGGAGTTCCGGGCTCTCGATGAGCACCCGGACCCGGCGGTGGGGGTGCGAACCCTCCAGGTCTGGCGCGACCTGAGACGCCGACAAGGGGAGGCGGCTCGGGCGCAAGTTCTTCGGGAGTGGCTCGTGGAGCGCTATCCGGATACCAACGCCGCTGCTCAAGTCGTCTTCCTCCGAGGCGACGCCGCCCAGGACCGGGGCGACACCCGGGCAGCCATCCGCCTCTACAATCAGGTGGCGGAGATGGCCCCGACCCGGACCCTGGCGGGGTTGGGCCGCATGCGGATCGGGCAGATTCGCCTCGCAGAGGGGGACATGGAGGCGGCGGCAGTCACCTTCGAGGCCTATCTGAGCCGATTCCCCACCGGCCGTCGTTGGGCGGAGGCCAGCTTCTGGGCGGGCCATGCCCGACAGGCGCTGGGGGAGGAGGTCGCAGCGCTGGCCCACTTCCAGCGGGTTCTCGACGGGGACCCGTTCTCCTACTACGGGGCCCAGTCGGCTCAGGCGGTGGGCCGACGCTATCCCCCGGTCCTGGCTCCGGAGTCGGCGACCCAGGACCCGGCTTGGGTTCAGGACGCCATGATCCGCCTCGACCTTCTGGAGGAGGCAGGCCTCGCGGCGTCGGCCGCCTTCCACGTGGAGCGGATCACCGAACGGGCCGCATCCGAGGGCGGGAGCGCTCGCTACGCCCTGGCCGAAGGGTTGATCGATCGAGGCCGGACCATCGAGGGGATCAATCAGGGCTGGGCCCTGATCCGGGAGGGGGAGGGTTGGAACGAGCGCCTCCTTCGGATCGTCTATCCCTTCCCCAACCGCGAGATGGTGGAGCGGGAGGCGGAGGAGTGGGGGGTGGATCCCTTCCTGATCGCTGGGCTCATCCGGCAGGAGTCGGCCTGGGACCGGGACATCGTCTCGGCTGCCGGGGCCGTGGGTCTCATGCAGGTGATGCCTTCCACCGGAAGGCAGTTGGCCCGGGCCTCGGGGCTCGACGGCTTCTCGACCGAGAGTCTGGAGTCTGCCGAGGTGAATCTGCACCTTGGCGCCCGGTTCCTGGCGGACATGCTGGAGCGCTTCGGTCCCGAACTCCCCCTGGTCCTGTCGGCCTACAACGCCGGCCCGACAAGGGCGAACCGGTGGAAGAACTTCCCGGAGCACGCCGATCCGCTGCGCTTCACCGAGCGGATTCCCTTCACGGAAACACGGGGCTACGTGAAGAACGTGACGCGCAACCGGGACCTCTACCGCGCCCTCTACGCCGAAGCCGAGGTCGTGGAACAGCCGTAGAGTGGGGCTTCCGACCCCCCGCGCTTGCTCCCCTGCCGCCTGCACCGCATGCTCTAGAGTGCCGTTGGAGAGGGGCGGCGCCTGATTCGCCGCTCTGTTCTTCGACAGCCGCCCAGGCGCCGGGACGCGACCGGGGCCATGTCTCGAGACGGAGGTGCCGCCCATGTCGACAGGGAAGGTGAAGTGGTTCAATGAGGCCAAGGGATACGGCTTCATCCAACGGCCCGACGGCGACGACGTATTCGTCCACTTCTCGGCCATCGTCGGGGACGGGTATCGGACCCTGCAAGAAGGCGACACGGTGGAGTTCGACATCGCCGAGGATGAGGGCCGTGTGAAAGCGGCCAACGTACTCCCGGGCTGATTCACATCACTCACTGCGGCTGACCGCCCCGCCGTTCCCTCGGGGAACGCGGGGCGTTTTCCATCCCCCCCAACTCCTCCCGGCGTCACGTTGGACATCCCCACCAAGACTCGCCCCCGCCTCTTCCTCGTCGACGCCTACGCCCTCATCTACCGGGCCTTCTTCGCCTTCATCAAACGGCCGCTGACCAACGGTCGGGGCGAGAACACCTCCGCGGCTTTCGGCTTCGCCAACTTCCTGGAGGATCTCCGGGAGACCTTCGAGCCCGACTACCTCGCGGTGGTCTTCGATGCCGGCGACTCGTTCCGGGAGCAGGAGTACCCGGAGTACAAGGCCACCCGGGAGAAGATGCCCGAGGACCTCTCTGCGTCCCTCCCGGGCATCCGCAGCATGGTGGAGGCGTACGGGGATCCGGTGGTCGAGCTCGACGGCTACGAGGCCGACGACGTCATCGGGACCCTGGCCACCCAGGCGAAGGCTCACGGGATCGAGTCCGTGATCGTCTCCGGGGACAAGGACTTCTACCAGCTGGTGGACGAGGACATCCATCTCATGAACCCCGGCCGCGGAGGGCCCACGGGAGTCCAGGCGGAGTGGGTTGATCCGTCGAACGCCACCGAGCGCTTCGGCGTTCCCCCGGCTCGGATCATCGACTACCTCGCCTTGATCGGGGATTCCGCCGACAACGTGCCTGGGGCCCCGGGGATCGGCCCGAAGACCGCCGTGAAGCTCCTGGAGCAGCACGGCGACCTGGACACCCTCCTGGAGAGGGGGGCCGAGCTGTCGGGGAAGCGGGCCCGGGAGGCGCTGACCGACCACGCCGACAGGGTCCGGCTCTCCCGCCGACTCGTCACCATCATGCGGGACCTTCCCGTGGAGCTGGACCTGGACGCGCTGAGGCTCGGCTCACCGGATCCAGCCGCCTTGCGGGACATCTTCCTGGACTTCGAGTTCCGCCGGCTCAGCGAGAAGTACACCCAGGTGGCGCTGGAGCAGGACTCCTTGGACAGCCCTGCGGCGAACGAGGCCCGGTACCGGCTCCTCACCACCTCCGACGAGGTGGACAGTGTGGTGGCGGCGATCCGGGAGCAGGGCTGGGTGGCGGTGGACACGGAGACCACCGGGCTGGACCCCATGAGAGCCTCGCTGGTGGGGATCTCACTGGGGCTTGGTGAGGGGGAGGCCTACTACCTGCCCTTCCTGCATCGAGTGTCGTCGACTCTGGAGCTGGACCTGGACGATGCCCGGGCCGACGGGGTACCGAACCTGCCGCCGGTGGACTCCGAATCCCTTGCCGGCTTGAGAGATCTCCTGGCGGATTCCTCCGTGGAGAAGATCGGACACAATCTGAAGTACGACTTCATCGTGCTGAAACGGGCCGGGGCTCCCCTTACAGGACCGTTCAGGGACACGATGGTGGCCTCCTACGTCCTGGACCCGGGCCGCCGGTCTCACGGTCTGGACGAGCTCGCCATGGAGTTGCTGGCCCACAAGACCACCTCGTACAAGGAGGTGGTGGGATCGGGGCGAGACGAGAGCCCCTTTGCCGAGGTTCCCCTCGAGGCGGCCCGGGACTACGCCTGCGAGGACGCCGACTGCTCTCTTCGACTCTGGGAGCGCTTCGGTCCCGAGCTGGCGGAGGCCGGCATTGCCGAGCTCTATCAGGAGTTGGAGATCCCTCTGGTTCCCGTTCTCGCTGGGATGGAGGAGGCGGGTATCGAGATCGATGTGGACTTCTTCGGGGCCATGAGCGACAAGATGAGCTCCGAGCTGGAGCACATCGAGTCGGACATCCACAAGGCGGCGGGCTCTGAGTTCAACCTCAATTCGACGCCTCAGCTGCGAGAGGTCCTCTTCGAGAAGCTCGAACTCCCCATCATCAAGAAGACGAAGACGGGCCCCTCCACCGATGCCTCGGTACTGGAGGAGCTGGCGGCTCAGGGCCACGAAGTCCCACGGCGGATGCTGGAGTACCGGGAACTGGCCAAGCTCAAGAGCACCTACGTCGACGCCCTCCCCCGGCTGGTGAACCCCGCCACGGGTCGGATCCACACCTCGTTCAACCAGACGGTGGCCGCAACCGGTCGCCTCTCGTCGAGCGACCCGAACCTCCAGAATATCCCCGTGCGTACCGCCCTCGGCCGGGAGACCCGCAAGGGCTTCGTAGCTCAGGAGGGCTGCCTCTTTCTGGCGGCGGACTACTCGCAGATCGAGCTACGGGTGTTGGCCCACTTCTCCGGAGACGAAGCCTTCGTCACCGCCTTCCAGACCGGAGTGGACGTCCATCGCCAGACCGCTTCAGTGATCTTCGAGATTCCGGTGGACGACGTGTCGGCGGACCAGCGGGCTCAGGCGAAGACCATCAACTTCGCCACGCTGTACGGGCAGGGGGCCTTCGGACTCAGCCGCCAGCTCGGGATCGGCCGTGAAGAGGCCCAGACCTTCATCGACAGCTATTTCGAACGGTTCGCCGGGGTGCGTCGGTTCCTGGACGAACAGGTCGACCAGGCGAAGGAGGAGGGGTACGTAGAGACGCTCAGGGGGCGGCGTCGGTACGTCCCGGAGCTCAAGTCCCGGAACTGGAACATCCGTCAGTTCGGTGAGCGGATCGCCCAGAATACCCCCATCCAGGGCACCGCGGCGGACATGATCAAGCAGGCCATGCTCGATGTCGACCGAGGGTTGGTCGAGGGTGGCTTCCAGGCCCGAATGCTCCTGCAGGTCCACGATGAACTCCTCCTCGAGATTCCCGAGGCCGAGGTGGACCCGGTCCGTTCCATGGTGGTGGAGCGGATGGAGGGTGCCATGGAGTTGGATGTCCCGCTGAAGGTGGACACCGGCGTGGGGCGGAGCTGGTTCGAAGCGAAGTAGGCCCGGCCCGAGCGCTCCACCGCCCCTCGGTTCCAGAACCGTCACCTCGCCACCCGAGCAGCGCTACTCTGCCACCTCCGCCCTCAGGTCTCCTCTGCCCATGGGACCGCCCCGTCCTTCCGGCCATCGTCCTGTGGCGGCCCCAAGCTGGGTCCGCGATCCAAGCTGTCACACCGTGAATGGAGGTGGAGCGATGAGTCGGTCGGTGAACAAGATCATCCTGGTGGGGAATGTGGGTCGGGACCCGGAGGTGCGGGAGACCAGAACCGGGGTCAAGGTCGTGCACTTCTCCCTCGCGACGAACCGACGCACCCAGGTGGATGGGAAGGAGGAGGAGCGAACCGACTGGCACCGGATCACGGTGTGGAACCGACTTGCGCAGTTCGCCGAGGACTACGTCACCACCGGAGACAAGATCTACCTGGAGGGCCGCCTGGAGTACGACAGCTACGAGCGGGACGGGGTCACCATCCCCTCCTCGGAAATCCATGCTCGCGAGCTGGTCCTCCTGGGCTCCGGGCGAAGCCGGGTGGCGGATGCCGCCTGACGAGAGGTGTCTTCCGGCGGTGGTGGAGTCATAGCCACGGGTGGAACCGGGGGGCGATGGACATGAAGAACGTCCATTCGCCGTCCGGTATCCCCCGGGCCACATCAAGTCGTATCGTCTCCCAGAGGAGATCGATCCCGAAGCCCAGGGAGCCTCTGAGGCCAGGGTCCGGGTCGCCGATCCAACCCTCCGGGAGGGTGCGTCCGCCGAGCTCGGACCACCCGGCTGCAGCCGTGGCCCGAAGGGCGACCCAGGGGGCCAGCACAGGCCGACTGACCCACCCTCGAGCCAGGATGTACCGGTCCGCGACGGCGTCTCGGAATGCGAAACCCGGCAGCGTGCCTCGGCCCCCGAAGAGCGCTAGCTCCTGGACCGGGGCGTTCTCGTCCACCCACCCACCCTCCACCGTCACCTCGGTGGAGAGGGTGCGGGACGGACCGCGACGGCTCCATCCGGCCAGAGCCTCGGCAGCGAGGTAGGTCTGGTCCAGTGTGCCACCGCGAAGGCGGACATGGCCGAAGGCTCCGGAACCGACGTCGGGGAGCTCCAGTGCCACGTCGAGATAGGCCTGCGTTCCCTCGTCCACAGGGAGCACGGGGCGGAAGACCGTGTCCTCGTCGTCGACGGAGAGGTAGGCGCTGCGGACCTCCTGCACGGTGGCCGCGATCCGGAGGCGGCGACGGCCGCCGGCGGGGTTCGTTAGGGACAGCGAGCCGCCGGAGGTCCAGTACAGGTCCTGGTAGTCCGCGCCGCCGACAGAGGCGATGGAGTTGACCAGCCCGCTGGCACCGGGGATCGGCCCCAGGTCCTCGGTGCGGTTCCAGAATGCCTGGGCCTTCATCTCCCCGTCGCCGAGTCCCCAGCCCGCGGAGAGACCCGCCCAGGGCCGCTCCGGCCCGAAGGCGAAGCCACCCATTCCGTGGACCGGGAGACCAGCTACCCGCACCGTGGCACCGGCCCCGAGCCGCCACCCTTCCGCCCGGTTGTAGCGGACCACTTCGGAGACCGAGGAGGTGTAGAGTCGCACCGGCGCGAGCCCGCGGAGCGCGTTCCCAAGGGCCATGGAACGGGCCCGTTCCTCGATCTCCTCCAAATCCTCGCTGGGTGCGAGGCCACCGGCCTCGAGGTCCGAGAAGAGGGCGGCGTCGAAGTCGTGGGCCTCCCGGATCGATCGGGGGAGCGCGGTGACCCGAGGGCCCAGGAAGAGGAGATCCGGCAGCACCCGGTCGAACTCGTACTCCGAAATCTCCCAGCGACCGCGGATGATGCTGCCCGCCATGAAGTCGATCTGAGGCAGCTCCCTGCGCAGCTCCACCTCCTGCCGATACGGGAGCCAGTACCGGCCCATCCAGAGGCCATTGTCCAGGGAGATGCGGATGTAGTCCAGGTAGGGGTCGACGTAGGACGCGGCAGTGAAGGTGAAGGCCATCCGGACGATGGCTCCCGAGCCCGTATCGATGTAGAGCGTGCCCACGAATCCGGGTTGGTCCAGGTTCCGGGGACGGACCTGGACCTGCTGGACCTGGAGCGGCTCTGGCAGCCCCGGGTAGTCGATGCTCGAGCCGGAGCCGAGGCGGTACTCGTAGAGTCCCGGGGCGCCGGGGGCGACGGGGTGGATGACGGAGGCGACCTCGTCGCCGTCACCGATCCGGATCAGGTCCCCGAAGTCGTCCTGGACTACGGTCAGGTGGTCGAGGTGGTAGTTGATGTCGGTGGGCAGGACCTCTTCGTCTCGCATCCCGATGATCCGCTGCCGGGTCTGGTCGGGGGCCCGCCAATAGACCTCCAGCTCCAGCTGATCCGCCTTGATCAGGGTGTGCTCGTCCTCGTCGTCCCGGTCCACGAAGAAGTAGACGAAGCCCCGGGCTCGGGCCTCGTAGCTCTGCAGCGTCGAGTCCGTCGCCGATTCCTGCCGCACCTCCTGAGCAGTGCGTACGAGCTCCAGCACCTCGGGCGTGTTCCATCCCGCCCCCGACTCGTCCTGGGCGGCGGCTTCGGCGCCCCCTGCCACGGAGGCCAGGATGCCGAGCAGGAGGGGAAGGGGGGCTCGGGCGGGCCGGGAGGGGGAAGTCATGATCCGTGTGGTACAGCCCCCCTGGAGGGCGGTTCCTGGGGCGGTATCCCGGAGCCTGACCGGGCTTTCGGACCACCGAAGTCACCAGCGGACAGATGCGAGAGCGGCCCTTCCGCCGGGAGGGCGAAAGGGCCGCTGAAGTCCGGAGGCCTCAGGGAGCAGGCTCGACTCAGGTCGGGGCCCAGAAGCCCTCGAGGGAGTCGCCGTGTGGACTCTCCCGTAGCTTCTCGAAGGCTCGGTTCCGGATCTGTCGAATCCGCTCCCGGGTCACGCCGAGAAGGGAACCGATCTCCTCCAACGTCCGCTCCTCGCCGTCGTCCAGGCCGTAGTAGAGGTACAGGATCTTCCTCTCTCTTTCCGTCAGGTAGGACTCGAACATCTGCTCGAGGAAGTCCCGGCGAGCCACGGCCTCGATGTCCTCTTCAATGTCCTTCCCCTCGGCCCCGGCGAAGCGCTCACCGAAGCTGGCGGAATCCCGGTCCCCCCGGTCGATGGGCGCATCCAGGGACAGCTCGCTGGCGGCCACACGGCGGAGCGCCCGGATGGTGTCGACGGGCTCTTCCATCTCCTTGGCGATCTCCTGATCCGTCGGCGTCCGCCCGAGCTGCTGGGTAAGTGCCGTCTCGGTCCGGGAGAGCCGGGCCAGATTCGAGTTCTGGTTCAAGGGGATCCGCACGGACCGCGTCTGCTCGGCCAGGGCCTGCAGAACCGTCTGCCGGATCCACCAGACGGCGTAGGAGATGAACTTCACCCCCTTGTCAGGATCGAATTTCTTGACCGCCTTCAGCAGCCCCTCGTTCCCGATACAGACCAGCTCGGCCAGCCCGAGTCCACGACCCTGGTACTTCTTCACGTAGGAGATGACGAAGCGAAGATTGGCCGTCACCAAACGCTCGGCGGCCTCCTTGTCCCCGGTGCGCGCTCGCCTCGCCAACGCTCTCTCTTCCGAGGGGTCCTGGATCAGCGGGTATTTCTCCACGTCCTGGAGATACTGGTCGAAGGAATCCAGTCCACGGGAAGATGAGAACATACGTTCTACTGCCTCTTTTCACGGGAGAAAGCGGCGCCGCGTTCGGGGCGCCTTCGGTCTGGAAACTGGCCACGGGGGGAGTCGATGCGGCCGTTCGTCAGGCGGAGCCGTGCATCCTGGGGCCTACTGAAGGTACCAACGGCGAAATGGCGAGTCAAAGGTTTTCTTGAGTCTGGCCTCTCCATGTGGGTTGGAGGTCTCAGGTTAGAGGGATCTCCCTCTCCAACTCCCGGTGAGCGGGACCATCACGGCGCACCAGGAGGTCTGCCTCCCGATCCCCTGCCGTCACCGGGAGGCGGGCGTAGAGTGGGTCCCCGGGCTCTCCAGGCGGCTCCCGCCGCTGAAGTGGGACGGCCTCGGCGCTCCTGGGGACGAACCATGCGCCGCCCGAGCCGGTCAGGAGCCACCCGCGCTGAAGCCCGGTCGTGAGCAGGAGGGCCGGAGTCCCCCGAGGGGCCGAGACCGGCTCGTCCGCCCTGGAGGCGAGGGCACCTTGGATCCTCTTGGGCAGATCTCCGGGCTCGACCCACTCGCCGGCACCGAAGAGGGAACGGATCCAGGAACGGCCGGCGTCGATCACCGCCCGGTGCCCACGGATGGCCACGGGAATCCGGGGGGTGACGAGGAGTGTGACGGCCCCAAGGCCCAGGAGAGCCTGGATCGGGCGATCGAGGGCCAGGACGAGCAGGGCGGCGAAGGCCACGTCGATCCCTCCTGCGGCCAGGGCCTGGGTCCCCCGGGGAAGCTGCCGGAGGATCACCATCCCCTGCCACCCCGAGGACGCCACGTAGCTGGCCAGCCCCACGACGACCATGAGTAGGGCTGCTGGCCCACGCTCCCCGGGCACCATCCCTGCCGTACCCATCTCTGCAAGGAGGACGAGTCCCAGGAGTCGTACCCAGCGCTGGAAGGTGTGCCAGACGGAGAAGCCGGCGGGGTGCCGCTCCATCGTCACCTCGGCGAGATACATGACCAATCCAGCTGCGATGACCCAGAGCGACTGCAGGTAGATCAGGTCCCCCGGAGGCGCGGACCACCCCAGGAGGGGTGCGACTCCCAGGATGAGGATGGTCAAAGCCAGATCCACGCCGCCGGCCCCGGCGACGACCACCAGGAGGGGGAGGAGAGGGGGCTCGGTGAGAGGCGACATGATCAGCGGCGGGGGTTGAAGCGGTCGGGCCCGATCCTCAGCAGGCGCGATCGCGTGAGTTGGGGGTCGGCCAGTCCCTGCCGCAGCCCGAGGAGATCGGCGAGGGAGATTCTGAGTACGGGCCCCCCCGTCCCCCGGGAGGCCCCCAGAGGCCAGGCCAGATCGATGCGGGCCACACCCCTGGATCCGGCGGGGAATCCGATTCTCAGCCCACCGCCGATGCTGCCCTTCCAGCCCGAGTCGAAGCCGAACGGGACATCTCCTGGAAAGGTACGCCCTACGTCGGCGAAGAGGGTGATTCCAAAATCCGCGAAGGTGGGCGCCGGCCACCCCAGGTAGATGCGATCCTCCAGGTTCATCACGATACGACGAGCCCCGGGGAAGGCCTCTTCGTTGAAGCCCCGTAGGCCTCGGCGCCCCCCCAGCGTCAGCTGAAACGGGCGGTCCATCGTCCATCCGCCCGCCCCGGCGACCCGGGCGAAGAAGGTGTGGCGGTCCAGCCGGTCGGGCTGCCAGTAGACGAGGAGGTCGAACTCGCCGATGACGTCCCGCCAGCCCCTCCGCTCCGTCGAGGGATCGAAGAAGATCTGACGTCCCTCGACGGCGAACTGGGAGACGATGGTGAAGGGAGAGGGGGCCGCGGCGGCGTATAGACGGACTCGGGTGTTGAAGTCGTCCGGGGCTCCACCGGTAGCCACTGTCCTGCCTAGCGTCACCGCCACGTCGGAGCCCACCTGCAGGTCCGACACGCCTTGGAGTGCGTCCAGCCCGGTCCGTTGCACGAAGCGGATGTTGCGCTGCCCGAAGAGGAGGTTGATCCGCGTCCCCGACGAGAAGAAGGTCTGGCGGGACACCTCGTCCACTGCCTCCTGGGGCGCAGGCTGGGGGTTGGCGAAGTCCCGGTTCTCCACGAACCGGAGTGATTCGGGGAAACCACTGGCGTCGGATTCGGCCCTTGCCAGGCCCAGGCCCACCGAGGTCAGATTGCCCGGTTCGCCGAAGCGGACCATCCCGGTGAGCTCGAAGCGCCGCTGCTCCTCCGGGAGAAGCACGTTGGCCGGGGCCGACGGCGTGCCCGCCGAGTAGTCGAAGTAGTCCTCGTTCAGAGAGGCTGAGAACGTCCCCGCCCACCTGCCGGTCTCACCGATGAACGGCTGGGTCACCCCGATCGACCAGAAGTCCCCGACCTGGGTGTTCCCCCCTGCGATCTGGAAGTTGGCCTGAGTCCCGAAGAGCTGGGGGGTGAAGAACCGGCCGCCGAGTCTTTCGTTGGCGTCATCCTGGATCAGGAAGGCTGACACCTGGAAGCCGCGCCCGAGGAAGTTCTGCTCGGTCAGGGAAACGGAGCGGAGGTCAGCGCCGTTCTCGAACTCCATCGTGACCCCGAACTGGGTGGACCACTCGTCCCGGGTGTCCACGACGACGTGCCACGACCCGTCGTCCTGCCGGATCCCGAAGACCTCGGCGTTGGAGATGAAGGGCAGTCGCCGCAGAATCCGCTCCGAGTCGGCGATGAGGAAGGGTTCGTAGCAGTCGCCGACGCGGAACTGGAGTTCCCGGCGGATGAAGCTCGGCCGGGTCCGAATGTGGAGGGCGTTCGCAAGCTCGAAGGCCCACCGGAATCGATTCACCGGCAGATCGTCCACATCGAAGATCGAGTGGTTGTCGACGAAGACGTAGGAGATCTCCCCGGCCGGGCACGCAGACTGGCCCTGGAGTCCAGAAGGCAGACCCAGGGCCACCGCTACGGCGATAATGAGGCGAGAGATGTGCATCCAGCGTGGCGTTTGGGCTGTTCGGGACCGAGTCAATGTACAGGGGCGAGGGGGCGCGGCGAACGAAGAGTCCGGACTCGGGGAGCGTCTCCCGGCCCCCTTTCTCCGCCGGGTGGGGGGACGGTAGCTTGGCCGCTCCGCTCCAGACGATCCCCACCGCCGACACCGTTATGCGTTCTCTCCCGATTCCCATCCTCGGCCTCGTCCTCGTCCTCGTTGCAGCGTCTGAGCTCTCTGCCCAGAAGCCCGCCCTGGTCCCATCGGAGGCTCCTGCCCGCTACCACCCCCTTCCCCCGGTTCGGGAGCAGGCCCAGGAGATGCAGGAGTGGGTGGAAGCCCGGCTGACCGGGGTCCTGCCGGAGCTCATGCGGGAGTACGACGCCGAGATGTGGATCCTCTCCATGCGGGAGTACGGCGAGGATCCGGTCTTCTGGTCCATCATCTCGCCAACCACCTTCGCGGCCCGACGTCGGTCCATCTATGTGTTCACGCGCCGGGACGACGGGACGGTGGAGAGGCTCGCACTGGGGGGGACATCCCAGGGTGGGCTCTTCGAGATCTACCGTTCCCCCCACCCGACTCCCACCGGCGAGGAGGCAGAGCTGTGGGGAGACGAGCAGTGGCGGCTGTTGCACGAGATCGTGCGGGATCGGGACCCGGAGAACATCGTGGTGAACATCGACGAGACCTGGTCCTTCGCCGACGGACTCGGCGCCGGGGAGTGGGAGGCGCTCGAAGCGGCCCTGGGGGACTACGCCGGGCGGGTGAAGCGGGAGCCCTTCCTGGCGGTGGACTACATCGCCGTCCGGGTGCCGGAGATGATGCCGCGCTACAGGAAGGTCGAGGAGACGGTCCACGCCATCATCGCCGAGGCCTTCTCGAACAGCGTCATCACGCCAGGCGAAACCACCACCGAGGACGTGGTGTGGTGGCTCCGTCAGCGGGTGAACGACCTGGGGATGGGGACCTGGTTCCAACCCTCGGTGGACGTGCAGCGGGCCGGCGAGGTGCCGACCGAAGGACCGGTGGTCATCCAGCGCGGCGACCTGCTCTGGACCGACTTCGGGGTCATTGCTCAGCGTCTCAAGACCGATACCCAGCACATGGGCTACGTCCTTCGAGCCGGCGAGACGGAGGTGCCGGCGGGTCTGAAGGCCTGCCTTGCGGCGTCAAATCGGATGCAGGACATCCAGCTCGAGGAGATGAAGCCGGGTCGGACCGGGAACGAGGCGCTGGCTGCGGCGCTGGCCCGCATGGCGGAGGAAGGGATCACAGGCTCCCTCTACTCACACCCCATCGGGGACCATGGGCACGGCGCGGGGCCGCTCATCGGGCTGTGGGACCGGCAGGAGGGGGTTCCGGGGCGAGGGGACGCCCGGCTGCGACCCTCTACCTGGCACTCCATCGAGTTGCAGGCTCGGGTGCCGATTCCGGAGTGGGGTGGCAAGACGGCGTCGTGCCGCCAGGAGGAGGAGGCGTATCTGGACGAGCAGGGCGAGCGGCACTGGGTGTTCCGGCGGCAGGAGCGGCACCACCTGGTGTGGTAATCCGGTGAGGAGGCGCATGGTAAATCCACTCCACCGAAGCCATCTTCGGGGGCCGTTTCCCCTCGAACCCGCCCTGGAGTGACCCCTCCCGCCGCACCATCCGACTCGCCGGAGGGCACGCCTTCGAACCCTGGCTCCCGCCCCGGAAGCTCCGGCCGCCGAGGAAAGTCCTTCGACCGATCCATCGTCGAGGGGCCCATCCGAGGGGCCGTCTGGAAGTTGGCGTGGCCGACCATGCTTCAGAACATCTTCGGCGGTGTGCAGGGGCTGGTGGACCACGCCATGGTCGGTCACTACGTGGGCTTCCAGGGGAACGCGGCCATCGGGATCTCGTGGCAGATCTTCCTCGTGGTCATCGTTTTCATCAGCTCCCTCTTCACGGGGATGGGTGTGCTGGTGGCGCGCTTCGCCGGCGCCGACGACCCGGAGAAGGTGAATCGGGTCGTCTACCAGGCCTTCCTGACGTCGGTCTTCCTGTCCGTCGCCATCATGGCGCCGGTGGGCTACCTGATCTCACCGGCGCTCCTGGACCTCGTCAACGCGACCCCGGCGGTCCAGGCCGAGGCGCTGCCGTACCTCCGGACCATGTTCCTGTACTCCCTCGGCACGCTCCTCTTCTTCATGGCGGGAGGGGCCTTCCGGTCGGCAGGGGACGCGCAGACACCGTTGCGGCTCGGCATCCTCCTTACCGTCTTGAACATCGGCCTGAACGTCGTCTTCATCGCCGGCCTCGGTCCGATCCCCGCCTACGGAACCACCGGGGCGGCCATCGGCACGGTGATCGCCGGCGGCGTCGTGGCCCTGGTGGTGTTGGGCATCCTGATCTCCGGGCGGGGCGTCGTCGCCTTCGAGCGTGGGATGTCGCTGAAGCCCGACTGGCAGGTGATCCGCTCCCTCTTCCGATTCGGTCTGCCCACGGGGATCCAGGGCGTGGCCATGAACGTCGCCGGGGTCATCCTGCTCCGTTTCGTGGGCTCGTTGGAGCGGAGCGCCGAGGCCCAGGCAGCCTACGCCATCACCTACACGCAGCTCTTCTCTCTCATCACCTGGACGTCGGTGGGGATCATGGGCGCCGCCGCCGCCGTGGCGGGGCAGAACCTCGGTGCTGGACGCCCGGATCGGACGGTGAAGGGGGTGCGGGTCGCTGCCGGATTCGGTCTGATGGTCGGGCTCGTCATCGGGAGCCTGTTCTTTCTGGTACCGGACGCTCTGATCGGCTTCTTCGGGGTGGAGGACCCGGAGGTCCTGGTGCTGGGGGTCCAACTCATGCGGTACCTGGCCGTGTCGGGGCTCTTCGTCACCGTGGCGTTGGCCTATACCGGAGGGCTTCAGGGGACGGGGGATACCAAGAGCCCCCTCTACATCTCGATCGTCTCACAGATCGTCGTGCCCTTGGGGCTCTGCGCCTTCCTCGACGCGACCCGGGGCCTGACGGCAGCGGACATCTGGCTCGCCATCGTCCTGGGCCACGTGACCCGGGCCACGCTGTCCGTGCTTCGGTTCCGGATGGGCCACTGGGAAGACATCGAGGTCGACATCTCCTCGCCTCGGCGTCGTTGAAAGGCCCCCCCGAACGGCCGCGCCGCCGGAGGGGCCCCTCCCAGTCGTCCTACTCGGGGTGCGTCCCGGGGTCAGTCCTTCAAGACGAAGGTCACCTTCATCTGCACGCGGAACGCCGAGACCTGGCCGTTCTCGACCATGGCCTGCTGACCCTGAACCCAGACCGCCGTGATGCCGTTGACGGTCTCACCGGCCTTGGCTACGCCCTTCCTGATGGCGTCCTCGAAGCTCTCTGGCGAGTCGGCGGTAAGCTCGATGTGTTTTGCGACGGACATGAAAAGACCTCTCCTCAGGTTGCGATTCGTGGACGAAAACCGGTTCGTCCGGAGCCTCGGACTTACGCCCCCACCAGGCTACCCGCAACCCATTCCCCCCGTTGGACGGTGCGCAGGCGGCGGGCGGTGGAGCAGTACGACGGTGGTTGAGCGCTCCCGGAACCGGTCGGTCGGGGCCTGCGTATACGGCCGTGCCATTCCCCAGAATCACCGTGCCGGAGCCGGCCTGGCCCGGTGCGTCCACCCCATCATGCGAGGATCCGTGGCGACCCAGTACTGGCTCATGAAGAGCGAGGCCGACGTCTACTCGATCGACGATCTGGCCCGAGACGAACGGACCATGTGGGACGGAGTGCGTAACTACCAGGCTCGCAACAACATGCAGAAGATGAAGGAGGGCGATCGGGTGCTGTACTACCACTCCAGGCAAAGCCCTCCCGCAGTGGTCGGTCTCGCCCGGGTCGTCCGGGAGTCCTATCCGGACCCTACGCAGTTCGACCCGGACAACAAGTACTTCGATGCGAAGTCCGACTCCGACGATCCCCGCTGGTGGCTGGTGGACGTGGCCTTCGAGAAGAAGTTCGACGAGCAGGTCTCCCTCCGCTCGATCAAGGAGGTGGACGATCTCGGCGAAATGGTGCTGGTGAACAACTCCCGCCTCTCGGTGCAGCCGGTCGAGAAGTCCGAGTTCGAGGCCGTTCTCCGCATGGCCGGCGAGAAGCCTTAGCCCCGCCTACAGGTCACCCTCGCGCCATGAGGTCAGGACGACCATGATGGGGTCTCGATTCATCTCCCTGGACCTCCCGGCCGCCCGATGAAGACTCACGCGCCCCCACGTCGTCGCACCCTTCTGACCCGCTCACTCCGGATCGCGGCGTCGCTGAGCCTCGTGGCTCTGAGCCTCTTGTCGAGCCAGCCCGGGGTGGTGGCTCAGACGCTGGCTGACGAGGATCCGGTACTCCGGGCGATCTGGGACGAGGCCACCACCGGCTCGCAGATCTATGAGCTGGCCCAGACGCTCCTGGATTCGATCGGACCCCGTCTGACCGCGTCACCGGGGATGGAGAACGCCCAGGATTGGGCCATCCAGACTCTCGAGGGGTGGGGAGTGGACGCGAGACGAGAGGAGTACGGGACTTGGCTCGGATGGGACCGGGGGCCCAGTCACGTGGACCTCGTGGCGCCGAGGGTGAGGTCCCTGGAGGGCCGGATCCTTGCATGGAGTCCCGGAACGGGTGGCGACCCGGTGGACGCGCCGGCCGTGTCCATGCCCCTGGTGGACGGCCCAGGGGACTTCCAGCGGTTCCTGCCCTCCGTCGAGGGCCGCTTCGTCCTGGTGGGTCAGGCTCGGGCCACCTGTCGTCCCGACGAGCAGTGGGAAGAGTATGCACTCCCCGAGTCCCTCGAGCGGATGAGGCAGTCCCGCAGCGACGCCCAGGAGGCCTTCCGAGGATCCATGGCCGCTCTCGGGATGAGCACCAAAGAGCTCCATCTGGCCCTGGAGGCCGCAGGGGCGGCGGGAATCGTGACGTCGAACTGGACAGGTGTCCCTGGAACGACCCGGGTCTTCAACGCCTACACGCGAGACGTCCCGACTCTGGAGATCTCCTGCGAGGACTTCGGCCTGGTTCATCGACTGGCGGAGAACGGGCAGGGGCCCATCCTGAGGGTCACGGCGGAGGCTCAGTACCTCGGTGAGATCCCGGTCTTCAACGTGATCGGCGAGATCCCGGGGACCGAGGCGCCGGACGAGTACGTCATGCTCTCGGCCCACTTCGACTCCTGGGAGGGGGGATCAGGCGCCACGGACAACGGGACCGGATCCGTCCTCATGATGGAGGCAATGCGGATCCTCCGGGAGGCGTATCCCCGGCCCCGCCGGACCATCCTCATCGGTTTGTGGAGCGGCGAGGAGCAGGGCCTGAACGGATCCCGAGCCTTCGTGGAGGATCACCCGGAGGTCGCCTCGAACCTCCAGGCCCTCTTCAATCAGGACAACGGGACCGGAAGGGTCGTGAACATGTCGGCCTCGGGGTTTCCGGAGGCCGGCACTTCGCTGGCCCGATGGCTCGCCCGGGTGCCGTCGGAGGTGACCCGCCACATCAACCTTCAGCTCCCGGGCAACCCGTCCTCGGGAGGCACGGACCACGCTGCCTTCGTGTGTTTCCCGGCCCCCGGATTCAACCTGGGTGCCCTGAGCTGGGACTACGGCTCGCACACCTGGCATACCCACCGAGACACCTTCGACAAGCTCTCCTTCGACGACCTGCGCAACAACGCGATCCTGGTGGCGTCATTGGCCTACCTCGCCTCGGAGGATCCGGAGCAGGTCAGCCGAGCGCCCCGCTCGATCGTTCGAGGCTTCCGGGGTGAGGTCCAGGACTGGCCCACCTGTCAGCCGGCGGTTCGGAGCTCGGCGAACTCTCCTCGGATGCAGTAGTCCGGGCCGGCGCCGCAACGTCCACGTCCCCCTGGGCCTCGTCAATGCGGCCGCGGGCCTCGAGGAACCGCTCCGGGGTGACGGCTCCCTTCCGTTCCTCGGGGCGGAGCCGGAACCAGCTCGCCACGAGGAGGATCTCCGCCGCCTCGTGGGCGCTGAGCCCAACCGCTCCCCGACTCGGCGTCCCGTACACCCGACGGGTTCGTTCTACGAGCCGCTTCCGGGTGCGAGGGGTGCGGGGGACGGCACTTACATCCATCACACGACCTTCCCTGATCAGGTAGAGACGGCGGGCCCCGTTGTGTCCCGTCACCGGATAGACGAACCGGAGTCCCTCGATCTCCCCCCGGTAGGCAGCCAGGTCCTCCTGGAAGCGACGCATCCGCTCCATGCGATCCCGCTGGACGGCGGCAAACTCGTAGTCGAGGCGTCGAGCCGCCGCGAGCATGGCCTCGTGCAGTAGCGTGAGAGGTCGCCACGAGGCTCCCTCCACGAAGGCCAGTGCCTCCTCGACCCGCTCCCGATACCCGGCGACGTCGATGCCCCCGGCACACGGGGCGGTGCAGCTACCCAGTTCGGCCCGGATGCAGCCCGGTACCCGCTCGAAGGCGACCTCGCTCCCGAAGAGGTCGAGCTGGTCGGAGAAGTGCATGGGGGTGGTGGCGGCGCAGTCCCGGAGCCCCAGGACGTGGGCCAGATCCCGGATCGTACGCGCCACCGCTCCCACCCGTGGGAATGGCCCGTAGTAGGTGGCACCGTCCGGCGATACGCGGGTGACCGGCATGATCCGAGGGGCCGCCTCCCGGGTCACCTTCACGAAGGCGAAGGCCCGCTTCCGTTTGTGTTGGACGTTGTAGCGGGGACGGTGCTCCTGGATCAGGCGCATCTCCTGGACCAGGGCCCCGAACTCGTCGGGGATGTACTCCCAGGAGATCGCCGTCGCGTCTCTGATGATCTCTGCCGGCTTGTCGCCGGGATCGGCCCGGAAGTAGGAGAGGACGCGGCTGCGGACCCGGACCGACTTCCCCACATACAACAGCTCCCCGCCGGGGCCGATCATCCGGTAGACCCCGGGCCGGTTCTCGGCGTGGGCCCGGACGTGGGCTCGAAGCTCAGGGTTCAGACAGGGGCGCACAGGGTCGAATCGCAGGGAGGGTCTTCGCCTTCTGTTCGGGTCGCCCAACATGGGGGTGGGGTCGGTCCCTGTCCACTCCTGCCCCTCATGAACGCTGGGGGCTGCTACCCGGTGGCGTCCGGAGCCAGAAGCGCCAGCACCCGATCGGCGTCCAGCTCCCGGCGCTCGAAGGTGAAGACCCGCAAGACCTTCGCGGTCTGGGAAAGAGCGCTCCCCACCCGGGGCAGGTCCAGCATCCCCGGGAGGCCCCGCCCGCTCAGCCGCTGGACTCGCCCCGTGCGCCGCCGGACCAGGAGGTCCAGCTCGAAGAGCCCCGTACGGGCAGGGAAATCGAGGATCACCTCTCCAGGCTCCAGCTCGAGCTCCCGGGCCAGTAGATCCTCGACGGCCCGCTTCCGGGGGCTGTCTCCCTGGACCCAGGAGGCGAGCTCCACGCCGTCCAGGTCTGCGGCGGTCCACTCCAGGGCCCTCTTCGGGAGCCGTCGGTGGCGTAACGCGGGGATCCAACGGGAGGCCAGCCGTTCCGCCCCTTCCGAGGCATCGTCGGCCTGGGCCCGCCGACCGATCTCGTAGAGAAGCTCCTCATCGGTGGGGCCGACCAGCTCGTCGCCATCCAGGAGCCTCTCGCGCAGCGCCTCCTCGACGATCCTCTTGTAGAGGGCGGTGGCGGCCCGGACCGCGTGGTGCCAGTAGACGTTCCGGAACATCTGGTAGCGGGAGAACATGAGTGATTCCAGCGCCGCAACCGCCTTCTCCTGCACTCCGACCTCCCATGCGCCGGTGTCCGGGTCCTGCAGGATGGTCAGACCCTGGAGGAGGCGGTCCACGTCCACCTCGCCATAGGGCACGCCGCAGAATCGGGCGTCACGGCGGAGGTAGTCCATCTTGTCCAGATCCAGACTGCCGCTCACCAGGCCCCGCAGAGGTGCGGACCCCTGTCCCTGGATCATGGCGTGGATCCGAGCGGTGGCGCCGGGCCCGAGGGGAAGGAGCGCGGCCTTGAGCTCAGGGGCCTCGAAGAAGCGGGCGCTGACCGCCTCGTGGTCCGCGGGGATGTTGTCGGGCTCCAGCTCCTCGAGGGCGTGGGAGTACGCGTAGTGGCCGATGTCGTGAAGGAGGGCCGCGTAGGGAACGAGGTCCCGGTCGACCCAGACCTCCTCGGGCAGGTCTCCCTGGTCCGAGAGGATGCGGAGTGCCGTTCTGGCGAGGTAGTAGACTCCCAGGGCGTGGTCGAAGCGGGTGTGGGTCGCCCCGGGGTAGACCAGGTGCGCGAACCCCAGCTGCCGGATGTAGCGCAGTCGTTGGAAGGCGGGCGTGTCGACGATCCTTACGGCGATGGACGACAGCCGGATCGTATTCCACAGAGGGTCTCGGATGATGCGGCTCTCGTCGGTCGGCATGGAGGACTCTACTCCTGGAAAAGGGCCACAGCAATGGGGTTTCGGGCCGGATCCGCGTCCGAGCACATCGCGAAGACATGGGCCCCGGCTGCGGTCGCGCCCGACTTCGTTCCCTTCCGACATTGCCGCGCCCGGAGAAGGGCCCCACCATGGTACCCGCACTCCCATGGAACTCAGTGTCGATTGCGGCGTCGGGCGCTGGCTCAGATGTCTGGGAACACCCGTATGCGACTGGTGTCCAACGTGCGGACCTTGACGGATCCGACCCGCGCTGAAATCTTCCAGGGCTTTGGAACTTCGGCGCCAAATCTACAGCTGGAACCGACACACTGAAGACCGGTTTGCACGACCGGTCGCTGGAGATAGATATGGCAGGCACCACCGCTACCAAGTCCCCCAAGAAGAAGGCGACGAAGGGGACCCGGAAGCGCCGCAACGGGCGCGGGAACGTTCTGACCGGCTTCGACGCGTCGGTCGAGGAGCAGACCGCTCTCGATCAGTACCTCCGTGACGTTTCCCGCCACGAGCTCATCACCCCCGAGATGGAGAAGATCCTCGGGGCGCGGGCGCAGGCCGGCGACGAGGACGCGGTCCAGGAGCTGGCTCGGGCCAACCTCCGCTTCGTGATCAGCGTGGCCAAGAAGTACCAGAATCGGGGCGTCTCCCTCACGGATCTGATCCAGGAAGGGAATGTCGGCCTCGTGACGGCAGCGCGGAAGTTCGATCCCGACCAGGGCGTGAAGTTCATCTCCTACGCCGTGTGGTGGATCCGACAGGCCATCCTTGCCGCGCTGGCCAACCACGGCCGGTCCGTGCGGGTGCCTCTCAACCGGGCCAGCGATCTGGCCCGCATCTTCCGCGAGAAGGAGCGCCTCAAGCAGGAGCTCGGCCGGGAGCCCTCGTCGGAGGAGCTGGCGAAGGCGACCGACCTGACCCCGGAACTGGTGGAATCGCTTCAGACGCTGAATGCTGCCGAGATCCGTCTCGATGCGCCCATCGGGGACTCCGAGGACTCTCAGCTCGTGGAGCGGTTCATCACCGAAGAGGCGGCGGAGCCGGAAATCGAGGTGGAGAGCCGGCTGCTCACCGAGGCGGTCACCGAGGCGCTGTCCACGCTGGAGGCTCGGGATGCTCGGGTCCTGCGACTGTATTTCGGACTCGAGGGCGAGCGTGAGCACACCCTCGAAGAGATCGGAAACATGCTTGGCGTGACCCGCGAGCGTATCCGACAGCTTCGGGACCGTGCCCTTCGGCGTCTGAGGGAGGGAGCCAAGGGAGATGCCCTGGAGTCCTTCGCCGCATGACCCCGGCACGGTGCGGTTTCGGCTTGTGACCGCCCGACGGATCCACAACGCCTCCCGGGAGCAGAGTCTCCCGGGAGGCGTTCGTGCGTTGGGGAGATGACGACCGGGATCATCACGACGTCGGGGGGTGGGGGATACGAGGTGCTCATGGAGGATGGACGCTCGGTTCACGCCGTCCTCCGGGGTCGGGTGAAGCGAGAGGCGCGGGTCGGCGCGCAGGTCGTGATCGGGGACCGGGTCGAGTTGGAGGCGGTGGAGTCGGGGACCGGGAGCGATTGGGTGATGGTCAACGTCCTGCCCCGGACCTCTACTATCACGCGCCGAGGCCACTCGGAGCACCGCCCCAAGCTGATCGCTGCCAACGTGGACCGGATGTTCGCCGTGGTGGCGGCCCGAGACCCGGAACCGCGTCTGGCTCAGCTCGATCGCCTCCTGGTCATCGCCGAGGCCAACGAGGTGGCGGCGACCGTCGTGATCAACAAGGTGGACCTCCCTGAGACCGTGGAGCCCGCCAACCGGATCGACGAGCTGTACTCGGCGATCGGGTACGCCGTCCTCAAGGTGAGTGCGGAGAGCGGCAATGGGCTGGAGGGGCTGCGGGCGGCGCTGTCCGAGGGGATCTCAGCCCTGATCGGCGCTTCGGGAGTAGGGAAGTCTTCTCTCCTCAACGCTCTGGCCCCGGAGCTGGAGCTTCGGACCGGGGAGCTGTCCCGGCGAGTGCGCCGGGGGCGTCACACCACGGTGCGTTCCCGTCTCCTACGCCTTCCGTTCGGTGGGCTGGTGGCGGATACGCCGGGCTTCGGGGATGTAGGCGTCTGGGGCGTCCCGCCGGAGGAGGTCGAGCACTGCTTCCCGGAGATCAGGAGCCGGCGGGACCGGTGTCGTTTCAGGGGCTGCACCCACCTGGCTGAGCCCGGGTGCGCCGTCCTGGAGGCGGTGGAGGGCGGTGAGGTGGCCGCGAGTCGCTGGAAGAGCTACGCCGAGCTCCGAAGGCCTGACGGCTCCTGATCGAGCGCCGAGGCCTCGGCGACCATCAGCTCCCTCCCCTTCCCGGTACGACCCGGGGGCTTCCGGTGACGCGGTCTTCCTCCACCGTCACCGGCCAGCCGTACACGGCCCGGAGGATATCCGCGCTCATGACGTGCCGGGGCGGACCCTCGGCGGCGACCCGGCCCTGGTCCATGAGAAGCATTCGTTCC
>JGI12210J13797_10671377_pt1 | contig 23789 bp, 23 predicted proteins | sample ElkSlonscriptome_3_FD_13797 | JGI IMG/M metagenome (IMG submission 13797)
ATTGGTTGATCTTCGCCAGCGCGGGATTCAAACGCTCGGTCAGCTGGAGCACGCACTCGACATTGGCATTGTCAACGATGACAGCGACTTGCTCGACCGCTGCCGGGCCACCCGCGCCTGGCTACAGCACTGGCGACGTGGCCACACCCCGCCGGTGGATCTGGAGGTGTTGATCCGCTCAGAAATGGTCACAGAAACGTATCTGCAGGATGTGGCCGGAGTGAGTGATCAGGTCAGTGGCAACGGCTCAGCGCTGATTGCCGCACTGCGTAGCGATGAGCAGCGCGTTTCCGGATTCGGGCCAAAGAAAATTTCCGAGTTGGAGGAATGGCTAGGCGATCACGGCTACCTGACTGAAGTCAGCCCGCCTGAAACCTATGAACTGATCGATGCGATACAGCAAGCCACCGAACTGGATGCAACGCAGGCCAAACGCTCGCATCAGATGTTGCAGGCCGGATTGAACCTGGACTGATTCAGTCTAGCTTGCTATGGACGAACAAGCTTGTAGTAGTCAATGCAATGATCCAGTGCTTGCAGGCGTTGTTCAAGATCGCCTCCAAGCCGCAAGTCAAAATCATTTGGATGAATGCCAAGGCGGATCGGTTTACGTTGGCTAGACCCCCAGAACAAGTTGACTGAATTCCATCCATGAACAAACCACTTGCGCAGTTTGGTATCAGCCTCAAATCCCATCATCGGTAACCAGCAAAATCGATGGTGCACGCTGTCATAGACACCGGCAAAGGTTTCAAACTGTTTGAATGGCAAACGATTCAGCTGTGCGCGTGATACTGCACCCATTGCCCAAGCCGGCGGCACATACAATTCCGGCGCTGGCAGTTCATGCTGAACAAACCAGTCATAGCACCGCTGCATCAAGGCCACAGCTTCATCTGCGCTCAAGGCGAGATGTTCGGCCACGTCACGCGATAGAAACAGGCTGTGCAGCCGATGCTTGAGGCCGCGAATGGCCTTGACCTTGTGACACCAACCGTGACCGGCAAGCACAGCGCCGCGATCAATCAGCCTGCGCAGTCGATCGATTCCATCTTGCTCCCAACCGGTGCCCGGCACAACCAGTAACGTGATCGGCATGCTTCGAATGTTCAGCAGGCGGTCGACAATGGCCTCGGTCTGATCCAGCGTCGAGGGCATCACGTCGTGAATCGAAACCAGGTATTGGACGTCCGCGCGACTCATTCTGCGTGCCTGCGCAGCAGTGCCATCCAGTGTTCGAGGCTGGCCTGGTTGAGCTGATGTGCTGCTTTTGCTGAAGCATCCGCTTGTTTCTGAATCGCATCAGGCGCATTGCTTGCCAGCGTACTCAACACGTCGGCGAGCGGTGTTTCGAGTGAAAACACCACCAACTGCTCGCGCAGTTCCGGCCAGTTGACGATGCCACTGGTATCGGTCACCAGTGCAATCCGGCCACGCGCCATGGCTTCGAGCGCAACTGTGCCGAAGGATTCCAGTGTCGACGGCATGACCAGTGCATCACACCAGTCCATGTGTTCAAGCAGTTGATCGCGCGTCAACCAGCCGAGACTGGTTACATTATCCAGGCGCTCGGTTGCCTTGTGAACTTCAGCCCGCAATGGACCATCGCCAGCAATCGCAAACTCGATATCAGGCATTTGTTCTGCGGTTTCCAGCACGTGCAGTACACGTTTTTCCGGTGCCAGACGTCCGGCATACAAGACCCGCTGGATCTGTCCCCGGTGTGGTTGTAAAGGGGTTTTCAAGACCGGCTGTGGCAGCAGGGTACCGATGCGCTCGACCTTCTTGCCGCCCAATGAACGGGCCAGTTCAATCATCTCGTCGGAGTTGCCCAGCACCTGGGTCGCAGTTCTGAACAGCAGCCGGTCGACGTATTGGAAGTAGGCCCGACTCAGGTTTCTGAAGATTGCGTTGCGGTAGACGTCGGTCACGCCGGCGTAGTGCGTATGAAAACCGACCAGTAGCGGCACCTTCAAGCGGCGTGACCAACGTGCGCCAAGCATGCCAAACGGGCCGGGTGTGGCCACCACGATGATCTGCGGATTGGCATTCTTGATGATGCGCGATACTCTCATCGGTGACGGTAGATAGACATGTTGGGTTGCATCGCCCGGCAACGGGAAGCGAATCAGACCGCGATCCGCGCGCGGACACAACAAGGTGCAGTCAAAGTCGTGTTCTTCGAGCTGACTCAACAAATCAACGTAATAAGCACCGACCCCGTTACGTTCGGGCAATGAATCCGATACGACGACCACTCGAACAGGTGACGCGCTGGAGGCATTGGCTGAAGAACGGGTCATGTCAGCACCGTTCCTGGCGACCCGAACCGATAGCGCGCGTAGACCTCGGCAAATTGCTGGTGAATATCGGCCTCGGTCAGGCCGAACTGATCCAGTGAATAGCGATGACCGGAACGCGATGATTTCGACGTCGCGTCGGCTTGTTCCAGGTACCCGGCAAACGCTGCGCTGATCGGCCGATCCAGTGCTGCAAACGTTTCGCGCACCACGCCCGCGAGCCGATGTCGAAGATCGTCGTTGTCCAGAAAGACCATGCGATCGGAATGCCGTTCGTGGCTGTCGGCCAGGTGCAGATAATAAAACGCCAGCAGATTGATCAACTGCTGCTGAAATTCCGGATCGAAGGTGTCAAAACCCGCCGCTTTCAGCGCAGGTAATAATGAGCTGAGCTGCGACGGCACGGTCTTCACTGGATCACGTGAGCACACCATCAGGCTGGCATCCGGAAACGCCGAAAGCAGGGTTTCGACGGAGCCCGAGAACGATGCATTCTTGGATAGAAACGTGCGCTCGGACCCGTGCACAAACATATGTTTCTGAACGCACCACTGATACCACTCGAGCCATTGCTGTCGAGCTGATGCGTCTTGATCGACATCGAGTCGCGCAGTCTGCCAGAGCCAATCGGCGGAAGGAAACAACGCAACCAGAATAAAACACTGGCCGAGCGGCATGAAGGCCAGAAAATCTTCTTCCGGGGCAGACAGTGAAAACGGATGCACGTCATCCATCGAAGACAGCACTTTCCGTTCCAGCCAATTGATCAACGTTGCGACCGGACGGCCGATGGCACGATCGACGCGGATCATGCCCAGGATCAGCTTGCGTGCCGTAATGGACAGGCCAAATAAACATTCCCAGGTGCTGAAGGTTGTTGTCGAAGGGTCCTGCGACAGCACATGATGCAGGTGGGTCGTGCCGGAGCGCGGTGGCCCAACGACGAAGATCGGACGCTTTACCTGGACTTGTCGATAAGCTGAAAACAGCAGCTCATCCAAGCCGAATCCAAGCCAATGCAGGCACTGGAACGCGACAAATAGCGGCCATGCCAGGACCAGCCCGACGCGCTGCGGCCAGGCACGCGGTTGCGTGTTGGTGTCAGTCCAGCACATCAGCCAGAGACGGGCAAACCGGGTGCAGCTGGTGCAGAACAGTTTGAACATGGACAAGTCGGATGGCGCGATGGGGCAAGTATCGCACAAGGCGTTTGCAGTTCAAGCGGTTTCAAACGCCGGATTTATAACAGAAATATGACGATTGCTGAAATCAGGAATTCATTACACACCACTCGCAATTTGTCTTCAAAAGAGGTATAGTGGTCCTTGCTGCGTAGCTAGGCAGTGGCAAATCTGGTTGTAATTCGTTAGATGACCACCCGACGTACCCTCCAAGCAACATCTTTCCCAAGAAGCAGCGCTTAAACTTTTTGATTCATATTAAGGTAGTGAAAGAAACATGGTTACAGGTACAGTAAAGTGGTTTAACGATGCCAAAGGATTTGGCTTCATCTCTCAGGACAACGGCGGCGCAGATGTATTCGTACACTTCAGCGCAATTCAGGGATCAGGTTTCAAGTCCCTTGCTGAAGGCCAGAAGGTTGAATTTGAGCTGCAGAATGGCCCGAAAGGTCCGCAGGCAGCCAACGTAAACCTGGTCTGATACTTCAGACTCAAGCGTTTGATCAAGCCCCGCTTCTTGCGGGGCTTTTTTGTGGACGAATGGATCAGAACCGAATGGCCGAACAATCAAAGTCGATTCACAAAATCACATAACAGTACGCCCAGCTCCGGCATCACGTCGCCAAAGCGATGACCGGCCGCCAATAAATGAAGCGCCGCCGCGTGCTGTTCGGCAAAGCGTACGCTGTGTTGCCACGGAATGATGTCGTCGTTCCAGCCGTGGACCACGCAAATGGCCTCGGTATTGGGTTGATAACAGGTCCGTGCCTGGATCGGTGGATCCGCTTGTTTGTAGCGATCTTCCATATATAACGCCGGCGCCATCAGCCACAAGCCGAGTACTGGCACTTGCTCGGCCGCCATCACCGACACAAAGCCGCCCAGCGAGGAACCGACCAGAATCGGCGGTGCCGGGCAATTCCCGATTCGTTCGACCAGTCGCCGGACGCGCGCGGGTGGGTCATTCTGAAAATCGCGATCATCGACCGCTTCGGTCTGCCAGCCCAGTGCTTCGACGACGGGACGCAGAAACGAATTCTTGCGCGACTGCGGACCGGAATCCAGTCCGTGGCTAAAAATGATCCGTGTATCGCGGTTGGGCTGCATACAATCTGCTTTGCTTAGAAGGAATGGGTGCGCTGGAAACCAAACTGGCGCTGGCCGGTGACCTCGCCCGCCGGATCGAAGCTGCGTTCCAGCATCGTGACGCGCTGATCGATATTCAGCAAGGTACAGGATCGGGTGCCGTAGCGCTCGCTGATGATCATCGGCGAAGACAGAAAACGTTCCATGTCGAGGCCGACGCCGGTGTCGGGCAGCTGATCATCCGGTGCCGTCTGCTGATTGCGCATGATGTCCATCAATTCATCCGGGCTCAATGCACCCGACGGGCTGCGCAGCTGACGAAGCTTGCTTGCGACCTGGTTGGCTTTCGGCCAGGGGGCATCCAACTGATGATTCGACAGGACATGAATGCCGGCTTGTACCTCGTAGGGCGATTCATGTGTGCCGACCAGCCACAGGCTGGTTTGACGTTCCTGCACCTGGCCGAACAACAGACTGAACGGTGAATAATCGCTCCGACACCCCTGAAGCCATTCGGCGAACGCTTTGGCCGGTTGATCGCTTTCCAGCCACTCCACTGGCAGCATGCCCCGCGAACGACTGCCGGATGCTGCGCCGGGTTGACGGAAATTGGTGATTGCGGCAAATTTACCAGTCCGGTTAACCGCCAGCCAGGTGCCTTTTGCTTCCAGATCGCGACCCGCCAGGGTGCCATCAGGCCAATCCCACCAATGCAGCGCCGCGGTCGGCCGCTGATGGAATTCATCACGGTTAGCCAGCAACAACAATGGATTGGAAGTTTGCGGCTGCCAGTCCAGCGCAATCAGACACATCGCAAAATCACCGGGTCAAGTAAAAAGGCATACTATGAACAAGCAACAGCAATCAGTGTCTCATGATGTGACAACCATGTGGAATCGATATGAAAGATAACGACTGGGTCAGCGCTGCCTTACTGGCCATAGGTTTGATTTTGGGGAGCGTATTCATTGCCAACGCCATCACCGACTTCCGCAGTGGCGATCGCCATGTGCAGGTCAAGGGCCTGGCAGAACGTGAGGTCCAAGCCAACCTGGCCATCTGGCCGATCACCTACACCGTATCGGCCTCGGAGCTGGATGCATTGCGCAGCCGGATGGAGCGTGCCGATGAAGCCGTCATTGCATTCCTGAAGCTGAATGGCTTCAGCGACGATGAAATCAAACGCACGCCACCGCGCGTCAATGACCGCTGGCTGAATAGTTACGACAACCAGCGCCCGGCCGAACGCTACACCACCGAGCGCACCCTGACGCTGCGCACCAATCGCATCGTAGCCACGCGCCAGGCGATGGATCAGTCCGCTGAACTATTGAGCCAGGGCGTGCCGCTGTCGCCGAACTGGGGCTCGACGTCGCAGTTTCTGTTTACCGATTTGGAACAGATCAAGCCGGAAATGATTGCCGAGGCGACCGCCGATGCGCGCCGCGCCGCCAGTCAATTCGCAGAGGATTCAGGCAGCACGGTCGGTGCCATTCGCTCGGCACGGCAGGGCTTTTTTACGATCAACGAGCGCGATCCGACGTCGCCGGAAATCAAGCTGGTGCGGGTGGTAACAACGATTGAATATTTTCTGACCGATTGAAGCAGTTGGTGGATGGGTTGGTTATTCGTTATTCGTTGTTGGTTGTTGGTTAGAAACGGATTCGTCGTTTTGTCGATCAAGCCAGAGGCAGTGAGCAAAAACATCAGACGAGATGTTGATCTGCGTACTGCTGGGTCCTCTGCTTTAAACCTGGGTTTTCAACAATCGCCTGCAAGCAGGCTTCTTCATAAAAACTTGTTGAATTTGGCGGGTCCGGGCTAATTGGTCGGGGCCTGGGGTGAGCGCTGCATTAGAATCAAGCAGACCCTAACCCAAAGAATCCCGTCTTCATGTCGAATCTAACCGGCCTATTGGGCATTGTCGTGCTGCTGGGCATTGCCTGGCTGGTATCAGAGAAACGCGCCAGTATTCCCTGGCAGACGGTGGCAGTCGGTCTCGGGCTTCAGTTAGCGCTGGCGATTTTTGTGCTGTGGGTGCCGGCCGGGCGGGTGGTGTTCGAAACGCTTGGCAACGGCTTCGTGACCTTGATTGGCTATACCCAGGCCGGGTCTTCGTTTCTGTTTGGTGATCTGGCCAATGCGGAAAACTTCGGCTTTGTGTTTGCATTCCAGGTGTTGCCCACCATTATCTTCTTCGCCTCGCTGATGGCCTGCCTGTATCACCTTGGCTTGATGCAGCGCATTGTCGAGTGGATGGCCTTTGTCATGGCCCGGCTGATGAAGGTATCCGGTTCAGAGTCATTGGCCACGGCGGCCAACGTCTTTGTTGGTCAGACCGAGGCGCCGCTGGTCGTCCGACCCTTCATCAGCGGCATGACGCGATCGGAATTGTTTGCGCTGATGACCGGCGGCATGGCGACCATTGCCGGCGGCGTGCTGGCCGCCTATGTGCTGCTGCTGGGCGGAACGGATACCGAGACCCAGGCGTTCTTCGCCAAGCATCTGATTTCGGCCTCGATCATGGCGGCACCCGCCGCGCTGCTGGTGGCCAAGATGATCATGCCCGAGAGCGAGCCATCGGAGACCATGGGGTTGGTCCGTACCACAGTCGAACGTGAACACTCCAACCTGATTGAAGCGGCGGCAGGTGGCGCCGGTGAAGGCTTGAAGCTTGCCTTGAATGTCGGCGCCATGTTGCTGGCCTTTTTAGCGCTGATTGCGTTGGTCAATGGCCCATTGACCTGGCTCGGGTCCATCAGCGGACTCGAATCTGTGGTCGGACAACCCATCGACCTGGCCCTGATTCTGGGCTGGGTATTTTCTCCACTGGCGTTCCTGGTCGGTGTGCCACTGAACGAAGCCGTCACGGTGGGCGGCTTGATCGGACAAAAAGTCGTCGCCAATGAATTTGTCGCCTACGTGGCGCTGACCGAAATTCAGCTGGATCTGTCCGAACGATCGGTGCTGATCGCAACGTATGCGCTGTGTGGTTTTGCCAACTTCTCGTCGATTGCGATTCAGCTGGGTGGCATCGGCAGCCTGGCGCCGGAGCGACGATCAGAAATCGCCCAGCTCGGCTTGAAAGCGATCCTGGGCGGCACGATCGTCTCGTTACTGAACGCTGCCTGGGCGGGTCTATTGGTCTGGCACTGAGCTGGCGCAGGCCGCCGCATTGTTGTTTGCAAGCTGCTTACCTGCATCAAGTACCATGCGCTACCTGTGTGAGCGGAGCGAATGTTCATGAAAAACGGTGTGTTATTACTTTGGCTGTTGCTGATGCCGATGCTGGCCTTCGGCCAGAACACCAGCAGTGTGTTCGGGCCCGTGATCGATGCGGGCGAACAAGGATGGGAATACCGTGCGAGCTACGATGACGATTCCAGCGACTGGAATCAGCGCCTGCACTATCAGCGCGCCATCAACGGCAGCCTGCGCTGGCGCATTGTCGGCCAAGTTCGAGAAACCAGCAGCTCGAATTTTGATGAAGACTATCTGCGCGGCGAGCTGGTGTGGCAGCTCACGCCGGATGATCGTGATTACCAGACGGGTCTTCGCTTTGAACTGCGCCACCGCTTTGACGACCGCCCGAACGAAGTGACTGTGCATTGGATCAACCAGTGGAAACAGGTCGAGAACTGGACCTTTCGCGCCATTCTGGGTGCGAGTCGTCAGTTCGGCGATAACGATGCCGACGGCCTGCTGATCGAGACACGTTTCAGCGCGGTTACCTCGCTGACCAATGGCCCCAGCCTCGGGATCGAAGCCTACAGTGACTACGGCTCGACCACCGACTGGCTGGACACCGAAGACCAATCACATCAGGTTGGCCCATTTGCCGTCTGGGATCTGGGTAACAACTGGAGCCTGTTTACCGGCGGCTTGTTTGGCCTGACCGATGGCTCGGACGATGCGCAGCTGCGCTTCCGGATCGGCAAAGACTTTTGAGCGCGAAGGAACGTTGAATCGACTGCCCTCGCCAAGAATCAGAGCATCAGAATGCAATAGGCCAGGTAGGCAGTAAAGAGGATTCCACCTTCAAGGCGACCCACACGCTTTCCGGTCATCGCCATCAGCACGACCACGAATGTAGCCAGCAGCATCAGCCAGGCGTCCAGGCGCATGATCTGCTCGGGTACGGTCAGCGGATGGACCAGTGCGGTAATGCCCATGATGCCGAGCAGATTGAACAAGTTGCTGCCGATGATATTGCCAAACGCAATATCGCCCTCTCCTTTACGCACCGCCATCAAGGACGTCGCCAGTTCAGGCAGCGAAGTCCCGACCGCAACCACGGTCAAGCCGATGACCGCTTCGGATACACCGAGCAGCTGGGCAATGTCAACCGCGCCGCTGACCAACAGGCGGGCGCCGACCAGCACCAGGATCAAGCCGACCACCAGCGTCAGGACCGACCTTGCCAGGCTGGTTGAGGCTGGACGCATCAGGTCTGCTTCACCCTGATACATCGCTCCTGCAGCCGACTCATGGGCGCGCCGCTCCATCAGGATCGTGGATATTAGATAGATCAGCAGCGCCATGACAGCAACCAGCCCCGCACTCCGGTCCACGCTGCCCGAGAGTAATACCCATACGCTGAGACACGTTGCGATGATCAACACCGAACCATCTCTGCGGAAGGCTTTGGCATGGACATCAATCGGAGCCAGCAGTGCGGACAGACCCAGGATCAACAGCAAGTTGGCCATGTTGCTGCCGACGACATTGCCGACCGCAATCGCCGGCGATCCGGACAGCGCCGCCTGCAGGCTGGTCGCCAGCTCCGGTGCCGAAGTGCCAAAACCAACCACGGTCAAACCGACAATCAGCGGCGGAATGCCCAGCCGATCAGCGATACTGACCGCACCGCGGACCAGCCACTCACCGCCCGAGAATAGCCCGACGAGTCCGAGGATGATCCAGAGGATATCGAGCATCATGCCAATGATTGAAATCGAGTGATGCCAAAGATAAAGGCTGTTTTTCTGATTAGCATTGAGACCACTAGTCCTTCACCAGCTCAACCACTCTGGATTTGAAATCTGTAAAGCCATCGGTTTCAGGGTCATATTCATCACTTCGAGCTACCTGCCTAACAGCGATGAGATTATGGTCAGGAATGATCATCAGCGTTTGACCCAGATAGCCGTCACCGAAAAAAGCTACCGGTTCACCACGATCTTTAAACATCCACCAAAGCAATCCAACACCTTGCACATGTGGCTGACTCTGACTGAGCATTTCATTCAGATACTCTGGATCGACTAATTTATGTCCGTCCCATTGCCCTCGATTCAATACCAGTTGGCCAAACTTAGCCAGATCCCTAGCTTGCAATCGAAGTCCGGCCATGGCGTGCGGGTTGCCTGACTGATCGAAATGCCACTGATACCGGGTAATGTCCATCACCCGAAAAAAATCTTCGACAAAGAATTGATCCATTCGCTGGCCAGAGGCAACGTGAATAATGCCGGCTAGCAAGTTCACCGCCTTGTTGTTGTAGCTGAATTCACTACCGGGGTCGCAAACCAATTCTGCAGCCAGTGCCAGCTGAATCGCATTTGGGGCAGGGTATATTTCTTGTCCGGCGTTCTGCGTGTTCTGGAGGCAGGACGTGTGGCTCAGGAGATGACGTAAGGTGATCTGCTGTTTCCGGCCCTGCTTCCACTCCGGGTAGAACTCATGCACCGGCTGGTCGAGTGATTCAATTTCACCGGTAAACAACAGATTGCCGATACCCAGACTGACCAGCGACTTCAATACCGACATCAGCTCGATCGGCTGTTGTTGATGCCCGAAATACCAGTCTGCAATGACTTCATCATCTTGCAAAATCACAACCGCATGGCTGCCCGCAGCTTCAGCGGCATGCCGTACGTTCTCCAAAGCATTTGGATCAATCTTTGTCGATTCCTGCGCAAACGATGGTGTTATAGCGATAACTGAAAAAACAAATAAGAAAATCTTCAGGCACAAATTCACTTGCCTGATGCCTCGGACTGCAGTCGTTCGACCAACCACATTTTGATGATGGACTGACGAGTAACGCCGACTCTTGCCGCTTCTTTATCGAGGGATCGCACTACCCATGAGGGAAAATCGACATTGACTCTTTTTGGCTCAAGATTCGGACGGTGAGAAGTAGAAAGATCGAGATCTTCGACGATTTCATCACCTGAATCAAATTTTTTATCAAAGTCTTTAGCTTTCATATAATTCCACCTCACTTTTTCGGGCACGTCGCACTGAAATTAGCCGGATCAGATCGTTTCGGTATGTAATGACTGCCGACCAGTGCTTTGATTCGATCATTCCGATGACTAGAAATCTTGGCTCATCTTCCGATTTCGCTCTGATTTCCAACAAATTAGTGTCTTTCCAAATCGCTTGCGCCGTTTCGAAGCTAATTCCATGTTTATCTAAATTGCTTCGGCTTTTGGCATGATCGTATTCAAACCTCCGCATGAGTAAAATATATACTTTTTATACTCAATTAACAATATCAATGTGAACTGCAATATTGACATTTTTTCCGAACCCGTTACTTCTCAGAACCTTGCTCTAAGATCCAATCGAGCGTTTCACTCATGCTCGCTTCCGGCGCATCGCTGTGATCAGCTAAGGCCTTCCGAAACTCCCCAGCCCTGCGTTTGCCGTCTTCCACGCCCCATTGATCAAACGGGTTGATGTTCCAAAGGCAACCCAGCAGGTACACCGCGTGCTCAAACGTGGCCAGTAACTGACCGAGGCTTCTGGCCGTAATTTCAGGCGTCAGCATCAGCATGACCGGATTATTTCCCTGCGCCTGTTTTTGGGGATCAACGCTGTCGACGCCTTCGACCAGTGCCGTCGCCTGGGCCAGCAGATGGCTGAGCTGCTCCTGGTGAAATGCAGGTCGGCCATGCTGGGGGCGGGCCGCACCCAGCAGCAGCATCGGATGGCGATCGGTGCCCTGGTGCAGGGCCTGGAACATCGAATGCTGCAAATCCGTGCCGGCACCGCCAAAAATCAACGGTGCGCTCGGCTGCTCTATCGGTTGGCCATCACCGGTAACGGCTTTGCCCAGACTTTCCATGATGAGCTGCTGCAGATATTCCGCCAGTAAGCGCAAGGCCGGTTCATAGCTGACCACGCCCAGGGTCGGATACCCGTATTCGCGACGCAGCAAATCGATGCAGCGGGCCAAAGTCAACGCGTGGGCACCGGCAAGATCGGTACGAACGAGGTCGTCCACTTCGGCAGCGCCATGCAGCAGCTGTCGCCATTGCTCCGGTCCGACCACTGCTGCAGTACTCATGCCGACCGACGACCACAAGGAAAAGCGCCCGCCGACCCAGTGAGGAAATTCAATGACCTGATCGGCCGGAATGCCGAATTCGACAGCCTTACCGGGATTGGCCGTTGCCGCCCAACATTGGCTGGCTGCCTTCGCGCCAAGTTCCGCCTGCAACCATTCAACAATAGCCTGGGCCTGCAGGCGAGTCTCGACTGTAGTAAAACTTTTGGACGCAATCACCAGACCCGTGGTCGCTGGATCCAGCCGAGCCAGCAATTGTCCAAGCCGGCGACCATCCAGCGTAGCCAGCCATTCGACCTGGACCGCGCTCTGGCCTTGATTCAGTGCATCGGACACCAGCCGGGGTCCAAGGTCAGAGCCGCCGATGCCGACATGCAGCAGCGTTTTGAGGGTGTGACCATTTGGCTGCATGGTTCCATCAAACAGCTGGCCCGACCAGTCAAGCACCTGCTCCCGGGCAGACACGATGGCCTGTGCCTGTTGGGGTTGAAGCTTGTACGATTCGGGCTGCAGCGCACGCAAGGCCATATGCAGGGCCGGCTGCTGTTCGGACGGATTGACGATCTGGCCCGAAAACAATCGCGCAACCGCAGGAATCAGATCGCTGAGCGCCTCTCGTTCAAACCAGGAATGCCATCGGGAAGACGTGACCGGCAGGCGAGAACAATCGGCACGCCAACTGCCTGATTCAACGACCAGCCGGCTGGTCCGGGCAGGATCATCGGCCAGCAGCGTAGCGATCATCGGAATGTTGTTTTTTTGCAACATCGGTCAATTCGCTTTAATCCGGCCGTTTGAGCGGCAACTTCGGCGACGGTGGGTTCGACCGGGTGTACGGCCTCCGAGCCCATCGGCTGTGGCTTGTGCCGGGTCATCCCCGGCCGGGGTTTTGTGCCCTCAGCACAGGTCATCAATCGATCACCGGGGCAGGTGTAGTGCGCAGCCGCGCCCTTGACGGTGATGAGAATGGCGGTTTTGTGCTGGAGCCTATCAATCACGTAACACTCGCCGTTGTTGACGTTGAGGCCATGTGCCTGTTCATGCTTGAATAGCCCTGATACCCGAAGCATCCCCTCGTCGATGGCGCATGAGCCGGCAGGATGAAATTCAGCCGGCAGGGTCTCGGCCCGACACATCCTGGCATTCATTACGTTCACTAGCATGATGCAGCGGCCCAACGATTTCAATCACTCAAAAAAAAAGCCTCCCCCCGAATCGGGGAGAGGCAGCGTGTCGGAGTGATGTACCTCAATTCGCGCCCTGACCCTGAAAACTTTGACGTGGTTAACAGGATTCGTGGTAACGATACCACAAAAAAACCCGTTTTCCAAGCAGAATTTGTAAAATAACGACAAAATTGTCTCGCAACCGCAACACTGTCAGTGAATTGCGTCGTTCCGAGGCCTGCGATGGTCAGCAAATGCGGACTGCAAGCCGACACCAGGCCTATGACTTGAGTCATTTTCGCAGTTACAGGACGGGCCCGTTCGGATGCTGTTTGAAACGCGTAGCACCGGGATGACGGGGCCCAATATTTCAACCCCGGCTCAGACCGCTTCGGCTTGAATAAAGTTCCCCGATTCCCGCTGTGCTCGACCTGTTCAGGCTGCTTTGGCGGGACGGTAGAGCCCGATGGTTGACTCATTGCAACGCTCGAAACAGCCCAGCGCTATCAGCGCGATGGCGTCGCATTCTCGGCCGGGCGAAGACCGGTCTGGTCGAGGCCTTTCAGATAGTCGCGCGCAGCTCCAAGACCGGGAATCATCAGGTCAGGCGCCAGGTCAAGCAGCGGCACCAGCACAAAAGCCCGCTGCGTCATTCTCGGATGCGGCACTTGCAGCTCGGGCTGATCGAAAATTTGTTCGCCATACAACAGCAGGTCCAGGTCGATCGGGCGCGGTCCCCAGCGTTGCCCTTCATTTCGCGTCCTGCCCTGATTGGACTCGATGGCCAGCAGCGCTTGCAGCAGTGCTTCGGCATCAAGCCGGGTATCAATCGCAGCCACCGCATTGAGGAAATCCGGTTGGTCCGGCTCGCCCCATGGTGCGGTCCAGTAGCGTGGTGAACAGGTGATCCGGCTGGTCTGGCTGAGGCTTGTTAGTTGCCTGAGTGCTTTATCCAACTGTTCGGGCGGATGATTCTGATTGCTGCCAAGGCCAATAAAGGCACGCGTCATGACTGCTGCGAGGATGCCGGCAAGGGGTGATCTTTGCCGGGCTTGGACTGCTTGGACGATGTACGCTTGCGTGGCTGCTGATGTTTTGGCTTGGAATGGCCAAAAACCATGGCTCGACGCTCCTCTTCAGCAACATCCTGAACACGGGTCCACCAGTCGATACTGTCTGCCAGCTCCGGTTCTTCATGCACACGCAGCAGCAGAAAATCGTAGGCCGCGCGAAAGCGTTTTTCGCCGAGCAGGCGCATGGCGCGTTTGCCGCGACGCCGCTCGAAGCGCGGCTGCATCATCCAGATTTCCTTGGCCATGGTCGAAAAGCGCCGATGGATCGAAACGTTGTTGGTGTAGCGTGAAAACACCCGTTCTGCAGCATAGGCCAACTGGTCCATGATCGGACGTTGGGCCTTGTTGTTCTGCATTTCGAGCTGAAGGGCGGGCCAGAACAGCGCCGCAAACAAAAAGCCCGGCGTCACCGGCTGATCGTTCCGGACTCGCTGATCGGTGTTTTTCAACGCATGTTCGACCAGCGCGGGTGGTGTTTCGGGTTGCCGAATCAAACCCGGAAACAGGCTTTCCCAGAGTTCGTATTCGACCAGTGCCTGAAAGGTCGGCCAGGCTGCACCACCCATCATCAGCTTCAGCAGTTCATCGAGCAATCGAGCGGCTGGAATATTGACCAGACACTCCGCCATCTCACGGATCGGTTGATCAGTGGCCGAATCGATTTTCAGGTCAAGCTTGGTCTTGAATCGAATAGCCCGCAGCATGCGCACCGGGTCTTCCCGATAACGTTCTTCAGGGTCACCGATCAATCGCAGACAGCGCTGTTGGATGTCGTGATAGCCATTGGTGTAGTCCCGCAACGTCTGATTCGACGGATCGTACATCAGGGCGTTGATCGTGAAATCACGCCGGATGGCGTCCTCGGCTTCATTGCCAAACACGTTGTCGCGCAATACCCGACCACTACCGGCAACGCTGCGATCACCGTCATCACTGGTGCCGCGGAAAGTGGCTACTTCAATGATTTCGCGGCCGAAGCGCACATGCGCCAGGCGAAAGCGTCGACCGATCAGGCGCGCTCTCGGGAACACCTTGCGGACCTGCTCTGGTGTGGCACTGGTGCCGATATCGAAGTCTTTAGGCGCACGCTTCAGCAGCAGGTCGCGCGGCCCGCCACCCACTACATAGGCTTTGTAACCGGCGTTCTGCAAAGCGTCAGTCACTTTCAGCGCGGCGTTGGAAATATGCGAGCGGGCAATCCCGTGTTCACTAAACGGAATCTCACGGAAGTCCGGCTCGTTGGAATAATCAGTCAAAAAGAATCAAATGCTCAGAAACAGGAAGAAAACAGTTGCGCATTGACTGGCCAATGCCAGCACATCGCGGTGAATCGATCGGGTATTCAGAACCCGTCGTAGATATATACAGCCTTATAATACCACTGGTGGCCTGAACCCCGCGCTATTGCCCGAATTTCAAGCGTTTTGGTGGAAGCAATGCCAAGGCGCGCAGGCCAATCAAGAAGACACACCAACCCGCCTGAGGAACGCCATGACTTTTGTCGTTGTCGAAAACTGTATCAAGTGCAAATACACCGATTGTGTTGAAGTGTGTCCGGTGGACTGTTTTCATGAGGGACCCAACTTTCTGGTCATTGACCCGGAAGAATGCATCGACTGCACCCTGTGCGAACCGGAATGTCCGGTCCAGGCGATCTATCCGGAAGACGACCTGCCGGCCGATCAACAGGATTTCATCCAGATCAACGCCGACCTGTCGTTGCAGTGGCCGGTGATCAGTGAACGCAAAGACCCGCCACCCGACGCGGCCGAGTGGGAAGACAAGCCGAACAAGCGCGAACTGCTCGAACGCTGAGCCATTCAGATAGCTACAGGCGTTTTACAGGCGGGCCTGCCGTGCCCCATCCAGGAAAAAGGTAGTTCTTTGTAGTACTACCCGAGCCGACGCTGCAGGCGGCTGAGCACGAAATCAGCCCGTTCCATCGGCACGACGTTTCCGCTTTCATCCAGCAGCACGACGCGCGTGCGCTGTGAGGCTTCGGGCTGAACTTCGATCAGGTAAGTACCGCTGTAGTTGATGATCTCGGGATCGCGCCAGAAGAACACGGTGCGACTGAACCAGTTGCGGTCATCAAATGTAATAGGCGGATGGCTGAACGTAATTCGATACCGCCGTTCGTCTTGCAGCGTGTCTTGAATGGAGAGTTGATCGCGGTTCAGTGCAAAACCCAGTCGACGCCACACGCTGGCCGCCTCGTCATCCACCTCCAGGTACAAACCCGTCGCCCCGAATTGAATGCGCGAATTGGCGTTTTCGGCCTCTTCCGAGGTTGGCACACGGGGCGGCATGATTTCGGTGCCTTCACCAACGAGCTGGGGCACGGAAAAACCAGGGATATCGAACACCGTTCTTGTTTCAGGCGTGGACAGATCATCCGGCACCTCAATCGGCGGCAATTCCTCGCTACCGACATACTGCCGATTTTCGCCCAGCAGCCCGCAGCCGGCCATCAGTAGCAGGCACAGGCTGATGCCGAGCGTGCGAATGGTGGTCTTGCCAGTACGTGTGACCGAACCACTGCGGCGGGCAAGTCTGGCGAATTGTAGCTGCGGGCGTTTGATATTTATTCGTAACATGAGTCGTTTCGCGTCAGATTGTAGGTGTTGCTTGTTGGTTCTGCTGAGGTTTTTCAATCAACCCCTGTGACTGCAGCCGATCCAGCAGCGTTTTACCGGCTGCAACGTGTTGAGCATCGAGTCCGACCAGTGGCAGGCGAATGGCGTGATTCATCATGCCCATTTCAGCCAGCAACCACTTGGCTGGAATCGGGTTGGTCTGAATACTGAGAAAGTCGAGCAGCGGTTTGAGTTCCCGTTGAAGTTGTTCGGCTTGCTCGTAGTTGCCCGCTTGGGCAAATTCAAACAACTGAACCATCGCGCCGGGAACGATGTTGGCGATGACCGAAATCACGCCCTGCGCCCCATGGCGCANGGCGTCGAGCGCCGTTGGATCATCTCCGCTAAGCACCAGGACCCGCGCTGTAACCAACGACTGGATCCGTTCCAGGTCGGCAAACGCCTCCTTGATGCCGAGAATATTGTCATGCTGGCACAAGGCGATGGATGTTTCGGCCGAAAGATCACAGGCGGTTCTCGAAGGCACGTTGTACAGCATGACCGGTGCGGGACTGGCATCGGCAACCGCCCGATAATGAGCCAGCAGGCCTGCCTGTGGTGGACGGTTGTAGTATGGCGTGACCACCAGGACTGCATCTGCGCCAAGTTCGGCGGCGCGTTGACTGTCTTCGATTGTTTGCGCAGTCGAGGCTGAGCCGGTTCCAGCGAGCACCGGGATCTTGCCGGCACAGCGCTCGACCGCCATGCTCAGCATCCGATCGCGTTCGCTGCGGGTCAGCGACGCCGATTCACCGGTGGTGCCACCCACGACCAGTCCGTGGGTACCTGCACTTAGATGCCAGTCGATGATTGCTTCCCAGGCGCGCTCATCCAGTTGTCCTTCTGCATTGAACGGTGTGACCAGTGCGACCACCACGCCCTGGATCAAATTGTTTTCGAAGTGCATCATGGAGTGAACATCAATGAGTGAGGCAGTACGCTGCGGTCAATAGCGCCCATGCAGGGTTTCCAGAAAACGGACGCGATGAATCGACATACCAGAAAACATAATTCTACCTTATTCTGCTGAGGCAATTTCGATTATCAAGCAGACACTTCCTTAACAAGCCTATGATTTAACGGGTTTTTTACAGCAGGAACCTATCGCTTTCCATTCCGTTTATGATGACACTGTAGCCTATCCTCTTGATCACTCATCAACGATTCAAGGAAACAACAACGCAATGACCGACAACGCCGAACAAGCGATCAAGCAACCCATCAAGACGCCTTCCTTCGCAGCTACTGGAGGGGAGGATATCGCGCTTCAGGATTTACAGGGTCAGATCGTCGTGCTGTATTTCTATCCGCGCGACAATACGCCGGGCTGCACCCGCGAAGGCCAGGATTTTCGGGATCTGTACAAGGATTTCCAGAAGGCCGGTGCGCAGATCATCGGTGTTTCGCGGGACAGCCTGAAAACGCATGAAAACTTCTCGGCGAAGCATGAATTTCCGTTTCCATTGATTGCCGATCCTGACGAAACGCTGTGCAATTATTTCGGCGTGATCAAAGAGAAAAACATGTACGGCAAAAAAGTCATGGGTATTGAACGCAGCACTTTTCTGATCGACGCCAAGGGCAACATCGCGCATGCATGGCGCAAGGTCAAAGTGCCTGATCATGCTGCAGCCGTGCTGGAACAGGTGCGCGAGCTCGGCTGATTCAAGCTACCGCACTGATTACTACATCGAGCCCACCCTGAATTTTTCGCTGGACTTTCTGGAGCCACTATGAGCGAAGTCCGTCGCCTGTATTTGCTGGACACGAACGTGCTGATGCACGACCCGACCGCGCTGTTCCGATTCGAAGAGCACGATATTTTTCTGCCGATGGTGGTGCTCGAAGAACTCGATGCCGCCAAAAAAGGCCTGACCGAAGTCTCGCGCAACGTGCGACAGGTCAGCCGGTTTCTGGGCCAGATGATGAACGGTGGGCATGATTTCGAGAATGGTCTCGAACTGCTGATGCCCGAAGGTCTGAATATCAGCATCGGCAGCGGCAGGCTGTATTTCCAGACCAGCGAACCGAATGTCGAGGGCCTGAACCACGCCTTCAAGTCCAAGGCCGACAATCAGATTCTGCAGACCGCACTGCAGCTCGAAGCGCAATACCCTGACCATGAAATCGTACTGGTGTCGAAAGACATCAATTTACGTATCAAGGCATCGATACAGGGCGTACTGGCCGAGGATTACCACAATGACCGCGCGCTCGATGATCTGAGCCTGCTGTATACCGGTGTGACCGAGCCGGACGAACAGTTCTGGGAACGTCACGCAGTCGAGCACTCCTGGACCGAGACCGGCAAGACGTTCTATCGACTGCATCGCGTGGAGGGCGATGACTGGTATCCAAACCAGTGCCTGCGCTTGGCCGGTGATAACGGCATGGAAGGCCTGGTCAAGGAAGTGACCGGGACCCATTTTGTTGTCCAGGTAGGGGAGGACTTTCAGCATGGCCAGCGCAATGTCTGGGGTATTACCGCGCGCAACCCGGAGCAGAACTTTGCCTTGAACCTGCTGATGGATCCGGAGATCGATTTCGTGACCATGCTGGGCACGGCCGGTACTGGCAAAACCCTGCTGACGCTGGCTGCCGGCCTGGCGCAAACGCTGGACGAACAAATTTATCGCGAAATTATCATGACGCGTGCAACCGTGTCGGTTGGCGACGAGATCGGCTATCTGCCGGGCACCGAAGAAGAAAAGATGACGCCGTGGATGGGGGCCTTGACCGACAATCTGGAAGTACTGACCGAAGGCGACGAAGGCCATGGCGGTGATTGGGGCCGCGCCGTCACGAATGACCTGCTGAGTTCGCGCATCAAGATCCGATCACTGAATTTCATGCGTGGCCGCACGTTTCTGAACCGCTATTTGATCATCGATGAAGCACAGAACATCACGCCAAAGCAGATGAAAACCCTGATTACGCGCGCCGGACCCGGCACCAAGATTATCTGCCTGGGCAACGTTGAACAGATCGATACACCGTATCTGACAGAGACCACATCGGGCCTGACCTTTGCCGTGGATCGCTTCAAGCACTGGCCGCACGCCGGCCACGTGACGCTGAAACGCGGCGAGCGCTCGAGGCTGGCGGATTTTGCATCCGAAGCACTGTAATTCATCGGTATGAAGTGGTGTCCCTGAACCAGAAGCATCATGCGCACCGCAAACGCGAACCCCGTTGAACCATGAGTGCCCTGCCCCTCGGCACCCGTCCAATTTTGCTGGTCACCACCGGCGCTGTCGCGATCAGCTTTGCGGCGATCTTTACCCGCCTTGCCGACGTTGCGCCGACCACGTCGGCGGCCTATCGGATGCTTTTTGCCAGCCTGGCGCTGGTCGTGCTGATGGCGGCGAGCTCGAAACTGCGTCAGGGCTTATGGCAGAACTGGTCGGGCTCCTTGCTGATTGCCTCGTTCTTTGCTGCCGATTTGTGGTTCTGGCATCGTTCGATTCACTGGATCGGGCCCGGCTTGTCAACCTTGCTGGCCAACTTTCAGGTGTTTGCGCTGGCCGCCATTGGCGTGCTGTGGATGAAGGAACGGGTCGGCTGGCGCTTTGCCGTTGGGCTCGCGCTGGCCATGGCCGGGCTCTGGCTGTTGTTCGGTCAGGACTGGGTGAACCTGGAGCCGCAGTACCGACTGGGCATCGCATTCGGATTACTGACCGCTGTGGCCTACGCAGGCTACATCCTGAGTTTGCGCGGCTTTCAGATTCGCCACGCGAATATTCGACCCGAGGCCCGGCTCACGCAAGTCACCATTTTGTGTGCATTGATGATGGTCGCAATCAATGTCATCGAAGGCCATGGCTTTGCCATTCCCGATCAACAATCGTTATGGGCGCTGATTGCGCTCGGTGTCGTCTGCCAGGTGTTCGGCTGGCTGGTGATTACCCGCGGCATGCCGGGCCTGCCCGCATCGCTGGTTGGCTTGCTGCTGTTGATGCAGCCGACGCTGTCGATTGTCTGGGACGTATTGATCTTCGACCTGCGGCTTGTCGCGGTACAGATCATCGGCGCCGTGCTGGCGCTGATCGGCATTTACCTGGGCATGCGTTCAAGGGCTGCCAGGGCATAAAACAACGCCCCAAAACGGGGCGTTGATCAGGGTTGGATTGGATTGAATCGCTTACTCGGCATCGCCCTCGTCGTCACTGGCTTCGACGGTAAAGTCACCGGCGATGGCAACACTTAACTCGTCCGGATTCAGCCAACGTCGAACCGCATCATTGACTTCCTCAAGCGTCAAATCAGCCAGTTTTTGCTCCATCTCGGCTGTGTAATACAGGTCGCGATCCAGATACAAGCCGTTGGCCAATAGCGAGGCCAGCGAAGCATCGTCACTTCGCGACAGCACCATCTGCTGCAGGAAGCCGGTCCGACCCGATTCGAATTCTTCTTCGGTGAATCCGCCGGTGATGACTTGATTCAATTCGTCGGCCAGCACGGCCTCAAGTCGATCACGGTTTTCCGGCGCAAACGCGGCGAAGACGAAAAACGAACCGTTTTCATCAATCGCGCCAGCCGAGAAGTTACCGCCGACCGAATAGCTCAAGCCCTCTTCATTCCGAATGCGGTTGCTCAGGCGCGAGCTCAAGAACCCACCGCCCATCAAGTGGCCGGCCAACTGGAGTGCCGGATAGTCCGGATGGTCCTGACGCATGGCATAGGGCTGGCTGCCAAGCAGGAAAGCGTTGGCCTTGTCATCCATCTGAACGACCAGGCGCTCGGCAGGCACAGGGCGATGGGGTCGGTCAAAGCGCTCAAAGGTTTCCTGGCGGTTCCAATCGCCAAACTGCTCTTCCAGTTTGTCGCGTAACTCGTCGGGGTCGAAATCACCGACGAAGGCGATGGTGGAGCCAGGGCCCATGCCGTAAAAGCGGTCATGAAAGGCATGCAGTTGATCCGTTGTTAAGGCTTCGACACGCTCGCGCGATTCCTCCAGGCTCGGGCTGTACTCCGGATGTTCCGGCGGATACGTGTTCAAGTGCCGGTTCAAGGCCATCGACGCCATTGAAGTGGGGTTGTCCTGCTGCTGGTCAATGCCCGTCAGCACCTGTCGCTTGTATTCCTCCAGTTCCGTTTCCGGGAAGGTCGGTTGCTTGGCAAGCTCAGCAACCAGGTCGATGACGGCCATCAAGTTTTCACGACGGGTATCAATGCTGGCCGACAGCACGGTGGCACCGCCACCGATATTGACACTGGCCTGCAACGCATCGAGTCGGTCACTGATCTGCTGGCGCGTGTAATTCTCCGAACCGCGGCTCAACATGCTGGATGTGGCACCGGGTGCAGCCCCCAGGCCCATCAGTGCATCGAGATTGCCCATACGCGCGGTCATCACGCCGCGAACACGTTCGCCGCGGGTGGACTTGGGCAGCAGCGCAACCTCGGTCCCATTCGCCAACTCGAATCGAATGACCCGATTCTCGATATTCTCCGGCGAGGGCTCGAACGCCTCACCGGCTACCCGGTCCTCGCGTCCGGTATAACCGGCCAGCAACTCGTCCGCATCCGGCACCGGCGGAATTTCGACGCGCTTCGGATCGTCCTCGGGAATAAACTGGCCAATGGTGCGATTATCGCGCAGCAGATACGTGTTGGCTGCGGTTTCCACCTGTTCGGTCGTGACTTGCTCCAACCGATCGCGGTGCAGGAACAGCATGCGCCAGTCGCCGGTGGCTGCCCACTCGGATAAGGCAATGCCAACCTGCCCACTGTCGTTCAAGCCACGCTCCATCGCGCTGGTCATGGCGGCGACGGCGCGACTGACCTCTTCTTCGGTCGGCGGATTGGTCTTGACCGCTTCAATGGTCTGCAGCATCACCTCACGCACTTCGTCCACGTCGGCTTCAGCCGGCAGATTGGCAAACAGCAGCATCAAGGACGGCTCCGGCAGACGGAACACGAATGAACCGACCTGGCTGGCCAGGCCCGGCTCAACCAAGGCTTTGTGCAGCCGACCGGACGGCGTATCGCCAAGCACGAACGACAGCGCTTCAACCGCTGCGAAATCATCGTGCAGCGCCGACGGAATGTGGAAGGCGGCCATCAGTGTTGGCACGGTACCGGAGCGATGCACGGTGACCTCGCGAGGCCCGTCCTGATACTGTTCGCGCGTGTAGGTTTCCCATAGCTTGGTGTCAAGACCGCGCTCCGGTTTCGCAATCGATCCAAAATGCTCCTGAACCAATTCCAGCGCGCGTTCGGTTTCAAACTGACCGGAAATAATCACCATCGCGTTATCCGGCTGGTAGTACTTCTGATAGAACTTCCGTAAGCGCTCAATCGGCATGTTTTCGACATCAGCGCGCGCGCCAATGGTTGAACGCCCGTAGCCGTGCCATTCGTAAGCAGTCGCCATCACGCGCTGAAGCAGCACGCGGAACGGATTGGACTCGCCAATCTCGAATTCATTGCGCACCACCGTCATCTCGCTGTCCAGGTCTTCCTTCCGCAATAGCGCATTGACCATGCGGTCCGATTCCATTTTCAGCGCCCATTCGAGGTTTTCCTCGTCCGCGGGCAGTGTCTGGAAATAGTTGGTGCGCTCCCACCAGGTCGTGCCGTTGGCAAAGCCGCCGCGCTCGGAAATTTCACGCTTGATATCGCTGAAATTCTCGGTGCCGAAGAACAGCAAGTGCTCCAGCAAGTGGGCCATGCCCGTTTCGCCGTAGCCCTCATGCTTGGAGCCGACAAAGTAGGTCACGTTGACGGTGGTGGTCGGGCGACTGGCGTCCGGCATCAACAGCATGCGTAGGCCGTTATCAAGACGATATTCGGTGATGCCTTCGACCTCGGTGACCAGCACCGGCTCCTCGGCCCAGGCCGTCAAGGCCAGCAACAGGGCGGCCAGCAGCAGAACCCACGATGTGTTTTTCAATCGATTCATTCGAAACTCCAGTTTTTTTCAACGCCAAAAATTAAAAATTCACTCTACTGAAATCGAGTGAAGTTGGACCGTGTGAGAAGTCATCAAGTTGCAAATTGGTTTTTCATAACTTCAAAAGCAAAAAGCTATCCGCCGCTCACTCCGTG
>JGI12210J13797_10933775_pt1 | contig 23779 bp, 20 predicted proteins | sample ElkSlonscriptome_3_FD_13797 | JGI IMG/M metagenome (IMG submission 13797)
CTCTGCAACTCGCTAAAAACGGAGAGCTTTCTCGTTTTGTGCTGGTTGATGCCGGCTGCAAAAAGGCCACCATCTATGTTATGATCGACGGCCGTATGCGCCTTATCCGCGCCATCACCTTCGAGGACGGCAGTGGTGCCCGTTTCGGCATCGACAAAAATTCTCACCAGGTTTTTGCAAAAAGGCCGGAGAGGGCCGAGAATACCTTTGCCTCGCTGTCCATGGGGATACGCCACACCCTCTATGCCCTCGATGATACCGAAGCCGGCCTGCCACTTTACCTTACCGGGGCACTTGCCGATGTACCCGACGCCAGAGCAAAGATAGCCGCCAACCTTGGCTGTGAAGTTCATTTCTGCGACATTCTCAGGCCGCCGGTCAACGTGGCGCCGGAATGCGGTCTGTGGCGGGCCGATCTCATGACCTCGGCCCTGGCGCTAGGGGTTCGGTCGGGCAAGAAGCAGATTGGCTTTAATTTTCGCAAGGATCATTTTGGCCGTCGGGTTTCCTGGGAGAGGTATCGCCGGCTTGCTTCCAGAATCGCCATTGTTCTAACGATGGGGACAGTTATCGGCGGAGCCTACCTGTGGAACGACTACAGTCTGCGGCAGAAGGAAGTGCAGACTTTGCGGGTGCAGGGGGAGAGCGTTTTCAAAGAGACCCTGCCCGGAATCAGTCGTATCGTCGACCCCGTGCAGCAGCTGCAGGTGGAGATCAGGGAGATGAAGGAGGGGGCTTTGGGTGATGTGGCTCTGGAATCGGATATGAAGATGCTCGATTTGCTTGCCGAGATCTCGGTACGCATTCCCTCCTCGCTCAACGTCCACGTTCAGCGCCTGGTGGCTGACCGCAACACCATCCTTTTGCGGGGAATAACCGATACCTTTAACAGCGTTGACGCCATGAAAAAGGTTCTTGAAAAATCACCGTATTTCGGCAATGTTACCATAAACTCAGCCAATCTCGCAGCCCGGAGCTCGGATATTCGTTTCGAACTGCGGCTGGAGTTGAACAGGAACTGATATGATAGCAAAAAAGATATCTGCCTTGAGGCAAAAGTCGGGTTTTGACAAGCTCGATAAGCGGGAGCGGCTGATGATATTGATCGGTTGTGCTTTTCTGCTGGTCTTTGCCTTTTTGCAGTTTGTCATAAGCCCCTATATCGATGCCTCTGCCAGGCTTGACGCCGCTCTTGCCAACAGGCAGGAGGACTTGGTGGAACTTCGGCTCCTGCAGCAGGAGTACCGGGGTCTCAAGGCCGAGGCCGGTGGCATCAAGGAGCAGCTCACCAGGAGGCCGGCAGCTTTTTCCCTTTTCTCCTTTCTGGACAGACAGGCCAGCGAGGCCGGGGTCAAGGAATTTATAGGCTATATGAAACCGTCGACCTCGGAGGGTGACGACGAGCTCATCGAATCGCTGGTGGAGATGAAGCTGCAGCAGATTCCCCTGGAAAAACTGGTGGAATATCTTATGCGCATCGAATCACCGGAAAACGTGGTTTCGGTTAAACGTCTTTCCACCCAGGAGAGCGGCAAGGAGCAGGGACTTCTCGAGGTCATATTGCAGATCGTCACTTTCATTGACAACGGCTAGGTAATGGCAGCTTTATCACGACAAACAGCATACTGGTTTTCGGTGGTTCTCTATACAATCCTGCTAGCCGGTGTGCTTCTCTATCTGCGATTTCCCGCTGAGAAATTCCGGCTGTTTGTGCAGAATGTCGTTGAAGATCGGCTGCCGGAGATCAGCTGCAGCATCGGTGCCATAGGTGTTTCGTGGCCTCCGGCCCTGGAGTTTCGAGAGCTCCGGCTTGCCGGTACGCAGGGAAAGGGCGGCATCGTCTTTGTAGATCCCCGCCTTACCGTGGCGCCGGTCTGGTCCTCGTTGAGCAGTGCGGTGGCTATTACCAGCGCCGCCTACGGCGGCAATCATCGGCTGTTGGTGGGCGTAAGCGACGATGACAGCAATGTCGATCTGCGCCTCATCGAAATAAAGGCCTTAAATCTTGCGGAATTCGAATCCTTCGGGCGGAAACTGGACCGCCGCATAACAGGTTTTCTCGACGCTCAGGGCACGGCTGTTGTCGCCAGAGAGGGACTTGGGCTTCTTCGCCTGGAGGCTGATGTTGCCATCAGTGATGGTGAAATGGCTCTGAAAAGACCGATTCTGGAGCTGGACACCTTGATGCTTGAGACAGGTTCGGCATCCGTCACTGTCAATGGGCAGGTGGTTGCCATTTCCGAAGGGAAAGTTGAAAACCAGAGCATCAGTGCTGCCTTTGCCGGTCGTGTTACCCTTGCCGAGCCCTTGCTGGCCGGTACCATCAATCTTGAGGGCACAATAACGCCCCGTCCGACTCTCTTCCAGCAGAACAGGCAGCTCAAAGTCATCGTCAGCCGCATGCAGAAACGCTACGACACTGAAGCGCTGCCCTTTGTGGTTGGTGGAACCGTGGGCAGGCCGACTTTTGTTTTTGAAAGATGAGAGGTTTTGCAGAATCTTGAAATGCTGAAGAAGATAACGAGAATACTGCCATTTTTGATTGCGACTCTGCTGGTTGTCGGAGGTGTGGAGTTGTTCTACCGGCTGCTGGAGCACTATCTTTTGCAACCCTCTGCTGAAAGAGTGGTCAAGAGTGGTGAGCCTGCCGGTCTGGATCGTTCGTCGACCACCTTGGAGCGCCATCAGAATTATGACGTCATCGTTGAGAGAAACCTCTTCCGGTCCTATACAGAGGATGAAGAACAACCGCAGGTCGAGGTCGAGGAAAATCCACTGGCGGGGCTGGAGACTACGGCGCTCGATCTGGTCCTCTTGGGAACTATAACCGGCGAGGCCGGCAACAGTCGGGCAATCATCCTTGACAAAAGAGAGAGAAGCCAGGAGATATACTACCAGGGCGACGTCATCGAAGGGGCGGAGATCAAGGATATTCTGAGGGGCATGGTAATACTGAGCTACAATGGTAAAGATGAAATTCTCGATATGAGCGAGGCGGCGACTATGCGGCCGAATATCCCCGATACCGCTTCTTCCTCCTTCGAGAACGAGGTATTCATTCCTCCGCCTCCTCCCGAAACACTCGATCTGGATATCGACCCGGCTGCTATGGAGCCCACTGAAGAAGGGTTTATACAGGAAGTTGAGCAAAATCTCGAACCTGAGCCCCAGGAATATCCGGAGTCTGGCGTCCAGGAACCTGGTCAAACTCCAGAAGAAGATATTGAAAATGGTACATCTGAAGTTGAAGAAAAAGAGGGTGAAGACCTTGAAAGCTCGGATATTCGTGAAAATCCACGCCGCCGTGTTATCACTTAAGAATCTGCGGGTTCAGAGGGTTGAGCAGGATGAGTCGTGGTGCAGGAACCGATCACTTATAGTTTGCGTTGGACGTTTTTGACAAGAGAAAAACACACGGTGTGCCGCGGTGCTCGCCGGACACTCTCCACAGGGATTAGAAACAGATGCAGAAACAACAAATTGCTACACTGCTGAAAGTGTCCATCCTCCTGATGTCGTTGTTTTTAACGGCGCATACGGTTACCGCCCAGGAACCGGCGCCCAATAGCCAACGGTTTATCACCATCGATTTTGAGAATGTCGACATAAATCTTTTCATAAAGTATATCAGCGAACTCACTGGTAAAAATTTCATCGTCGATAAGACGGTCAAGGGCAGCGTCACCATCATCTCGCCGACGAAGATTTCCGAGGAAGAAGCCTACAGCGTCTTTCTTTCCGTGCTTGACGTTCATGGCTATACAACGGTGGAGTCGGGAGCCGTCATCAAGATCATACCGGCGGTGAAAGCACGTTCGGAAAATATCAGTACCTTCCGTTCGGATGTGGCCATGGATCCGCAGGACAAAATAGTCACCCAGTTGATTCCCCTCCAGTATACGACCCCCGAGGAAGTGAAAAAAGTGCTGGCGCCCCTGGTTTCGAAAACCTCGGTGATGATAGCCCATACCCAGTCGGGCATGCTGATCGTCACCGAAACCCTGTCCAACATCCAGCGGCTGATTGCCATTATCGAGGCCATCGACGTTCCTTATGCCGGCGAGGAAATTGTGGTTCTGCCCCTGGAGTTCGCCGCCGCTGATACGGTCAGCAGGGTCCTGACCACCCTCTTTCAGAAGACCAGCCGAACGAAGCAGGGCGTGCGAGATCAGAGCTCTATCAAGATCGTACCCTATGAGCGCATAAACGCTATCATTGTCGTCGCCACGCCGGGAGATATCGAGCGGGTCGACCGGCTGGTAAAAACACTTGATTCGCAGATGAGAAAGGATACAGGCAATATTCACGTCCACTATCTCCAGCATGCCAATTCCGAGGAGATGGCCAAGGTTCTCAATTTTCTGCCGGCCCAGGCCAGCGGCCCGGAGGCCAAGGGCAAGGCTCCGGCCATTTCCCAGAATGTCAAGATCATGGCCGATGCCGAGACCAACTCGCTGATCATCAATGCCTCGCGCACCGAATATGACGTTCTTGCCGAGGTTATCAACAAACTCGATATTCCCCGGCGCATGGTGTACCTCGAAGCCCTTATCCTTGAAGTCAATACCACCAAGGATTTCGAAGTAGGCGTCGAGTGGGCCCTGGGCGGCAAGTTCTCGGACGACACCGGTTCGCTGGCGGCCGGTTTCTCCGATTCCTCCTTCGGGCTGCTCGAAGGACTGGGCGAGGCTCGGCCGGTGGACGCCACCGGCGTCACCTTCGGCGTCATCAAGCAGGGCATCAAGATCGGCGGCATTACCTTCCCCAACATCGGTGCTGTACTCCGGGCCTACAAAAACGATTCGGATATCAATATCGTCTCGACGCCGCAGATATTGACCACCGACAATACCAAGGCGGAGATCAGCGTCGGTGAAAACGTGCCCTATATCACCAGCCAGAACACCACGGCCGGGGAGCAGGACTACACCAATTACGAATACCGGGATGTTTCCACCAAGCTGACCATCACCCCCCAGGTCAACCAGGCGGAAACCCTGCGCCTGGAAATCGCCACCGAGGTCATCAAGCTCAAGTCCAACGTCGACTTCCGGCCGACGACCTTCAAGCGCACTGCCAACACCACGGTTATCGTCAAGAACAACGAGACGGTGGTCATCGGCGGCATTATCGGCCAGGATACCACCAAGAGCAATACCCGGGTGCCGCTGCTGGGCGACATTCCGGTGCTGGGGCGATTGTTTCGCTCGGATGCCAACAATCAGGTCCAGACCAATATGTTCATCTTCATCACTCCGCGCATCATCAAGAATCCTGCCGATCTGGCCAGCGTCACCCTGCAGAAGGAGGAGGAGATCGGCGAAGTCATGCCGGAGGTGCGCGAGGACCTTGTCTATGAGGCGGGGGCGGCCCATGCCGTCCATCTGGCCGAGATGGGTTTCGATCGCATGGAAGACGGTCTCTATGAGGAGGCCAAGGACTATTTTTTCAAGGCGCTTGAAATCGATGAGAATAATCCCTACGCTTTGTATAATCTTGGCCGCATCTACGAGAGCGAGAACCAAGTTGATCTGGCCTATAGAAATTATCAAAAGGTCATTCTCAGCGGCACGACCATGACCGCCGTTTCCGCGGATCCCGGCGAGGGCGGCACGCCGCTGATACAGTTGGCCCGCGAGCGGCTTGAGGCCCTGAAGACGGTGGAGTCCGAGGAAGAGAATCTTTTTGAAGCCGAGGAGGGCAAGTAGGCTCCTGCAATCATGGTACGTCCGGAAGAAATAACCATACAGCCGGCCAAAAGCCAGGCGGCGGTGAAGAACATCGCCCAGATCCTCCTGGATCGGGCCGGGATCAGTGCCGAGCAGATTGGTGCTGCTGCCGAAGTCCAGGAAGAGAGCGGCGAGGATCTGGGACAGATCCTGCTGAGGCAGAAGGTGATAGATGAAATCGATCTGCTCCAGGCCCAAGGTGAGCTCTTTGGACTGGAGGTGAAAACGGCCCTGCCTGGTGATATCAGCACCGATTTTACCGCCGCCGTCTCCATCGGTTTTCTCAAGGCCAACAGAATGGTGCCGGTACGAACGGCCGGAGACGTTTTCGTTGCCGTCAATGACCCTTACTCTTTCCAGCCGCTCGATGATTTACGCAAGGTTCTCGATCTGGAGACCGTCAGGTGCGTGCTCTGTCCCAACTCCGCTATAGTCAACGCCATCAACTTCGCCTACGACATGACCCAGGATACCGCCGAGGAGGTCATGCAGGGGATGGATGAGGAAGATCCCGAAGCGCTGTTTTCGGAGATTGAGGAGACCGGCGATCTGCTCGATGACACCAGCGATGCGCCGGTGATTAAACTGGTGAATCTGATGTTTTCCCAGGCCGTGCGCGACAACGCCTCGGATATCCATATCGAACCCTATCAAAACAGCCTGAAAATCAGGCAACGGCTTGACGGCATCCTCTACGACATGCTCTCACCTCCCAAACATGTGCAGTCGGCTCTGGTGTCCCGCATCAAGATCATGGCCAAACTCAACATCGCTGAAAAACGTCTTCCTCAGGACGGCCGCCTGGAGTTGAAAATAGCCAACAAGGAAATAGATGTGCGCGTCTCTACCCTGCCCACCGCCTTCGGCGAGCGGGTGGTGCTGCGTCTGCTCGATAAATCCTCGATACTCATCAGTCTCACCGATCTGGGCATGCCCGAGGACAGACTGAGGCAATTTTCCCGGGAGATCCGCGCCGCCAACGGTATTATCCTCGTCACCGGACCGACCGGCTCGGGTAAGACGACCACGCTCTACGCAGCACTGACCACTATCAATTCCACCGACGTCAACATCATTACCGTTGAAGATCCCATCGAGTACAGGATCAGCGGCATTGGTCAGGTTCAGGTCAACTCCAAGATCAATCTGACCTTTGCTTCGGGCCTTCGCTCCATCGTCCGCCAGGATCCCGACGTTATTCTGGTCGGTGAGATCCGCGACAGCGAGACGGCGCAAATTGCCATCCAGTCGGCGCTTACCGGCCATCTGGTTTTTTCGACGTTGCATACCAACGACTCCGCCAGCGCCGTCACCCGTCTGCGCGATATGGGCATCGAGCCTTTTCTGATCTCGTCCTCTGTCAATGCCATACTGGCGCAGCGGCTGATCAGGGTCATCTGCAGTCATTGCCGCGAGGAGTATGAACCCGATGCCCTGGAACTCGAGAAGATGGGAATTTCCCTGGAAGAGGCTGCAGGCCGCAGGGTTTATCGGGGCCGGGGCTGCAACAAATGTCTGCATACCGGGTATCGCGGCCGCAGCGGAATATTCGAGCTGCTGCTTCTTGACAAGGATATGAAGAGCACCATTCTCAAGACCGCGGACAGCAATACCATCAAGAAACTGGCCATTGAAAAAGGAATGATCACCCTGCGCCAGGACGGTATCGGCAAGATCTTCGCCGGCGTCACTACCATTGAAGAAGTTTTTCGGGTAGCCCATGAGTAATGATCGGCAACCGTCACTGTTGCTGAAGCTGGTTGGCCTTGCCGCCGCCGTTCTTGTGCTGGTTGCTGTTGCCGGAGGATCGAGTCTGGCCGTGGCCGAGGGTGAAGATCGTCTGCAGAGCTGTTTACAGGATGCGATTCTCGCCGCTCCCGACCATATGACGGCTGGGGAGATGCGCTCCCGGTGCCAGGAAAAGATTGTCGAGCACCAGCGCGTTGCCGAGCCGGAAGCAGGAGGAGATGCCGTCGAACAGCGGCTGGCGGTGGACAGGGCAAATGTGCTGCGGCCCTTTACCATTATGGCCCACAGGCAAAATTATTTTCTTTTCGGCGCCTATAATTTTCAGGGCTACAGTTCACGTGAGTATATTCTCGCCTTCGAAGACGAGGATATCTCCGTGAAAAACAGCGAAGCCCAGTTCCAGCTCAGCATCAAGACTCCCCTGGCCACCAGCCTTTTTGATAACGACCTCGATCTCTATGCCGGCTATACGGCGAGATCCTTTTGGCAGGTCTATCACACCGATATCTCCTCTCCTTTTCGTGAGACAAACCATGAACCGGAAATCTGGCTGCAGACTCACCCTGGGCAGGATATTTTCGGCCTCGAACTTACCACCTCAATCATAGGCCTTTCTCATCAGTCCAACGGCCAGTCACGAAATCTCTCCAGGAGCTGGAACAGGATATATGGTGATTTCATCTTTACCAGAGGCAACTTCGCCCTGGCTTTCAAACCGTGGATACGCCTGGAAGAGGATTTTGAGGATGACGATAATCCTGATATTACAGAGTATCTCGGGCATGGTGAGATACGGCTGGTCTACAAGCACCACGACCACACCTTCAGCCTTATGAGCAGAAATTCCATGGAGTCGGGTTTTTCCAAAGGTGCCGTCGAATTCGGCTGGAGTTTTCCCTTTTTCCGCTATCCATATCTCAAGGGCTACATTCAGTATTTTTCCGGGTACGGTGAGAGCTTGATCGACTATAATCGCTATGTCAGTAAGATAGGAATAGGGGTTCTGTTCTCCGATTTTCTATGAGGGCGGAATGGCGGGGCGGATCATTTTCGAGGCGAAAACTCTCCATCGGTGAAGGCTGAAAGGGTTCAGGCGGCCTTTTTTTGACGATAGCCATCACCAGCGATCATCAGCGCCGCTGTCAGTGAGAGCAGAAGAACGGCGCTGCAGGCAACCCCGTAGGCGGCATAGATGCTCCACCAGTCCATGGTGATGCCGGTGAACACTGCACCGGTAAATACGCCGAAACTCATGGCCAGGGAAAAAACACCCATCATGGTGCCATGGCCGTAATGCTGTTTGGCCTCTATGGAGGCATAGGCGCCGAGCACGGCCCAGACGGCTGCCTCTTCAGCGCCGAGGATGAGGTAGAGAACGACCATGCCCCAGAAGTTTGTAATCCAGGGGATGCACAGTACCGTCACAGCCAGCAGCAGAGAGCCGCTCACGAGAATGACCAGCTTGTTGCCGCGATCGGAGAATCTGCCGAAGGGTACCTGCAGGACGGCGTTGGTCAAGGTCCTGCCGGCGATGACGATACCGATTTGCAGGCCGCTGCTGCCGGGCCAGGCAGACATGATGAGCGGCAGAAAGGCCATGGTCGGCACCATGATTATCATGGTGGCGAACCTGGCAAGCAGGATGCCGCTGGTCTTGAGGCTGGCGGCCATATTGCGCATGCTCCGCAGCAGGCCGATATCCTGCTTCTGTGCCGGTGGCTGGGCAGGCATGTAAAGAGCCACCAGAGCAAGGGCGACAAAGCTCAAAACGGCCATGAGATGGAAGACGGAGGCGAAACTGAAGGCGTCGTAGAGCACGCCGCCGATTATCGGTCCGCAGCCGATGCCCGAAAATATGGCGATGTTGAGGTAGCTCATGTAGCGCCCCTCCTCTCCCGCTGGAGCCAGCAGGCTGAGATAGGCCATGGCGATGGGTACGATCATTGCCGAGCCGACGCCGTGGAATCCGCGAATGAGAATAAGCTGGTGAACGCTTGTGGCTTCGGGAATGAGCAGGCCGACAAGGCCGTAGATGCAGAGACCGGCCGCGAGAAAACCTTTCCTGCCCCACCTGTCTGAGAGGTTGCCGACCACCGGCAGCAGGACCCCTCTGGTCATGGAAAAGGCGGCGATGATCATGCCCAGGGCAAAGCCTCCGGCACCGAGCTCCTGGGCAAAGACCGGCATTATGGGGACAATGATGCCGATGCCGAGAAGGGCGATGAAAACTGAAAGCAGCAGGGTGAAGAGGGTTTGGTTCTTCATCGAACATCTCCCCTTGCCCCGTGCTTTCCCCTGTGTTCGGCGGCAGGCAAGAACGTGTTCATGGCCGGTAGTCCGGCAGCAGCGGATAGAGGCAGCTTACTTCCCGGGGAATGGGGCGCGGACGGCCGCTGCTCTGATCGACGAAAACCCACTCCGTCTGACCGCGGGCAAGCACCTTGCTATCTTTTTTCCGAAGGAAGGCATATTTTCGCAGGGAGCGTACCTTGCGGAAGTCGACAACCCAGGTTATGGCGATGACCCCCTCACCGGCAAAGGCCGGGGCGAGGTAATCGATCTGGTGATTGCGGACGATCCAGCTGCAGCCGAGAGCGTGGGTAGCGGCGGTGCCGCCGCAGTCGGCGGAGTGAAGTATGGCCACATCCTGCATCCATTGGACATAGACGACGTTGTTGACGTGGCCGTTTTCATCGATTGTCGTCTCGCCGACCACGAATTCATGGCTGAAGGCTCCGGTGGACGAGTGTTGATCTGGAGGGCTGTGCATGATTCCATCTGTTGGTGGAGAAAAAAGTGGCTACTGGTAACCCACCTTAGGGCTCCTGGCACGATGAAGCAAGAGAATTTTTATACCGGCCCGGGACCGGCGACTCAACAGATGGCGGTCTGCTGCGATCTGGCGCTGAGGATCTTCTCACTCAGCCAGTGCAGAAGAATACCGTAGAGCGGCAGAAAGAAAATAATGCTGATACAGAGTTTGAAGGCGTAGTCGAGAGCGGCGATTTCCGGCCAGTGGAGGGCCATGAAAGGATCGGAGCTGGCCAGAAACGCTATGCCGTAGAAGACCACGGTGTCAAGCAGGTTACCGACGACGGTGGACGCCGAAGGAGCGACCCACCAGCGCCTGTTGCGCCGCAGCCGGGAAAACACCTTAATGTCCAGCAGCTGTCCGATAACATAGGCGGTAAAACTGGCCAGGGCGATTCGGAAGACGAAGATGTTGAGTCCTTGAAGGGCTGGTGCGCCCTGAAATAGGCCTTCATAGAAGAGTACCGAGATCAGGTAGGATAAAACCAGGGCCGGCAGCATGGCGGAGAAGATGATCCTGCGGGCTCTGGCGGCGCCAAAGATCCGCACCGTCAGATCCGTGGCCAGAAAAATAAAGGGAAAACTGAAGGTTCCCCAGGTGGTATGCAATCCGAATACCTGAAAGGGAATCTGAACAAGATAATTACTGATGGCGATTATAAAAATATGGAAAGATACAAGCAGGAAAAGTGCACGTTGTATCTGTGCCTCGGTGAGCTGGAGCATGGTGATCCTTTTTGGTGGACGGGGTGAGGGAACCCGATTTTTTCTCTGAACCTCTGGACGCTGACGGCCCCTGAAAAGAGTTTCCTCTTATCGGTTGCCTCGAAAGGTGTACATTCTAGCGCGGATTTTTCAACAGGCAAGTTTTTTCGTATACCCCGCTGAATCTCACAGGTAACCAGAGGTATTTATGGTGGTGGCACTGGCCTCTGGCCTCACGTATATTCATTGCCTGTGTTCTCTTGGCAGTACATACTCTGAGGGCAGAGGCATTTGTCTTGACCTCTTTCGCTGCCGTGAATAGAATCGCTGGTGAATCGTTCGCCGGCCAGGCGAGAGAGTAACATGTTACCCCGTATGACAGAGGGAGCTGCCGGAAAGAGGAATTTCCCGGTCCGGGACAGTGACCGCTCTCCCGTTTCTGCCATCGACGCTTTGAGCAGTGCGACGATGGGCGGTAAGGGACAACGACATTGGAGGCTGAAATGATGAAATGGCTCGTGGTGCTCGACCCCATTGAAGCGCTGATTGCCAAGACCGATACCTCGATTGCCCTGATCGATATGGCTCGAAGAAAGGGGATAGAGGTTGAGGTGGCAACCATTGAAAAGCTGTTTTTCGAAGAGTACGCCGCCGTTCTGGCTACTGAAGAGAGCGGCAGTGAGCAGGTGCGGCCACTGGGCGATTACTCTCTTATTCTCATGCGCAAGGAACCGCCCTATGACATGGCCTTTCATTATGCCACGCAGTTGCTGTCGCTGTCGGGCACCCTGGTTGTCAACAGTCCGGCGGCTCTGCGGGACTTCAATGAGAAACTGATAGTTCTGCCCTTCAAACGGTTCATGCCACCGACCCTGGTGAGCTCGGATATGGGCTTGCTGAGCCGATTCATCGAGCAGCAGGGGATGTGTGTGGTCAAGGCTCTGGATAGCTTCCAGGGCAAGTCTGTACGCAAACTGGGCACAGTCGACGAACACACCCTGCAGGCCGCCACCGACGGCGGCAGAATGCCGGTCATGATCCAGAAATTCGAGGAAAGGGTCTTTGAGGGCGACAAAAGGGTGATCATGGCTGGAGACCGATTCCTGGGAGCGGCCATGCGTCGGCCGAAGCAGGGCTATCACGCCAACTTTGCCAACAGCGACGCTCTGAAGACCGAGCTCACCCCCAGGGAGCAGGAGATTGTCGATACCCTCGGACCCTGGCTGGTCGAACAGGGCATACATTTTGTCGGACTTGATCTCATCGGCGAGCAGCTCACCGAGATCAATACCACCTGTCCCACCGGCATCGTCCAGATATCCGAACTCGACGGTCGGCCGCTGGCAGAAGAGATTGTCGATTATTTTATCACGCTTGCGAACTGATGCTATGAATGCCTTGACTTTAAACGATCTTTGCAAGACCTACAAAAGCGGTGTCCGAGCGCTGGAGAACATCAGCCTTGAAGTGGCCGAAGGCGAGTTCTACGGACTGCTCGGCCCCAACGGTGCCGGCAAGACCACCATCATCGGCATCATCACTTCGCTGGTGACCAAGACTTCCGGCACCGTCAAGGTATTCGGAGTCGATATCGATGAGGATTTCCCGGCGGCCAAGCGGCTTATTGGCGTGGTGCCGCAGGAGTTTAATTTCTCCATCTTTGAAAAGGTGGAGGATATCGTCACCCTGCAGGCCGGGTATTACGGTATGCCCCACAAACTGGCGTTGGAGAGGGCCGAAAAATATCTGAGCAAACTTGGACTGTGGTCCAAGCGTCGAGCCACCGCCCGGGAACTTTCCGGCGGTATGAAGCGGCGGTTGATGATCGCCCGCGGCCTGGTGCATGAACCGAAGCTGCTTATTCTCGACGAACCGACGGCGGGTGTCGATGTCGAATTGCGCCGCGGCATGTGGGCCTTTCTCGAGGAACTCAGCACTGAAGGCAAAACCATCATCCTCACCACCCATTATCTCGAGGAGGCCGAACAGCTCTGCAACAGAATCGGTATCATCAATCACGGAGAGTTGATCGAAAATACCAGCAAAAAGGAACTGCTGCGCAAGCTCGATACGGAAACCTTTCTGCTGGAGACCAAAGATTCCCTGCCCGAACTCGACGAACTCGACAACGCGCTCTTCAAGCGCATAGACGACACGACCCTGGAGGTGGCCAAGCATCGAGACCAATCGCTCACCAGGGTGTTCTCCCATCTTGGCGACCGCGGTGTCGTCGTTGAGAGCATGCGCAATAAATCTAACAGGCTGGAAGAACTCTTTATGGGGATTTTGCAAAAATGAACAGTAACCTGATATCACTTGGCAGCATCGCCAGAAAGGAAATGACCCGGATCTTTCGCATATGGGTGCAGACCCTGGTGCCGCCGGTGATCACCATGACCCTTTATTTTATTATCTTCGGCAGCTTCATCGGCTCTCAGCTCAGAGATATCGGCGGCTATGATTACATGGCCTTCATCGCCCCAGGTTTGATCATGATGGCGATTATCACAAATTCCTATTCCAACACGGTCTCGAGCTTTTTTAGCACCAAGTTCCAGCGGAATATCGAGGAGCTGCTTGTTTCTCCCACCCCGAGCTGGGTCATAGTCCTCGGTTATGTCTCAGGCGGCATGACCCGCGGTCTCAGCGTCGGCTTGCTGGTTTCCCTGGTCAGCCTGCTGTTCGTGCGCCTGCCGCTCCATAGCGTCGCCCATACCATACTCTTTGCCATTCTCACCAGCTTTGTCTTTTCTCTGGCGGGAATGATAAATGGTATTTTTGCCCGGAAATTTGATGATATATCAATAATCCCAACCTTTGTTATTACACCGCTGACCTATCTTGGCGGAGTTTTCTACTCGATAGCGCTGCTGCCGCAGATATGGCAGGTCATTTCCAAGGCCAATCCGATAATCTACATGATAAACGGTTTCCGCTACGGTTTTTTGGGATTTTCCGATATCAGTGTCTGGATGGGGATGGCGATGCTGGTACTCTTCGCCGTACTCTTGTTTTCCGTCAATCTCTACTTATTAGAGAAAGGAACGGGCATACGCACCTGACGGTGCAGGTCCCCGCAGATGGCAAGGCCCATGAAGGAGGCCTGGCTGAACCACCATAAAGGAGTGCAAATGATAGATTTATATATCTGGGATAAATGTCCTTTCTGTCAGAAGGTTCTGCGCGCCGCAGACGAGCTGGCGCTGAAAAAGGATGAGGACTATGCGATACTCGATGCCGCTCCCGGCACCGAAGGCCGCCGGGAGGTGGAACGCATCGGCGGCAAGGCCATGGTACCGTTTCTGGTGGATGGCGACACCTCCATGTATGAAAGCGACGACATCATCGAATACCTCAAAGAAAAAGCGTAGGAGCTGTTTGTCGCTATAATGGCTCATCCCCCTCTCCTTTAGCGGTGCGGCTCCAGGAGAGGCTGTAGAGGTCGGTACGACGGCTTTCCATGTTGCGGACGCTGCCCTTTGCCCGCAGTTCCTTGATGAGGTCGAGGTCGATATCGGCGATGAGGGTGTCTTCTATTCCCGGGGTGGCCTCGGCAGCGATGGCGTCGTGAGGAAAGGAGAAATCCGAGGGTGTGAAAATAGCAGACTGGGAATACTGGATCCCCATGGTCTCGACTTTGGGAATATTGCCGACGCTGCCGGAGATGGCCACGAAGCATTCATTTTCGATGGCGCGGGCCTGGGCGCAGCGGCGCACCCGCTGGTAGCCGGTTTTGGTGTCGGTCCAGTAGGGGACCAGCAGAATCTTCATCCCCTTGATGGCCTGCAGCCTGGCCAGTTCGGGAAACTCGACATCGTAGCAGATATTGATACCCACCTTGCCGACATCGGTGTCGAAGACTTTGATTTCATTGCCTCCGTCAAAGTTCCAGCAGGCCTCTTCGTCGGGGGTGATGTGGAGTTTCGCCTGACTGTCCCAGGTACCGTCCCGCCGGCAGAGAAAACAGACATTATAGAGTTTGCCGTTCTCATGAAGCATGGGGACGGATCCGGTGACGATGTTGATGTTGTAGGTGATGGCCAGATCGACCATGGCCTGCCGGAGATCTTCGGTGTAACCTGCCAGCTCGCGCATGGCATCCACCGGATTATTGCCCTCGTAGGTGTGAATGAGCGGGGCGTTGAACAGCTCGGGAAACAAAACGATATCGGCGGCGTAATCGCTGACGGTGTCGACGAAAAACTCCACCTGCTGCAGAAAGTCTTCGAAGGAATTGAATCTGCGCATCTTCCACTGGACGACTCCCAGGCGAGTGATGGACTTGGCGCCGCCGATAAGTTTGGTTTTCTTCTGATAGTATATATTAACCCATTCCAGCAGCACCGCATGCCCGCGGGAATGATCGTCTTCCGGCCAGTATTTGTTAAGCAGGTTTCTCACATGAAAATCATTGGAGAGCTGAAAGCTGAGCACCGGATCGTGGATCTCGCGGTTTTTCACCTTGAGAATGTATTTCTGCGGTGTCATTTCCTGGGAGTGTTTATGATAGCCGGGGATGCGTCCGCCGAGAAGAATACCCTTGAGATTGAGATTTTCGGCGAGTTCCTTACGGACATCGTAGAGCCTGCGGCCAAGGCGCATGCCCTGATACTCGGTATCGACGAAGACCTCGATGCCGTAGAGGTAATCTCCTTCCGGGTCGTGGGACTTGAATGTGCCGCCGGCAATTATTTGGTCATAGGAATGCTGTTCGCCGAAGAGACTGAAGTCGATAATTATGGAGAGGGCCACGGCCACGGCTTTGCCGTTGTCTTCGATGCAGATCTGGCCTTCTGGGAAACGCTTGATGAGCATTGCTATCTCCCGTTCCTGCCAGGGCGCATCGACGCGTTTATAGGCTCTGTTGAAGATGTCCCGCAGCGTCGTATAATCGTCGAGAGTGAGGTGTCTGGTTTTCAGTTTGTGTTCAAATTGATCTGCCATGGGCTAATATTTTTTCTCTTAGGTTATGGGTGGAATGGTTATTGGTGGAGTGTGTTCTGCTTGCAAATTCACGAAGAAGACTCCTCCGGGGGGAGTGCCGTTATCGTCAAACGGACTATCAGTTACTCACTTTTTAAGCCGAATTACCCTTTCTGTCAAATGCCGACGAGTTCAAGCATGTTTCATACACACCCCTTCATTCGGTATACTGGAGATCACATCAATGGCCTGCGTCCAGGCGCAGAAGGATTTTCACGCTAGACAGGTGAGCAAGGGGCGAAAGAGTATTTCACCAGCATAAGGTAATGGTGTTAACTGTCTTCGGTGACGGCTTCGTCAAGGCTTTGACGAATGGCGATGGCCAGTTCGATTCTGGAGACCGGCTTCATCAAAAAACGGTAGATACCCAAGGAGGCGGCCTTGTCGGCATCGACTCTGGTGCTATAGCCTGTACACATGATGATTGGCACATCCGGACGTATTCCCTTGAGATTTCTGCAAAGCACTTCACCGGAGAGACGAGGCATGCTCTGGTCGGTGACGACCAGGTCGAAGTTTGTAGGGTTTTTCCGGAAAATCTCCAGGGCCTGGGGGCTGCTGCTGGTTGCGGTGACCTGGTATCCGAGGCTTTGCAGCGACCGCTGCAGGATTTCGACAATGGCTTTTTCGTCGTCAACGACGAGAATATGTTCATTGCCCTCAATCGGGGACGGCGGTGGCGAAATCGGCTTTTCAACACCTCCGGCAATACAGGGAAAGTAGACGGTGAACGTGGTGCCGACACCTTTGCGGCTTGCAACCCGAATGATGCCGTTGTGGCTTTTTACCAGCCCAATGACGACCGAGAGCCCCATGCCGGAGCCCTTGCCGACCTCCTTGGTGGTGAAGTAGGGATCGAAAATTTTTCCCAGCATATCTTCGTCGATGCCGGTACCGGTGTCCGTGACTGAGAGAACCGCGTACCTGCCTGCGGGCAGTTCAGAATCGAGTTGGGGGTCGGCGCGGTCAAGGTCGAGACACTGCTGTTCAACGGTGAGTGTGCCGCCAGTCTCCTCCATCGCCTGGGCGCTGTTGGTGCAGAGATTCATGAGAATCTGTTCGATTTGTGCCCGGTCGGCCATGATGGCGGCTGCTTCTGCGCCAAGATCGGTCACAATGTCGATGGTTGCCGGTATGCTTGCCCGCAACAGTTTGGTGGTTTCGGCTATGACGCCGCGAATATCGACAGGCAGCAGTTTTCGCTGCTGCTTCCTGCTGAAAAAAAGAATCTGCTGCACCAGTTCTTTGGCTCTATTGGCGGCCAGCTGCACCTGTTCCAGTGACTGGCGGGCCTCGCTTGTCTGTGGAAGTTCTTCTGCCGCAAGGTCGGTGTAGCCAATGATCACAGCCAGTATATTGTTGAAGTCGTGGGCTATGCCGCCCGCCAGGGTGCCGATGGCTTCCATTTTCTGGGCATGGCGCAGCTGCTCTTCAAGCTCCAGCCGCTCCTTGTCTGCAGCCTTTTGGGCGGAGATGTCATTTATATGGGTTATGAAAAACTGTGGTGCTGCCTCCAAATTGCGAAAGAGGAAGGTGCCGACGGAGGCCCAGACTGTGGTACCGGAAGCATGGACATAACGCTTTTCGAAAGCAACGGTTCCGGCTGTGTTGTCAAGCAGGGCCTGTATGTGCAGCTGGTTCAGGGCAATATCGTCTTTATGCGTCAGCTCGCTGATATCGCGTCCGGCCAGCGCTGCCGGCTCGTATCCGAGCATGCGGGCGAAGGCGCTGTTGACCATGATGATTTTACCATCCGGCGCCGTCAGGCATTTACCGATTGCCGCATATTCAAAGGAGACGCGAAAGAGCTTTTCGCTCTGCAGGAGCGCTGCTTCGGTCTTGTTGCGCTCGGCGATTTCCTTTTCCAGATCGCGGGTTCGTTCAGCTATCCGCCGTTCGAGATTTTTCTGATGCGATTCGTTGATGCGGCGCTGATTGCGCTCCTCGAGAAGCACGGTGAGCATGAAAGAGAAGTTTTTTATGTACTCCAGGTAGGGCTCAAAGGCCTGCCGGTCGGAAAGGTGCAGCAACAGCTGCCGGGCGGGAGCGTTTTCCACCTTTATGGGCAGGGTGACAGTCGTTTCGCCGTGGTCTGCGGTAGCGCCGTCCTGCCACTCGATGTACTGTACGCCTGGCACATCTACCAGGCCCTTGCAGGCGAAATCGAAAATTTTCTCTTCATCGGGCAGGCTGCCGATAAGGGTCTGCATGAGCAGTAACTGCCCGAGGACTTCAGGTTTGAGGTGGGTTATCATCGTTTGGCGAAGCTCTTAATGGATATGGGGGGCCAGGAACTCTTCCGGTGGAATGAAAAAGGGGTTATGGACGATGGCGCCGCGGACGATCATATAGGGATGGACCTTGAGGATATCCATTATCAAGGCGCCGCTGAATTCGTCGGCGGCATACTGGCAAACAGCCGTTATCGGGTGCTCCCGTAGCAGCAGGGTGATTTTCGATTCGTATTCAAGGAGTCTTTCGCCTCCTTCTACGGTTTCGATTTCGGGTGACATTTCTCCTATGACCCGGGCGTTTGCAAAGCCCCCGCTTTGAGCGTCGAGGTGATATTGGCGTAGCTGGCCGAGCATCTTCTCAGGATCGAAGCGTCCCTGGGGGAAGTAGGCATCTCTGGTGCCGGAGAGACTGAGGGTCCTGGATTCGACCACCTCTGCAAAAGAGATGTTCTCCGACGCCAGCACCTCTTCCAGGGCCTTTATATCGGCCTTTTCTGAGTAATATGAAGAGCATTCATTGTTATGCAATCCGGCCAGCAGAAATTTGTTGACCGATTTCTGCCGTTCCTCATCAGTGCTGTATATCTGGCAGACATGGGTGCCGGGTGGGAAAAGCTGATCGGTAAAACCGAAACAAATTGAACAGCGCTCTTGCATATTGGCCTCCTTTAGGTGTCGAAACCGGCCTCCGGGGTAGTACATTCTCAGTTTACCGCTACTGGGCGTTGAAAGCGTTGAAAGCGAAGGCATGGCACACCGGTGGGGACGGCGGACACTTTCAGTCACCGCCCTGATTTTTGCTCATACTCCTATCAGTATAGAGCAGGTGGAGGGTAAAAGGCAAACACACTTTTGCAGCCGGTCGTGGATCGTTGCGGTCTAAAGTGCTGGAGATATTAATTTTTCTGGATATAGTCGTCGTACTTATTGATATAGATACCGGAGAGCGTCAGAAAGGCGGTAACGATAAGCGGTCCGTAAATGATACCCAGCACTCCATAGACATTGAGGCCGCCGATGATGGAGAGAAAGACCAGCAGGGTGTGCATCTTCACCTGGTCGCCCACCAGCTTTGGCTTGAAGATATACTCCATGGAGAGCGACAAAATCAGATAGAAGACAAAAAGGAAGATGCCCTGACCGATATTGCCATTGACCATGAGTATCACCGCTGCGGGAACCATGACCAGGCCGATGCCGAAGATGGGCAAAAAGGCGAGAATGGCCATGACGCCACCCCAGAGAATGGGTGAGTTGAGGCCGAGTATGGAAAACATGACTCCGCCGAGCACCCCCTGGATGAGGCCGCAGATACCGTTGCCCCTGATTATGGCGCCGGCGATCTCTTCGAATTTTGCCAGCAGCAGTCTGTCCTCGTCGTCGGGAAGCGGCGAAAGCCTGATGATGTACTCAACCAGTTTCGGCTGGTCGATGAGGAGAAAGAAGATCACCAGAATCATTATGAAGAAGAGAATGACGAATTGGAGGATGTTGGCAGCCCAGTTGCTTGCCTGATTATAGAGAAAAAGACCGCCGATCTTGGCCAGATAGGATAGCGAGTCGGTAACCTGGGTGGGTTTGAAATCGAAGCCGAGCTCGCCGAGATATTGCCTCAGATTGTCAATTATGGGGCTCTCCTGAATAAAAACCTGCAGTTTGAGACCGACGCGGCTGTCTCTTCCCCAGTGGTACAGGTTCAGCGCTTCGTCGGTCAGAGCCAGGGTGAAGAACAGCAGTGGAATAAAGACGATGGCGGTGATGAGCAGGCAGGTGAGCACGGAGGCAAGACTCGGCATAAGCTTAATGGTTAACAGCAGGTAAATAGGCCGAAAGAGATTGCAGAGCAGAAAGGACAGGACGAGAATGGACCAGAACGGCCAGAGTATTTTCCCGAGGAAGAAGATGGAGACGAGGAAAACCAGCAGAAAATACTTCACCCCCATGGAACTGAGAACCGCCGGCTCGCCATCCTGAGTGGAGTGGTGGTTATCCATGGCCGGTAAAACGTGAATGGAGCGGGTTTGGAGAGAGAATTACCATTGCAATAAGGCAGGTTGCTGGAGTATCGTATACGCTTGTCCCACGGGCTTTTCCCGCGAGAACAGGCCGGATGATCTGAGTATAGTATGTCTGCCCTGTTTAGAAAAGAAAAATAAAGGCGTGTTGAGGAGAATGTTCAATGTGGCAAGATCTTGAGGTTACACTGAAAAAAGTTGAAGATGCACGGCTGAAGGAAAAACCCGACCAGAACAGTCTCGGCTTCGGTCGCTATTTCACCGACCATATGTTTATGATGAACTGGGATCGGCAAAACGGCTGGCATGACGCCCGGATTTGCCCTTTCGAGGATTTCCGCATCAGTCCCGCGGCCATGGTTTTTCATTACGGACAGGCCATCTTTGAGGGGATGAAGGCCTACCGGGGCAAGGACGATCAAATATTTCTGTTCCGTCCCAAGGACAATCTGCAGCGGATGAGTGATTCGGCCCTGCGCATGTGCATGCCCCGACTTCCGGCAGAGAAGGTGCTCAAGGGCCTCAAGGCATTGCTCTATCTCGAGCGTGACTGGGTCCCCTCTCTGTTCGGCTCGAGCCTCTACATCCGGCCGACCATGATCGCCGTTGAACCGATGCTGGGGGTACGGCCCTCTTCCAGCTACTGTTTCTTTATCATCCTTTGTCCCGTCGGTGCCTATTATCCCGAGGGATTCGAGCCGACCAGGATCTATATCTCCGACACCTATGTCAGGGCGGTCAAAGGTGGAGTGGGCCAGGCCAAGACGGCTGGTAATTACGGTGCCTCCCTGCTGGCCTCGGAAGAAGCCAAGAAGGCCGGGTGTACCCAGGTTCTCTGGCTTGACGCCTGCGAACATAAATATATTGAGGAGGTGGGCACCAGCAATATATTTTTTCTCCTCGGCGACCAGCTTATAACCCCACCGCTGGAGGGTTCTATTTTGCCCGGCATCACCCGAGACTCGGTTATGACACTGGCCCGGGAATGGGGAATCGAGGTGGTCGAGAGGCAGATCGGCATCGACGAGGTAATCGAGGCCTGTGTCAGCGGCGAGCTCAGGGAGAGCTTCGCCACGGGTACGGCTGCGGTTATATCGCCGGTGGGCGAGTTCCACTACCAAGAGACGGTGTATCCCGTCAATACCGGAGAGGCCGGGGAGCTTGCCAGGAAGTTTTTTGAGGAGATGCAGCTGCGACAGTACGGTCACCGGGAAGACGGTTACGGCTGGTCCGTTCGGGTCTGCTGAAGGCCTGCAGCTCTATTGGCATTATAGATTTTTGCACAGAAATACAAATATTTGCATTACACAAGGGGGAGGCGACAAAAAAATGTCACCTTCCCCTTGATTTTTATAAATCCAACCATATATTTTCGCCTGTCTGAAACGAGCGGCCCGTTCTCGGGCCAATTCTTACCAGGGATATCGGTGTTCGGTATCTTTGCCATATTGGAAATTATTTAGGTAGATAGGAGGAAGTAATGAAAATACGTCCATTAAATGATCGACTTTTGGTCAAAAGATTGGAGGAAGAAGCAAAAACTGCAGGTGGCATCATCATTCCTGACAGTGCTAAAGAGAAGCCGGCAGAAGGCGAGGTCGTAGCTGTGGGCCCGGGTAAGCAGAACGATTCGGGCGATCGTATTGCCCTGCAGGTAAAGGAAGGAGATCGCGTACTCTTTTCCAAATATGGTGGTACAGATGTAAAACTCGACGGCGAAGATTACCTCATCATGCGCGAAGACGATATTCTCGGCATCATCGGATAAGCATCGTGTAAAAGTGTAGAATAAGATCAAAAATCCCTCATATCTGCCCTCGCATCGCCGGGGTAGATTACCAAAGGAGAAAAGATAATGGCTGGAAAAGATATTAAATATGGTGTTAAAGCCCGGGAGTTAGTCCTTACCGGCGTAAACAAACTCGCGGACGCTGTGAAAGTTACTCTTGGACCGAAGGGACGTAATGTCCTCATGGAGAAATCCTTCGGTGCCCCGACCATCACCAAAGACGGTGTAACCGTGGCCAAGGAGATCGAACTCGAGGATAAATTCGAGAACATGGGCGCCCAGATGGTGCGCGAGGTTGCCTCCAAGACCTCCGATGTGGCCGGTGACGGTACCACCACGGCAACGGTTCTTGCTCAGTCTATCTACAAGGAAGGCGTCAAACTGGTTGCCGCTGGCGGCAACCCTATGGAAATCAAGCGCGGTATCGATGCCTCCGTCGCCGTCGTCGTTGAAGAACTGGCCAAGATTTCCACTCCCACTAAAGAGCAGAAAGAAATCGCCCAGGTCGGAACAATTTCAGCCAACAGCGACGAGACCATCGGTAAAATCATTGCCGAGGCCATGGACAAGGTCGGCAAGGAAGGCGTCATCACCGTAGAAGAGGCCAAATCCATGGATACCACCCTGGATGTGGTTGAAGGCATGCAGTTTGACCGCGGCTACCTCTCCCCCTACTTCGTCACCGACCCGGACCGCATGGAAATCGCCATGGACGATCCCTACATTCTTCTCGTGGAGAAGAAGGTTTCCAATATGAAGGATCTCCTTCCCGTGCTCGAGTCCGTAGCCAAAATGGGTAAGGGACTGTTCATTATCGCAGAAGATGTGGATGGCGAAGCGCTGGCCACCCTGGTGGTCAACAAACTGCGCGGCACCCTCAACGTCGCTGCTGTCAAGGCACCGGGCTTCGGCGACCGCCGCAAGGCCATGCTCGAAGATATCGCCGTCCTCACCGGCGGCCAGGTTATCACCGAAGATCTCGGCATCAAGCTCGAGAACGTCACCGTTAATGACCTCGGCAGCTGTAAGCGCATTGTCACCGACAAAGACAACACCACTATCGTTGATGGCGCTGGTGATTCCGAGAAACTGGCCGCCCGGGTCAAGCAGATTCGCACCCAGATCGAAGACACTACCTCCGACTACGACCGCGAGAAGCTCCAGGAGCGTCTGGCCAAGCTGATCGGTGGCGTTGCTGTTATCAATGTCGGTGCTGCCACCGAGATTGAGATGAAAGAGAAGAAGGCCCGCGTCGAAGATGCCCTCAACGCCACCCGCGCGGCGGTTGAAGAAGGCGTAGTTCCCGGCGGTGGCGTTGCCTACATCCGCTGCCTCAAGGCACTCCAGGAGCTGAATCTTGTCGGCGAGCAGGAACTTGGCAGAAACATCCTGCTCCGGGCTCTCGAGGAGCCGGTGCGTCAGATTGCCTCCAATGCCGGTCGTGAAGGCTCCGTCATCGTCGAGCACGTCAAGACACTTGACGGCCCCAACGGTTTCAACGCAGCCACCGAGGAGTACGAGGATCTGATTGCCGCAGGCGTTATCGATCCCGCCAAGGTAACCCGTACCGCACTGCAGAATGCCGCCTCCGTATCCGGCATGCTGCTGACCACCGAATGCGTCATCGCCGAGATTCCCGAGGAGAATCCGGGAGGAGGCGGCGGCATGCCGCCGATGGGCGCCGGTGGAATGGGTGGAATGGGCGGAATGGGCGGAATGATGTAATATCGCCCTGAGGCCTCAACCTGCCGCTTTAGCGGCGGG
>JGI12210J13797_10707707_pt1 | contig 23700 bp, 19 predicted proteins | sample ElkSlonscriptome_3_FD_13797 | JGI IMG/M metagenome (IMG submission 13797)
ATTAGGCAAAACGTTGCCGGATTTTGGCGAAAACTTCCTCTCCAGGGATCGACTCAACTTTACCTGTTCGAAGGTCGTCCAACCGACGTTTTGCGACAGTTGTCCATTGGTTGTCGATCTCTGGATCCGGTGGGTTGAGTGTCCTGAGTAAGAAATCAACGACGAGAGTACGCTCCTCCACAGGCAACGACTCTGCATCATGAATAATTTGTGCTGTACTGGGCATGATCTAAACTCCTTTCCAGATAGGTTAACACTTCTGATGTGAGGTTACAATCTTTCAATTTATCCTGCTGAACGCTCAGGCTGTGGGGCGCGAAGCGTTCCCGTCAGCTTTGGGTTCGACCCTATTTATTTTTTTCCAGCATAACAGACCATTATTCCGGCTGCTGTGTGCGCCAGCGACGGTGCATCCAGATCCATTGATCCGGGTACTTTCGGATGAACTTCTCGACTTCCTGGGTGCAGTGAGCAGTCACACGGATAATTTCTTCTTTTGAACGGTCACGCGGACCGGGAATCTCATCCCCCACTTCCACAAACAGCTTTCGGGTTTTCATGTCCCGCCGACAAAAGACCGGGTGGATTTCATAGCCACTGATTGCCGCCAGTTGGGCCAGACCATCCGTGGTACAGGCCGGCTTTCCAAAAAAATCCACAAATACGCCCCAATTGTTTTTGGTGTTTTGGTCAAGAATAAACCCCAGGGGTTCACCCGTTTTGAGTACCCGGAGTAAGTTCCGGGACGATCCAAGCCGGTCGTGGACTCTTGTCCCCCATTTCGTTCTCGCCTTACAGATCCAGGTATTCATCTGTGGAGGCTTCAATGTTTTCACCACAATATTTAAATTGCCATAGCCCTTCAACGGGGCACAGGCCCCCAGGAGCTCCCAATTACCTGTATGGGCAACCAAGGCAATATATTTATGATCTTTAGGAATCTGCTCCGTATTCTGAAAGGTGATTAACGCCATTGCCTCTTCATCACGCATACGGGGCAGCCGCAAAAATTCTGCCACCGTCCACCCAAGATTTTTGTACATTCTCCACTGAATCTCTTTCGCTTCTTTCAGCGGCACCCCCAAGCAGTCACAGATTCGCTGGTTAATTTCCTGTTTCCGAAAAGTGAACATCCATGCGAGAAAACCGATTCCCGAGCCCAAAGCATGCGCAATCCGCAACGGCACATGACCAAAGATCCAACTGATACTGTTTAAGAGAAGAGTCAATTGGTTTCAGCCAATTCCTGTTCAAAGTGGAGATGATCCTCTTCCACACTCACATCAATGATCTGATCCCGTTCAAATTTTCCCCGGAGCAACTCTTCCGCCAGCGGGTCCTCCAGATAACGTTCAATGGAACGCCGCAGGGGGCGGGCCCCGTATTCAGGATCAAACCCTTTTGAAATGAGGAAATCATTGGCTTCTGGAGTCATCCGCAACGTCAAATGTTTGGAGGCCAGACGGCCCCGAACCTTGGTAAGTTCCACTTCCAGAATCTTTGCGACATCCTCGCGGGTGAGCTGATGGAACACAATCATCTCATCGATACGATTGAGCAATTCCGGTTTGTACATCATTTTAGCCGCATCGACCATTTTCTCTTTGAGAATATCATAACTGCCTGTTTCCGAAGCCTGCACAAAACCCAGACCCGTATTTTTTTTGGTGAATTCCGCGCCGATATTACTGGTCATAATAATGATGGTATTCCGGAAATCCACAGTGCGTCCAAGACTGTCGGTGATTTTGCCTTCTTCAAGAATCTGCAACAGAAGGTTCATCACATCCGGGTGAGCTTTCTCAATTTCATCGAACAGAACCACACTGTAAGGTTTGCGACGTACCAACTCTGTCAGCTGTCCGCCCTCATCATGACCGACATATCCGGGTGGAGATCCGATCAAACGGGAGGAGGCAAATTTTTCCATATATTCCGACATATCGATCTGAATCAATGCGTTCGGATCGTCGAACATAAATTCGGTCAGTGATTTAGCCAACAGCGTTTTTCCAACCCCCGTAGGCCCTAAAAAGGCGAAAGAACCAATCGGGCGGTTGGGGTCCTTCAGATCCGCACGCGAACGCCGGAGAGCCTTGGAAATCACGCCCACCGCCTCGGATTGACCAATGACCTGGCTGGATAACACCGTTTCCATATCCAACAGACGGGACATTTCGTTATCTTCCATACGGGTGAGTGGAACTCCGGTCCATTTCGATACGACCTGCATGATATCCTGATCACCAATTTCCACCACAGCTTCATCACGGTCTTTCCGCCATTCCAACAAAGCCGACTCCAATTTCTCGCGGGATTCCCGTTCTTCATCCCGCAGGGCCGCAGCTTCTTCGAATTTCTGCAGTTCGATTGCATCGTCTTTGCGGGTTTTGATCTCCTCGATCCGGGCTTCCATTTCTTTAAATTCCGGCGGACGGGTCATGTTGGTAATCCGGGCCCGGGCTCCGGCTTCATCCATTAAATCAATCGCTTTGTCTGGCAAAAAGCGGTCTGTCAGATAGCGCGACGAAAGTTCCACGGCCTCACGTACCGCATCATCGGTGTATTTCGCATGATGATGTTCTTCATATTTTTTACGAAGTCCCTGCAAAATAAGAATCGCTTCCCCCACGCTGGGTTCATTAACCATTACGGACTGAAAGCGTCGTTCCAGCGCAGAATCTTTCTCGATAAATTTCCGGTATTCGTTCAGGGTGGTGGCCCCGACACATTGAAGCTCCCCGCGCGCCAGCGAAGGTTTGATAATATTGGAGGCATCCATAGCCCCTTCCGCAGAGCCCGCCCCTACAATCGTATGAAGTTCATCAATAAAAATAATAATATTTCCGGCTTTGCGTATTTCATCCATCACCGCTTTGATACGCTCTTCAAACTGACCCCGGTACTTGGTGCCCGCAACCATCAGAGCTAAATCCAGGGTGACCACTTTTTTCTCTATCAGCAATTCCGGGACGTCCCCATCCACAACCGCCTGGGCCAAGCCCTCCGCAATCGCGGTTTTTCCCACCCCTGCTTCTCCCAGCAAAACAGGATTATTTTTTGTACGCCGGCAGAGAATTTGAATCACCCGCTCAATTTCAGAGCTGCGTCCGATTACAGGATCCAACTCTCCTTTGCGGGCCATTTCTGTCAAATCACGTCCAAAGGTGGTAAGAGCCGGCATTTTTTGTTTCGCAGGATCCTTCAAGGCCTCCGCCCCCTTATCCGCAGCCCCCTCTGCCGCCCCCATCGCACTGTCCTCCGAGGGATCGTATCCGGGATCAAGCTCTTTCATGATCTCAATCCGGGTTTTTTCCAGATCCACATTTAAATTCTTAAGCACCCGGGCAGCAACCCCTTCCCCTTCCCGGAGAAGTCCCAGCAGAATATGTTCGGTTCCCACATAGGAATGGTTCAGCGCACGCGCCTCCGAACCTGCCAGAGCTAATACTTTTTTAACCCGGGGCGTAAAAGGCACATTCCCCATGGTTTTGGTTTCCGGGCCCACACCCACCGCTTTTTCCACCTCAAGGCGTACGGTTTCCAAATCGATCCCCATTCGCTGTAAGACATTTACGGCCACCCCCTGTCCAAGGGCAATGAGGCCAAGCAGCAAATGCTCCGTGCCTACGTATCCATGATTAAAACGGTCCGCTTCTTTACGGGCCAGTTGCAAAACTTGTTGAGCTCTAGGTGTGAAGTTATTCATTATGTTAGAGTTTACGTCCTTTCTTCAATTCGGCAAGCCTTGAGCGAACCCATTCTGCACGAAAAATGTCTCTCTGATCCGCACCGAGGGTGCGATTGGCACATTTTTGTAAATGTGCAGGCCTCACATCCACCATTAACTGCTCCACGTGATAGGTATCCTCCCATTCCAAAAGATCGAGGGCCAAGCCCAATCGAATCATTGCCAACAGGTCCAACGCCTCCTTCGAATTGAGAACCCGCGCATTTCGCAATACGCCATAGGCACGTCCCACCCGATCCCTCAGCCAGGCCGGTTTGGATTCTTCAAGCCGGATGCGCGCGTTTTGCTCGTGAGTGATCATCTCCTCCACCACGTCCTGTATTTCCTGAATCACCTCTTCTTCACTTTTCCCTAAAGTGATTTGATTAGAAATCTGATATAAAAATCCGTCGGCATCACTCCCCTCCCCACCGGATCCTCTCACCGCCAACCCGATTTTCCCTAATCCCCGGATGACGGGCCGAATCTCTTCCAGCAAGACCAACCCCGGCAAATGCAACATCACCCCGGCACGCATTCCCGTACCCGTATTCGTGGGACAACAGGTCAAATATCCGTATTCTTCCGAGAAAGCCACTTCCATGGAAGCCTCTAAATCATCATCCACGGCACAAATCTTCTGCCAGACTTCATCCAAACACAACCCGGACCGCATCACTTGCAACCGCAGGTGATCTTCTTCATTGATCATCACCACATCACATACGTCCTGACTCACCGCCAACCCGGCCTGCTCGCTTTCTTCTGCCAAATCTTTGCTGATCAGACTCCGTTCAAACAGCAAAGCCTTTTGTGAATCGGTAAACCCATCCATTTCAAAAAAGGAGCCCTGCTTAAAATGGGCATTCTTCCGTAAAACCTCCAGCGTATGATTCCGAAGATCCCGCCGCTGATCCGCCGATGCATGCGCCGGAAAAGGGATTCCCTCCAAATTACGGGCAAGGCGGATGCGTGAACTGATCGCAATATCGCTGGGATCATGATCGAAAAAACAGGTGCAGGGGGCATCCAGTAATTCCTCAATCGTCATGCGCCGCCTCCTCTGACATCTCCTGTTTTATCTGATGCACTTCATCCCGAAATCCCGCCGCCTTTTCATATTCTTCATCCGCTATCGCCGCCGCGATGGCCGCCTCAAGTGTCTCCAAGCGGTCCCGAAGACTGATTTTCTTCTCTAAATGACGGGGATATCGTCCACGATGCCGGGTCGATTGATGGATAGATTCCAGAACGTTTTCAATTTCTTCCGCAAAAGCCTCATAACAGCCCGGACACCCCAACCGTCCGACCTTCTTCAGTTTTCGCAGAGACCAACCACACTCTGAACAGGTTTTATTCCCGCCCGACCTGGAAAGAGGTTCCGCCACCCCCTTCCCCAAAAGCAGGTCCGACATCGAAAAGCTGGATCCCTGCCCCACCCCCATCTCTTGTGCACAACTCTCACAAAGATGCAGTTTCTGCATCTTGCCTTCCAACACTTGGGTCAGATGAACCGAAGCCGTCTTATCACATTGGTCGCATTTCATACGTCAACAATCGAAACTCCGTTCTCTTTGACGAATTCTTTGAAGCGATTCTGCAGATCCAAGGTGATCGAACCCGGGGTTCCCTTTCCGATCGAACGACGGTCCACTTCCGTCACCGCAATGACTTCAGCCGCCGTACCGGTTAGAAACATTTCATCTGCTGTAAACAAATCATAGCGCTGCAGCACCGTTTCTTTTACAGAATATCCAGCCTCTTCGGCGATGCGCATGACCGCACGGCGGGTAATTCCGTCCAAGGCACCGCACCATACCGGTGGAGTCATCAACACTCCGTCTTTGACGATAAAAATATTATCCCCGGAAGCCTCTGCCACCTGCCCCTGCGGGTTCAGCATAATACACTCCAATACCCCGGAGTTGATGGCTTCGATCTTGGCCATCACATTATTCAAATAATTCAGACTCTTTATCCGCGGGTTGATCGCCTCCGGATGATTCCGAACCGTTCCCACGGTCACAACTTTCATCCCTGTTTCATAAAGTTCCGGAGGATAAAGCTGAATTTTCGCCGCAATAATAAAAATTTCGGGTTTTTTACACAGATAAGGGTTTAGACCCAGGGTCCCCACTCCGCGGGTGATCACCAGGCGGATATACCCCTCACTCAATTCGTTCGCACGACAGGTTTCCAGAACCGCTTCGGCCATCTCAGACGGTGTCATCGGGATCTCCAGAGCAATGGCCTTCGCCGACTCATAGAGCCGCTTTATATGAGCTTCTAGAAGGAAAACCTTGCCATGATAAGCACGGATCCCCTCAAAAACCCCGTCACCATAGAGTAAACCGTGATCAAACACCGACACCTTGGCATCCGCTTCGTCTACCAGTTTACCACTTAAAAAAATCTTCATTGCAGTCCTTTTGCTTATAAATCAGCCTAAAAATTGATAGGGAATCTATACCCTTTCCCCCTGAGGATGCAAGGTGAATTCACCTATGGGATGGTCCGTCAAAACACAATCCTCATAGTTGCGGGTTTGCGCTTTCGTTTTTTTTCACTAGTCTTATTCTTCATGGTGGACCTATTTCTTATAGATGGAATCAGCCCTTTTTTTAAGGGCTATCGTGAAGGCAAGAGGGTAAACTGGTCGAAGATCCCCTTTGAGCATTTGGAAAAAAACGGGGTGGCCGACTGTGAAAAACTTGATCAGATCAGTTTGGATTTCCAACTCTTCTGCGATCGCGCCCGGGAGATGGGCTACAACGCCATCACCCTGGATGATGTGGCACACATGCTGCCGCATGAACATTATGAAGCAGAGGTGAATGCAAAAATTGAAGTCTATGCACAGTATTATCAACAATGGATCGAATGCGCCCGTACCCGGGGATTTAAAGTGTATATTACCACCGACTTCTTTTTTACCACCCCGGCCTCCGCCGCTAAAATAGGAAAACGGTATCAGAACAAAGTCCGCTGGTTCCGCGATCTCATACGAAGGTTTTTTAAGACCTACCCGGAGGTGTCCGGACTGATCCTCCGAATTGGAGAAGTCGACGGGAAAGATGTCCAGGGCGATTTTCGCAGTCATTTGCTGGTTCGAAACTCACGTCAGGCCATCACCCTGTTAAAAGAACTGCTTCCTGAATTTGAAATCGCGGGCCGTACTCTGATTTTTCGCTTATGGAGCGTGGGGGCCTACCCCGTGGGAGATCTGATCTGGAATCGAAAAACTCTGAAAAAAATCTTTGATCCTTTTGACAGTCCCAAGTTAATCCTCTCGATCAAGCATGGGGAATCCGACTTCTTCCGTCACCTCCCCCTGAACAAACAATTTACCCGCAGTACTCATAAAAAAATCGTGGAGCTGCAGGCGCGAAGGGAATATGAAGGCTGTGGTATTTACCCCTCCTACATCGGAAACGATGTGGAGAAAATCAAGGAGGACTTACAGGGGATTCCGGGACTGGTGGGAATGTCGGTCTGGTGCCAAACCGGAGGATGGACCCGTTTCCATCGCTTAATGTTTATGGAAACCTCGTCGGTGTGGAATGAAATCAACACCTGGGTCTGTATCCGTATCTTCAGACAGAACGAAACCGCTCCCCAGGCCTTAAGGGAGTACGCAAAGCGTTATCTGAACTCCGGGCAAGCCGAAGCGTTGATTGAGCTGATGAATGCCTCCGATCAGGCGGTAAAAACCCTGCTTTATATTGATGACTATGCCTTGCGGAAACTTTATTTCCGGCGGGTCAGACTCCCCTCAACTCTCAGTGTGTATTGGGACCGAATTCTTATCATGCACCCCATTCGCAAGGTATTAAAATGTCTGGTGGACAACGGGGAGGCAAAAATAGAACAGGGAAAGACCGCACTGAGTATCGTAAATGAAATGCGACGAATGGCCCGGGTACATCACTTACCGGAGGAGGGACTTGATGTGATGTACCACACATTTGAAATCCTCGCGGAAGCCCGCGCCTATTATTTTTCCCCCTACAGCGAAGAACAGGTGGCAGAGCTTATGCAGCTTATAAAGGCATACAAAAAGCAATATCCGGTCCGCTATTCCGTTCGAATGGAGCTCACCCCCTTTCACGTCGATTCAAAGACTCTCCGCATCTATTTAAGAGCGCTCTTACGGGAAAAAAGAGGCTATCGGGCTTTCGATCATATTGTGACGCTTCGATTTTTATCCATCCTTTTTCCGGTTTTGCGAAAACTCGGGAAAGGCGTCATCCCCGACTTTATGCATAAACAGGCCATGGGAATCGAAGCGGTTTTTAAGTAACCGACTCCAGGGGCGTCCCCTGGGTATCCCCTTCTTCCCTCCATGCGGATGCCGAAGGAACTTCCCGGGGAATCGGCGGGTTCATCCTGGCGGATTTGGGAATCACCCATTCGATGAGTTCCATTTTGCCATCAAAATGCTCCACCAGCGCAGTACAGCTCTCCACCCAGTCTCCCGTGTTGAAGTAGTCTATTCCTTCGATCGTTTTTATATCCGCGCGGTGGATGTGACCACAAACCACTCCGTCCACCTTTCGCTGACGGGCTTCTTCCGCCACCGCATGCTCATAATGATCTATGAACTGCATCGCGTTTTTCACTTTCTGTTTCAGATAGTTGGAAATGGACCAGTACGGCATGCCCAGCTTCTCACGGATCGCATTCACCCCGCGGTTTAAGAGAATGGAGGCCTCATAAGCACCACTCCCCAGCATTGCCAACCACTTCGCGTGAGTGACAATACTGTCAAACTCGTCTCCATGCAGAATCAATAACCTCCGTCCATCGGCAGTAACATGAATACAGGAACGGTGGATTTCGATTTCACCCAACCTCAAACCAATATGATCCCGGGCAAATTGATCATGATTTCCGGGAATGTACGCCACCTGTGTTCCTTTCCGGGCCTGACGTAGGATTTTTTGAATCACATCATTATGATACTGATCCCAATACCAATTTTTTTTAAGCCGCCAGCCGTCAATCATATCTCCGACCAGATAAAGATAGTCACATTGATGATGGCGAAAAAAATCCAGCAAACAGTCAGGACGGCTGGACTTCACACCCAGATGCAAATCCGAAATCCAGATACTGCGGTAGGCAGCAGGCGTAGGGTCATTCATCGGCTGAATCATAAGCGGCTCGCTCCCGGGTCCGGAATGAAGTGCGGTGAAATTGCCAAAAACTGTCAAAAGCTTTTTCCTGAGTGTGTGACTCCCCAAACTGGCGCGCTTGTTTTTTCATTTCGGCAAAACGTTCAGGTTCATCCAAAAGCCCGCTCACCGTCTTCTGCAGGGTTTCCGGGTTCATCGGATTCAATACTTTACCGGTGACCCCCGGCTCCATGGCAAACCGGGTGCCGCCTTTTGCGGAGACCAGAACGGGCAATCCGGCGGCCTGGGCCTCTATCAGTACAACCCCGAACGTATCGGTTTCACTCGGAAAAAGAAACAGGTCACAGGATGCATAAATTTGATGAAGATCTTTTCCGGTTTGCCGCCCCGTAAATACCACGGGAAACCCGCTCAGTTTGGATTTCATGGTCTCCAAGTAAGGTCCGTCTCCCACCACCACCAACTGAGTGTCCTGGCGGTGTTGGCAAAGTTGCTGAAAACAGTATACCAGACAATCCAAGTTTTTCTCTTCGGAAATACGTCCAACATAAAGCAATTTATGAGGGCGCTGGGCATCCCAGCAATTCCGCAGAGCCTCACTGCGGAATTTTGGATGAAACAGATGGCTTTTGACACCCCGGCCAACCACCTCCATAGTATCCCGCTCAAATCCATGGGCGACAAGATCCTCTAAGGTTGCCCGTGAGGGACATGCGACCCGATCCATGTGGCCGTAAAACCAGCGCATAAAATTCCACGCCCCCTCCTCCACTCCGGGATCCCCGGATAATTGAACCGCATAGCGGGGGAAATCCGTGTGATAGGTTCCGAATACCGGCAATCCCAAGGTCCGCGCAATCAGCAACCCGATCATCCCCATCGGACCGGGTGTCGAGATATGAATCATATCAAAATCAGAACTCAGCATATACGTCATGATCTCCGACACACAAGGAACGTGCAGGTTCATGCCCGCATAATTTTTCAACAGCAGGGTTCCCATCGGTTGAAACTCCACCGCTCCGGGAAGAGTTCCTTTTCCGGCAGTATGCACCGTCAAATCACATTTCCGATCTTCCGCCTGCTGTACCCAGTGACGGATCGTGACCGCCACTCCACTGAGGTGTTCCGGAGCATCTACAAACAAAGCGACCCGGGGTTCACCGGGTCTTGAAGGTTTTCGGGGAGGAATATGGGTGGGTTCCTCTCTCGTGAACGGCTTGTACGCCACAGAGAACCTCGTACACAAATCAAAGATCAACGGATAAAGTTCCAAACGGGTTTCTTGAGTTTGAATCTCACGCAAGGGTTTTACAATGCGATGCCAGTTCACCATATCCCGGACCCGCCAGCCTTTGGATGCGCGGATGTTATTCATGACTTTGGGAATATGCCTGGCCTGAAGATGCTTGTGTTGAAGACTCATGTGTCACCCTTTGGTTTCATACTCATGAGNTCATCCTATCCGAAGACCGTTAGCGGAATGTAAGAACCGCTTTTGAAAGCTGTCAGAACACGGTTAGGGTTTTATGAAACTTTATTTGATCACGGATAAGAACCGGGCTGATCCAGCCCGGCATTTTCAGGCAACCCGAACATCAAATTCATATTTTGAACCGCAGAACCTGCCTGCCCTTTCATCAGATTATCAATATGGCTGACCACCCGGAGGGTGCCGCTCCGTTCATCGACATCCACCAGTAAAAAGCTTTGATTACTTCCCCGTACATGGGCGGTTCCCAGGCCCGTTGCCGCCGTGCGGTCAAACACCTTCACGAAAACCGAATCCGCGTAAAAATCCCGATACAGCTCCACAACTTTTTCCCGCGTCCACCCTTCCTGTAGCCGTCCGTAGAGCGTGGAGAGTATCCCCCGGCTGGCGGGCACAACCTGGGAGGTGAACGTAACGATGGCCGGAGTCCCCGCCAAGGTGCTCAGATTTTGTTCTACCTCGCACACGTGCTGATGCCCGGTGAGCCGATAGGCATTCATGTGATCATGCCGGGCCGGAAAATGAAACAGAGGGTTCGGTTTTTTTCCTGCACCGGACACCCCGGTTTTGCAGTCGGCAATAAGAGATAACGGATCCACAATCCCGGCTTTGAGAGCCGGAGCAAATCCGAGCAGCACACTGACCGCAAAGCACCCCGGATTGCCCACCAGGTTCGCTCCCTGAACCGATGCAAGGCCCAGTTCAGGCAGACCATATACGGATTCGGGTAATAGTTCAGAGGCCGAGTGAGCCGGATCCAAAGAAATCCGCCGGGCATATTCCTCATAATCCGACAACTCCCGAAAACGGAAATCGCCGCTGAAGTCAATGACTTTTGCGCCTTTGGCTCTCTCTCCGGCGGCTAATTTCATGCCGACTTTATCCGGAGTAGAGAAAAAGACCACGTCGAAATTTTCCTGAGCCTCCGCGGCGTCGGCCGATAGAATGGGCAGATCCACAAAGCCGTGTAAATGGGGGTACACATCCGTGACCGGTTTGTTAATATCGTCTTTGGCAACCAGACACGCGATTTCCACATCCGGATGACGGGAAAGAATCTCCATAAGGCCACAGCCGCCGTAGCCGCCGGCACCAACAATTTTTGCTTTACGTTTCATATGGATTCACTTTTCGATTTCCGGATCTATAGCGGCTTTCTTCACATTTCGCAAGTAGTTGTCGATTCCGGTCGCGATCGAAAGAGCCAGGGCCGCCCGCGTTTCCGCCTGGGCCAACTTCGCTCCCTCCCGGGGATGGCTGAGAAACCCCACCTCGACCAGTGCCGCCGGACAGCTGGCATCTCTAAGTACCGCAAAACGTGCCCGTCTCACTCCGCGGTCTGTCAATTGGTTCTGATGCACCAGGGCGTCATGAATGGCGTAAGCCAGACTTATATTCGCCTGATTAAAGTGGTTCCCAGGATTTTCGTTGTTCGGAATGGCACTTCCGGGTGCCTGATTCGTCGAAGCGTAACCGGGCAGCGAAAGCGCAAACGTCTCGGTGCCAACGGCCGTGGGCCCTCCGGAATTTGCGTGAATACTTACAAAAACATCCGCGTTCCATTTCTCCGCACGCCGGGGCCGCTCTGCCAACTCCAGATTGCGGTCATCATGTCGGGTCAAATATACCTGATACCCCTGGGCGAGCAGAAGGGCACGTACTCTCCGGGTAATATCAAGAACGACCGTTTTCTCCAACAACCCAGTGGGAGAAATGGCGCCACTGTCTGCCCCTCCATGTCCTGCATCCAGGACAACGATACGATGTCCGTGCCCGCGAAGGACTTTTGTGGGTAAAAGCAAAGGCTTCAGACTCAGCTCCACATCCTTTTGAGAAAGCACCCAGAGGCGGTTATTCACCACCATCGCATCATTTAACCAAAGAAGGCTTCCGTTTAATTCCGCTTTACGGCTGTCTTTGCGAAGGATGAGTTCATGAACATTCCCTTTCAGTCGTATCTGATCTTTTTCGACGTTCACTTTGGTAAAACCGAACTGACGGGCAAAATCTTTTACACTCACCGTTGGCGGGAATTGCAAGGGGGAGGAATCAGGTGTATCCGGTGGCGGACGTCCCGAGGCCAGGCCAACAAGCGACAGACTTTGTATGGCGAGAAACAAAAAAAGTTTAACAGAAAAGCGCATCGCGCGGATGTTGCGTAATGCGCCGCAGGTTACAAGGAAAAAAGCAGATCCGGAGTGTCCGATGCTTGACCTAAGCCCTGTGCGCTCTTAAGGAACCCATAGGAGATTATAAACTATGCCCAAGACACTAAACCAAACCGCCCCCCGCATTCGAGAAACCTACCAGCGTGCCCAGGAAGCCTTACGCAAGAATAACAGTGACTACGCGGTGGAACTCCTCATGTCTATTCTCGCCATGGAGCCGGAATTAGATGAGATTCGGAAGGAGTTGCGCACATGCGAGATTGACCGTTTAAAAACCAAAAAAGCGAGTCCGCTTTCCAGCATCAAAGGGATGGGCAAAAGCATGGCGGTTAAGAAGGCGATTAAAAAAGATCCTGCGAAAGCCTTGGTTGAAGCCGAGGAGTTAATCAAAATTGACCCTCTGAACGCTTCTTTCCTGGATGTATATTACGATGCTGCCAAAGCTGCAGGGAACCTCAATGCAGCCGCTATCAACTATGAAGCCGCCCTCAAAGTTGACCGCAAAAACGAGGATTTTCTCGAAAAATTAGGCACGCTTTATTTAGAAATGAACCAGGCCCATGAAGCCCGGGAGATGTTTGAGCGTCTGGGCGAATTACGCCCCACGGACCAAAAAGTCATCAAGTGGATCAAAGATACCGCCGCGATGGATTCGATGGCCAAAGGGGGCTGGGAAAAAGAAGGAGATTTCCGGGGCAAACTCAAAAACGAAGCCGAAGCCGCCGAACTCGAACAAGCCGGACGCTCCCAGCAAAATCTCAGCGATATGGATCGCCTGATCGAAAAGCAAAAACAACGTCTCGAAGCCGAACCCGACAACCTAAACCTTTACCGTCCGCTCGCAGACTCTATGGTGAAAGCCGGTCAACTGGCCGAAGCTCTGGACGTTCTGCAACAGGCGGACGAAAAAGCCAACCATGCGGATCCCATGATTCAGCGGGCTATCACCGATACCACCCTGAAAATATACGACTACAATATCAAAATTCTCAGCGAGGACGGAGACCAGGAAGCCGCAGAGGCCCAGAAAGTCGAAAAGCAGAAATATCAGCTTGAGGATATCGCCGCCAAAGTGAAACGCTATCCCAATGATTTGGGCTTCAAATTTGATTATGGAGAACTGCTCTTCGAACGGGGGCATTTAGACGAAGCTATCGCGCAGTTCCAGCAGGCCCAACGCAATCCACAGCGCCGAATCGATGCCCTGTATTATATGGGAAGTTGCTTCAAAGCGAAGGGGCAATACGACATTGCCGCCACTCAGCTTACTAAGGCCGCAGAGGAATTGCCCACCATGGATAAGAGTAAAATGGAGATTCTCTATGAACTCGGCGAAGTATTGGAGCAACAGGGCGATTTGGATGGAGCCCTCGCCCACTTCAAAAGTATTTATGCCGTGGATATCGGCTATAAACAAGTTGCGGAAAAAATTGAAGCCGGATACGCCCGTAAAAAGAAAGACGACGACGCGTAAGCGGTCGCTTCTCCTACTCTTGGCACTGGCCTCCCTTTCCTGTAGCCGGGACAGGGTGGATTCTGAACCTGTCGGGATTTCAGTTCGGATCGCCCCGCTCCATGACTANGCATGGCAGGACCGGGAACAAACAGGGCAACCGGTGAATATGAAACCTCAGGGCGAAAGGGAAGCTCTGCTCCGGTCTTTGTCTGTGGAGAACTCGGAGGTTCTTGTCCTCAGAGGATTAGGCAGCGAAGCCTCCCTTCTGCATCTGCAACAATCCCTTGAAACAGAAGGAATGATCTATCCGTATGCCTTTTACATCCCGGGGTCCACCGCCTATCAGGGAATAGGTTTTCTTTCATCCCTGCCCTTTTCCGAACGTCGGAAACTCAATTCGGAAGACTTCCGAATCAAGGAAACACGTTTCCACCCCCTCGCCGGGGGAATAAAACTCGTCAGATCAGACGCTTCCGCAATTTGGATTTGGAATCAACAGGCCCCCTCTCCTGAGGAACCCTATGAGCGTCGCCGGAATGACGCACGCATCCTCACACAAACCCTGCGCCCCCTTATCCAAAATGGGGAAGAAATTCTGCTCAGCCTGCACAGTCGTGAAGAACTCGACAGCCCCATGATTCGCATACTGGAGGAGGCAGGCCTAAAGCGTTTGGTTCCTGTAGACGCAGGGGGAGACAGCTGGACGCATCGGGATCCGCAAGGGGTAAACTACCGCCAGGATCAGTGGTTATTCGCCACCCCGAATTTGGTGAATCGGCTCACAGATATTTCCGTGTTGGATTCGAAAGACCTTCGCAAAGCAGGCCCCTATCGGCACCAACGGATCCCCCTCCCGTGAAACCTTCAACCGAAAAAAAACTCTGGTGCCTTCTTATCTTCGGCAGCCTTGTCATCCGACTGATTGGGCTCGGTCACCGTGCCATGAGTCATGACGAAAGCCTGCATGCTCTGTACTCGTGGAATTTAAGTCAGGGACTAAATTACCAACACGACCCCATGATGCACGGTCCCCTGCTCTTTCATCTCAATGGACTCCTGTATACCCTGCTGCCGGTCAATGATTTCACCTCCCTGCTTCTGCCCGCCTTCTGGGGAACCGCGTGCGTGGGGATTTTGTATCTATTCCGACGCTGGCTGGGAACCCGGGGGGCGTTATGTGCGGCCGCTTTGGTAAGTTTGGATCCGGGACATCTTTTTTACAGTCGATATTTACGGAATGACATCATGGTGTCTTTTTTCACCCTGCTGATGCTCTGGGCGATTCTGGACTACCGGGAAAGCCGTAGAAGCCGATCCCTTATTTGGCTGGGAGTCGGTCTGGGACTTCAGTTTGTCACCAAAGAAACCTGTTTTATCCATGGCACCGTCTTCGGAGCCGGCTGCGTTTTTTTTGCGGCAGTGGAAACCCGGGCCAAAAGTCTCATCTCGTGGTGCAAAGACGTATGTGCACATCCACTTATGCATTGCGCGGTGCTTATGCTTGTACTGGCCCTCCCGTTTGCCGGCACGCTGCTTCACCCACTATTCGGCTGGGATCCTTTGGACAACCGGAGTCCGGAAGGTCAAAAACGAATATTTCTGATCGCGGGATGGATCTGGGGAATTTCCGTTTTATCAGGAACTCTTTATTTTAACCGCCAACAAAAACTGAACGCTTTCGGACAGGCCATGAGTGCCTTTTGGATTCTGCAAATCGTGCTGTTCACCACCCTCTTCCAAAACACCGCCCACGGAATGGCCAGCGGATTAGCGGGAGGTCTGGGGTATTGGCTGGATCAGCACGATGTCAAACGCGGGAACCCGGACCCCTTCTTTTACGTGACCCTCCTGCTGCTTTATACCCCAGTACTTTTAGCCGGAGCCTTGATGAGTCTCCGGAAACTTCTGCAGTGGCCGATGTCCTTTTTTTGGTTTTGGGGGGCAGGAAATCTGATGATTTATTCCTGGGCCGGAGAGCGTATGCCTTGGCTCACCCTCCACACCGCCCTTCCTCTCTGCTTGATTACCGGTGCCATGTTACCGCCCCTCTTTGAAGCACCTGGGCGGAAAGTCCTGAAAGGCATAATGGCGCTGGGATGTTTGCAAGTAGTGTTCAACAGCCTGCGGGTAAACGGTCCATTATCCGAAGGGCCATGGGAACCGCTGATGTACGCGCATTCCGGACCCGATATAAAGGCCTCGCTCCTTCTTATCGAAGAGCATCTCGAAGAAAATCCCGGCACGCGGGTATGGGCGGATGACAACTACGCATGGCCTCTGGCCTGGTATTTTCGGGAAACGCCTGTGGAATATCCACCGGAAATCGCCCCCCCAATCCCCGGAGACATTTCCGTGATCCTCGTCCCGCCCTCACAGCGGGACGAGTTCGTAGAACTCGGATGGATCCCCCGTTTACAGGTGGACATGACCACCTGGCCTCGCCCCCACTATCACCAGATCCATTGGGAAAACCTCAACGCCCTGTTTCGACTCCCTTCCGTCCGGAAAAAATTCCTGAGGTATTATTTCTTCCGCGATCAACCGGAATGGGGTGAAAACGAGTGGCCCGGTCCAAACCGCTATCTCATGATGACCCGGTAAGGTCATTACAAAATGGGCGAAACCAGACTCGCGGCCTTGGACTTAATTTGAAACCAGATTGACATCTCATCGAGCGCAAGTGGATTCATTTCCTCAGAATTCTCAAAATCTTTCAGTAACATTTTTTCCACGTCTCTGTTAAAATGCGGATCTAACACCATGGCGGTAATTTCAAAATTCAAGCGGAAGGAGCGGTTGTCAAAGTTTGCCGTTCCCACACTGGCGACCACATGGTCGATCAGCATGACCTTCTGATGCATAAACCCTGCGGTGTATCGCCATACTTTCACATCCCCACCTGCTTTTTTCAGGTAGGAAAACGCGGCCAGATAGACCAGAAGATGATCCGGTTCATCTGGAATTAAAATTCGAACATCCACACCGCGGAGGGCGGCCAACTCCAGAGCATTGAGCACGCCCTGATCCGGTACAAAATAAGGACTGGCAATCCAAATACGTTCCTCTGCGGAATTAATCGCATGCGTAAACATCAAGGTTGCCGTTTCCCGAAAATCCGCAGGACCGGAGGGGATGACTAACACTTCGGATTTTCCCTGTTCCATGAAGGCGCTTTCCCAATCCAGCTTCAACACGGTATCGGTGGCCCAATTCCAGTCTTCCACAAAAGTAAGTTGCAAAGGCAAGGTTGCGGGACCGGTGATCTTAACATGGGTATCCCGCCAGGATGCAAACTCCTTGCCTCCATCCATATATTCATCGCCAACATTATGACCGCCGACCCAGCCGCTCGTTCCATCGACGACCACAATCTTCCGGTGGTTCCGGAAGTTGATTTGAAAACGGTTTTTAGGTCCTTTACGTGTATGGAAGTTATGAGCCAGCACACCGGAGGCCCGAAGGTCATCTAAATACGAAGTGGGTAAACTCTGGCTTCCCACCTCATCATAAAGAAAATATACATTCAGACCCTCTTTGGCTTTGCGAATGAGAACTTCCTTCAGTTTACGGCCTAAAGTGTCGTCCTTGACAATAAAAAATTCCACCAGCACATAGGACGTCGCGGCTTCAATCCCTTCAAAGATCGAAGAGAAGGTATCGGACCCATTGATTAATAGCTGAACCGTATTGGCTTTTAAAATCGGGATTCGCGCCAAATGCTCCGCCGCTCTGGCACCGGGATGTAATCGGGAGGTCTTCGAAAACGCATGTGGATGCTTTTGCTGCAGCGTTTGGACAATGTGTTTTAAATCCTCGTCGTTCTCCTGACGGTCCGAGACGTACCCATTAAAATTATTGCGTCCGAAGATCCAATAGGCAGGAAGCGCGATAACCGGAAAGGTATTCAGGGAAATAATCCAGGCCACCGCCCCCTGGGAGGTTCGGGTGCCCATCAAAGCATGAAAGGAGGAAACAACGCCCCCGATTTGGGCGAGGAACAGTATGGTAAAGGTAATCATTTTAAGCTGGGATCCGGTTGATACGTTTCTAAAATCAGTGACCTTTGTGTTTTTTCTTGTACGGATCCTTCCCCCAAAGAAGTATTTCAAATCCAAAGGTAAGTTGATAAGCCTCTTTCCAGTCATTCTCACTCTTCCAGATCACTTCAGGTCCCACCACATAATATACAAAATCTTTATAGAATGGTCCTTTATTATACAGGGTAAGGTTTGCCTGAAGGGTTTCAACCGCACTGCCTGTCAGTTGAGCTTTAAGAACTGTGCCTCTGGCAATATCATCCCCGCTGACCCGCTGACCGTAATCCTCTTCATTTAATAACTCAGGCACATAACCATAGATCGTGGTGCTGTCCCACCTGTACCCTTCCCCATTCTCCCCAAATTGCGCACTGTTTTCATTTACGGAATCATTTTGATCATCTTCTTTCTGCTGTTGCGTCCACTTTAAGGACAGGGATTGACGAAACAACATTCGCCGGTTCCATTGATTAAACACCACGGAAGTCAAACCGCCGAACCCATCATTACTTTGCCAAAAAGGTTTGATTTGCGGAGCCACCGACCAATTATTACCCAGGGTATATTCAGGAGACCATCGCATAAACACAAAAGGTTCGGGCTCCCATCTCGCTTTTATCCCAGCAGAAAAATCCCAGCTTTTCAGAAAAGAACGTGAGGCCCCAATCCGTAACGCATTGTCGGATTCAAAGGCATCCTCTCCAGGTGACGCCGTGGGGTCCCGTGTAGAAACAAATAATTTCAGCCGGCGCTCCAAATTGGGCAGATCCACATCGGCGTGAAAATCCGCCACCGGGCTGAAACTCACCGTGCCGTCCGTTTCCAATTCCGGCCGCGCATAAACCCCAATGCGAAATCGTGAGGGAGGGGTAGGGACGACTTTTTGGTTTTCCGCCACAAATCGGGTATCAAGCCACACGACCGTATCTTGAGATTTTTGATAGGCCCATTCATGCGTGGTATCAATCCATGTGCGTTCATCGTCCCCTTCGTCCATTTTCAAAACTCCGGTATTGTCTGCATCCTGAGTTTTAACCGGAATGGCATCCTCCACCACCTCACTGGGATCCATCAACACCGACGTATTGATGGAATCGGACGTATTTTGCGCATAGAGAAGATACGGCGTTGTAAGGAGTAAAAGTGAAGCCTGGAGCAGTTTTTTCATTTCATGAAGATCGACTAAATAGGGGGATCAAACTGAAAAAAATCTCTTAGAATGTCAATCCCGCAAGTTGAATTACAATTGACTTGCCAGCACAACGGAAAACGTAGAGAGTTTCCTCATCCCTGTTTAATTACGCCTTATGAAAAAATTTATCCTGCTCTTTCTCATTCTTCCCACCTTCAGCCAGGCGGGTGATTTCATCACCGGGCTGAACCTCTCCACTCCCTTGGTGTTAAGCGGAACCATCGGATATCGTTTTCAACCAGAGCCCACTCTGAAAATGGCCCCCATGATTGAAGCCGAAGCCGGTATCGGAGGAACCAAGATTCTCTTGGGACTCGACGGCATGAACGAAGGCCTGGGATTCGGCATAAAAGCCTCTTTACTCCATACCTGGTTTGAACCCATCAATGTAAAAGCCGACCAGCAATACATGGGTGTGGAACTGCAAGTAGGAAATACCGGCTTTATCGCCAGCCTGGGAGGCTACGCCCGGATCAGCGGCAGTGATGACTCGTGGATTACAACCCTCAGCCTGGGAATACGCTTTAAATAGGGCCCCGGATCGAACTCGAGCCTTTCTATCTGTTACAGCAGTTCCGCTAAAAACTGTCCGGTATAGGAATCAGGAATTTTTGACACCTGCTCAGGTGTGCCTTCCGCGATCAAACACCCTCCCCCGTCCCCGCCTTCCGGTCCCAAATCGAGAATCCAGTCTGCGGTTTTAATCACATCCAGATTATGTTCGATCACCAACAAAGAATTCCCGGCATCGCGTAACCGCAGAAGAACTTCCAGTAATTTGTCCACATCCGCAAAATGCAGTCCCGTGGTGGGCTCATCTAAAATATACAGCGTGTTCCCGGTATCGCGCTTACTGAGTTCGGTCGCGAGCTTCACCCGCTGCGCCTCCCCTCCGGACAGAGTGGTGGCCGGCTGGCCCACATGCAGATATCCAAGTCCCACATCCACCAGCGTTTTGAGCTTCCGTTGTAACCCGGGCACCTTGCCAAAAAATTCCAGCGAATCCTCCACCGTCATCTCCAGCACTTCTGAAATGTTCTTTCCGCGGTAGCGCACGTCCAGGGTCTCCCTGTTATACCGTTTTCCTCCACAGACCTCACAGGTCACAAAAACATCGGGCAGGAAATGCATCTCAATGCGACGAAGTCCGTCTCCTTTACAACTCTCACAACGGCCGCCTTTTACATTGAAACTGAAGCGCCCCGGGCCGTATCCCCTGACCTGACTGGCAGGAAGTTTGGTGAAAAGATCGCGGATCTGTCCAAAAGCTCCCGTATAGGTCGCCGGGTTGGATCGGGGGGTTCTGCCAATCGGACTTTGATCGATCACAATCACTTTATCCACGTGCTGCAGCCCGGTCACAGACCTATGTTTCCCGGGGAGCTCCTTGGAATCATAAAATTTCTGAAAAAGCACCCGTTTGAGAATGTTATCCACCAAGGTGGATTTTCCACTTCCGCTTACCCCTGTCACACAGGAAAATACTCCAAGGGGAATTTGTACCGTGACGTTCTGTAAATTATTCTCCGAGGCACCTTTGATCACGATGGATTTACGTTTGACCACCTTCTTACGTTCGCCGGGCGCTTCAATTTTTTTGATCCCCCGAAGATAGCTGGCCGTCAGCGTTTTGGTCTTCAGCAAGGCTTTTGGCGTTCCCTCAAAAACAACTTCTCCTCCATGACTTCCGGCCAAGGGCCCCATGTCCACCACGTAATCCGCATCCCGTATCGTCTGTTCATCATGCTCCACCACCAAAACAGTATTCCCGCTGTCCCGAAGCCCCTTCATGGTTTCGATCAATTTTAGATTGTCCCTCTGATGCAGACCAATACTGGGTTCATCTAAAACATACAACACCCCCATCAATCCGGAGCCCACCTGAGTGGCCAGACGAATCCGCTGGGCCTCCCCGCCGGACAGACTTCCACTTTCCCGGTCCAGGGTCAGATAATCGAGTCCCACATTATTCAAAAAGCGGAGCCGATGGTGAATCTCTTTGTACACTTCCGAAATTACGTTCAGCTCGTACGCATCAAGGGTCAGGTCTTCAAAAAACTTCAGCGCATCCCGAACAGACATCCGGCAAATTTCGATAATATTTTTGCCATGAACCGTACAGGACAGACTTAACGCTTTCAACCGGGCACCGTTACACTCCCTGCATCGTAAACGGCTCATATAATGACGCAGACGCTGACGGGTATAATCGCTGTCGGTTTCCCGCATGCGCCGTTCCAGATTTGGAATCACCCCTTCAAAGGGTTTCTCATACTTCAACGGCTTCCCGCCCCGGTATAATTTCATGGCCACGATTTCTTCACCGGATCCGTAGATCAAAACCTTCCGGAAAGACGCCGGTAATTTTTTGTAGGGCGTGTCCAGGGACACGTCATAGGCCGCCGCCAAACCTTTGAGAAGTTTTTTATACCACATGACCATCCGACGCCCCCCGCGTTTCCAGGCATCCACCGCCCCCTCATTCAAACTCAGGTTCTGATTTGGCACCAGTAGATCTTCATCAAAAACCTCCATGTTCCCGATTCCCGCACAAGTGGAACAGGCCCCGTAAGGACTGTTGAAGGAAAAATGGCGGTTCTCCAATTTGTCGTAGCTTTTCCCACAGGGCAAACAGGCAAAGTCCTCACTGAATAATTCATCTTTCCAGCCGCCTTTTCCGTCCTCCACCATCGCCAACATACGTCCGCCCCCCAACCGCAACGACAACTCCACCGAATCCGCAAGCCGGGAGCGCACCCCATCATCGATCACCAATCGATCCACCACCGCTTCGATGCTGTGCTTGGTTTTTTTGTTAAGAGCGGGGACTTCATCCAACTCCACAATGTTTCCGTCCACCCGCGCCCGCACAAAACCCTGGTTGCGGATGTCATTAAACACTTCCAAATGCTCCCCCTTCCTTCCGTCAATATAAGGCGCCAGAATCATCACTTTGCGTTTCGACGGCAAGTCACACAACTGATTGATAATATCCTCAGCTGTCTGAGAAGTCAGAACCTTGCCGCAGTTGGGACAGTGGGCAATGCCAATGCTGGCATACCAGAGACGAAGGTAATCGTAAATCTCCGTAGTTGTCGCCACAATGGATCGGGGATTCGCTCCGGCGGTGCGTTGCTCAATCGAAATGGCGGGAGACAATCCTTCGATATGGTCCACATTCGGTTTCTGCATCTGATCCAAAAACTGCCGGGCATACGCGGAAAGACTTTCCACATATTTCCGCTGACCTTCGGCAAAAATGGTATCAAATGCGAGAGAGGATTTTCCGGATCCACTGAGGCCCGTAATCACCGTCAGCGATTCACGCGGAATCCTGACGTTTACATTTTTCAAATTGTGCTCTTTCGCACCCTGAACGATCAAATGAGTTTGCGGCATGTTACGGTTTCCACAAATATTGAAAGCCGGAGTGCGTCTTCAGCGGAGTCAAAATCTCTGGGCTTTTCACAGAGAAAAGAGATCCCCAGCCGGCCGATGCATATTCCACCTCGTAGAAACCTGCGTTGTCGACCCCCAGGAGATCCAGTACCCGCCTACGGGTGTGGTCAATATAGCCCCCTTCATCCACCAACCCAAAGGTCAGGGCCGCAGACTGGGAAAAAATCCGACCATCTAAAAGATGATGATCCTCCGCAAATTGCGCGTCAAAAGGACGGTGCTCCAACACCAGGGAACGAAAGCGGTCATACATCTGATCAACCACATTCTGCAGAATTTCCATATGTTCCGGATTCACAGGTTCCAGAGAGTTGAGCAACGCTTTGTTCCGACTGGAGGTCAGGGAGACATCCTGGATACCGACTTTCTCACTTAACTGATGTAGATTCACCGCAGAAATCATCACCCCAATGGAGCCAACAATCGATGTCGGTTGTGCCACGATTAGATCTCCGGCCAGGGCTACATAATATCCCCCTGAGGCGGCCATATCCCGAACATGCACCACGATTTTCCGGTCCGGGTCCGAAGCTTTAAAATCCATAAGTGCATGATAAATTTCATCACTGGCGGTCACCCCGCCGCCAGGAGAATCAATTTCCAGCAGGATCGCCTGAGTCATGGGGTCCACAGTCACGGCCTGTATTTCGCTTAAAATTCTCGTCACCGGATCCACTTCTTGACCAAACAACGTAGCAGGAGACTCCCGCAGGATCACCCCCGTTAACGAAATCACTGCCACGTGGGTTTCCGAGTCCCCATCGCCCCAAATCAAGGTCTGATCCACCAGGGGATACTCATCCACCCCCAGCCCGGTCCAGGAGTTCCCCCTCATAGAGCAGGTCACCAAATTCACACCTAAGCTAATAATCAGAATTGTCCAAAGTACCCAATGAGGCTTCTTCCTGCGGCGACGTGGCAATGGAGGAGGGGGCAGTGCCGGCGCAGGCGCTGGCTGAGGAGCAGTATTGATGGGATCCATGTTCATAGGGCCTATAAACTAATGGAAAATCAAAGAAAGAAAAGCTCTG
>JGI12210J13797_10451406_pt1 | contig 23691 bp, 18 predicted proteins | sample ElkSlonscriptome_3_FD_13797 | JGI IMG/M metagenome (IMG submission 13797)
GTCCAGGCCGAAGTCCCGATCCGAATTGGCTTCACCGCGAGCGGCAACGGCTGCTGCGTCGCTTGTGCGATCATCTTTCCGAGCCAGTCCGCAATCGCACTTGCGTGGTCTTCGACGCAAATACATCACCATCGAATCGGGAGAGTGAGTATACGGTTAGTGGTCTCGATATCCGTTTCGCCGTCGACCACGACGAAGCCGACGATTTGATCGAAGAACTCATTCGTGCTCACAGCGTGCCAAAGCAATTGGCGGTGGTTTCCTCCGATCATCGGATACAAGATGCCGCACGGCGGCGAGGCGCCACCTCATTCGATTCGGAAGTTTGGCTCGATGATCTACTCGATGGTCATCCGCAATTAGCCGACTCCAAGAATATTGGAAACGAAAGGGCAGGGCAGGGTGGGGCAGGGCAGGGCGATACGCCAAGTTCCGGCAAACCCAAAGGAGAGATGTCTGAAAGAGAAATCGAACAATGGCTCCGCGAGTTCGGCTTCGATGATTAGCGAGTCCGTTCCCACGTTGTCTGCCGTAGCAACAGCTTCGTTAAACCGCGTGCCCATCGGGCCGCGCGTCCGGCACTGTAAAACACATTGGCCGTTGCCCACAAAGTTTAACGAGACACAGCAAGACGCTAACGCCTAAGTTCCTTCAAGTCGATCTCGCGCTGGTCGACCCAGCCTACTCCAAACAACACCAAACACCCTACGACCCTTACAAACCGAACCGTGCGGCTGGGAACAAACTGATTGTCTGCGACTTGGTTGGAATTTGTCTGAGTCGCTTCTAAGATGAACCAACATTTCAGCGGAGTGTTTCTACATTCTAAGACTAATACGTTCTCTGTTTCCGTCGGGTTCCTGTGTCATCACCATCTAGCCAAACCAAAACGCCTGGAAGCTTTGCTGCGGATTCGTTGGCGCTGGGGATGATGGTGGTTTTGGCCATGACGATTGTCCAGCGAACGTTCGGCTTTCTGCGAGGCATCTTGTTCTGCCGGTTGATGGACGACAGTGTCGTTGGTCAATGGGCGATGGCGTTCGATTTTATCATCATGATCACTCCGGTGATGTTGTTTGGTATGCCAGGCTCGTTGCCCCGATATGTGGAAACCTATCGGCAACAGGGCCACTTACGATCACTCGTCAAACGGCTTTTGATTTCCACAGCGGTTCTCGGCGGCATTTTTCTAGTCGCCATGTTTGTCGCCCCCGATTGGTTCGGGTGGTTGATCTTTTTAGATACCGACAGCCAAGCGTTGACTTATAGTGTCGCAATCGGCGTGTTGGCAACGATTGCATTTAACTTCGTCCATCAACTCGTTTGTTCGCTAAGACAGATTCGCGTTGGATCGCTGATGCAATTCTTGCAAAGCGTCTTTTTCACGCTGTTTGCGCTGTTCTGGTTGATAACCGGTGGCGGGATTGTGGGAGTGATCGTCAGTTTTGCAATTGGCTCGGTACTCGCCATGCTGCCGGGTCTATGGACACTCTATCAAGGTTGGGATGGGGTGCCACAAAGTGACGCTCCTTTTGACGCTCCATCGATGTGGCGGCGTCTGTTGCCGTACGCCGCAGCTCTTTGGACGATGAATTTATTGGCGAATCTATTCGAAATGTCAGATCGCTATATGATTCTGCACTTCACCGCTGGCAGCGAAGTGGTCGGCCAATCCGCTGTCGGACAATACCACAGCGGACGAATTTTCCCGGTCCTACTGTTGAGTCTGGCGACCATGATTAGCGGCGTCCTGATGCCGTACTTATCAGCGGACTGGGAAGCGGGGCGTCGGTGTGAAGTGGTTGAACAGATGCGGAAATTCTTGGCTGCCATCTCGTTGTTGTTTACCGCCGGTAGTGCTGCGGTGTTATTGATCGCACCGTGGTTGTTTGCAACGTTGCTACAAAACCGTTATAGCGATGGATTAGCATTAATGCCGATGGCATTCGTGTTTTACATTTGGGCATCGATTGCGATTGTCGGGCAAGACTATTTGTGGGTCGCCGAGCGTGGCAAATGGGTCGGCATTGCGATCACGTTGGGTTTGATCGTCAATATCACACTGAACCACTACTTGTTGCCGATATGGGGATTACACGGTGCGGTCGTTGCGACGCTGTGTTCGCACGCAATCGTGCTTAGCGGAGTGTGGATCGCAATGGTTCGCTGCGACTTCCATTTCGATTCGGTCATGTTGGTAATTAGCCTACTACCTGCAACGCTGCTGTTGGGTCCGATCACGGCATTGTTTTTCGTCGCCATCATCCCAGCGACCAACCAGAGGATTCAAAGTTGGATCGGTGAAGGACTGATGCAAATCAAGGAGAGATGGGCTCTTCCCAAAGTGGCACGCGTCGTTCTTCCGGCCAGAACGCTCGATTGAGCCGTTCGGGATCTTGCTGCGTCCATGTTTCCTTCATTTGCGGGGCGGTAACCATTCGTTGGTGCCCCTCTTCGTTCCATCTGCATTCATAGCGGGGCGGGTCAAATTGACGGGTCGGCATTTGGTCCGCCGATTTGACGAGTCGCCAAGCGCGGACATGAAATCGCCGGTTGATCGCAGACCAATCATAGAAGACGACTTGCTGGAACACCTCACGACCATTTTCATCGACAAAATGGTTGTGTTCGATCAGATCCACATGTTGCCGACTCATTTGTGAATCGGCAATCGACCCAGAGGGTGCGATTCCGGCAACCAGCAAGAGAAACAAATTTGTGCAAAACGCCATCGAACCCTCCGTAAAAACACGTTTTTAGAGACACGGCAAGCTGTGGATGCCGCGTCCGCGTCGTAACGACTCCTTGCAGATAGCTTACGTCGACGTCGATAGCAAAAAGCCAAGTCGGATGTCAATGCCAGCGAACAACCATTGACCTTCGATCACTATTTTTCGTAGTCGTTGATGTTGTATCTTTTCTTGACTCCTGCATCGCAACGCCAATGCTATCGAAATTTCTAGGTTTGTTTTTGTCTCGCCCGCCCGAACGAATCTATTTCGTACCTGAAATTGCTTGGCTCCAACTGGGGCCGATCGAAGGCATGTCGCCTGAACACAATCTGGACTTGCGACCGATTCCTTTCCAAGACATCGCTGACGAGGTATCGATCAAGAATCGGGATAGGCAATCGCTTCGCCAACTTGCTGTCTATCCGGCTTGTGTAGAAGCAGAGTGTTTACCGGCACAGCTTCCAGCATTGATTGCTGAACAACCTGATCTACAGTCAAAGTACGTTCTGCAGTTTGCCGCCCGACTGCACAAGATCCGGACTGAATTCAAAAAACACCGGCCTTCTGCTGTTCTGGTGGTTCAAGGCTACGAGCCTGAAAGTGCGTTGTTACGACATGTTGCGATCGAACAAAAGATACCCGTTTTGGCGGTCGAAAATACGGCTTTGAATGACCGGATGTTGTGGGATGATCTCTCTGCAATCACGACCAACCGGAGCATGGCAAAGAACTACTTTTGGCGATACGAAAACCATGTGGACGATGATATCGCAAATGAGTTCTGCGACAAGCTGATTGCGACCACGAAGAACCGCAAAGGGGAATGCCATGAGTCGCCTCAGCAATCAGCTCGGTTGCCGTTTGAAGGTGATTTTGCCTTGTTCTTGGGGCAAGTCTATACCGACACATCGATCTTGTTCGGGCTTGGAGATTGGGAAAGTCCCGAGGCCGTTATTGAATCGTTTTTGACCCATTGCAAAGAAAATCAGTTGTGTGCCGTATTGAAGCTTCACCCGAAGGAGAAGACGGGGCGACCGCCAGGCCAAATGACACCCTACAACCAATTGACACTACGAAAGATCATGGCCAACGAGCGATTGGCTGCACTCATCGCGAATACGGACCAAGTATTGATTGATAGCGAAAACGAATTTGATACGTATGACCTGATTCGACGCGCTCGGTTGAGCGTGACGATCAATTCACAATCGGGCTTGGAGGCTGCGATTCGCGGCACGCCCACGGTTGTTTGTGGGCAAGCTTTCTATGGGTCGTTGGGTTTTACCTATGATGCTTCGCGAGCGGAGCATTTTGGAATTGCATTTTCCGAAGCCGCAGCAGCCAAGGCGGAGCCGAGCAAAACGAGGTTAGCAAGAAAGTTCACGACCATCTATTTTGACCGGTACTGCCGCGAGAAAAGCATTGGTTCGCTGTTGACTCTGATCAAATCGACCGCCAAGAAATGCCCTTGATTTCGGCGTCTTTTATGAACTAAAAGAGGACAAGACCGGTCTAATTCCCATCCTTTTTGACAAGAGATAACGATGATTTCGTCGCCCGATACGCCTGCCACCGAACCTTCTTCACGACTGATAGGCTACTTTCGTGATGCTTATCGTTCGATCCAAGGCAAGCCGCCGAAGTATTCCATTTCTGCGGTAGAACGCTATCGTCAAAACCGCCCGAACTACGATTTCACCGCCAATACAATCTCAGCGGTCGAGTGGGAATTGCTGTCATCCTTGATTGGCGAATCGGCACAATATGAAGGTCCAATTGTTGAGGTCGGGGTGCTTGCCGGTCGAACGACCCAGCGAATCGCCACCGCAAAGACGCCCGAGCAAAAGATTCTGGCGGTCGACAATTTCTGCTGGAACGGCTGGGGGTTCACACCGGATGAACAGTGGAGTCTCGTCAATCTTTCGCTTGGATTTCTAACCGCGACCGGACAGGTTGAAATTCATCGTGTCGACAAGAATGAATTTTACGAAACGTACAATGGCGTCGCCCCAGCGTTAGTGTTTGTCGATGCGATGCACGATTATGAAGAAACCAAAAAGGATCTGCTGTGGGCTCGCCGGATTGGTGCAAAAATCATTTGTGGGCACGACTACAGCGATGAATTTCCCGGAGTCAAACAAATCGTTGACGAGCTTGGCGGGCCACGTTTGCTGGCAGGAACTTTGTTTGCCTTGTAGTTTTCAGGACATCATTCCTGATTTTCATGCAATCTATCGAGTAAAGGGACGTAACAATGGACCGAGTCATTGTTTTCAAGAACAAACCGATTGCGGGGTTGGTGTCAATTGTCATCCCCGCTTTTAATCGAGACCATTTGATCGGCTCGACGCTAGCAAGTATTCGAGAGCAAACCTACAAAAATTGGGAAGTCGTCGTTGTCGAAGATTCGTCGCGAGGCAAAACGCAGCAAATTGTTAAGTCCTTTGGTCAATCGGTAGACAACCGAGTTTTATATCGACGAAATCAGCAAAACTTGGGCGCCGCCGAAACACGAAACGTTGCGTTCGCCGAAGCGAGCGGTCAATACATCGCCTTTTTGGACTCCGACGACCGCTGGTTGCCCAACCATCTATCATCACTTGTTGAGACGCTTGAGCGGACGCGGTGTGATATTGCATACGCGAATGTGCAAATGGTGGAAGACCAGACCGATGGGCATTTGGGAATGTACGGGCCATCGAGCAAAGAGGTAGCGACGTTTCCCGAGAGTCTCTTTCTGCGGAATTTCGTGGTTCCCTCTGCAACCGTAATTAGACGAAATGTGCTTAGCTGCGTCGGTGGTTGGAGCAGCGATTGCCGCTACTGCGAAGACTTTGATTTTTGGCTAAGGTGCGTCCGACAGAATTTTCGATTTGAGCATCTCTGTGAAGAGACTTGTCTGTATCGAAAATGCCATGCAGGCGCGACCACCGAGAAATTGGCGGCAACGATCGAAGAAGTCGCTTTTATCGTTCGTCGCTATGTCAATGAAGAAGGCCGCAATGGACGACTCTTTCGCCAAGCCGCTTACCAAAACTTAATCGCTGCCTCCCGTCTGCATCGACGTTCTGACCCAACGAAGGACCCCTCGTCGGATGGTTACCGCGGCGGTCAATTGCTGCTTGAAGCTTGGCGATTAAAACGATCCAAAATCGGGCTACTGGCCAAGGGACTCGGCGTCTGCGCTCATCAATTCATCCGCCAATCCGTAGCGAAGCAGACAAACGATCGATCGAAGTATCGAACGCCAATTGCGGGGATGTGCCAACAATCCCCAGCGAATGACTTTCGATTCAAGAAGGCTGCGTGATGAAACAAGACCCGTGCGAACCCATCGTTGTCGTTAGCGGTTGTGACGAGGGTTATGTCATGCCGCTGGCCGTTACGATACGCTCGTCGATCGATCGACTCGGTGCAAACCGTACGATGGTGGTCTACATCATCGATGGAGGAATCGAGGACGAATCAAAGCGTCGGCTTGAAGCCTCTTGGCTTGATGATCGCGTCTCCGTTCATTTCGTTGACGTCGACTCGGCCCAACTCTATCATCTTCCCGTCAGCGAGCACGTGACGGCTGCCACCTATCTCCGTTTGTTGATCCCGCAATTATTGCCAGCGAGTGTCAAGCGAGCCATCTATCTCGATGCGGATATGCTCGTCAAACGAGATCTCGGCTATTTGTGGGATGAACCGCAAGGTGGGTATGCACTTTTAGCAGTTCAAGATTATGCGGCTCCGCATGTCGATTCGCGGCTCGTTTTATCCAACTATGAAGCTTGCCGACGCTATATCGGAGAGACAACGCCGATAGGAAATTTCCAGGAACTCGGCATTGATCCCAGCTCGATGTACTTTAACGGCGGCTTGTTGGTGATTGATATCGAGAGTTGGCGCAAAAACGCGTATGCGGAGAAGATGATCGGAGTGTTGGAAGAACATCGCCGTCATGTGCTGTGGTGGGATCAATACGCATTGAACGTGGTACTGGCTAATTCTTGGCGAGCGCTTGACAAGCGGTGGAACCAAGGTGCGCATCTATTCGCTTATCCCAAATACGATGAAAGTCCGTTTGATCGACAGACATTCGAGCAACTCTGGGACGACCCGTGGATCGTCCACTTTTGTTCGCCGTCGAAGCCATGGCATTACTTTAGTCGGCACGCAGCGACCGAGAGTTTCTATGAGACCTTAAAACGGACGCAGTGGCATGCGTTCAAACCTGAGCGTCCTGAAGAACTTCTCCGCGATTGGTGGGGCCATCACTACAAACCCATTCGAACCCGCGTCAAATCCAAAATCCGTCGGATCAAGAGATCCCTTCGGTCGAATTTCAAAGCGGCTTAGCTCTCCAACACCTTTTTCATCCGCCTACTTAGAATCCAACTTCTTCAATGCAGGAGCGTTGCAGGTATGTCACCCGAAATATCGATCCCAATACCAGCCGACCCAATGAGGGACATTGACTCTCAAGACCGGGCCGCGATTATGCGGCAAATCATCAAACGTCGGCGTTCGACCCGACGGTTCTCCGAACAACCGATACCGCAAGATTTACTCGAACAACTTGTCGAGGCAGGAATTGATGCACCGAGTGGTTCCAATTGGCAAAACCAACGGTTTCTGATCGTTCAAGACAAGACGGAGATTCAGCGTATTGGAAAAACTCGATTTGTTTGGCCGTACCGAACCAATGCTGCCGAAACCAATCCGTCAGGCATTCTCGGCCATGCTACCGCCTTGATTCTTGTCTTTGCCGAAGCAGCCTGCAGCGATATGCGAGCAGCGGGCGAGTACCATATCTGGGAACCCCTCGAGATCCAAAATTGTGCGGCGTCCATCCAGAACATCTGCTTGATGGCGACAGCAAGCGGAATCGCTAATTGTTGGGTGTCCGCTTCGCCATCAATGAATAACACGCGACTTTTGTCGAACCAAACTTGGCATCGCCTGCTATCGGAATACGCAATTCCTGCGACTTGTAAAATACAAGGAGTGATCATACTTGGATACCCACGAGCTACCGACAAAGAGGGATATCCGAAGGGAGAAAAGAAACATGGGGCAACGATTTGGGCTTCCGTTGAGCGTGGACCGATCGAACAATACTTGATTCAAAAGGCGGAGATAGCGGAGGCTTCCAAGCTCAGTTCATACAATCGTGCCAGGCTCCGAGGACTGTCATTCTTGGCAAAGCGGCTTCGCCGATGGCTCTGCTCTACCGACAAAAGGATTGAAATAATCGAGCGAAAAGCGATTGGATTGGATTACAGCAGGGACCAGAAAACTCAAAGGCTGCGAGCTTAGTATATCGCAGTGACCCGCTGTAGTGATCCACGATCCGCCCTCCGATCGTGCAGCAATATGAGGTCTCACTCCTTTTGACCCGGTGACGATTGACAATATTATCATCGCCTCCCACACTCACCTAGGCTGTGGTCGGAAGTTGATACCTATCTCAATAGTGGACGGCCAGACAAATTAAGTTCTTGTCTGTGCCCTTGTCTTTTGAATCGTTTTTTTCATGAGAGAACATCTATGCCATTGTTTACAGCCATTACAACTATCCAACCCCCCACGGATTGCGTGATCTCACTGTCCAACCGAGTTCAGGCGTGCAACGGGACCCTTGTGGTTGCAGGTGACAGCAAAGGACCGAGTGCCTACGACTTACCCAACTGCAAGTTTCTAGACATTGCTGGGCAGGAAGCTTTACAGTTTTCGATCACTGATGAATTGCCAAAGAAACATTATGCTCGAAAGAACGTAGCTTATCTTTACGCAATCCGAGAGGGCGCCTCATGCATCTACGAGACAGACGATGATAACCGACCGAATGCGGAATGGAGCCCTCGACAAGAAACAATCGAATCGGCTCTCTCCGTAGACGCAGATCAGGGGTGGGTTAATGTTTATCGCTACTTCACCGATGAAAACATTTGGCCGCGCGGATTGCCTTTAGACTGCATTGCTAACGACGTTCCCGAGACAAAGCGAGCGAGTAGCCCATTGCAGTGCCCGATCCAGCAGGGCCTTGTGAATAACTCGCCAGACGTAGATGCCATTTGGCGATTGGTAATGGATCGCCCTTTCGATTTCAGTGACAAAAAGAGTACGACCGTCTGCCTCCAGCAAGGTTCTTGGTGCCCGTTTAACACGCAATCTACTTGGTGGTGGCCCGTTGCTTATCCATTACTGTATATTCCTAGCTATTGCTCATTCCGCATGTGTGACATCTGGAAGAGTTTTGTCGCGCAACGTTGCCTGTGGGAGCTTGGTTGCGGAATAGCCTTTCACCCACCAGAAGTCATACAAGACCGAAACCAGCACGATCTCGCAAAGGATTTTGAGGACGAGATACCTGGCTATACTCTAAACAATAAAATACGCAGCATTCTCGAAGGGTGCAACTTACAGCTCGGCGTAGAGAACGTTTCAAACAACCTCGTCACGTGTTATGAGGAGCTGTCGAGGAACGGGATCTTTCCGCATGAGGAAATTTCGCTGGTCTTACGATGGCGTTCGGACGTTCAAAATGCAATGGCAGGATGCGAGAACTGAGAACAGAGAACCAAGAATGAATCGCCCAATTGTCTATATTTATGGAATGCCGATAGGCCAAATTGATGATTCGGTCTACGGAGGTTTGTATGGGAATGCAACGCGTTCTGTCGGGCTGGCTTTCAATCTAGCAAAGCTCGGTCATCAGGTGTTTCTTGAAGTTAACGAGGATTTCGACCAATCGATTAGACCAGACTTGTTACCTGCAGGGTTGGAATTCATTAGACCGCAAGACCGGGACCAGTTTCTCAACAAAGCCGACTGTCTTCTCATCTCATGTACAAACCTCGAATCATTTCACAAGTTTTTTGACCGTGAACCGTATCTTGAACACCGTTGCCGAGTCATTGCGAGTTGCTTTGACCTCGGGCAAAAAGTATTCGCTCGGAGGCTAAAGAAGTCAACGAAATGCATTACCTTCAACAATGAGATTCAAAAGCAGATGTGGGATCAACGCCGTACGGGTATTCAGGCGTTTGAGGTGCCTTACGGGGTTAATGAGCGAAGCTATGTTGATGATGCCATCCAAGATGTTGCTGATCCATCGGCGATCTGGATTGGCGAAATTCGTCGTCGTGATGTGCTTCAGAGGATTGTCCGCTTTGCAGAGGTAAATGTGAGTTGCAAAGTAACGGTTGTCACGCGAAAAATTTTCGACTCGTCCCTTGATGCTCATGAGCGAGGTAGTGTAGGAAACCCCTACGCAGATTTTACTGGCAGGGATCCGGTTGAAAAATTTAATGAAATTGTGGTGGAACTGTGTGGAATCGGAGTTCCCTCGAACCTGAGATTTCTTGGCCCCGTTGAGGGCCAGAATCATGTTATACAGGGACAACACACGATTGGCTTGGATTTTAGTCGTTTTCCGGCACAGACACATGATAACACGAAAGTATTGGACTACCTCCGAAGTGGGTTGTGTGTCATTTGTGATCGCGGTACACCGAGTTATCGCTTCGTGAAGGATGCAGGACATGGTGTCATTGTTTCGCCAGAATTTACCGATGATGAGATCCGTACGGCTTTCGAGGATTGTGTTTCGTTGTCTTCTGCGACAAACCGCAGGGCCGTCGCGAGTTACGTGAGAAGCAAATATGGATGGGATGTGATAGCGCTCAAGTTCTCCGAAATCCTATGTAACGCCACCGCATCTAAGCGATGGAACTGGTGGAACACAATTGCGTCGTTAGGGCGAAAGAGGCGTTCGCCGTGAAGGGCCGCAGAGAAAGTCATCGATCCGGTTCCTCCGACTAAAACTCGCCGTCAATGCTGTTGTTTTGGGTACGAAAACGAGGTGGAGAAGGAAAGAAGAGTGGACATATCAATCTTTGAAGTAAATTTCACGATACTTCTTTAGAAGAGATAAATATTGTACCTCGCCTCGATCTCGTCCCCTTTTGTTTCACCGACGTTTTTTGGCTGGGGTATTGGGCGCGTACCCGAGGGGGGTTGAAAACTTTGACCTTGTTGCCGCACGCTCTGCTTTGCTATTTGTGTCGCCTCAACGAAACACGAAAATAGAGAGCCTCTGGTCATGACAACTTCAGAATGTCGTTTTTGCGGTAGCGAAATCGCATTTGCCTATCGAATTGGCGATCACGAGATCGGCAATTGCAAGGGATGCCGGTCTTGCCGCGCCATGAGTATGCCTGACGCAACCGAATTATCTGAATTCTATAACGGATTCAATTTCCAGACCGATCCAGCAAACTATATTCGGGTGCAGACGCCTGAAATCGAACGTTGGATGAGAGGTTTGCTTTCCGGCGAGAAAGGAAAAATGCTGGACGTTGGTGGCGGAGGTGGTTTTTTTGCCAAAGCCTTTGAGGATTTTGGCTTGGGCTGGAGTACCTATATCGACATGGACAATGAAGCATGCGATTTCGCGCGCGACCAGATGGGATTGAAACGTGTGATCTGTGACTCCGTCGAGCAACTTGACAACCACATGCATGGCGAACGCTTTGATTTTATCTATTGTCGACATGTGATCGAGCATCTTGTTGATCCCGTCTCTCTAATTTTGAGCTGTGCGAACCTGTTGACCCCCACGGGAGTATTCGTTTTGCAGTGTCCCAACGGAACATCCAAGGAAGGGGTGTTGTTTCCTGGTTACTGGAAGAAGTTCTTGAAGAATGTGAGACGGTCGAATCAGTGGGGACGACTGCAAGCATACCGGTATAGCCTTACTCAAAACTATGGCTGGGGAATCGAGCCGATTCGACATTTGTGGGCGGTCTCAGGCGCTGGTATTGAAGCTTGCCTCCGAGAAGACAAACGGTTTGTTGCTCAAATCAAATCCGCCTCGCTTACCGATCCTGTCTTCTCTCCCTATTGGCAATCGACAAAGCCGATTGCCAACGTCGCCTGGAAGATGGCACGTCCGTTAGTAGGTCGAGTGATCGATGGAATGCATTTGGTCGCTGAGATTCGGCGAAATGACATTGCCGCTTAATCCCGACCTCCTATCGAACATGCGAAAAGCCTTTCAATGAAGATTCGATTACCCTTTCGAAATCTGCGGCACTGGTTCAAACGCGTCGTCAAAGGCCATGGCCTGGTTCCCGATCGAAATTTGATCAACACGCCGGAACAAATCGAAAACTTCCGTGAGTGGAAAGCGTGCGACGAAAGCTGGTACGGTTCACCTCGTATCTTGATGGCCTCAGGACACGGCTACGGAAACGTAGGCGATGAAGCACAATGCGGTGCCTGTATCGATCGTTGGAAACGTGTCGCACCGACTGCCAAAATCACACTCTTTAGTCCGAGCCCAGGTTATACCGAATCGGTGCATGGGCAACAATGTCAATGGGCACCGCGTGTCGCTTGGTTCCGCTGCAATACAGGTGGTCCTTACTTTGCCGAATCGAAACCATTTGAGCGGTTCTACTTTTGGCTGAAACTCCGCCTCATCATTTCGGCTCATCTGCTCAAACTCGGAATCCCTTTGTTGGTTTGCAATCCACGCGAAGCGAGCATCTTGAACCATCTGTACGATCACGACCTTCTCCACATTTCGGGTGGCGGATTTCTGACAGGAAAAACACGCAGCCGACTTTGGGAAAACTGCCTACTAATGAAGATCTGCCGAATCCTCGAGATCCCCTACATTCTGACCGGACACAATATCGGTGTGTTCCAAAACAATCGTGATAAGCGGGTCGCGAAGATGGGGCTTCGGGGGGCCAGCTATATCGGTCTCCGTGATCGGATGATATCGCAGCGGGAGATCGCTGAGATCGGAATCGAGGGACCGCATGTGGAATCGACCTGCGATGACGCGCTCTTCTGCGATGCTCTCGAGATTGAACAAATCAAGAAGCGAATCGGCGATGTAGGTGGCGATCCTGAACAAACTTGGGTCGCCGTCAACTTTCACCACTGGGGACAAGATGAAAGTCAACGGGATCGGATTGAACAACGCTTTGCCGAACTCTGTGACCACATCGTCGCTGAGCTAGGATATCAAACGATCTTTATTGCAATGACACCGTCCGATGTCGAGCCCGAACAACGCGTGATTGGCAAGATGCAGCAGCCAGCTTATCAATTGCAATACAGCCCCGATTACAAAGTTGCACGCGGATTGATCGCCGCATCACAGTTCGTCTTTACAATGAAGCATCATCCGATCGTGTTTGCTCAAGGTGAAGGAGTACCCGTAGTGGCGGTGGCTTTGGACAGCTACTACCATCACAAGAACTTGGGCGCGCTAGCCAATACGGAAACGCCCGAGTTACTACTCGATGAAAAATCGTTCTACGAGCAAACGGCCCAACTCAAACTGCGTCAGACTATCGAAAACCGCGAACAGATTGTGGCGAAACTGAAACGCTGGACAGACGAGATGAAAATGCTTGAGTTGGTTCCTTATCAAAACACGCTTGCGATATTGGCTAAGCAGCGCGAAGGGTCTCGTTGACGAAACAGCGGATGGCGTTACGCCGTCTTCGAATTTGCGTCTTGACCGATTTGGAATGATATTTCCACAACAGATGCAAGTAGTTCGCTGGAACTTCAGGTTCGTAGTCAGCCCATGCCGTGCGGCTTAGATAAGACTGGAACAAGTCTGCATGAGGATGCGGACAAAAATAGTTCCAAGGCTTGACTTCCGAAGTGAAGTGGACAATCCATGGATCTGACTTCAATCTCTTGAAGGTCTGTCGATCAAAAGGACTCTCGCGATGATTCGGGTAGTCGTAAAGATGAGCACCCTGGTTCCATCGTGGATCCAACTCGCCCCAGTCTCCATAAAGCACCACGTTTAACGCATATTGATCCCACCACAAAACATGGTCGCGGTTCTCCGTTAGACACGCCAGCATCTTTTCCGCTATCTCTTCTCGCCGCCAATGGTCAACATCAACCAAGAGCACGCCTGCATTAAAATACTTTGCCGAAGGAGACATCCCCAACTGCGAGTAGTTCTTGATCGGATGCGTCGCACCAAGATGAAGTTTGCATCGCTGGTACGAATCGATCGCGGATGAACTGTCTAAATAGGGTGCCGCGTAATCTTGCGCCGCCAGGACTGCATAGCCAGATTGAGGCTCGGACCAAAGCTGTTGCAAGTCTCTGCGGATCACCAAGTCGGAATCAAGGTAAATGACGCGTTGAATGTCACTCGGCAATAGCTCGGGAATCAGTAACCGCAGATAGGACGATGCCGAAATGTGCTGGCTGACAGGCAGTCCCTGCAGTACGGACATGTCGACATGTAAAAACTCAACACAAACGCGCGCGTCGTCGCAAGTTTCCAGGAGGCCGTTGCGCGACTTCGCAGTCAGTCCTCCGTCGATGATAAAAACGCGGATACTACCATTGCTATCAAGGTGGTCAATCGCCGAACGAAGTGTTACCGCTAAAGGCATCGCATAGGCATCATCCGCACCGCATACGAGGACCATGGAACTGTTGTCAGACATCCCGATTTTCAACTTCTATTTGTCGGCCCGTGACGGTTAAGGTGCTGGTCGCTATTAACTATTCGGACTCACGAACAATTTTGGACCAGTAATTCTGTGCTGAAGGGACTGTTTTTTACGCTAGCAAACAACACGACGGTCGCTCTAAATGCCAGCAAACCACAAAGATAGGTTGGGAATGAGATTGACCTGGGGGGTTTGGAAATCATAGCATCCGTCGGTCAGCATGGTTGGTTCGTTGGCGACTTCGAATTCACGTTTTCCTGAAAGCATCCGAAAGCACCTGACCCAATGGGTATGAAAAATCTATTCCGTGCCTTGCGACTCGCCTTGAAGTATCGGTGGTCGGTGGTCGGTGCCACGATTTGCTCGATGCTGATCGCCTTGACCTGGGGCAGCAACTTGGCTGCGGTCTATCCGTTTGTTGAGATCATCTTCGATGGTCAGACGCTACCCAGCTGGGCAACCCAGCAAACCACTTCATTGCAAAGCGAGCTGCTACAGATTGATTCCGAGATCAACGAGGCCAATCAGCAGCAACTGCTTGTGGCCAAACCGGCATCCCATTCAAACCACGACTTATTGTCTCAGCGTTCCAAGGTGCAACGCAAACTTCAACTTTGCTCTCTAGCCAAACCTTGGCTCGACAAGTACGCACCTGCCACCCCGTTCGGCACGCTGGTCATTGTGATCGTTTTCGTGGTCTCGATGACTGTCATTCGCAGTCTCTTGCTAGGGATGAACATGGTGTTGGTCACTCGAGTTTCACAGGGAGTGGTTTGCAAATTACAAAACGACTTATTCCGCGTCTTGTTATCGAGTGATTTGGCAGAAGTCACGCGGCACGGAACGGGCTCGTTAGCAAATCGAATCAACTATGAGACGGTGCATATTGGCAGCACCGTTCAAACCATCATCGGTCGCATGATGCGTGAACCGCTCAAGTTGTTGGTGTGCCTCGCAGGAGCTGCTTTTGTCAATTGGCGTTTGCTGATCGTTTCGCTGTTGGTATGCCCCGCAGCGATGATCGTGCTGATGAAGATCAGTAAATCAATCAAACAAAGCTCGCAAAAAGCACTCGAAGGGTCGGCTGGCTTGATGAACCAATTGGTTCAATCGTTGACGTATATCAAAGCGGTCAAGTCGCACAACATGGAAGCATCCGAACGTTGTGGGATTCATTCGACGACATCAAAGTTGTACAAACAACGCCTTCGGATCGCCTGGTACGACGCCTTGCTACGTGGAAACAATGAAGTCCTCGGGACGGGAGTTGTTTGTTTATCCTTGCTTGCGGGCGGTTACTTGGTTCTCGGCGAACACACCCACATCTTCGGCGTGCGCATGTCGGCGAACCAGATGACCTTTAGCACATTGGTTCTATTCTATGGCCTACTACTTGGTGCTACCGACCCGCTCCGTAAACTTGGTGGCGTGCATATGACGATTCGTCTTGGCGCACTCGCCGCGGATCGGCTTTACGCTCATTTCGATTGTCACAAAAAGCTGAACCAGCCCAAGCATCCACGTGCGATCCCGACTGGCCCAGCACCGATTGCCTACCGAGATGTGCGTTTCGGTTATCGCGCGGACCAGACGGTTCTTGACGGATTGAGCGTCGAGATCAAAGCGGGCGAACGGGTGGCGATCGTGGGTGCGAACGGCTGCGGCAAAAGCACAATGGTTGATCTACTGCCCCGGTTTTATGACCCGACGGGCGGCGAGGTGTTACTCGACGGCGTTCCACTGACTCAGTATTCGACTCGCGACCTTCGCCGCTACGTGACGGTTGTTAGCCAGCAAGCAGCTTTGTTCGACGACACCGTTACGAAAAATATCACTTATGGGTGTGGACACGTGGACCCCGAACGGATTCTCGAAGCCGCCGCACAGGCCAAAGCACTCGAATTTATTGAAAACTTGCCGAAGAAGTTTGAAACCGTCATCGGCGAGCACGGCAATAGCCTGTCCGGTGGTCAACGCCAACGATTGACCCTCACGCGAGCGATCCTACGCAACTCTCCGTTGGTGATTTTGGACGAAGCGACTAGCCAAATTGATCCTGAAAGTGAACGATTGATTCACGAAGCACTGACGGAGTTCCTAGCCGGTCGAACCGCGATCATGATCACACATCGTCTATCGACACTCACACTTGCCCAACGGATCATCGTGATGGAAGCGGGTAAAATCACCGCGATTGGTAAGCACGAAGAATTGCTTGAAACCAGTGAAGCGTACCGCATTTTACATCAGAAAACCAAACCACTCGATCTTCGCAGAGCTGCCTAGTACTAGGTAAAAATAGAGAATGAGAATTCATCATCGTGGACGAGGCAACGAGTCCCTTGCGGCACGGCGTTCCAAAGGGACTCGTTGCCTCGTCCACTACCCTACTATCGAATTTTGAAGAACCACTAGCTAGCTAGAGAGGTGCAACCATTTCCAATCATGATCCAACCCCATCGCTGAGTCTGTTCGCTCCCGATGCGGATCGCCCGGAGCCGAAGGCTGGTGATCCGAAAGGCGAGCAGCGAGATAGCACCTGTTGCATTGTGAGCAATTACAACTATGCCGAATATGTGTGCGAGGCCGTTGAATCAGCAATCGAACAAGAGCAATCGTTTGATGAAATTTTTGTTGTTGACGATGGCTCGAAGGATGATTCGGTCGATCGGCTGAAGCGACGGTTTTCAAGTAACGACAATGTCATCATCATCGAAAAAGAGAACGGAGGCCAACTATCGGCTTTCCATCGAGGTGTCCAAGAAAGTTCGGGCGAGCTCTGCTTTTTTCTCGATGCAGACGATCGTTATGACTCGCGATTGAATCGAATCGCCAATGAGTTTTTCGCTCAATTCCCAACCGTTGACTTTCTAAGTGTAGGGTTTCGTGAGTTTGGAGAAACACTATCGAAGCCAAGTCGTCCGAAACCGACACGTGACTACGGGCTCACCGCACTGAGCACAATTTTTGATGGACGTTGGATTGGTAACCCGACATCGTGTTTGTCGATGCGTTCGGGTCTTGTGCGCTGCTTGCTACCCTATCAAGACGAAGAAGCTTGGCGAATTCGTGCCGACGATGTGTTGGTGTTTGGGTCCTCGGTGTTGGGTGCGCAGAAAGTTCATCTCAATCAACCGTTAGTCGAATATCGCCTCCACCACGACAACCAATTTGCGAATCGAAAACAAGACTCGCTTGCGAAAATGCGGCATGCAATCGAAGTCAATCGTCTGATCCGTTACTATGTCGAAAAGTCGGGTTACGAGATCGAATTGCTTGGCGATCTATTGCCGAAAGAGTTTCGAACGCACGATCGTCCAACGTTCAACGAATTCGTGCGTTACGCCAGAATGTGCTCAAGAGCTCGGCTGCCTTGGCTACTGCAAGCAGGATTTGTAACCATTATGCTCAATCATTATCTTTCCGAGCGCAGGAAGAAAAATGAATCCTCCGATTTGCAAATATTTGAAAAGTCCATGACCGAAACATCAACCCAAGATATCTCGCAAAGCGAATGGAATCGAGCTAATTCTCGTCAAGCGAGAAGCAAAATCCGTCGAGCTGCCTGATGCCCGTCAAACCGGGCGGAGACCGAGACAAAACCGCAGTGTTCTGCTCGCTAGCTGCTAGTCAGTGACACGACCGATCTTGGTCATCGCTGTTTATCTCCGTCGACGTCGCATGAACCAGCTCGCCAAAGCGGTTCCCAAACATGCGATACTGCTCGGTTCGGGAATGGCGATCGCAGAAACGCTGATCGTTCCTGAAGAGTACAAACCGCTTGCATCCCAACCCAAACCATCGTCGAGTGTCGGAAGCAAAAGGGCATCAAACGTTCCGTTGGCTCCACCAAAATCGAAGAGGTCGAATGAATCGCCAAGTTGCAATGCCGATGCACCGGCTGCGAGTGCGACCTCCAATGTTCCGGCGAAATCAGCTGTTCCCGCAATCGTCACGCGGTCGTAGGCGGTTGCGTCGGCGATGTCGAGTCGTAGCGTCGATGTACTGTCGAGCTCAAAATCGCCACCAATCGCAAGTGTTGTTTGCCCAGCAAATCCGGTCGGATCCGATAGATAGCTGATGCCGTCATACCATGTTCGATCATCGCCATCATTCGTACCGGTATCGTCGATGAAGACAACAATCTCCCCGTTCTCATTTGCGACCAATTCACCGATGTCGCCTGCCCAAAGTCGCCGATTGGCCTCCGAAATGAGTGATGGACCACCGTCTCCCAGTGTCGAAGGATCGAGCCCATCGGTTGCCCCGTTGACGTTCTGCCTCGGCGAACCAAATAGAGTCAAATTCTCTGATTCGGCACCGGCCAATATTCTCCAATCCGATCCCGTTGCATCCCAGTAATTCACGTAGGTTTGGTACCGGTTGCCAGGCGTCAGACCACTGATGGTCGTCGCCAGCTCTTCTGCGGAGTTTGGATTCTCGCTACCACCTTGATAAACAATTCCGCCATTGCCCAGCCCCGTACGAATTTCCCAATCGGGATTGCCGGTAGGGTTAAAGGTTCCACCATCCGACTCCATCGTGTTTCCGTTTGTCCCATGAGTCGCTTCGACATAGACAAGGCTACGCGTCACATCGATGCCGTCCGAGCCAACCCGAATGACCGATCCGCTGGTACCGCGAAGATCACCTTGGATTTGTCCTGATGCGATAACGGTCGAAGTCGCTGAATGAACGTTTCCGTTGACGCTACCTGTACTTCTCAGTTCAACGGTACTGCCTGCATTGGCGGACAGGTTGCCTTGGACCTTTCCCTTGTTGATCAACGTTTGGCCGTTCAACTGAAGGGCCCCCGCGCTAAGCGCCGATGTATCGAGCGTAGCCGATGCTGAGATGGCGATTTGCTGGGTCCCTGAAAGTTGTGCATTGCCCGCAAGAGCTAACGTGCCCTTGGCAATCATGGTTCGTCCCGTGTAGGTGTTTTCCGCATTCGATAACGTCACGTTTCCACCACCAATGACTCGGATCCCTCCCGAGCCGCTGATGCCTTGGCCGGTGAGAGTGTAGTGGGTCGATTCGTTGTTGAAGGCAACCCCCATCGGTGTCACCGTCGATTGGATATGGACGTTGGTCGACGCAGCCGAATCATCAAACGCGACTTCGGCTCCTTGCAGGTATCGATCGATCGCACCGCCACCGGAGTCCCAGTTTTGCGATGTGGAAACGTCCCACTGAGTCGAGGTGGCGCTGTTGCCTTGCCATAGCAAAGATTTCGGATCGGTGGAAGTAAAGTTGATGCCGACCACATCCGTATCCCAATTGGTGTACGTGTAGTAATTTCCCCGCAGCCATGTCACTGCCGTGTTCTTGCCGTCCCATTCGGGAACGACCGGACGAAGATTGTCGATGGTCGAATTGGATGTGATCGCCGACCAGTCCCACGATTGTCCAAAGTCGCTGGTGAGACCTTTGTATAACTCGTATTTGTCGGTCTCGGTATCGGAGCGTGGGTCGATGTCGGATGACATGTAGACCACATTGGGATTACTCGGATCGATCGAGACCAAACCGGTGTAGTCTCGTTCGGAGCTATAGAGGAAGCCCCCCGCACGAGCGAGTTCATTGACTTGCCATTGTTGGCCATCGAATCGTGAATAGAAAAATCGATGATCGAATTCGCTGTCATTGGCCCGAGCTGAGAAAATTCCCACCGGATTATTGGTATTGTCGACCTCGACGTTGATCGTCCAAGCACGATTCATGGTCGTACCGCCAAAGGTCGACCCATTATTAAAGACGGAAGTTAACGCCGTGGGTGCGACTGCCGAACCATCAAACAAATTGTTGTCGACGACCGTGCCGTTCATTTGGTGAAGTTGTCCGTCTTGCACATACCCACTAAAAATGCTGTTCGGGAAATCGCGAGGGTGCCGGTTCGATGTCATCAAGAAGATTTTGTCATCGCTTGCTGCATAGCGAACATAGGGACGATCTCCGCCACCGCCCTCGGTCAGTAGCTTTCCGACCGCCGTCCAGTTGCTGCCATCATCATTTGAAATTTGGATGTTGGGGTCAAAATTCGTCGTCCGAGTAAAGTTATAGGTTCTGCCTGCGCCCCCATTGTCATTGGGCAAATGATAGACGTTGTTATAGGTCGTGCCAGCACCATTGTTGAGCACCTGTTCCGAACCCCAGCTGGTGGGGTCGTTGGGATTGGTTGAAACTCGCCAGCGCGTAAAATCGTCGCCAATATGTTTCGAGTACATGGCCACGTAGCGACCGTCGGGACGCCTGTACAAGGCAGCGGAGTTGTGATCGTCCTGTTGCAATTGATTGTGTAGCTCAAAATGTCCCTGCGCACCTGTGCCCAGGTTTCGCCAAAGTAAATCGACATCTCCTGATTCCGATCCGCTACCCGCCGAAACACTGCTTAAGATAAGTCGCGGATTGTTTGCATCGCTATTGTCGATGATGGCTCGTTCGTCTTCGAACCAACTCCAAACTCCATTGGGTGCACTCGACGAATTGGTCAAGTTGAAAAGATTTCCGTCAACGAAATTGGGACCCTGTGCGACAGACTCGAAGCTATTATTTATGACCAACAGGCCGGCGACAAACAGCCCAATCACGGGCTTCCAAAACGGGTCACAAATCTTCACGTTATCATCCCAAGAAAACAAGTATCAAATTTCTGCGGAGAAAGAACGTTTCGGTCGCTGGACCAAACATTCGCAGATCAGAGGAGAGTGGGGGGGAAAGCAAAGCCGAAACGAATCGGCATTGCTTGCGTTTTGCGAGAGCACCCATCACGTATGATGGGTGTCGCCATCAATCGGTTCGTTCACTTCGAGCGATTACTTGCGACGTCGTCGCAATGCCGCTGCCCCAGCCAATCCGAACATCAGAGTCAGCGAACTAGGCTCTGGAATGGCAGCGACTTGATAAGATACGCCGTCGTACCAGGTACGGTTATTGGATCCGATTCCGGTATTCAAATCGTCGACAAAGACATTAAGATTTCCCGTTCCATCTGCCACGGAGCTTCCGAGGTAGCCTGCGAATAGGAACCGACCGCCGCCATCGTCAAACGTAGGATTAATATCATAGGCTAGGGTACTCGCTAGCTCCGCCGTTGTAGCGCCTGCAATGGGGCTCGATGCAGCTGACGCTGCATCGCTGTCTGCAAACGTGATCAGCGATCCCGAGTCAAACCCTGCCTGAATGCCCCAGTTCTGAATGTCATCGTTATCCACGTCAAGGAAATTAACCCAAACATCGTAGGACTGGCCAGGAGTAAGCCCTGAAAGAGTAGTAATAAGCTGAGCAGCATTTTCAGCTCCGCTGTTACCAGCCGCTTCGTAGATGCCGGCGTTTCCAAAACCTGCCCGGGTTCGCCACAAACCATCAGCCGCGTCAACGTCACCAATAATGGCAGTTCCCGGCCCCGTGTTGGTGCCAGAAGCGTTTACAAAAACCACAGCGGCACTGGCGGATGTGCCGAACACTGCCGCGATAGCGACGCTCATCAATAGTCCAAAATTTCTCTTCATCATTCTCTTCTTTCAAAACCAGGGGGAAAAACACGTGCAAAACGACGTTCATTAGCATTTAGCGGATGATTGTTCGAGAACGCACACGAGCCCAAGCGTAGTGCACAAAAACACTCTCGTTACAATCATCCTTTCGCTCCCTATGGCGATTTAAAGCCGGGGGATCGGGGGGTCTACGTAAGGGCTCCGGGTGTTGCCGAAAAATCTATCGCAGAAAATCAGCATTTTTCCCAAGAATTGTTGTTTTAGAAGACTAGAAGGCGAGGACATCGTGCGTGTGAACTCACCATTTCGTCGCAACAGATTGGGCTAGCGGGAGTTACGTCAACGAGTAGCGTCGCAGACTGTTTTTTAAGCCAGGCTTAGCGATCTCTAAGACTTTCGATGGTAGCTGGCAACGGCCTCGATAATTCCCTCGAGATTTTTCGAGGGTTCGTAGCCAATGGTCTGTCGAATTCTCGTGAGATCGGGAACGCGGCGGCGGATGTCCTCAAACGATTCATCGTACGCCGCTGCGTAGCTTTGAAATTCGATGGTTGACTTCGATCCCAATTGAGCAATCACCTTTTCGGCTAGCTGCAGAATCGAAATCGGCTCATCGCTACCGATGTTATAGACTCGACCTGCTGCTTCGGGCTTGTCAACCAAATCGATCACGGCACCGACGACATCGTCGACGTGTGCAAAACAGCGAACTTGATGCCCGTCGTCATGGACCACCAGCGGATCGCCGCGCAAAGCAGCCTCCACAAAACGGGGCAGAACCATCCCGTAGGCTCCCGTTTGGCGAGGTCCGACGACATTAAAGAACCGACCCACAACCGCGGGAAGCTGTTTTTCTTTGTAGAACGCCAACGCCAAGAATTCATCGATCGCTTTCGACACGCCGTAGCTCCAACGTGGTTTCGTGGTCGCACCGAAAACGAGGTCATCATCTTCGCGGTAAACCTCTTTCGGGTTTTTTCCGTAAACCTCACTGGTACTGGCGATGAAACAGGGAATCCGCTCGCCACGATTGGCTCGTTCGCCCAAGCGATTCAAGATAAGTTGGGTGGGATAGATATTTCGTTCGATCGTTTGAATCGGTTGTTTGGCGATCAAAGCAACTCCCACCGCTGCGGCCAAGTGGTAGACCCGGTCCGCTCGATCGACCACATCATGGACAAGCGTTTTGTCTTCGACCGTATCCTCGATATACTCCAGTGACGGATGATCGAGTAGGTGAGCTAAGTGGTCTTTCGACCCGGTGGACAAATCATCAACGACGATGACTTCATGACCTTGGCTTAGTAAACGTTCGGTAAGATGCGAACCGATAAATCCGGCTCCGCCGGTTACAAGACACTTTAGTTTTCCCACCACTCCGACCGTTTCCAAAAGAGATGCAAGTTTGAGATTAAGCGTTTTCTCTAAGCCTGTACGGACGAATGCCGCTTCAGGTTGGCAGGTATATTGGCAAAAACCAGCGGAAACGCCTATTTTTTTTATTGTTCGTCCGTTTTTGGTATTCAGGGGCGTTTTTGGTATTCAGGGGCGTTTTTGGTATTCAGGGGCGTTTTTGGTATTCAGGGGCGTTTTTGGTACTCAGGGCGTTTTTGGTACTCAGGGCTTCTCTCCTTAAACTATCGCATAGGTTGGTTCGCCGCTAGAATTGGTTAAAACTGATCGTAGTTTACCGCACCATTTTGTTATTCGGAGTCTGTCTCGTGTTTTCAGTTAGGCTATTGGCAGCATTCTTACTGTGTGTCGTCCCCGCGATGACGACTCCGGTATCGGGCGCGGAACCGTCGAGTGATGCGGCGATTGCCGTCTATGCCGACGCGGCCAATTTCCAAACCAATGGAGCGATCGAACTGGCGATCGAAAGTTGGAAGAAATTCTTAGGGGAATACCCGAATGACCCGATGGCCCCCAAAGCGGCGCACTATTTGGGGGTCTGCTACATGCAGCAGGACA
>JGI12210J13797_11937771_pt1 | contig 23650 bp, 20 predicted proteins | sample ElkSlonscriptome_3_FD_13797 | JGI IMG/M metagenome (IMG submission 13797)
GTCTTAGCCCCAGCGGGGCTTTCGCTAATTAGCCCGCAGTTCACGGGCGGTCTGAAAGCTTAGCCGAACGGCTAGTTCGTCCTGATTCGTCAAACTGAGAATTGCTGTTGAGAGAGGTAATCAAGTTGAGCAATCTCGATGGGCTACTACTATGAAGCTATTGATTAGTAATGACGATGGCGTGTTTGCAGCAGGGATTCAGGCGCTGGCCAACACCCTAGCAGCAGCAGGCCACGATATCACTGTGGTGTGCCCCGACCGAGAGCGATCGGCCACCGGCCATGGGCTAACGCTCCATGATCCCATTCGGGCTGAGCAGGTCGACACTCTGTTTGCAGAGTCAATTACGGCATGGGCCTGCTCCGGGACGCCCTCCGACTGCGTCAAGCTCGCCTTAGGGGCATTGCTCAAAGCGCCGCCAGATTTGGTGCTGTCTGGTATCAATCACGGGCCGAACCTCGGCACAGATGTGCTCTATTCCGGTACCGTCTCAGCGGCAATGGAAGGGGTGATTGAAGGCATTCCCAGCATTGCCTTTAGCTTGGCCAGCTTTTCAGCCCAAGAGTTTCAGCCTGCGGCTAACATCGCGCGATCGCTGATTGCCTCTTTAGACCCCGAATCATTGCCCAAGACAACCCTGCTCAACATCAATATCCCTGCTGTTGATGAAGCCGCCACCAAGGGAATGCTCCTGACTCGCCAAGGCGTTCGCCGCTACATCGATCTGTTCGAAAAGCGCGTCGACCCCCGAGGCAAGACCTACTACTGGCTCGCTGGTGAGGTTGTCGAAGACATAGACGATGTCACCGAACATGCTTTTTGTGGGGCGCTATCCGATGAGCTGTCCCACTTTGAAACGGATGTCCAGGCCATCCGACATAACTACATCACCGTAACTCCGCTACACTACAATATGACTAGTGCCGCTGGACTCCATAGCTTGAAACATTCTCCATGGCTTGTCGGGTGATGTGGCGATATAATTTCAAGTCACCCAGCCAGAGAAACGCCTTGGCCCTGTCCTGATTATCAGGTCGTGGGCTGAATGAAGGGGAACGCCTATCTACCAACGGAGAGATGTCGGAACAATGTAGGCTAGTATGGAGGAGATATTCTCTATGGGTTTTTTGATTGGCGTCGTCGTCTCGACCAATAAACCGATACAAACCGACATAAGATGTGTTTCAAGCATCTCGATATAGCTTTATGGGAATTTCAGGGCAACCTGTGATCATTGACGTAACGCGGCCAGAGCATAGTTATTAGAATGATGGGAAGGGTTGTGGTGCGGCGGGATCCTTTACCAGCTAACTTGAGTTTAAGTGACACCCATGTCTGAGAGTAACGGGCAGCTCATCAAAGATCAGTTTACGGTTCGCTTCTGGGGGGTGCGAGGCAGCATCGCTTGTCCGGGCGGACATACTGTTCGATACGGTGGCAATACGTCCTGCATTGAGATGCTGATTGATGGGCATCGACTTATTTTTGATGGCGGCACCGGTCTACGGGTGTTGGGGCAAGAGCTGCTGCAGCACACGCCCATTGAAGCCAGCATGTTTTTCACCCATTCCCACTGGGACCACATCCAAGGCTTTCCCTTCTTTACCCCTGCGTTCGTTCCCGGCAACAAGTTCAATATCTATGGCACAGTAGCGCCCAACGGCTCCACCGTGGAGCAGCGTCTCAACGATCAGATGCTGCATCCCAACTTTCCTGTACCGCTGCAGATCATGGGCGCGGATTTGCGGTTCCACGACATTGAGATCGGTGAGTCTATCCAAGTCGATGACATTCGCGTTGACAACCGGTTGCTCAACCACCCCGGAGAGGCCGTGGGCTACCGCGTCAGCTGGAACGGTTTTGCCGCCGCCTACGTCACTGATACAGAGCATTTCCCAGACCGTCTAGATGACAATGTTTTGTGGCTGGCACAAGATGCGGACGTTCTGATATATGACGCAACCTATACCGACAGCGAATACTACGCCGAGCCGGTTGGCAAAGTGGGCTGGGGGCATTCTACCTGGCAAGAAGCCGTCAAGCTTGCCCAGGCGGCCAACGTCAAACAGCTTGTAATTTTTCACCATGATCCGCTTCACAGCGACGAATTTATGGACAACGTGAAGCAGGACGTCTCTGAGCACTTTCCCAACAGCGTTGTGGCCTGGGAAGGGCTGGAACTCACTTTGGGCGGCTCCAAGCCAGAAAACGCTGAGGGAACTGTTGCAACTCACTTGCGCTGATCGCCCCGAGCATACCGCTTCGCTGAACTGCTCCCCAGGCCTGCTCGGGTAACCCTGTTCCTCTGTTCGACCCTAGATGTGCAAATTATTTCTTCCCGCCGAGTCCTTCAATCCCCGACCGCGATCGCGTTAGGCAATTTTGATGGCGTTCACCGGGGCCATCTTCAAGTCATTCAGCCTATTCTAACCGCGCCCACGGGGCATAAAACCGTGGTGTCTTTTGACCCCCACCCCCGAGCTTTCTTTAGCGGCGAACAGCGGCAGCTGCTGACACCTTCTGAGGAAAAGGCACAGTACCTCAGCACCCTAGGTATCGAGCAGCTTGTTCTGCTACCCTTCGACCAGGCTCTAGCAAACCTGTCTCCCGAAGCCTTTGTGACCACTGTGCTGTGCCAGCAGCTGCAGGTCAAATATCTCAGCGTCGGCGAGAACTTTTGCTTTGGGCGACGGCGCGCTGGCACGGTCTCCGATCTGCAGTCCATCGCCCAGGCTCAGGGAATTACGGTCCACATCACCCCCCTTGAAATTGCTGGCCGTGAGCGCATCAGCTCCTCTGCGATTCGAGACGCCTTAGTCGCGGGCGACCTCAAAAAAGCCAATCATCTTCTAGGCCGTCCCTATGCCCTCATGGGTTCCGTTGTCCATGGACAGCACCTAGGCCGAACCCTCGGCTTCCCCACTGCCAATCTAGACCTGCCATCCTGTAAATTTGTGCCCAGAACAGGGGTCTACGCGGCGCAAGCCTGGCCCCAAAAGGCTGACTCAGCTATTCCCTGCGTGGTCAACATCGGGTATCGGCCTACGGTGCAGGGCAAGCACCGCACCATAGAAGCGCACCTGCTGGACTGGTCAGGGGATCTGTATGGACAGGTGCTCAAGGTCGATCTACATCACTTTTTGAGGGCAGAACAATCGTTTAGCTCCCTCGATGCCCTTAAGGTCCAAATCGAGCAGGACTGCCAGATAGCGCGATCGCAGGTATAAAAACGCTCCCAAACTTCCCGTATTTGTCCGGGTTTTGACCCTCCGTTCGGGAACTGTTCACTATGGGGCGAGTCTTAATTATCTATGGTGCAAGGGGCTTCTACTCAAACAATGAGTGGGAGCCCTTTTGCCTGCAAACTATTGTGAGAGGATCACATTATGCCAGCTGCAGATCTGACCTTAGCGTTTGATGTTGCCAACCAGTGGCCCAATGGCTTTACTGCCGGGATGACGCTTCAAAACGCCGGAGAGATAGTCACAGACGGCTGGACGCTGACGGTGGAGACCACGTTCGAAATTGACCACATTTGGAATGCCAAGGTCACCAGCCGGTCGCCTGTGGCGGGCGGCTATCGCTACACCATCGAAAACGCAGACTGGAACGGGACAATCCCTGCCGGGGGCAACCTGTCCTTTGGGTTTAACGGTGTTGGGGCTCCAGAGGCTCCAAGGGCGATCGCGATCAACGGTCAGTCGCTGACATCGCCGGCGCTGACGGAAGATAGTTCTGATGCGGGCGTTCCTGATGCGGGCGTTCCTGATATGGGCATTTCCGACGCAGGTACGCCTGATAGCGGCACGCCTGATAGCTCAGACCCTCCCACCCCCACCTCTGACCCCGCCCCCATATCAGAGCCAACGGATAGTGGGGCCACCGGAGCCCCGCCATCAGCAGCGCCTTCCGACCCTGAGATTGTCGAGAGTGGTGACAATGGAGGCGAATCAGGTAGTGAATTAGGTGGTGAATCAGGCAACGCTTCTGGCGCGACTAGCACCCTGAACTACGGCGAGGCGCTGCAAAAGTCTCTGCTGTTCTACGAGGCTCAGCGCTCCGGCCCCCTGCCAGACGATAGCCGCATCGAGTGGCGCGGCGATTCGGCCCTGAGGGATGGCGCTGATGTGGGCCTCGATCTCAGCGGCGGCTATTATGACGCGGGTGACCATGTTAAGTTCGGCTTTCCCATGGCCGGCTCCATGACCCTGCTGAGCTGGGGAGCATTAGAGTATCGGGAGGCCTACCAAGCCAGCGGCCAGCTCGATGAGCTGATGGAAGCGGTGCGCTGGGGGACAGACTATATCCTGAATGCCCATGTTGCTGAGGGCGGTGAAACTAAAGCCTTTTATGGTCAAGTGGGGGACGGCAATACCGACCACGCCTACTGGGGCTCTGCAGAAGCGATGACCATGGATCGCCCTGCATTTGCCATCGATGCGGAAAATCCAGGCTCCGATCTGGCTGGCGAGTCAGCGGCAGCTCTAGCAGCAGCTTCTCTACTATTTCGGGGCAGTGATCCTGACTATGCCGACCAACTGCTAGAGAACGCTAAGCAGCTCTATGCCTTTGCCGACGAGCATCGCGGTCAGTATTCTGACGCCATTGACAATGCCAAAGATTTCTATAACTCTTGGAGCGGCTATCAAGACGAGCTGGCCTGGGGCGCAACCTGGCTCTATAAAGCGACGGGAGACCAGACATACCTCGACCAGGCTGAAGCGGCTTATCAAGGGCTATCGCGCTATACCCACACCTGGGATGACAAGTCCTATGGCACCGCCGTTATTCTAGCCCAGGAGACTAGCAATCCACGCTATGGCGAGGATGTGGAGGCCTGGCTGGACTGGTGGAGCGACGACAGCGGTGCGGGAGTCAACTATACCGACGGTGGTCTTGCTTGGGTAGACCAATGGGGATCTCTGCGACTCAGCGCCAATACGGCATTCTTAGCTGGGGTGTATGGCGATACGGTAAACGACCCGAACCAGCGCTACAGCAGCTTCAGCGACCAGCAAATTGACTATATTTTGGGTGAAAACCCCAGCAGCTTTAGCTACATGGTGGGTTTTGGCGATAGCTCACCGCAGCAGCCCCACCACAGAGGCTCCCATGGTGGTGGTTGGGATAGCTTGAATAGTGATAGGCCCAATGACAATATTCTCTACGGGGCTTTGGTGGGTGGCCCCGCTTCGCCCGACGATGGCGACTACCAGGACGATCGCAGCGATTATATTCGCAATGAGGTCGCGCTGGACTACAATGCAGCGTTTACAGGGGCGCTGGCAAGACAGTATAGCCAGTTTGGCGGCAGTCCGTTGAGCGATGCGGAACTCAATGCCCTGCCGGGAATTAGCGTACCGGACGGTGGCAATTAAGACATCCATAAATGCCCTAACTCTTGCTTTGAGCAGTCAATAAACGTCATATTCCAGGGGTTTTCCGAGGCCTCTGGAATATTTTTAGGGCGGCCAAAGTATGGCAATGCGATCGCGATAGAAACGATAAGATTCCTTGCAGAAACAGCGTGCGATATCCTTAGCTCAGCTCATCATTGTATGCTTTTAGAAAGGCAAGATAGCTTCGCGATCGCATCATTATTTCTGGCTTATCTTGTCAAATTCAACAGAATCTCAACATTTTTCAGCAGCCAGATATCCCTGTGCGCCAGTCTAGACAGACTTTAATGCTGCACCAAAGTGCAGAAACTTCTTAACTTTAAAGTTGCTCAAGCGCTAGTTGCTGGCTTGATGTTGTCATAGGGATCGTCTCACCATCACATCGTAAAAGCTGGCGATTGAATTGTTCACTCGAGAAGTTAGATCATGTTCGCCCACGAGATGTGCTGCTGGCACGGCTTGACCGTTTCGCTGCTGATAGTGATGTACCCAACAGATCACTACACCAAAACATCGGAGCAGTAACACCATGAAACCTAATAAATTCAAACGAAATATTCCTGTTTACTTATTTGGCATTGGGCTGGCGCTAACCGGAGCAACAGCCCTCGTGGCATCGCCAGTCATCGGCGTTTTAGTGGGCGATCGCGTCGCATTTGACCGTGCCCCTCGCTTAGTCCGCTCTGCGGCTAGCTCCTCTAGCCCCAACAGCGGCGCAGATTATCAGTTCACCATCACCCTGCCGATCGATGCTGGTGAGCCACTGCAGGCCATTCAGATCACGCCCCACAACCATGTAGAAGAGATCTCTCTCAACCATAGCGATAGCGCAGCATTTGAGGGAGATAGTCTGGCCGGTGGCCCAGACCTACCGTTGTCTAGCATTGGCGGACCGACTGAGGTGCCAGGAGAAGCATTGTTCGTCTTCAACCCGCCTGTGCTGCCGGGGAATACGATTACCGTTGAACTTGAGGCAGAGCATAACCCGGCCCAGGGCGGAGTCTATGAATATGGCGTCACGGCCTATCCGGCTGGCCCCAACGGCATTGGGATGTTTTTGGGCTACGGTCGTCTGCATCTTTTGGATAACAACTGATGATGTCACGGCTGAGTGGCGGTTGATCACGATGCTCTGCTTGGTCCCGGGGTACAAGCAATGTGAGACTCTCTCATCGTTTATCGCTTCCGTCGCTCCTGGCGCTTTTCCCAAAAACGCCAGGAGCGTTCACTTAGCCGCCGGTCCATGTCGTCGCAGGGGGCTGCGTTTCGGCAATCACCGCCCCCTGTGAAATTACGCAGCACACCGTTGGGCGGCGTCGCAGTGCATCATAGCGATCCCTTGCGTCCAGCACGATCAAACTGGCCGGTTTGCCCACCGCAATGCCATATTCACTGGCCACATTCATGGTTCGCGCCCCGTTCCAGGCGATCATGTCATAGCAGGCATTGATCTCGTCAGTTCCCGTCATCTGACAGACATGCAGCGCCATATGGGCCACATCCAACATGTTGCCCGTCCCTAGAGGGTACCAGGGGTCTTGGACACAGTCATGTCCAAGACTGACGTTGATGTTCCGCTGCCACAGTTCCTTCACCCGCGTAACCCCACGCCGTTTCGGGTAGGTATCGCACCGCCCCTGTAAGGTGATGTTGATCAGCGGGTTGGCAATAAAATTGATCTGCGCCCGGCCCAAGAAGCCCATCAGCTTTGAGGCATAGGCATCATTGTAAGAACCAAAGGCCGTAGTGTGGCTAGCAGTGACGCGATCGCCGTTCCCAGCCCGAATAGCACAGGCCGCTACCACCTCTAAAAAACGAGACTGGTCATCGTCAATCTCATCACAGTGGATATCCACAAGGCAGTCGTGCTTCTGCGCCAGCTCAAAGGTGCGCTGCACTGAACGCACCCCGTCTTCCCGCGTCAGCTCATAATGGGGAATGCCCCCAATCACATCGACCCCCAGGGCTGCTGCCTCCGCCATCAGCCGGTCATTCTCAGGGCTGCCATAGATGCCATCTTGGGGAAACGCCACCACCTGGAGCGTCATCCAGTCTTTCACCGCATTCCGCACCTCCAGCAGCGCTTTGAGGGCGGTCAGGGTTGCTTCGCTCACATCCACATGGCTCCGAACAAAGAGAGCGCCCTGGGTAGCATGCTGTTTCAGGGTCGCCACCGCCCGCTGCTTGACATCGTCTAGAGTCAGGGTCTGTTTTCGCTCGCGCCAAATCTCAATGCCTTCGAACAGGGTGCCGCTAGCGTTGAGGCAAGGCTCCCCTAGCGTCTGGGCAGAGTCGAGATGGACATGGGAGTCGACGAAGGGCGGACTGACTAATCGCCCCTGCATATTCAGCTCTTGGCAGCCCTGCAAATCAAGCTGCGATCCGATGGCCAGAATTGTCCCATCTTGAATCGCAATATCGACATCTGCCCTGATGCCGCTGCGCTGGAGCAGCCGACAGTGGCGAAGCAGTAGATCGCAGGTGCTGGGCATGGTGGGTGGTGAACCATAGAAAATTGAGCAGATCGTTGAGGGTAGGGGGCAAGCTAGGCTCAAACCCGGTTGTGAGTCAGTCTCAAGGTCCCACAGAGAGATTTCTTGTGGCTAGGGGAGAACTAAAGTTGTTAAGGTATTGTTACAAATCGCCATAATTACCACAACTACCTGACACTGTTCTTTCCCTGAGCCTCTCAATATTATGCTGGCTGAGCCTGATACGCCATCTGCTGCATCGTCATCTCCCACCCCAATTTTGGATGCCGCCGATTTATGTAAGTTCTACCGGCGCGATCGCAAATCGGTGGTGGCTGTCGATAGGGTCTCGCTGGCGATCGCCCCTGGGGAGGTGCTGGCTTTCCTAGGTCCCAACGGCGCGGGGAAAACCACCACCATCAAAATGATTGCTGGCTTGATACGCCCCGACGGGGGAACGGTGCGCATTGCCGGTGAGGATCCCCACAGCAACCCCCTAGCCCTGCGAGGAATAGGCGCTGTATTGGAAGGTAACCGCAACCTTTACTGGCGGCTAACGGCCTTAGAAAACCTGGAGTATTTTGGCGTGCTGCGGGGCATGAAACGCCGCGCAGCACGGCTGCAGGGCATGGTGCTTTTAGATCAGTTCAGCCTGGCCGAAAAGAAAGATGCTCTGGTGCGCACGTTCTCCCGAGGGATGCAGCAAAAGCTGGCCATTGCCGTTGCCCTGGTTCACAGCCCCAACCTGCTGCTGCTAGACGAGCCGACCCTAGGTTTAGATGTGGAAGCAGGAGAGCATGTAAAGGGATTGGTGCAGGCGATCGCGGCCCAGGGCTGCGCGGTGCTGCTCACCACCCACCAGCTCGATGTGGCAGAGGCGCTGTCGGACCGGGTCGCCATTATTCGTCAAGGCAAGCTCGTAGCCCAGGCCACCACAGCTGATCTGATCCGTCAGTTCTCTGACGCCGCCTACCGCATTGAAGTTGAAGGTGAGATCAGTCCCACTCAGCGACAGGCGATCGCTGCTCTAGAGGCGTCGGTGTGGGGCAACGTGGTCCACTATATGGGCGACGCCTCTGGCCTATATCAGGTGTTCGACATTTTGCGGCCATTGCCCATCTTGCAGGTCGCCCCCGATCGTCCCGATTTGACCGACGTTTTTTTGAAGGTGGTGCGCAGTGGAACTATTTTGGGCTGAGCTAAAGCGGAGTTGGACCGAGTTCATTCGCTATCCCGCTGAGGCCATCGGCGGCATTATCATCACAACTATCGTTTTTTACGGGCTGTTTTTGAGCGCCCGCTATATGGCCGGACCCGCAATGCAGTTCGGCGATCGCCTAGATGCAGTGGTGGTGGGCTATGTGCTGTGGACCCTGACGTTGTTCATTATCAGCGACATCTCCCTAAACCTGCAGTCTGAAGCCCAAACCGGGACGCTAGAGCAAATCTTCCTGTCCCCTTTTGGACCATCCCGCATTTTTCTGGTCCGGGCCTTAGCCGGTCTCACGATCCGCCTTACGTTGATCACCGCAATACTGCTGATTTTGATGGGCATCACGGGCAGCCGTCTCCAGTTTCCGCCGGCGCTGCTGCTGCCCCTGATTACAAACTTGATGGCAGGCTATGGGCTAGCGTTTATTATGGGGGCTTGTGCCCTACTGTTCAAGCGGGTTCAGCAGCTGCTGGGGCTGTTTCAGTTTGCGCTGTTGTTTGTCCTAGCAACTCCTATAGAAACCTGGTCAACCCAGCTAAGGGTTCTAGGCTGGATGCTGCCTATGATTCCTAGCGCTGGCTTACTGCGTGACCTCATGGCGAGGGGAGAAGCGTTAGATTGGGGTGTTTTCGCCTTAGCATTGGCCAATGGCACTCTGTATTTCGCGTTGGGAATGCTGGTATTTCGCTGGGCGGAACGACAGGCCAAACGGCGGGGCATGCTGGGAACTTACTGAACAATGGGCGCAACCCAATAGGAGCAGCCAACATACTAAAGGCGCTCAAGCTCACAGCACGCTAGGGGAGTCTCCGCGCCATCCCCGCTACTCCCGTGCCGCTTTGCCCTTTTGACCTAGCTTAAATTCGGTGCCATCTACGATGCGCTGAATATTTGTTCGGTGAGCGACGACAATGTAGCTTGCAGCCGCCAGAACAAACAGCACCATAGGTAGAGGACGGCTTAAGGCAATGGTGGCAATGGGAATCGTCACCGCCGTCACTAGCGAGCTGAGCGAGACGATTCTAGAGGTGGCCAGAGCAATGGCGAAGATGCTGAGGGCAATTGCTGCTGTGGGCCAGTGAAGCGCGGCCAGCACCCCTAGACCGGAGGCCACTGATTTTCCGCCGGAGAACCCAAGCCAAATTGAGCGGCTGTGCCCCAACAAAACGCCAAATCCTGCAGCGACGGCTAGCCAAGGGAGCCAGGAAGCAGTGCTGATAGCGTCGGGATGCGGAATTCCTATGCTGGGCAAGGAGCTGAACCAGCGTGTCAAAATCACGACGGACGCCCCCTTGAGAATATCGATTATGAGTACTGCTGCTCCGGGGCCTTTTCCTAGAACACGCAAAACATTGGTTGCCCCTGTTGACCCTGACCCATGCTCACGGATATCAATGCCTTTGAGAAGCCGACCGGCTAAGTACCCTGTGGGAAACGATCCGATCATGTAAGCGACCCCAAAAATGCCGCTTAACCAGACAAGCCAAGCCATAGGTTTTACCTTAAATATGCTGCCGAGAGCCGTATTTAGTGTAATCGCGATTGCGCCTGCTAAAAGCAGCGGCTTCAAAATTAGTAACCACTGACACAAATTATCGCGGCTCAGTATAGCGGCGACTGGTCAGCTGGATCTGGGGCGAAGGCAAGCCACAGGGGAAACTGCAGCAGCGACAGACTCACTTTGTCCTCTCCCTCATCAATCAAAATCAAGGGCATTTGACCCTGCTCTACCAAACGCTCCGCGCGCTGGGCGAGAGCCTCGGACGCTTCGAACAGCACAACGCCCTGTTGGGAGCCAAAATCAGTCCGAGCAATGCCTAGACAGTCTTGTAGACCACGTCTCCACTCCCCCAATCGCTCTGGAGAGTCTCCTAAAATCAAAGCTCGAACCCGATCGCCGTGGATATCCCGTAAAGCGGAAATCGTCGCGGCTGCGATCAGAACATTTTGCAGCCGCGACCCCATGGTTTTGATTGCACCCCGTCCCCCTAACTCAAAAAACCATTGAGATGCGCGCTCAGCGTGGACAGGCTCGAACGTTCGCCGCAGTTGCCAAGGACGGCCATAGTAATTGGGCATCGCCTGGTACTGATCGAGCAGCTGCCGAATGTGGGCCGTATGGCCGTTAAAGAGCCGTTTTACCGCCTCTTCCGGCTCCCGTGGAGTTGGGCGCACATCCGGCGGAGCCTGAAGGGGCTGGGCCGCGATTGGCGACGGGGAGCCTGGCGATGGGGAAGAGGCCGGGGAAGGGACGGTCAATTCTAGCTGCTCTGCTGTGGTCGCTAAATCTTGCAGACTGCCAACTAGATACTCTTTGAACCCCTGGACCCGCACAGCCAAATCTTGAGACACCCCCGCAAAGCTCTTACGCATTTCGGCCCGAATTCTCTCTTGCCGCCGCTCTAGCTGCTCTACAGCGGTCTGCAGCGCCTTGCGCCGCTGCTCTAGCTCAATCAAACCTTCATCGACAAGCCGGGTTACGGCGGCCTGTACATCTTGGGTTTGCGCTTGAAGCAGGCGATCGCGATTCCCCTGCAGCTCAGCAATTTCCTGTTTAAGCTCTCGCACCCGCTGCTCTAAATCGCGCTGGTCAGTGGCCGACCCAGATGAGCCAGCACCGCTAGATGCATCGGATCGGGAAGTCATACGCTCAGAAGCAGGTCGGAGGGATGGCGTCACCCCTAACGGCTCAGCCGAATCTCGCGGCTCAATCATGGGGACTCTTAACTACGGGACGAGGAATCAGTGGAAACAACGGGAAGCTGATGACGCTCCAGCTCAGCTCTGAGCTGAGAAGCGTTAAACAAGATCGGGAGAAAATGGATGCTGTTGACTTCCTTAAAGTAAAACAGAATCGGGACCGGTCGCCAAAAAATGCGCCAGTTCTGCCAGTCTTGGTAGGGAAAGCGGCGAATCAGATTGTCTCGGCGATAGATGTCGAGATCAGATGAGGTAAACCGGAGCCGCAATGTCGCCGCTTGAATCAGAAGGAAGCAGCCAAACAGCGCGATCGCCACGCTAACCCAGGGGGACAGCAGTAGGAGCGGTAGCCCCAGCAGACCGATAGCGATGGGGAGGCTGTAGCTTGGCGAGAGTTCTGATGACATGCTGCTTGTCATGTCGACTTGAGAAGAATTAGCTGCCATAGGTAACCTAGTAGTTCAGCCGCATGGTGTTGTGGAACAGCCACCACCTAGAGCGGACAGGATACACCTTCTATCTTAGCGAGGAATGCCGCCTGGGTCTGGAGCAGAGCGGACCGTTAGTGCTCACGGAAAACCGCGCTAAAGACCGGTGGCAGCGGTCCCCGTGCCCTGGAACATCAGCCAGGACATGATGAAGTTGGTGATGAAGACCATTAGCAGCGCCGTGACCACCGAGGCCGTCGTTGACTGGCCAACGCCCTTGGCTCCGCCTGTCGTGGTTAGCCCCCAGCTCGCGCCAATGATCGCAATCAACGCTCCGAAGACAACGGACTTGATGATGACGCTGATGAGGTCCCAAACACCCAAGAAGTTTTGAGCCGACTGCAGAAAAACGGAGTAAGAAATGCCGTAAATGCTGTCCGCGAGCACCATGCCACCCGTCATTCCAGTGATAAACGACCACAGGCTGAGGATAGGCACCATGATGCAGCAGGCCAGCAGCCGAGGCAGCACGAGGTAGTCCACTGGGTCAGTCTTCAACATCTGCAGCGCGTCAATTTGCTCGGTGACAACCATCGTGCCAATCTCAGCCGCGAAGGCCGACCCGACGCGCCCGGCAACAACGATGGCTGTCAGTACTGGCGTCAGCTCACGGATCAAAGCCACCGCCAGTACACCGCCGACAGCAGTACTCGCCCCGAAGTTAATGAACTCTCGGGACACCTGAATTGTAAACACCATGCCAACGGTGGCAGCTGTCATCAGCGTGATGAGGAGGGAGTCCGGCCCGACTGACGCCAGCTGATCTAGCGTGTTGCGGCGATGGATGCGCCCCTGGGACAAATGCATGATCACTTGCCCTCCCAGAAAGACAGCGGCAATCAGTCGCCGTAGCCAGGTTCCGAGGCCAAAAAGCTTGAGGGAGCGACTCATGGGGCATCAAAAGATAAAAGTTTTAGAAAGATTTAAGATTCTTGTCATCTGAGATACTGTCGGGCGATTGCACCTATCTTATTAGAAGTATAAGGAAGAGAGTAGAGGTGCAAACTCAAACGCCATGACGCACTTTACAAAGTCGCTTATAATCGCTGGATTTCTGGGGTGTTCAGTGCCAACGCTGCTAATTGGGGGAGGGTTGCTGAGCGTTCTCGTCCTCGGCCAAATCCCAATTGCCGAGAGCATATGCCAGTTTGTCGTGGCTCATATCGTTACCATACTACGCGTGTTTGGCAGCGGTGACCCACTTCAAGGAACCCTCGTGATCAGCATGACTGTGGGCAGCGTGGGGGTTTTGTTCAGCACCTACAACCTGCTGTATCTTTCACGACCCACCCGGTAGCCAAAATGGTAGCCAAAATGGGAACAGGGCAGGATGCGCAGCTAGCGCGACAGGATTCGGGTAATCGACGCAAGGCGACGCTAAAAAGCCTGTCGATTCAGGTCAATACCCTATATCCTATAGACTGAACTGTCTCACTAGTTTGCTGTGCGTCACTGGTTTTTTGAGAAAAATGTGTTTGATTCAACACGCCGGGTATCTGGTCAGGGATTAGGACGGGCTGTCCTCGAACCTAGATGGCGATCGCTGAAGCGTTTGGTGGCAACTACTCTGGCTGCGCTGCTTGTTTTTGCAGGAGGAGCGCCAGCCCTAGCCCAAGGAGCAGCTGGTGCCGTAGGCGGTCAACTGCAGCCTTACATCGACGCCACTCTGGAGCGAGTAACAGAATTTACCCTCGACAACGGCATCAAGTTTATTGTTCTTGAGCGCCATAGCGCCCCTGTCGTTTCGTTTATGACCTACGTTAACGTTGGGGCTGCGGAAGAGTCTGATGGCTTGACTGGTGCCGCCCATTATCTAGAACATCTGGCCTTCAAAGGGACGAGTCGCATTGGCACCACGGACTACAGCGCGGAAAAAGAGCACCTCGAAGCGCTTGACCAGCTGTTTGAGCAAATTAAAGCAGCAGAAGCTGAGGGCGATCTAGAGCAGGCCGCACAGCTTACCGAGGCATTTGAGCTGCTGCAAGACGAGGCCAGCAGCTACGTTCGCCAAAATGAGCTGCCTCGCATTGTGGAACAGGCAGGCGGCGTTGGCCTCAATGCGACCACCTCTGCTGACGCCACGCGCTACTTCTACAGCTTGCCGTCAAACAAGCTAGAGCTGTGGATGTCTCTAGAATCTGAGCGGTTCCTAGACCCTGTGTTTCGCGAGTTCTATGAAGAGAAAGACGTCATTCTTGAAGAGCGTCGCCTCCGGGTCGATAACTCCCCTATCGGGGCAATGATTGAGCAGTTTCTAGCAACGGCTTTTCAGACCCATCCCTATCGACGGCCAGCCATTGGCTACGAGGATGATCTACGGGCCATGGAGCGAGAAGACGTCAGAGCATTCTTTGAACGATACTACACGCCCAGTCGAATCACGTTGGCCGTGGTGGGAGACGTCAACCCTAAAGAGGTAGAGCGGCTGGCGAAAGCATACTTCGGACGTTACCCAGCAGGTCCACCAGCACCAGAAGTTGTTATCGACGAACCACAGCAGCAAGCACCCCAGTCATTTACTCTGCGGCTGCCCAGCCAGCCCTGGTACTTAGAGGGGTATCACCGTCCCGGCTTAGACGACCCGGACCATACGGTATATGAGCTTATTAGCGCCATTCTATCCAATGGTCGTACCTCACGGCTCTACCAAAGTCTGGTTGAAGGCCAGCAGATTGCGCTGACGGCCCAAAGTTTGAACGGCTTTCCTGGCGATCGCTTTGATAACTTGATCGTGTTCTATGCCCTGACGGCTCCTGGACACACCGTTGAAGAACTCGCGACAGCCATTGACGCCGAGCTCGACCGGCTCAAGACAGAGCCTGTATCTCAGCAGGAGCTTGACCGCGTTAGAGCCCAGGCCCGCGCTGGACTGCTGCGCGTTTTAGCCTCCAACCGGGGTATGGCGAGTCTACTGCCAGAGTACGAGGCGAAAACCGGCAGCTGGCGTAATCTGTTTGAGGAGCTATCTCAAATTGAGGCTGTCACTGCAGAAGACATCCAGCGGGTGGCACAGCAGACATTCCGGCCTGAAAATCAGACCGTCGGTAAGCTGCTACCCCTCGAGGAATCAGAAGAGCAAAGTTAATATTTATGATGCGCATTACCACGCGAGGCGGACAACCAGGTCAGGGGGGAACTCCCCATCGATATGGACTGCGGCGACTAGGGCGATATGGCACCATTGCCCTAGCGATCGCCGTAATTATTTTGGGGTTGGGGCGGCAGCCTGCCTTGGCAACCCAGGCCCAGCACTATACGGAACTGGAGTTCTCTCCGCTGCGTGAGATTGAGATTCCTGAGTACAGTACGTTTCGCCTCGATAACGGCCTCCAGGTCTATTTGATGGAGGATCATGAACTCCCCCTGGTGAGCGGCACAGCTCTTATCCACACTGGCGATCGCTATGAGCCAGCTGACAAAGTCGGTTTGGCAAACATCGTTGGTTCGGTGATGCGCAGCGGTGGTAGTGCCACATATCCTGCTGATGACCTCAATCAGTTCTTAGAGCAGCGGGCCGCTAGCATTGAGACGGGTATTGGCACAGATTCCGGTAGCGCCACCTTTGACGCCCTCAGCGAAGACCTGCCCGAGGTGTTTTTACGGTTTGCCGACGTGCTGCGCCGTCCGGCGTTTCCCCAAGAAAAGATCGACTTTACAGTCAATCAGTTTGAAGGCGACATCGCCCGGCGCAATGATGATCCAGAAAACATCTTGTCTCGGGAGTTTGGCAAGCTCATTTACGGTAGCGACAGTCCCTATGCACGCACCGTGGAGTACAGCACGCTAGATAACATTGAGCGCGGCGACATCGTAGAGTTTTACGACAGGTACGTCAACCCCAGCAATATGCTGCTGGGCATCGTCGGAGATTTTGACCCGGTGGCCATGCGGCTGCTGGTTGAGGCCACGTTCAGCGACTGGCCATCCGAGGTCGCTGAGACAATTCCGCCAAAGCCTGATGCGGTGCAGGCCAACACCTCTGGCGTTTTTGTTGTTGATCGCCCCCAGCTCACTCAAAGCTACATTCAGCTGGGGCATTTGGGCGGGACGCGCCGTGGCCCTGACTATGCCGAAATGTCTGTGGTCAACGAGGTGCTCAATGGCTTAGGGGGTCGGCTGGTCAATGAAGTGCGATCGCGGCAAGGGTTGGCCTATGTGACCTATGCCGTTTGGTCTGCCCGTTATGACTATCCCGGCGTGTTCGTCGCTGGCGGTCAAACCCGCTCCGATGCGACAGTGCCCTTTATTCAGCTGACCCTTGAGGAAATCGAGCGCATCCGCCAAAACCCTATCTCCCAAGAAGAGCTAGCCCAGGCCAAAGATTCCGTTCTCAATTCATTTGTCTTCAACTTTCAAACGCCAGGCCAAACGCTGTCGCGGGTCATGCGCTATGCCTACTACGACTACCCCAGCGATTTTATTTTCCAGTACCGGCGAGAGCTGCAGGCTGTAACGCCAGACTCTGTTCAACAGGCTGCCAACCGACACCTCAAACCGGACCAAATCATTACGGTAGTGGTAGGAAACGAGGCTGAAATCGATCCACCGCTGCAGGCATTAGGGCAAGGCGAAGTCACATCCGTCACCATTGCGATGGATCAGCCTCAAGCCACAGACTTCGAAAACTAACGCCCTCGAAAACGAGCTACTTTTACGCAAGGAATCCACCGCCATGTGTCGTATTGTCGGGTACATGGGCCAGCCGCTCGCATTGGATCGTCTGCTGTATCACCCTGAACATTCCCTAGTCCATCAAAGCTATCAGCCCAAAGAAATGACGGCGGGCCTTTTAAACGCCGATGGGTTTGGGATTGGGTGGCATGGCTCTGCTGAGCCCTTTATTTACCGTAGCGTGCTGCCCATTTGGAATGATGCAAATTTGCCGGACCTAAGCCGCTATGTCGCTTCAGAAGCGATTGTTGCCAGCGTCCGTAGCGCCACACCTGGAATTCCCGTGAGCCTCAGCAACTGCCCGCCGTTTCGCCACCAGCAGATACTCATGGTGCATAACGGGGCCATCGATAACTTTAAGCAAACGCTGCTGACGCCGCTGCGCGATTACCTCTCGGCAAGATTTGCGCGGCCCATAGAAGGCTGCACCGATTCAGAGCATCTGTTTGCACTCATTCTGGAGCAGTGGGGTGATGGCTTGTCCCTAGAAGCGGCGTTGTCAAAGGCATTATCGATACTCCTAGACCTTGGGGGGATTCATGACGTCGCGGTGAGCGCTAACGTTATCCTTTGCCTGGGCGATCGGCTCATTGCTTGCCGTGCCGGCAACAAATCCCCCCAACCGTCTTTGTACTGGCTGCAAAATGACGCCACCATTTCCGGTGGGGTGGCGATCGCCTCTGAGCCGCTCTGGCCAGGAAAATGGCAACCGTTTCCAGAGCACACCCTTCTCACTGTGGAGAGCAATCTCAGTGTCACGCTTCAATCCCTCTAAGTCCGGTGGTGTTTCAAGCCAAGTTAGGCCACCCCACAACAGGTCGACCAGCTCTAGCCAGAGTAGCCACTCGATTCGGAACGAGATTCGTGGTGAACTTCAGGCTTGTCGGGCCGCTACGCTCCGTCTGTTTGCCGACAACACCGCATCCAACCCCCAAAATTTTCGGCAGCAGGCCCATCCTGATTTCAGCCCAGCAGGGTGGCATTTAGGACATATCGGCTACACTGAGTCCCTTTGGATTTTGGAGCACTTGGGGCGGCAGTCGACAGTTGCCCTACCGTCTCTGGAGGACTCCCAAGGGTACCGGGTTCTATTTGCCCAAGATGGATTGCCGAAGGCAGAGCGCCAAAACTTACCGGCGATCGCCGAGGTCATCCAGTATTTAGATCTTATCCGCCGCGATGTTCTGACCTATTTAGATCAAGCTCCTGCCCACCAGCAGCTGCGACTGTGGTGGTTTTTGCTGCAGCATGAGAGCCAGCATGGTGAGACTATTGCTATGGTTCATCAGCTGCTACAGCGCTCGAATCCATCGCTGTGGCACGCCCGGTCCATCTCGCAATCGACGCCAGCCGCAGCGTCATCGGTTTCGTCGGTTACCCAAGACATGGTCTATGTCCCTGAAGGCGTATTCCAAATGGGCAGCGACCACCCTGCGGTGATCTTGGATAACGAGGGGCCTAGCCACCGATGCTACTTAAGCGGCTACTGGATTGATCGATTTCCTGTCACTTGCGCTGACTATCGCCGGTTTATGCAGACTGGCGGATATCAGCAAGAGCAGCTGTGGGGGCCAGAGGGCTGGCAGTGGCTACAGCATAATCCGATATCTCAACCTCTGTACTGGCAAGACAATCCGGTTTGGGACAATCATCCCGTCTGCGGCATCAGCTGGCACGAGGCTAGCGCCTATGCTCGGTTTGCCGGGAAGCGCTTGCCAACTGAAGCGGAGTGGGAAAAGGCAGCGCGCTGGTCCAGTAAAATCAGTCAGCCGCAGCCCTACCCTTGGGAAGGCCAGGCCCTATCCGCTCAGCATTGTAATTATGGGCATCACGTCGGCCATACAACGCCGGTAGATATGTTCCCAGCGGGTCAAAGCCCAGCAGGGTGCATGGATATGCTGGGCAACGTCTGGGAATGGACCACCGACCACTTCGAAGCCTATCCAATGTTTGAGCCCTATCCCTACGCCGGGTACTCTCAGCGCTACTTCGACCGGCAGCATTACGTTCTAAAGGGCGGGAGCTGGGCCACCCAGCGCTGGACGCTGCGGCCAACATTTCGCAATTGGTATCCCCCCGATGCCAGACAGCTTTTCTCTGGGTTCCGCTGCGCTTCTAGCGGCTAGAGCAGTCTCAAGTGCAAAAATCCAGTCCAAGATATCCTGGCTATACCGCCTGGATGACTTGGAGAGACGTCCCTTAACATCAGGTTTAACGAACACCAAAATGCCATCTCCATCTTCGCTTCAGCACTCTGACTTTGTTGACTCTACCCAGGTTGAATCCACTGGGCAGCTCTCCGCCCACCAGCGGCTTAAGATAGAGGACTTGGTTCAGCCCAACACGGCGGCAGAGGCTGAAAACAACGCCGCACAAGAGATTATTACTGGACTGCAGAGCAGGCCAAAGACCCTTCCTCCCCAATACTTCTACGATGACCTCGGATCGGAGCTGTTCGAGCAAATTTGTGACCTGCCAGAGTACTACTTAACCCGCACTGAGACAGCCATTCTGACAGCCCATGCTAGGTCGATAGCCGAGGTGACGGGGCCTTGCGACATTATCGAACTCGGCAGCGGTAGCGCCACTAAAACGCGCATCCTCCTAGATGCCTATGCCAGCCAGAGCAAGCTTGTTTACTGCCCTATCGATGTCAGTTCCGGTATTCTCAAGTCTAGTGCTGAGTCCCTCCTCGAAGCCTATCCATCCCTGGTGGTGCACGGTTTAGTCAGCACCTACGAGCAGGCGCTAGAACAACTCCCTCGGAGCCAAAATCCCCATCGGATGATCTGCTTTATCGGCAGCACATTGGGGAATCTATCTCCTGAGTCATGTCGCAGCTTCTTACATCACGTTCGCGGGGCGCTGCAGCCCGGGGATTACTTCCTACTTGGCATTGATCTGCAAAAACCGATCTCGATTTTAGAAGCGGCTTACAATGATGCCCAGGGTGTCACAGCTGCGTTCAATTTGAACATGCTACGGCACCTCAATCGCCGGTTTGAAGGCAATTTTGAGCTGGGGCATTTCGAGCACTATGCCCGATACAATTCAAACGCGCATCGAATTGAGATGCATCTGAAAAGCCTAGTGGACCAAACAGTCACCCTCAAGGCACTCAATTTAACGGTTGACTTTACCGCCGGAGAAACAATTCGCAGCGAAATTTCGCGCAAGTTCTCGATAGACCAAATTGCCCAGACCTTAGCTGGCCAAGATCTAAAACCGCTAAACAGCTGGACAGACCCTCAAAACTGGTTCGCTGTTGTTCTTGCTGAGGCTTGCTAAAGCCAGCTGTCGTTTAACTTTTAACCCCAGGCAGTCGCCGGTCTGACGCTAGAGCGCTATGGATCGAGCTTCACAGCAGCTTGCCCCCGGCTGCCGCTAAACCACTTCTGCTTGATCACCATCCCCAAAAACGGGATGTCGTCAATCAAATAGCGCCGCCAAAGCCGTCTGGGCTCTCGAAGAATCCGGAATACCCATTCAATGCCCATCTCGCTAGCCCATTTCGGCGCTCGCGCTACTTTTCTCGCTTCGAAGTCGATTGTGGCTCCGATGGCCATGATCAACTTGGCGTACTCAAAGCGATCGCGATACTTGTAGATCCATTTCTCCTGCTTTGGCGCGCCGACGCCGACGGCGAGCACAGTGGCCTTAGAGTCGTTGATGCGTTTGATGATCTCTTCGCATTCTTGCTCATTCTTCTCAAAGCCGTAGGATGGAGAATAGGCTTGGACCACCATGTTACGCCCCACCTTTTGATTGATGCACTTGCGGGCTTCCTCTGCAACGCCTTCTGCTGCTCCTAACAGAAATATTGTGACGTCGTCATCTTCGGCGTAGTGGCTGTAGAAGGCTGGAAACAAATCGGAGCCGGAAATTTTTTCACAGATCGGCGTACCCAAAAAATGTGATGCCAGTAGCAACACTTTGCTGTCGCACAGGCGATACGTCGCGGCTTTATAGGCTTGGAAGAACTCTGGATCTTTTTGCAGCTTAACGATGTGGTCAACGTTGGGAGTAAAGACAATGCCACCATCTTTCAGCTGGTCCAGAAGATCAGGCCAAGTGATATTGTCTATATCGACATCTAGAATATTGACCTGTTGGGGCACCGGTTGGCTTGCGTTCATGTTGACTCGAGTGCACTAAACAATTGAGCGGAGTGGAAAGATGTCTTATATGTCCTCTATATCTAGGTATACCCGAGAGGATGCGAGAAATTACAAGCCGATTGTGAATACTACGTGAATTCCCCGTAAATAATATCGTCTAGGCTCCACAGGGTTACCAATTTACCCATTGCTGGCAGATAGGACAACCTTGATATTAAACTGATACCAGCCGCGCCTCGGAGTCAACTCGGTATGGAGCTATGGGATCGCTATGAAGACTTTACTCACAACAGCAGCAGCCGTTGTCACGCTCAACCTATCATCGGCCGCTGTAGCTGACAATATAGAGCAGCTTCAGCAACTCATTTCAACGCGGCGCTGCTCTGCCTGCGATTTGAGCCACTCTAGTCTGGTCCACACCGACCTATCGGGAATTGAGGCACAGGGCAGTGACTTTAGCTTTTCTAATCTCAATCGCTCCAGACTGACTGGCGCTGACCTACGCGGCGCCGATCTGTCCAATGCCGTGCTCTTCAACGTCGATCTCTCCGGCGCGGATCTGACTGGAGCCAATCTGCAGGGCGCTGACCTCAGAAATGCCTATCTCCACGGGGTGGTGCTCAATGGGGCAGTGCTTCAGAACACCAATTTCCAGGGTGCGATCGGACTACCCGAACAGCTGTTAACGGCGCGATCGCTCTATCAATGGGGGCAGCAGGAAGCAGCGCGGGGCAACTTTCAAGATGCCTATAGCTACTACACCCAAGCTATCGAAAAAGAAGCAAACGCACCCCACCTCTACCTCAGCCGCAGCGTTACCCTATATCAGTGGGGGCGTATGGACGAGGCTCTTGCCGACGCTAACGAAGCCGAGCGCCTTTTCGGTGTTCAGGGCAATGCGGACGCCCAGCAGACTGCAGCCCTGCTGTCTCAAACCATAACGGAGCACCAAGAGACAAGGGCTGAAGCGGCGGGCCGAGGCAGCTCTGGATTTTTGAATGCTTTTGGCGCGATCGCTAGCTTACTGCTGCGCTTTGGGCTCCCTTTCTAAACCAGCAGCGGTCAATCTGAAGAGCGGCCATCTTCAGGGGCCTCCCCGGTATTGCGCACGCGCACAATCCGCCCGAGCAAGCTATACCAAAATGACGCTCCCATCGATATGGCGACCCCTGTAATGAGCCATCCGGCAATGCGACGCAAAATGGGCAGCCGCCACTGGCTCGCCTGAAATGTTTGCGCTTGCGTAATTGTAGAGTTCCATCCAATTGGCAGGGGAAGTTCTTCTAGGGCCGTGTTGACCGCATCGCTCACCTCCTGAAGTCGCTCTGTCGATACGCCATCCCCGTCCATATTCGATGGATCAGTTGGCCGGGCCGCAAGCTGATTTGCAGTCTGTGTAATGGATTCTCTCAAGATAGAGTCTTTTGAGAGTCGGTTGACCATGTAAAACGTGTCGGTGTTGGTGGCCACTGCAATTGAGCAGCCAATGAGAATAGCAATGCCGCGAGCATTGCGCTTGTAAACCCCCGATGCCCGATCCATGGACCGACTGAACCATGTTGAGAGCCGATTTTCGAAAGCTTCAACTCGACCCATGGCGACGTCGGTAACGGTGTCTACCTCTCTCGCAAGAGATACCAGGGTATTGCGGAGATTGGGGGGAATATGGTCGCTTTCCGCTAAGATAAGCTCTACGCTCTCAACAATAGTAGGTTGTTTCTCCTTAAAGGCGATCGCCTGGCGCAGGTGAGGCAGCTGTCGCTGCAGGCTGGCTTGAACATCATCTGAGTCATCCTTGAGAATAACCTCAAATCCGTCCAAGGTGCTCAAACATTGGTCAATGATGGCGTCTATGGCAACATCAAATGAGATACGGCGACTCGAGCAATCCGACCGAATTGCGTTAAGGCGCTGCTCAACGGACTCAAGTCCTGCGGTCAAAATGCCATGCTGTGGACTATTGCTAAGGGATGAAACAATTGTGCGAAGTAGCTGAAGCCGGTTGTCGATGACGCGGCCTAAGAGCTTACAGCTTTGCTGGTGGGTAATTTGGTCGAGATCGAGTTCTTCTAAAAGTGCTGCTGCAAAACTTGCAGCCGGGATAAATGAGGGACCACTCCGCAAATCCCCAAATACATTTCGCCCCCCAAAAACAGCTTGAGACATGCTGCTAAAGAAGTAAGAAATGCGACGAAATGCTGTTGCCAAAGGGCCTTTTGCTTCTTGATTAAGAGAGCGGATTATGGGATGTTTATAGAGTTTGTCTGCGAACTGTATTCCCAATGTCTCGCTGTTCAACTCATTGCTGTTGCTATCGATGGTTTTGCTATTTTGCCGCTGTGTCTCCCGCCCGCCGCTGACCAAAATCTCGATAGATTTCTTTAGGTGCTCAGCGCGCCACTGCAGCAGGGTCGTGATCAGCTCCTGAATCTCTGACGCCAACAGGCTCAAAATGAGGTAGACAAAAATCAGTCCTAAGGCAAGATCAAATACGAGCGGTAGATTCATAGGTCGTCATCGCCTCAACGTCACAGTTACAGAGCCATTGACATCCTCACCCAGCAACCCTAGCGGGTATGCAAGGTGATTC
>JGI12210J13797_10206357_pt1 | contig 23640 bp, 20 predicted proteins | sample ElkSlonscriptome_3_FD_13797 | JGI IMG/M metagenome (IMG submission 13797)
TAATCCCGAAACCGGTGCCATTGTCCCGCGCTCCGGCAGGCACGGCGATCGCGGCCATGTCGAGCAGGTTCACGAAATTGGTGTAGAACCCCAGATTGCTGTTCAGCGCGATCGGCGATGCTTCCAGTTCGGCCACGCGATAGGTCGTTCCGGTCGTCGGGAAAGCGAGCAGGTCGACCCCATCCCACATCGCGTCCGCCTGTCGCTTCAGGGCGGCGAGCCGATAAATCCCCTCGAACACATCGGCCGCGCCCATGCCAAGGCCACCTGCAACGATCTTGCGAACGATCGGGTGGATCGCATCCGGATTGTCGTTCAGTAACTCGCGGATCGCGGCGGTGCGTTCGGCGACCCACGGGCCGCTGTACAGCAGGCTCGCCGTTTCGTTCAGGGGCGCAATGTCGAGTTCGACGATCTCCGCCGTTTCGGCAAGCCGCGCCAGGGCGCGACCGTACAGATATTCCGCTTCGCCGTCGCCGAACCATGCGCGTTGGTCGGGGCGCGGCACGCCGATGCGGCGCGGTTCGATGTGACGATTGACCCGCTTGCGCGAAAAGGGGTCGGTTTCGTCATAGCCCGCGATGACGGCGTCCACCAATCGTGCATCGGCGACGTCGTTGGTAAAGACGGTGATGCAATCGAGCGTGCGGCAGGCAGGGAAGAGGCCGCTGGTGCTCCAGCGCCCCTTGCTCGGTTTCAGTCCGACCAGGTGATTGAATGCGGCTGGAACCCGGCCCGACCCGGCAGTATCGGTGCCCAGCGCGAACGCCGCAATGCCCGCCGCGACCGCGACTGCCGATCCCGAGCTCGACCCGCCGCTGACGAATGCGAGATTGTAGGCATTGCGCGGCACGCCATAGGGGCTGCGCGTGCCCACCAGCCCGGTCGCGAACTGATCGAGATTGGTCTTGCCGAGACAGATCGCGCCCGCGTCGATTAGGCGTTGCACGCACCTGGCGGTGTCGCCCGGCGAATAGGCGAAATCGGGGCAGGCAGCGGTGGTCTCGAACCCTGCGACATCGATATTGTCCTTCACCGCGAACGGTACGCCGGCCAGCGGCAATTCCTCCCCCCGCGCAATCCGTGCATCGACGGCGCGGGCCGCGTCCAGAAGGTCCTCGAGCGCAGCGCGGCTGATCCAGATCTGCGGCTGGACTGCATCATAGGCCGCCATCCGCTCCAGCGCATCGCGCATGACGGCGATGGCCGTCGTCTCGCCGCCATTCACCGCCGCTGCGATCGCCTCGCAGCCCTGTCGGCAAAGCTCGGTCATTCGCTTCGCCGGACGGCAAGGATCGGGGCACCGGGCTCGAGCGCTTGCCGTTCCTGGATGTAAAGCGCCTCGATCGTTCCGCTGACCGGGCTTTCGAGCGGGCTTTCCATCTTCATCGCCTCGATCACGGCGATCACGCCCCCCGCCTCCACGATATCGCCGGGCGCGACCAGCAGCTTCCATACGCTCCCGCCGAACGGTGCCTCGATCAATTCGGCGCCTTCCGGCACGTCGATAGCCCGTGCATCGTGCGCTGGCGGACCGGCATCCTCGATCAGCTCGGTGACGCGATCGAATTCGCCGTCCCGTCGCCATTGCTCGCTCTCCGCCTCGAAGGCGGCCTGCCGACGGGTCGCGAAATCCTCGATCGATGCCGCTTCCTTCGCGAGGAAGGCACGATGATCGGAGAGGCGGAATTGCGATGGCTCGATTTCGATCGAGCGCCGTCCAGTGAGAAAATCCCGTCGCCATTGCGCCAGTTCATCGGCGCTGACCGGGAAGAACCGGATCTGGTCGAAGAACCGCAGCAACCATGGCTTGCCATCGGTGAACATGTCGGTCTGCCGATAGGTGTTCCACACCTGCAACGTGCGCCCGAACAACTGGTATCCGCCCGGTCCCTCCATCCCGTAGATGCACATGTATGCCCCGCCGATGCCAACGACATTGGGCGGGGTCCAGGTGCGCGCGGGATTGTACTTGGTGGTGACCAGCCGGTGCCGGGGATCGACAGGCGTCGCCACCGGAGCGCCCAGATAGACATCGCCGAGCCCCATAACGAGATAGTTCGCATCGAAGACCATATCCTCGACCGCCTGCGTGTCGGGCAATCCGTTCACCCGGCGGATGAACTCGATATTGTCCGGACACCACGGCGCATCGTCGCGCACCGCGTCCATGTATTTTTCGACTGTCTCCGCTACCGCCGGGTCGCGCCAGCTGAGGGGCAGGTGGACGATGCGCGAGGGGACCGTGAAATCCTCCAGATCGCCAAGCTCCTCTTCCGCCGCGATAAGGGCCTCCAGCGCCCCGCGCTGATCGAGAGCATCGTTGTCGAAGTGCAATTGCAGCGAACGGATGCCGGGTACGATGTCGATCACGCCGGGCAGTGCCTTGCGTTCGAGCACGCTCATCAATGCGTGAACCCGTATTCGCAGTTCGATATCGAGAACGATCGGGCCGTATTCGACCAGGATATTTCGGTCGCCCTGCTGGCGATAGACCCTGCGCGGACGCAGCCCTTCCTCAGGCAGTTCGGCCAGGATCGGGCACATCCGGGCGATCGCGGGCCGCGCGATAGGCTCTGCGGGATCGCTTTCGGCCTTCGGATCGGCTGTCAGCGAAAGTGGAGCGGCGTCGGCTTCCCCCGCCTCTTCGATGGTGACCGGCAGGAATTCCAGCGTGTCGCCGGGGGCCAGCTGCCCGATCTTCCACCGGTCTGCGGCGATCACCACGAAGGGGCAGACGAACCCCCCGAGCGATGGCCCGTCCGGTCCCAGGATGATCGGCATGTCGCCGGTGAAATCGACCGCGCCGATGGCGTAGGGATTGTCGTGGATGTTGGAGGGGTGCAATCCCGCTTCGCCTCCGTCGCGGCGGGCCCATTCCGGTTTCGGCCCGATCAGGCGAACCCCGGTGCGGTTGGAATTGTAATGCACTTTCCATTCGGCATCGCAAATCGTGGCGATATCGCCGTCGGTGAAAAAATCCGGCGCGCCGTGCGGCCCATACAGAACCCGCAGCGACCAGTGCTGCCCAAAACGGTGGGGCGGCGCGGCGATCGTGGTCGAGGGGGGCGCGTCGGCAACCGGCTCTGCCCGCTCGCCCAGGTGCAGAATATCGCCCGCGAGCAGGCGGCGTGCGGCATGGCCGCCGAACTGGCCAAGCTCGAACGTGCTGCAAGATCCGAGATAGGGCGGAATGTCGAGCCCGCCCGCAAACAGGATATAGCCGCGCATCCCGGTGCCCGATACGCGGCCCATCGCCAATGTCTGGCCAGCGGCGACTGCGACCGGCACGCCGCGCTCCACCGGCGCATCGTCCAGCGTCGCGCCGAAATCGGCACCGGTCACGCAGATGCGCGCATCGGTGTTGAACCGCAGGGTCGGACCGTTGAAGGTCACTTCCAGCCCGGCCGTACCCTCGGCATTGCCAAGCTGCCGGTTGCCGATGCGAAACGAATGATCGTCCATCGGCCCCGATGGCGGCACGCCGACCGACCACAGCCCGGTTCTGCCCGGCCAGTCCTGGACCGTGGTGGCCGTGCCGCCCGACACCACGCTGACGCTGCGCGGCCGGTATGCGACATCGGACAGAAGGCCGGTCGTCACCTCGCCCGAGGCGAAGCGATCGTCGCGGATCACGGTTCGCAGCCAGCGCAGATTGGTTTCGATCCCGTCGATCCGGCTATCGTCCAGCGCATCGCGCATCGCCGCGATCGCATCTTTGCGTGTATCGGCATGAACGATGAGCTTCGCCAGCATCGGATCGTAATGGGCGCTCACCACGCTGCCGGCCTCGCACCATGTCTCAGCACGCATGGCGGGCGGAAACGCCATGGAGGTGATCGTGCCGGTGGTGGGCCGGTAATCGAGCGCGGGATCCTCGGCATACAGTCGCACCTGAACCGAATGGCCGCGCGGCTCTGGCGGCGCATCGTCCATGAAGGCATGATCGCCCGAAGCGCCCCGGATCATCCATTCGACGAGGTCGATACCCATCACCTCTTCGGTGACGCCGTGTTCGACCTGAAGCCGGGTGTTCATTTCGAGGAAGAAAAATTCCTCGCGCTGCGCATCGAACAGGAACTCGACCGTCCCGGCCGAGCGGTAACGCGCCGCCTCGCCAAGGCGCATGGCCGCCGCGATCAGTTCCGCTCGCACCTTCGGATCGAGTTGCGGCGCTGGCGCTTCCTCGACGACTTTCTGATTGCGCCGCTGCAGCGAACAATCGCGCTCCCCCAGCGGCATGATCCGGCCGGCCCCGTCGCCGAAGATCTGCACCTCGATATGACGCGCGCGCTCGACATAGCGTTCAAGGAAAACCCCGGCATTGCCGAAATTCCCCGACCCCAGCCGCGCCACGCCGGCCCAGCTGGCACGCACTGCGACCTCGTCCCGGCAGATCTGCATCCCGATCCCGCCCCCGCCGGCGGTCGCCTTGAGCATCACCGGATAGCCGATATCGTTCGCGGCGCGCGCGGCGGCGTCTTCGTCTTCGAGCAAGCCCGATCCGGGCGCAAGTGGCACACCCTGTTCGACTGCGAGCGCGCGGGCGCTGTGCTTCAGGCCAAAAGTGCGGATGCTGTCGGGGGTCGGGCCGATGAAGATGATCCCCGCCGCCTCGCAGCGTTCCGCGAATTCGGCATTTTCGGCGAGGAACCCGTAGCCCGGATGAATAAAACCGGCACCGGTCCGGCGCGCCGCATCGAGAATCGCGTCGATATCGAGATAGCTCTGCGCCGCGGCAGCCGGGCCGATACACACCGCCTCGTCCGCCTGCGACACGTGGAGCGAATCCGCATCGGCCTGCGAATAGACCGCGACCGAGCGCATGCCCATGGCGCGCACGGTGCGGATGATCCGGGTGGCGATGGCGCCCCGGTTCGCGATCAGGACGCTGCCCGAAACCCGGTCGCTGCTCATGCGGTGACGATCATCCGCACCGGGGTCGGGTTGAAGGCGTTGCACGGATTGTTGATCTGCGGACAATTGGACACGACCACTATCACGTCCATTTCCGCGCACAGATCGACGGTCAGGCCCGGTGCGGAAATGCCATCGACGATGCCCAGCGATCCGTCATCCTCGACCGGCACGTTCATGAAGAAATTGATGTTGGGCACCATGTCGCGCTTGGTACGCCCCTCGGTGAGGTTGGCGTCGAGGAAATTCTCGACGCAGGCGTGCTGGCTCTTGGTGTGATGGCCATAGCGAAGGGTGTTGGATTCGCACGAACACGCGCCTCCGATCGTGTCGTGATATTCGACCGAGGTGCCGGTGATGGTCATCATCGCCCGCCCCTCGTTCGACATCAGGACGGTGCCTTCGCGAAGGAACAGATTGCCCTGCGCCGCGACGGTATCCTGCGCGCTGTAACGCTCGGCATCGTCGGCGGCGCTATAGAGCAGGAAATCGACCGCCTGATTGCCCTCCAGATCGACGATCCGCAACGAATGTCCCGCAGCGACATGGTGCAGCCACGGGGCGCGGGCGGGCACGATCTCGTCATGGACGATCTCGCCCGAAAGCCCTTCATATCCAGGTGCGGCCATCATGCAGTTGCAAGCCCTTCTTCAGCGCCGGTAATAATCTTCGACGTTCCGATATGCGCGCAGCCCCTCGGGGCTGGCGGTGCGGACCGGATCGTCCTCCCCCGTCACAGCGCCGCGCCAGGCGGACAGGCGCAGCGGTGTAACCGTGTATTCGTCGCGCGGATCGAGCACGTGGGGGCAGTTCGCAATCACCACGATCACGTCCATCTCGGCGCGCAGGACCACGCTGCGGCCCGGTTCGAACGGCCCGACAATCGGGGCGATGGTCCCGTCCGCCTCGATCTTCGTGCCCTTGAAAAGATTGACGCAGGGGTGAACGTCGCGTCGGCCAAGGCCATGTTTCGCCGATCCCAGCAGCAGGCGATCCCTGCCATTGGGACACGGGCCGAAATTGCGGCCATCGCACCCACTCTCGCGCGCCGAATATTTCGCTGCGTTCCCGGCGGCGTTGGACGTGCCACAAAACGCATCGTGCGTTCCGGCTGAATCGTCGAGGAAGCTCATCATCACGCGGCCCATGTCGGACAGGAGCAACTGCCCCTCGCCCAGATACGCGTTCCACTGAACCTTGACCGTATCCGCGACGTTCAGCCGTTCGGTCGGCATTTCGGAATTGTAGGCCAGCAGCGACGCGCAGGCATCGCCATCGACGTCGATCAGGCGCAGCCGCGACCCGCGCTTCAGTCTCCGGCTCGAATACCCGCCCGGCGCGATGGTCTCCTCCCAGACGAGATCGTCGGTCGAGACGCCGTCCGGCAGGTCGTCGGCGACAGGGGGGAGGACCGGCATGGCCTCGACCACGGTGCCTTCCATCGCGCGGGCGTGATCGCGTGCCGCCAGCGGGTTTCCAAGCTTGCCCGTCACGCGGCCACTCCTTCGCCCGGCTGGCCCCCGGCGTCCTGTTCGTTCTGCTCGTTCTGTTCCTTCTGCTCATGGAGCGGCGGCAGCAGGGCGGTCGTCGTGACCAGCCGCAATTCGTGCACGCCGCGGATCGATCGCAGGGCATCGCACAGCGCCTCCAGCCGCACCGCCGGCCCCTGCACCAGCAACACTTCGAGCGATTGGTCGTCTTCTAGAAAGACGTGCTGCGAGGAGATCACTTCTTTCAGATAGCGCTGCTGCGTCGTCGCGAGTTGCTGGCGGACACCGGCATGATCGCCGCGATAGACCAGCGTGATCGTACCGGCGAGCATCTCGCCGGGCCGGGTCTGCGCCTCGTGTTCGGCCAGCGCCTGCCGGATCAGTTCCGCCATCAATTGCGAGCGTGAAGGCAGGCCGCGTTCCTCGACCATCGTATCGAGATGCTGGAGCAGTTCGGCTGGCAGGCTCATGCTCAGGCGCGCAAGGCCGGGGGATTGGTCGGGCATGACCTTACTCCTCTCAATTATTATCAATCTTGTCAATCGTAATACTGGAACCATCGACCGTGGCGTTTCCGGCAGGAGCCATCCCGACGCTTTCATCGCCGTCATCCTCATGTTCCACCGACCCGCGCGCCGCCGGAATATCGTATACGATCGTCGCCCCGTACCGGTGCGGGGCGTGTGGATCGTGCCGCGCCTTGTCGAGCGTCAGGACACGCGTGCCGAGGAAGAAAGCCTCGCGGATATCGTGCGTCACCATAACGATGGTGAGCGAATAATCGCGCCACAAACGCGTGATCAGCGCATGCATGTCGGCCCTGATACCGGGGTCGAGCGCGCCGAACGGTTCGTCGAGCAACAGGATGCGCGGCCGCTTGATCAGCGCCTGCGCGATGGCGAGGCGCTGCTGCATCCCGCCCGACATCTGCGCGGGATAGAGATGCAGGTTGTCGCCCAGCCCGACCGCGTCCAGCATCGCCTTCGCCTCATCGATCGCAGCGCGGCGACGCGCACCGAACAGCCTCGCCAGCAGGGGCGCCTGCGCGCATTCGAGGCCGAACACCACATTGCCCAGCACGGTCAGGTGCGAGAACACCGAATAACGCTGAAACACGACCCCGCGATCCGGCTCGCATTCGGGTTTGAGCGGCACGTCGTCGAGCAGGATCTGGCCCCTGCTCGGTGCCTCCTGCCCCAGCAGGACGCGCAGCAGGCTGCTCTTGCCCGCGCCCGACGGCCCGATAATCGAGATGAAGGCGTTTTCCTCGATCTCGAGCTTGATCCGCTCCAGCACTATCTTGTCGCCATATTCGACCCACACGTCGCGCAGGCTCAGCACCGCGCTCATCGGTCTTCACCGTGTGCCCAGGGAAACAACGAATGGCTGAAACGGATCAGCAGATAGTCGATCGTCGCGGCCAGCAGCGCGATCCAGGCGACATAAGGCAGGATGACGTCCATCGCGAGATAGCGGCGAACGAGGAATATCCGGTAGCCAAGCCCGATATCCGCCGCGATCGCCTCGGCCGAAATCAGGAACACCCAGGCAGGGCCCAGCGACAGGCGGACGGCCTGTATCAGCCGGGGCATCGCCTGTGGCAGCGCGACCCGCAGGATCAATTGCCACGTGCTCGCGCCCAGCGTCTGCGCCTTGACGATCTGCTCGCGCGGGAGGCTGCCGATATGCGCGGCGATATCACGGATCATGAAAGGCGCGATCCCGATCACGATCAATGCGACCTTGGCCGTCTCGCCCAGGCCGAAGGATATGAACAGAATCGGCAGGAGGGCGATCGGCGGGATCACCGCGATCGAGGTCACCAGCATGCCGAACGTCGCGCGCACCGGCGGAAGGATGCCCAGCAGCAGCCCCGCGAAAAGGGCCGACAGCGTCGATATGACGAGGCCGAGGAAAAGGCGTTGCAGGCTGGCGAGCGTGTCGGCCCAGAACAGGAAACGGCCCGACAGTGGATCGCGCTCGAACATCAGCGCATGCATCGCCTCCGCCATCGCGCCGGGGAGCGGAAATATCTTCTCGCTCGCATTGATCGAATTGCGATCGATCGCGATCACGAGATAAAGCGCGACCAGCAGCAGGATCGGAATCAACCCGAGGATCAGGCCGTTCCTGCGAGAAATGCGGCGGTTCACCCAGCGCATGGCGCCCCTGAGGCTGGCCACCGGGCCGGTAACGCGCCAAGCTGCGATCTCATCGCGTCAAAGCGCACCGTCGGCGGCCATCTGCATGTATGTCGGGTCGAAGCGCAGGGTGATGTTGTTTTCGTCCCCCAGCGTCCTGCCGCCCGGAAACGCCATGCCGACCGCATCTGCCGACCTTGCGCCCTGTCCGAACAGCCCCTGCGAGAAGCTGAAATCGCGCACCTTCGTCATGGTTTCGACGAGGTTCGGGTCGGCCAGCGCGGCCACCGCCGCTTCGGGATCGGAATAGAGATACGTCGTCGCCAGCTGGCTTTCGAACACGGCGGGCGTCGTCCCGGCGAGCGCCGCCATCGCGGCCCGGGCCGCGGCCCCTTCCTCGGTCTGCGATTGCATCAGCGCGACCGTTTCGTACCAGATCCCGGCAAGCGCCTTGCCCAGATCCGGATTGGCTTTCAGCGTCGCGGTGTCGACCACAAGCAGGTCGAGGATCTCACCCGGAATATCGGCGGAAGAAAACACCACCTGCGCGCCGGGCACCTCCTTCATCGTCGAAAGCTGCGGGTTCCAGGCAACCGCCGCTTCTATGTCGGGCGAGGAGAACGCGCCCGCAATGTCCGCGTCCGCAGTGTTCACAGTGCCGACATCGGTCATCGCCAACCCGGCGGATTCGAGCGCGCGCGCGAGCAGGTAATGCGACACTGACAGTTCGACCAGGTGCACGCTGCGCCCCCGGATCGCGTCGATGCCGCTTGCATCCTTCAGCAAGACGCCGTCATTGCCGTTCGAATAATCGCCCAGGATGATCGCGCTGGTATCCTTTCCCCCGGCGGCCGGAATGGTCAGCGCATCCATATTCGCGACCGTTACCCCGTCGAGCTGGCCAGCGGTGAACTGGTTCACGGATTCGACGTAATCGTTGACCTGCACGAAATCGATCTCGATCCCGTATTTGTCGGCCCACTTGTCGACGATGCCTGCCTGCTCGGCGTAGGGCCATGGCATCCAGCCGGCATAGATCGACCATCCGATGTCGAATTCGGTTCGCGGTTCGGAAGGGTCTCCGGCTGCATCCGAGCACGACGAGACGACGACCGCGCACACCAGCAACAATGCTGCCCCCGCACGGCGGACTGAATTGATCATGGTTCGATTCCTTTCGCAGACGCAACATTGCTGCAAACAGACCCGATGTCCATCGGATATTATTACTGTTGATATGTTTTGTAATATCCATATGTTTCGCGTGTTGCGCTGCAGCGCAATGCAACCAGACTTGGGAATATCGCAATGAGACGACCTGTTGCCGCTGTGCTTTTGCTTGCTGCCGCATGCACATCAGAACCCGGAATGGTCGAGAGCATGGCCGCGCCGCTCGACCCGGCGCTCCTTGTCGAAAACGAGATTGCCGCGCCCGATTTCGTCGACTTCCTGGCGATCGACGGAGAAAATGCGTGGGTCACCAATCGCGGCCGGGTCGAACTCTGGTCGAAACAGGGCAAGCTCGCCTCGGTCGCGATGTCGCGCCCGTGTGGCACGATGGCAATCGCCTCCGGCTCGCTGTGGGTCGCGAATTGCGAGGAGGCGAGCCTTTATCGCGTCGACCTCGAAAGCCGGACAATCGACACGATCATACCCACCGGCATCGCCGAACCGCGCGGCGAAACCAACGTGGTCGCGGGTGCGGGAAGCGTGTGGGTGCCCAGCATTGCCGAAGGCGGGATCGCCCGCGTCGATCCGGCAACGAATGAAGTCATCGCAACCGTCGACGTGGTGCCGGGAACCTTCTTTCTCGCTTATGGAAGAAGCGCCCTGTGGGCGGTCAGCAGCGAGAGGCGATTGCTGCAACGCATCGATCCGGCGACCAATACGGTCACGGGTACCGTGGCGCTTGGCAAGCAGCCGGGCTTTCTCACCGCTGGAGACGGGGGCGTGTGGGTGCAGGAACAGGGCGACGGAACCGTGGCGCGCATCGATCCCGAGACTATGGAGGTCCTGGGCCGGACGAAGGTTGGCGACAACCTGCTGTATGGCGATATCGACGTGGCCGACGGCATCGTGTGGCTACGCACCACGTCCGACCAGACGTTCGTCGCGATCGATGCCGAAACCGCGCAGATCGTGACACGGGCCGGTCCGGCAGTCGGCAGCGGTGCCATTCGGCACACGCCGGACGGTGTGTGGACCACCGCCCACGACGTCGAATCGTTGTCGTGGTGGGAACCGGGCACTGCCGTCGAATAAGCATTTGCGCAGTGCCAGCAGCACTTACGCTTCGAAGCAGTCCATTCGATAGGACGTCGCGCGCCGGTGCAGCAATTCGCGCCAGTCGGCCGCTGATCGAAACAGTTCGACCGCCTCGTCGCCGTCGACCTCGCATTCGTTATCGCCGGTCCAGTTGACGAGCAGGACGATGCCGCCAGAAGCGATGCCATCATGCGCCAGACGCGAGACGGCGGCGATTTCCGGCGCGGTGAGGAAATAGAGTATCTCGGAAAGAATGATCGCATCGTAGCGGCCCGTCGGCCAATCGCCGGGAACTTCGCCTCTCAGCAATCGGACGTGCGCCAGATCGGAAATGCGCGAGCGGGCGAGATCCAGCGCGGTCTGCGATACGTCGATCGCCGTGAGACGCTCGCAACGGGTCGCCAGTTCGGCAGTCAGCACTCCCGACGCACAACCGACCTCCAGCGCGGAGCCGAAGCGCCGGGCGCCAAGCGCGTTCACGGTCGCCGCCCGCTTGTCGCGCTCGTAATCGCTATCCTCGAAATTCCATGGATCGCTGTCGGCGCGAAACAGCGCCTCGAACGTGGCGCGACGGTCCGAAGGCTCATCCCTCACGAACGAACACCTCCGGGTGGGACGCAAAATGCTCGCACAGCGTCTCCGGCATGACGAAGGCGCCGGGATCGTCGTCGATCAGCCCGGTAAGCTGGCTGGCATAGGCATTCATCGCGCGTCGTTTTGCCGGCGCGAGCGCGGGATCGTCGAACCGCACGATGGCGCCGGGGACGGGGCCATCGCCAAACCGGCCCCAGACTGCGAAGCCCCAGTGCGGGACCGACAATTCGCTCGCCACACGCGCGGCCAGCAGGGCCGCGCATTCGTGGTCGCAATGCGGATCGCGGCCCCATGTCGACCACACCGTCCGCGTACCCAGCGACCGGGCGAAAGCGAGAATTTCGCGCATCGCGTCCGGCGTCACGTCCGCCACGCCGCTCGCACCGTCGCGCAGGCCGAGACGATGGATCGGAACCTGCCTGTCGCCGGCAAGGTGGGTCAGGGCGTGGCGCAATTCCCCTGCACGAAGGTCGATCAGCCGATCACGAGGAAAGGCGTGCGAGGCGGGATGAGAGCCCTCGCCATCCGTCAACAGGACGATTCCGACCTGGCGTCCGGCGTCGACCGCCGCCGCCAGCGCTTGCCCGCAACCCAGCGTCTCGTCGTCGGGGTGCGGCGATATGATCAGCAACCCGCCCGGCGGCGACAGGGTGGCGATATCCGCGAACCGCGCGTCCTCGGCGGCGCGCAGCAAGGCACCTTCGGGCCGATCGGATACGCTCACAGGTGTTCGGGCAGCGTTTTCGCCGCGATCAGTGCCTGCGCCGCTTTCGCGCGCTTAGCATCCGGGGCGGCCTGGCACAGGAACAGCGCCAAATCGCGGCTGATGCGTTCGACCGCAGTGCCCTCGACATGCGCAGCCATGCCAAGCGCGCCTTGAACCGTCGCCATCACGTCCCGGCATGCATCGTGGGTCACTTCGCGCGCAAGCAGGGCGAGCACCGCCTTGCCGGGGTCGGCGTCTTCTGCCTCGATCTCGTTCGCGGCACGGACCAGCCAGAGGCGCGCGGTCTCGATCGCGATAGCGGCCTCGGCGATGCGGCGTTGCTGATGGGCGTCCTCGTGCCTGCCGCGCCGAACCAGGGCGTCGCGCATTTCCTCGTACAATCGCTCGGCCGCGCCCAGATGCGCTGCGCAATAGCGCCATATGCCCCCTTCGAAATAGGGCTCGCAGGCGTAATCGCCCGGCTCGCCCAGCGCATTGTCGCCCGGCAGGTTCAGGCCCGTGAAATCGTATCGGCCCGAATGCGTCGCCCGCATGCCGGCCATTGTCCAGCCGGAAGGATCGGCGCGATCGATCTCGTCGCATGGGACCAGCAGCAATTGCTGCCGGTCACTGTCCGGAACGGTGACGACCGCAAGCGATACAAGGCCAAGGCCGGAGGCAAATATCTTCGCGCCGGACAATTTAAGCCCGCTATCGCCATTCGTGTCGGTTGGGGTCGCCGATAATGGGCCGTCGCGATCGTCCGCGCCCCACACGCCAAGCAATGCGCCGTCATGCACGGCATCCGACACCTGATCGCCCAAGGTTTCGGAGCCGTAAAGGAATACCAGTTTCACAGCGTTCATGTGCCCCTCGAACAGACGCGCGACCGACAGGTTTGCCCGCCCCACCGTCCGCAGCGCATCGAACGCATCCTGTGTCCCGGCCGGTTCGCAGCCCCAGCCCTGCCCGCCGCGATCGCTCGGCAGACAGGCGGTCAGCCAGCCTCCGCGTCGCAGATCGGCAATGTCGGGCGCAAGATCGCCTTCACTCCGGTCGGCGCTCGCAGCGCGCTCGGCAATGTCGTCGGCGATGGCGTCGGAGATCGGATCGGCGACGGCAGTGGCCATGGCGGTATTCCTCTCGTTACGCATTTCGTTGCGTCGTTCGTCATGAACGTCATCGCGCGCCATGTCAGCGCATCCCGAACAGCAATCGCTGAGCCTTGCCAAGTTCACGTGCCACTTCGCTGTATCGCAAGGATCCGGTGCCATCGCGCAGGCCAGAGGATTTCGAATCGTCCAGCCGCATGGCCCTCTCGCGCAGGACCCGCAGCGGCACCAGCGCATCGTCGCATTCCGGATCCTCGCACCGGGATCGATGCGACAATGTCTGACCGCATCCGCCCTCGGCCCGGCTGCTCAGTCGCGCCGAAGTTCTGGTGCCGATATCGCGCAATTGGCGGACCCGCTGGCCGGAGGCGAGCACGGCGTCGCACAGCGCCGCGTCTTCGCCCCGATCGGGGAGTGGCAGGCCGCCGACCTCGCGATAGGCGGCGCTGGCCAGACCCAGACTGGCCCCCGATGCGCGATAGGCGAAGGCCCCGGCCCGGCCACCGGTCCAGAGCTGCCACAGCTGCTCGCACGCCTCGAAATAGGCGCGCTCGACGTCGCCGACGCGCTGGACTGCGGGCGGCAAAGCCGCCAATTCCGCCTCGTCGAGCCGGATGTCCTCGCATACCAGAGCGTACCCATCGCGCAGCGCAGCGAGGCAGGACCGCACCCAGAGGGGGCCGACATGGGTATCGCTATCGCTGGTCAGCAAGTGGCCATCGGGCGCGAGCGAGACCGCGACGTCGAGCGCGACGCGCCGGGCGTGAGGGGCCGAACGGATCGCCGGGTCGAGCCCGATCTCGATCGCCGCCACCGGCATGTCGCGGGCAGCGGCGAAGCGCGCGATCACCTCCGCCGATCGGTCCGACGTGTCATTCAGAACGAATACCACCGCCCCTCGCTCAGCGCTGGTTCGCATCGTGCGGTCCAGCGCGCCTAGCGTTCTTGGCAGCCATTCCTCCTCGTTACGCACGGGGATCGCGATCGCATAATCGTATGGCGGGTTAAGGTTCGACCGGATGCGGTCGAGCCGCGAGCGTCCGGCAAAAGGCGAAACGGACAGGATCCGGGCAATCAGGGCCGCCAGTTGGGGATCACCGAGAGCGGGAACGCCCGAAGGCTCGGCCGACCCCGGATATCGAGCCGCCGAACCACGGGACAAAGCGGAGACTTGCTCCGCGGTCGCTGACCCGGATTCCATTGTCCCGGATTCAGTCGAATTCGACTCATACATCGCAATGGGGCCCTCGTGTGTTGGCCTGGGCCGAAAATCGGCTGGCAGAAAAGAGCGGACAGGCTCGCTCCTATTGGAACGGCAGCGACCGAGTGACCCGAACGCGGCCATTCCTAACCTTTGTTGCACCGGCCAAGGCTGCCGCGCCGTTCGGGACAGCCCTGCCCGCGCGATCCGGTTCGAAACAAAATCCGCTGCCATGCGCTGCTATGATCGAGAAGGAGCTTGAATATGGCGCGCGCTTATTGGCAGGGGCAGATTCGCCTCGCCCTCGTCTCGATCCCGGTCGAAATCTATTCCGCGACGAAGACGGGTTCGAAAATCCGCTTCAACCAGATCCACGAACCCAGCGGACAGCGCGTATCCTACGAGAAGGTCGTGCCCGGCATCGGCCCGATCGATCGCGACGACATCATCAAGGGCTACGAAATATCCAAGGGCGAATACGTCCTGCTGGACGAAGACGAGATCGACGCGGTCAAGCTGGAGAGCAAGCGCACGCTCGAACTGGTGCAATTCGTCGGCGCGGACGAGATCGACCCGCTCTATTACGAAAAACCCTATTACGTCGCTCCGAAGGACGAACTGGCCGAAGAGGCCTTCATCGTCCTGCGCGAGGCCTTGCGACGTTCGAAAAAGGTCGCGCTGGGCCAATTGGCGATGCGCGGCGGCGAAAAACTGGTCGCGATCAGGCCGTGCGGCAAGGGGCTGTTGCTCGAAACGCTGCGATATGCCGAGGAGGTGCGTAAGGGGCAGGCATTTTTCGACGAGATCGAGGATACGAAGCCCAGGAAGGAATTGCTCGATCTCGCCACCACCCTGATCGAACAGAAGACCGCCGCCTTCGACCCGGGCGAATTCGAGGATCGCTACGTCGAGGCGCTGCGCAAACTGATCGACAAGAAGGCGAAATCGAAAAGCGGCAAGGCGGTGATCGAGGATGTCGATACGCCGTCCGGAACAGGTGGATCGAACGTCGTCGACCTGATGGCGGCGCTCAAGAAGTCGGTCGACAAGGACCCGGACGCAAAGAAAGCGAGTGGCAGGAAAACCAGCCGCACCAGCAGCCGCAGCAAGAAATCGGCCTGACCGGTGGCGGGGAAAACGAAGACGGCGCAGCGTGAGCCGCTCGCGACCTACAATGCCAAGCGTGACTTTGCCCTCACGCCAGAGCCTGCGGGCGAAACCGGCAGCGGATCGGGCGATCTGTTCATGGTGCAAAAGCACGACGCCACCCGCCTGCATTGGGATCTGCGCCTCGAAATGGACGGCGTGCTGAAAAGCTGGGCCGTGACGAAGGGACCCAGCCCCGATCCCGACATCAAGCGGCTGGCGGTGCGGACCGAGGATCACCCGATGTCCTATGCCACGTTCGAAGGCGTCATTCCCAAGGGAGAATATGGCGGCGGCACCGTGATGTTGTGGGACCGGGGCAAATGGTCGCCGGTCAAGGGAAAGAGCGCCAGCGACCTGGAGAAAGGCCATTTGCACTTCACGCTCGCGGGGGAGCGCATGAATGGTGAATGGCTGCTGGTCCGGCTGAAGCCGCGCGGCAACGAGAAACGCGAGAACTGGCTGCTGAGAAAACTGGCGGACGAACACGCCGAACCCGGCGATGGCCTGGTCGAGCGCGAACTGACGAGCATTTCCACCGGGCGCTCCATGGCCGAAATCGCGGCGGGCGCCGATGCCCGCAAACCGGCCGATGATGGCTTTCTGGACGCGATGGAAAAACAGCCGAAGAAGGCCACGGGAAAACCGCGCAAGCGCAAAAAGTCGGCGCCGTTGCCGAAATTTCGCAAACCGCAACTGGCGACGCTTTCCGATACCGTCCCGGCCGGGAATGACTGGCTGCACGAGATCAAGTTCGACGGCTATCGCGCCTTGATCGCGGCGAAGGGTGACGATTTGCGCGCCTACACCCGCAACGGCAAGGACTGGACCGACAAGTTTGCGCCGCTCTTGTCGCACGTGGCAAAGCTCGATCTGCCCGCATGCCTGATCGATGGCGAGATCATTGCGCCCGGCGAGGATGGAAACCCTTCCTTCTCCGCGCTTCAGAAAGTGCTGAAACGCGGACACGGTCGGCAGGGTTCGGATAACGCGCTGCAATTCCATGCCTTCGACCTGATCGAGAGCGACGGCGAGGATCTGTCCGCCCTGCCCCTTGTCGAGCGCAAGGAGCATCTCGAAGCGCTGCTGAAACAGGCGGTCGATCCGATTTTCGTCACCGACCACGTCATCGGCGCAGGGGAAAAGCTGTTGTCGACCATGTGCAATGCCAAGCTGGAAGGCATTATCTGCAAACGGATCGATGCCCCCTATCGACACGCGCGCAGCAAAGGCTGGCTAAAGGTCAAATGCACGCGGCGGCAGGAATTCGTGATCGTCGGGGCAAAGCGCTCCTCGGCAAAGGGGCGGCCCTTTTCCTCGCTCCTTCTGGCCCAGCACGAAGGCGATGCGCTGGTCTACAAGGGCAATGTCGGCACCGGCTTCAACTCGGACGATTTCGACGAACTTGCCGGCAAGCTGAAGCGCCTTTCGCGCAAGACCCCGCCGCTCGACGTACCAAAGACCAAGGCGCGCAATGTCGAATGGGTGACGCCGAAGCTGGTGGCGGAAATCGCCTTTGCCGAATTCACCGCCGACGGGCTGGTGCGCCACGGCAGCTATCTTGGACTGCGGCAGGACAAGCCCGCAGGCAAGGTGAAGCCGGAAAAAGCTGTCGCAGCGCCCGAAGAAACCGGAGAGGTCGCCATTTCCAGCCGCTCTCGCGTCATCTTTCCCGACAGCGGACAGACCAAGGGCGAACTGGCCGATTATTACAGCGCCATCGCTCCGGTCATGCTGCCTTTCGCCGCCGACCGTCCGATCAGTCTCGTTCGCTGTCCGCAAGGCCGCTCGCGCAAATGCTTCTTTCAAAAGCACGATAGCGGCGCGTTCGGCGATGCGGTCCATTCGGTGCCGATCCGCGAAAAGGACGGCGGCAGCGAAGATTACATCGCGATCCGGGGCCGTCGCGGCCTGTTGCAATGCGTGCAGATGGGCACGATCGAATTTCATGGCTGGGGCTCTCGCAGCACGGATGTCGAAGCGCCCGAACGGATGGTGTTCGATCTCGATCCAGACGAAGGGCTGGAGTTCGACGCGATCAGAACGGCCGCGCGCGACATCCGCGACCGGCTGGCCGATATCGGGCTCACAAGCTTCGCGATGATGTCGGGGGGCAAGGGCGTGCACGTCGTCGTGCCGCTGGAACCCGGCCATGACTGGGACCGGCACAAGGATTTCTCGCAGCGCTTCGCGCAGGCCCTGTCGCTGGCGGAGCCGGATCGCTTCACCGCCTCGATGAGCAAGGCGAAGCGCAAGGGCCGGATCTTCATCGACTGGCTGCGCAATCAGCGCGGCAGCACCGCGGTCCTGCCCTATTCGGCGCGGGCGCGATCGGGCGCACCGGTCGCGGCCCCGGTGGCGTGGAACGAACTTGCAAAGCTGGACGATGCCCGACCGTTCTCGATCGACGATGTCGACAGATTGCTGGATCGCGCTAACTCGAAGACGCTGAAGGGCTGGGGCTTTGCGAGGCAGACGCTGCCGGATCTGTAGCCCTCGCCGAGCACGCGGCCTCGGCTAAGATATGTGAACTTTCTGCCTTAAATCGGGCGGAGGAGGTTCATCCCATATGATCAGATACCGCGACCACACTTCGTACCGCACACCCATCATTACCGGCCCGGCACAATTGCGTCCGAGCAAGGGTCCGACACATGGCTGAACCCTTCAATATCTTTTCGAGCTGGGCGCGCCTTGGCGAAGTGGTTCTGAACTCCGCGCTGTTCTTCGTGCTGATCGTCGTGCTGGTGCGCTTGCTGGGCAAACGCACGACGAGCCAGCTCAACAATTTCGACTGGATCATCAACGTCGCGGTCGGAAGTCTCGCGGCGAGCGGTATCCTGCTGCGCAATGTCTCGACGCTAGACGCGATTGCCGCAATCATCGCGCTGGCGCTGTGCCAATATCTCACGACCTGGTGGGTGAACAAGAGCCCCTTTGGCGTCAGGGTGATCAAGGCGAAACCGACCTTGCTGGTCAGCAAGGGCCAGTTCAACGAAGAGGCCATGACGAAAGCCCGCATATCCGAAGGCGAAGTCCGGGCGCAATTGAGGAAACAGGGCTACATCCAGCGCAGCGAAGCGAATTGGGTGATCCTGGAAACGGACGGTTCTTTCTCGATCATACCGATGCAGGATGCCAAAAAGGAAGACGCCGAACTGCTCGAAGAAGTGCAGATCTTCGATCAATCCGGGGGCTAACGCACGCTGCTTTCAATTTCGAGGGTGGCAGATTCCGGGGCGGCTAGGTCCGCCGACCCGCCTCAATCCCAGACCTCGTTCATTTTCAACGGGCCTTCGCCATAGAGGTAGCCGGGTTCGAACTGGGCATATTCGCGCAAGGCATCCCAATCGCCGACATATAGCGTGCCTCTGCGGATCTCGCCCAGTCCGCTTTCGCGCAGCCTGCTCACGGCGCGGTTGGCGTGGACCGCGCTGATGCCGCACATGTCGGCAAGGTCGAGTTGTGTGAAGGGGAGGCGCAGCACGCGCGCGCGCGGATGGCCGATAAGCTCAAGCCGGGCCTGCAATTCGCAATAGATATGCGCGATGCGCTGCGGTGCATCGAGCTGTTCATGCATCTGGATCCACTTGCGATAGATCGCCGCATCCAGAAGCGTCGCGAACCACATCGCCCGCGCGAGCCTCGGCCGCTCGACGATCACTTGCTCGATCCCGGCATGAGGTATGATCGCGACCCGCGCTTCGCCGACGGCAACCAGCGAATGGTCAAGCCTCCCGACCGCGAAACCGTGCAGGTCCACGCAATCGCCGGGCACGTGAACCCCGACGATGAAACGGCGATGGTCGCTGCGAATGGTGGAGAACATCATCCCTTCAACCAGCATGGCGCAGGTGTCTGTCATCTCGCCGCGTTCGACGAACGTTTCCTGATCGCGCACATTTCGTTCATCGACGACGAGGCTTTCGAGGCATGAAAGATCGTCGCTATCGAGTTTTTCGCGCAGTCGCCCTGCTAGAAAATTACCTGTCAGCGGATACGTCTTCTTTAAAAGATCGTCGGTCGTTTTCATCGCTGCCGCAACATCACCGTGCCGGCCTGCCATGGGTCTGCTGATAGGTAGAACTTTCATGATCTCTCCCGGATTTTTTTTTGAAGAGTAGAGGCGGCCCCGGAGTTACACATTCACATATGTTTGACCGTCGCCTCCTGCCGATCGCGCAACGGGTGACGAACATGCATCGCGAAATCGTCGATATGGCCGCCGGGACCATAGCCGAGCTCGGGAAGAGCGCCGTCTTCGCACTCGGCCGGATCGTAATCGCGATTGCCATCACGCATATCAGGCGGATCGATCCCCGGACCAAGCGCAAGGAAACTTTCGAAAGCCCGGCAATATGCACCGGGTGACGCCACCATATCCTCGTAGCGTACGATCATGACCGCATGGCAATATGCCGCGTCCTCGAGCATCCGGCGATAGGCCGCCACCCCATAGGCAGCGAGCTCGTCGACCGATTTGTCGGACCATTTCTGCAATGCATGCGCCATGACGAGGGGATGACGCGTCACGACGATGAAATGCGCCATGGGAAACAGCGCCTGGAGCAGCCGCATACGGGCAAGATTGACCGGCGATTTTTCCAGCCGCCAGGGCTTCCCCGGATCGAACCATTCGCCCCAATCGTGTTCTAGCCGCAATCTGGTCTCGAGCGTGTTGAAGCGGCTGTCCTCGGTGAAATGCTGTTCGGGATCGAGCGCATATTCCCCCGGCACACCATGACGGGCCGTGTGCGGGATGGCGCCTTGCAGGTAGCACCCCTCGTTTTCCGGCACCTGCGCCCCTTCGATCGTCGCGATTTCGGGATGGGAGCCGATGATCCGGGCCAGCAGGCTGGTCCCCGTGCGATGCAGTCCGGCCACGAAGACATAACGATGCCGGACCCGCGGACAGGCCCCGGAACGATCCGGACCTGCACGGGACGATCGGGATTCCGGCGTATCCTCAGCCATTTTCAGACCCGGGATCGAAACCCTTCGTGCCGTAAAGATAGTCGGGGTCGAACGCGGCGAATTCGTAGAGCTTTTCCCGGTCGGGCAGATCGATGCGGCCACGCGAAAAATCGGCAATCCCGCGCTCGCGCAGATCCTTGAGCGCGCGGCTGACATGGATCGGCGTGGCCCCCACCAGTTCGCTCAAGACCGCTTGGTTCAAAGGCGATGCAAAACCGTTTTCATCGCCTAGCCCGACGAGCCGCAGGCGATACCAGTTTTCGGCAAAGACATGCGCCAGCCGCTTCGGCACGGTCAGTTGTTCCAGCTTCATCACCCATTCACGGTGGATCGCTGCATCGACAAGGGTCGCGAACCACAGGATGCGCGCCAGTTTGGGATAGTGATCCATGATCTCGCGCAGGCGCGAATGCCGCACATATCCGAGCCGGACCGGCCCGACAGTGTCGAGATTGTGATCGAGCCGCTTCAGCGCAAAACAATGCAGGTCCACGAAATCGCCCGGCACCTGGATACTGATGCCATGCCGCCGATCGGCACCCTCGATCGTACGCATGACCAACCCGTCGATCAGGATGGTCGAATGGTTGTAAACCTCCCCTTGCGTCAGGATACGCCGAGTCCGGTCGAAAACCTCCACCTCGTCCACCGAGGTTTCGAGAACGCGTTTTTCCTCGGCCGTCAGTTCGGCCCGCACGCGGTTTGCCAGGAACCGGCCGGTCAGCGGATACGCCTCCAGCTCGTTTTGATCCCATTGCGTCATGGTCATGGCGAGTGTTCGAGCCCCTTTTCGTGTGTTCAAACCGACGACGCACCAAGCCGTTCCGCGAGGAAACCGATGTTAGATTTGGTGCGATGCGCATTGGGCGAAACGTTCATGTAATATTCCGCGCAAAAGGATGCCGCATCCGTGACCCGTCATTCGTGAACCCGGCCTTATGAAAATCGCTGTAGTCGCCCATATCCGCCATCCGATTGCCGAACCGTTCATGGGCGGGATGGAGGCGCATTCCCGGATGTTGTGCGACGGTTTGCGACGGAATGGGCACGACGTCGTGCTGTTCGCTTCCGCACGATCGAGCGACATGGACCTCGTCCCCGTCTGCCAGGCGCCTTATGAGGACGTGCTGCCCTGGCGCGTCCATCGCGGCACACCCGAACTCGCGTGCTATCAGGATCAGGCATTCGCCTACGCCTGGCAGCGCATCGTCGCGGACGGCTTCGACGTCGTTCACAACAATTCGCTTTATCCCGGCATCATCGGTTGGGCCGTGCGCGACAACGTGCCGTGCGTATCCTCGCAGCACGTGCCCCCGTTCGGCAAGATGCGCGAAGCAGTAGAGGCTTCCGCCGCCGACCCAATCGTGCAGCACACCGTCACGTCGCGCGACCAGATGTCGCTGTGGAGCGCGCGGGCGCAACGCAACATGGCCGTGGTGCATAACGGCGTTGAAACCGATCGCTGGCAGCCCGGCGCCGGCGACGCGGACTATCTTGTCTGGGCCGGTCGGATCACGCCGAACAAGGGCACCTCCCATGCGGTCAGGGCGGCGCGTCTTGGCGGCCTGCCCATGCATGTTTTCGGACCAGTCGAGGATGCGCGCTATTTCACCGAGGAAGTGGAACCCTTCCTTGCCGACGGGGTCGAATATCACGGCCATGTTTCCCTCGCGACACTGCGCCCGATAATCGGCCGGGCGCGTGGTATGGTGGTCACTCCGCTATGGGACGAACCCTTTGGCCTTGTCGCGGCAGAGGCGCTGTCGTGCGGCACGCCAGTCTGCGCTTTCGACAATGGCGCATTGGCGGAAGTGGTCGGGGATTGCGGCCACGTCGTTCCGCCGCGCGACGTCGAGGCGCTGGCCGATGCGATGGGGCGGATCGACGCAATCGATCGCAATGCCTGCCGCAAACGGGCGCTGGAGCGCTTTTCCAGCACCGCGATGATCACGGGATATGAACGCGCATACGAACGGGCCGTCGACGCGTTACTCCATCAGGCGGCGCGGCCCTTCGCCTCCAGCCATTCGAGCACCTCCGCGCTGCTGGCATAAGGTTCGTCTTCCTGCTGCCGGGTCAGGGCGAAATCGCGCTTATCGGGTTCGCGCAGTTTGCGCCAGCCATTCTCGCCGCGTTCGAGCAAGCCCATCAGGACGAAAGCGCGCAACCAGTGCTGCATGGTCGGCTCACCCCATTTGTCGCAAAACACCATCGCATTGGCGAGCACGCTGTCGAGATGGTGGACGGGCGGCATGTGATGCGGGTGATATTGGTGATAGGCTTTTGCCCCGCGCACCCACCACAGATCATGGCCGTTTTCCGCAATGGTGCGTCCGAAATCGGTATCCTCGCCGCCATAGCCGACAAAGCGCGGATCGAACCCCCCGATGCGCTCGAACAGCTGAGCCGTCAGCGCGAAATTGAGCGACCAGAAGCAGCGATAGTCCTCGCAGGCGCGCCAGCCTGAATCTGGCGGGCCAGGCCTGTCGCTGTGCTGCACGCCAACCGCCTCGAACCGGTCGTAATCGACACCTCTAGAAGCCGCGCCCTTTGGCAGATAGGCCACCTCGCCCATCAGGACTCCGTCCAGTTCGTCGGCGGCCGCGACGTAATCGGAGATCAGGCCGGGCGCGGCGATGCAATCGACATCAAGAAACACCAGCAGGTCGCCGGTCGCTGCGCGAGCGGCCGTGTTGCGCGCCCTTGCCAGCGGGATGTCCGCGTCTCCCAGCACGATCTGACGTACAGGGAACGGCGTTTCGCCAAGATTATAGCGATCGTTCTGCATGACCGCGACGATCAGTTCGTCGGGCATCGTGTCGGACTGGCGCAAGCCCTCCACAAGATTGGCGAGATGACGCTCGCGTCCGTGGGCGAGCGTGCATACCGATACGCTCATGCAACCACCTTGAGCTGCGGCGCGTGCAGCACATCGCGATCCGATGCGGGATTGGCCCACAGCGCGCTGGCCAGTCCGTCGATCCATTGCGCTGCCTTGATCGAAGCGTCGGGATCGACGAACCGGGTCTGTTCGCCCGCTTCGATACGGCTCGATGCCTCGTTCAGCTTGCGCCAGCCGCCGGCGTGCGAGGGC
>JGI12210J13797_10262552_pt1 | contig 23570 bp, 20 predicted proteins | sample ElkSlonscriptome_3_FD_13797 | JGI IMG/M metagenome (IMG submission 13797)
GGTCGCCCGCGCGCCAGCAGCGTATTCCGGCCTCCGTGCCGCAGTGCACTTGCGGCGGCCGATCAGGACTATCCAGGGGTGTGCGCGATCAACCGAACGGCGACCGGTGTGGCCCTGTCACGCCAGACCTTCAATATCCTGCCGAAGATGCGCGAGGTCGACGCGCTGCTGCTGCGCGACAGCCGGTTGCGCGGACGCGTTCGCGAGAGTCATCCGGAGCTTTGTCTTTGGCAGATGAACGAAAAGCAATCGATGCGCTTTAACAAGCGCAGCCTTGCCGGTCGCCGCGAACGCCGCGCCCTGTTGCTCGAGCACGCGCAAGGCGTCGACCGCATGATCGACTGGCTCGCGGCACGCTTCCTGCGCCGCGACCTTGCACTCGACGACGCGATCGATGCGGCGATTCTCGCATTCTCGGCGCGGGAAATCGCTCGCTCAGGCAATGCCCATTCGGTTCCGGCCACTGCCCCGGTCGATCGTCTCGGGTTGCCGATGGCGATCCTGCTGCCGCCCGCCTGATTGGGCATTTCCTGAGAAATCCCATGGTCAGGTAAGCGGTTGCAGTGGTTGGGCCGATCGCCTATGTTAGGCCGCCATCACAAACACGAGGGGGCGGCATTGCTTGGTCGCAACTCTCGACCCCTTCGCGCAAGGCGAAGGTCCACCAAGAAGAGAACGGAGCAAGTTTAGATGTCGCTGTCGCGTTTGCTTCTCGCCGTGCTCGTCGCGGCCCCCTTAGCGCTCGCACTCCCCCTATCCGGCCAAGCCCGAGACGATTACGAAGCCCGCAACGAGGCGCTCGACGATTACGAGCCGGATATCGAAGCGGGCGAGGTCATGTTCCGCCAGTGCGCGCTTTGCCACGGTCACCATGGGCAAGGCATCCTCGGCGGCAAATACCCGCGTCTTGCCGGGTTGCCCGAGTATTACCTGATGAATGCGTTGCGGGACTATCAAACCGGCAAACGCGGCTACGATGCGATGCTTGTCGTTGGCGGCCTGAAGACCGCAGACGATCGTGATCTGATGGATCTCGCGGGCTATATCTCCCAGCTCGACATCGACCTGGATGTCCCCGGCCCAGACGAAGGCAGTGCCCGTTCAGGACGACGGCTTTACAAGTACGACTGCAAGACCTGCCATGGACGCAAAGCGGAGGGCAAATCGCGCAAGGATTCGCCACCGTTGCGTGGTCAATACCACGAATACCTCGAGCGGCAAATCAATCTGTTCATGGCCAAGGAGCGCATTCATGCCGATGACCCCGAGGATCAAACCTTCGCGGCGTACGAGCCCGACGAACTGGCCGACATCCTCGCTTACATCGCGTCGCTCGACGATAAAGAAGATGATGACGATTAAGATCGACGCGCCCTGTTTCGCGCCGTTACCACCCAGGGAGTCACTTCAATGCTGAGACAGACCACCGCGATAGCGGCATGCCTGATCGCCATGCCGCTGGCGATGCCGGTTTGCGCCGCGACCGAGGACGTGAACGCGCCCGAGGTCAACATGTACGAAATCGGCCAGACGGTGCTGAAGATCGGGCTCGCCGACGGCGTGAGCCCTGACGATGCAGTCGATGCGATGAACTCGAAGGCGGTCGAGCTGAATATGAAGCTCGTCGGCCATCAGAATGTCGGCGCCGAGCTGGAAGCCCGAGGGATCGAGTCGCCCCGGCTCGAGATCTTCCAATTCTGCCGCCCGGAAGACGCGATCGAGATGGTGAAATTCAACACCATCTATGCGGCCTACATGCCCTGCACCATCTCGCTGGTCGAAGACGGCGACGGCCGGTATTGGCTCGAGATGCTGAACCTCGACATGATCATCAACGCCTATGAGCTCCCGCCAGAGCTCCAGGCGATCGCGATCACGGTCAACGGCGAGATGCTATCGATTATCTCGGCGGGAGCGACCGGAAATTTCTAGTTGCGCAATGGACCTCCGCGCACTTCAAAGCGGCGCCGCAATGGCGCTGCTTTGCCGTTCCGATCAGATCGAAGTCGACGCCGGATTCAGGGGATAGAGGTCAACCGCGCGAGACCGCAACAACTGCCCCAGGCGGCCACGGTTGAATCAGGTCGCGACCCGGAGGACTGCCTAGCTGGCCGCCGATAACCAGGCGCCCAGCCAGAACGGCCAAGGTCACATCGCCATATCGAGATCGAGCTGCACCGCCTCGACCCCGGCCTTGGCGCACTCTTCATCCGTCTCACCGGAAGGCGCCCCACTGACCCCGACGCCGCCGATCAGTGAACCGCCAACCTCGACAGTCGCCCCACCCGCGGACATCACCAGAAAGTCTTGACGCCCGACCGCGGTGTCGGCCCTTGGCTCAAGCGCGGAGGTTGCCGAGTTGAAATTGACTGCGGTGTAGGCCTTCTTGTAGCTGATCGGTACCGTGATCGGCGCCGCAATCGTGTCACGCAACTGGGTCTGGACGACGCCGTCGCGGTCGACGACGGTTACGCCGATCTGAATCCCCTTCTCGCGGCAGGCGTCGACGGTGGCCTGGGCGATCCGCTGTGCGGTCTCCAGTGACATCCGCTTCACCGAAACCATCATTGGCTCGTCGGCGGCACTGGCAGTCGTCTGAGAGAACGCGGTCGTCATCGCGAGCGCGACGGTTGCGGCGGCAGCTGCCTGTCTTTTCATCATTCGAGTCTCCGCAGTTGGCTTGTTGGATGTGATAGGCCGCGGCAGATGCGCCACGGTGAGGATCTCGCCGCTGTCGGTCGACGCCGATTCGCAGCGTTTGCGGGGTCAACGCGCCCGGCGACGGCGCGGAACCTGGGGCTGCGGATGCGGCCCGGCGGGGCAGCCCGTTGGTGCCGAGCGGGGCCGTCAAGTGCATCGCACCGATGCCGTGGCGGCGCGCTCACTGGCGTCCGAAGCGCTCGACGATGTAATCATCGACCATCGCCTTGAACCGTGCCGCAATGTCCGCCCCCTTCAGCGTCGTCACCTTTTCGCCGTCGACGTACACCGGTGCCGAGGGCTGTTCTCCGGTGCCGGGAAGGCTGATGCCGATATTGGCGTGCTTGCTCTCGCCGGGGCCGTTGACGACGCACCCCATCACGGCGACCTGCAGGGTCTCGACTCCGGGATAGGTCTCGCGCCAAACCGGCATCTGATCGCGCAAATAGGTTTGAATATCTTCGGCAAGCTCCTGAAACACCGTGCTCGTCGTGCGTCCGCAGCCTGGACAAGCCGCAACCATGGGGGCAAATGCGCGCATTCCCATGGTTTGCAGGATCTCCTGCGCGACGACCACTTCACGGCTGCGGCTCTCACCGGGTGAAGGCGTCAGCGATACCCGAATCGTGTCACCGATACCTTCTTGTAGCAGCACCGAGAGCGCCGCGGTTGAGGCGACGATTCCCTTGGAGCCCATCCCGGCCTCGGTGAGCCCGAGATGCAGGGCATGGTCGCTGCGCGCCGCGAGCATCCGGTAGACGGCGATCAGGTCCTGGACCCCGCTCATCTTGCACGAAAGGATGATGTGGTCACGTCCCAGCCCGAGCTCCTCGGCCCTCAGCGCGCTGTTGACGGCGGATGCGACCATTGCCTCGCGCATCACTTCGTCGGCCGGCTTCGGGCTCGCGGACTTCGCGTTGTCGTCCATCATCCGCACCACGAGCTCCGGGTCCAGGCTTCCCCAGTTGACCCCAATGCGCACGGGTCGGTCATAGCGGCACGCGATCTCGATCATGGTCGCGAATTGGCCGTCGCGCTTCTCCCCGCGCCCCACATTGCCCGGGTTGATCCGGTACTTCGCGAGCGCCTCGGCACAGGCGGGGTAATCGCTCAGGAGCCGGTGTCCGTTGAAGTGGAAGTCGCCGATCAAGGGCACCGGGGTGCCCATCGCCTCGAGGCGATCGCGAATCCGGGGAACCGCCTCAGCGGCGCTCTCGTTGTTCACGGTAATGCGGACGAACTCCGAGCCCGCGCGCGCCAATTCGGCACACTGGGCGACGGTGGATTCGATATCCGCGGTGTCGGTGTTGGTCATCGACTGCACCCGCACCGGCGCATCACCGCCGACGGGCAGACCGCCGACCAGGACCTGAACCCTTTGACGACGCTGGATGAAGGACTGATTGCTCATGTTCCCCTCAGAATAAACCCGTAAAGACGCACACCGCGCTCGCTTCCACGGCAACTAAGCAAGTGACCGCAGCCGCTGCACGATCTCGAGATAATCCGGTTGCTCGGGCGTCAAACGACCGTGCCGGACAAGGAAGTCGATGATCACCAGATTGCAGTTGAGCTTGAACTCGTCGGTATCGCGGACGATCTCGGCAACGTGATCAATCGGCCAAAGATGAAAGGCTGCAACCTCGCCGTCATGGCAGCGCGGCACAAAGTCCGGCGGCAGCTCAAGGTCGTAGCAATACATGACGTCCGGCTTGAGCCCACGCTTGGAGGCGCGGCAGTAGGTGATCGCGCCCACCGGCACGGCTCGCTCGGCCAGCGCCGCAGGCATTCCAGCCTCTTCCGCACACTCTTTGGCGACGTTCTCGCTCAGCGTCAGCCCCCAAGGCAATCCGCCTGCGACCACATTATCCAGTCGGTTTGGGTAAACCCGACGATCCGGCGAGCGCCTAGCGATCCACATTTGGAGGCCGTCAGGGCGTCGGACAAAGCCGTTGATGTGCTGCCCGAACGCGCGCACGCCGAAATATGGCGCGCAAGCGCGGTCGATCAGGAAACGCGCATCCTCGCGCCGCCCAGGTGTCACCGGATATTGCTCGCCATGCTGGTGATCGATCAGGCCGCGTGTGACCAGATCGGCGCAGATGTTCTGCATCGCAGCGGTGCGCTCATCAAACCCGTTCGGGGCGTCACGCCAGTGCAGGCCATCCGCATCCAGGCTGAAGCCGCTCTTGGCCTTGCAGAGGTCTTCGGCAAAATCCCGACGCGCCATCCCGAGCCGCTCGCCGCTAACCACAAACGCGACAAAACTGCCAGGCGCCCAGCGGTTGCATTGTTCGATTCGCTTGAGGAAGCTCATTGGGGATCAGCGCACACTAACGCCCCGATGTGCGGATTGGAGCGGACAACCCGCTCCCCTCCGGCCGCAACCATTGACGGCCGACCCGCCGTCGGCTTTCGGTGCACCGCCAAGGTTGCGTAAGCGCGCAGATCAGCGTTCGGCATCGGCTAGCACCGTGCACAGCACGCGCCGGTCGCTCCGCGGACCATCGAATTCACAGAAGAAAATGTTCTGCCAGGTCGAGAGACCCAGCTGCCCTCCGATCAGCGGTACCGTCTCCGACGGACCGACCAACCCGGCCTTCAGATGCGAATCACCGTTTCCATCCTGCGCATCGTGGCGCCAAACGCCTTTCGGGATAAGCTTGCGCAGGAGCTCGACAACATCGGTCTGCACACTGTCATCCCAGTTCTCCTGGATCATCACCGCCGCGGTGGCGCCTTGGGCGTAAACGTTGACGAGCCCATCGCGAATCCCGCTGCGGCTGATGACCTCCCGGACCTGCGGCGTGATGTCGACGAGCACCTCACGGCTGCGCGTGACGAGCCGAATCGTCTCCTTCATCGGTGCTCCTCACCCTTGACGATCTGCCACAACCGGTCCATCTCACTGCGCTGGGACCTTGCGGGTACCTGACCGGCGGCGCGCAGGCAGACCTCGATCCGTTGGAACCGGCGCTCGAACCGATGGTTGGCGGCGCGTAGGGCCTGCTCGGCGTCGACACCCAGATGGCGGGCGAGATTGACACAGGAGAACAATAGATCCCCCACCTCGTGAACGCGTTCGGTCGGTTTGGTGTGATCCGCGAACGTCTCCTCGCATTCGTGCAGCTCTTCCCGGATCTTCTCGACCACGTGGTCGAGGTCATCGAGATCGAAGCCGACGTTCGCCGCCCGCTTCTGCAGCTTCTCCGCGCGGACCAGCGCCGGTAGTGCCTGCGCGACGCCATCGAGAACACTGATGTGGGGCCGCTCGTGCTTCTCCTCGCGCTCATCGGCCTTCATCCGCTCCCAATTCGCGCGGACCTCGGCCTCGGACTCGACGCGCACATCCCCGAAGACGTGCGGATGGCGGCGGATCATCTTGTCGCAAATCGCCTCGACCACGTCGGCGAAGTTAAAGGCATCCTGCTCTTCGGCCATCCGCGCGTAGATCGCCACCTGGAACAACAGATCGCCGAGCTCCTCGCGCAGCTCCGGCATATCATCGTTCTCGATCGCCTCGGCAACCTCGTAGGCCTCCTCCAACGTGAACGGGAGGATTGTGCGCGGGGTCTGCTTCAGATCCCACGGGCAGCCTTGCTCGGGATCTCGCAGGCGCGCAACGATCTGCAGCAATGCGTCGATACGGCGGATATCCTGCGGAGGTTGATTGCTCATAACAGTCTCGTTCGCTACGGCCTCACCAGCACATCGAAGACCACGCCGAGGAGCACCGCCGCGAGGCCGCCCCACTTCCAGTAGGCGATTGGAATCCCGACAACCTCATGCGGTTTGATCCGGCTCGGGTCCTTCAAGATCGTCCACAGGTGCGGGCCCGCCAAGAACCAAGGGATAAAGCCGAAGAAGACGGGGATCGAGACCCATAGCGGGACCGGCTGGTTGATATACATCAGCACCAGTAACGCGGGCCAGATCACCAGATAACCAGCGCTCAGCTTTGCGTCGAGCGGGCGTTCCCGCGTCTGCAGAAACGCGACCAAAGCACCTGCCGCCCATAGCGTCGCAAGCGCGATCAGAACAAGCCGCATTGCTAACCTCGGGACTGATCAGGACAGAAGGACGCCAGCCGATGAGCAGGCATCGTGGCTCGAGGGCGAAGGATACACGATGGCGGCCCTCGGCTGCCGTTGCTAGCTCGGAGCGACGCCACGGAGCCATCAACGGGCAGAGATTCCGACACGACCTGTTGACAGAAGAGTCGGAGCGATTGATACTGTGCAGCTCGACGCGCCAGTAGCTCAGCTGGATAGAGTACCTGGCTACGAACCAGGTGGTCGGAGGTTCGAATCCTTCCTGGCGCGCCATCTTTTCAAGGCCCGAAGGCTCCTTCGGGCCATCCTCTCTCGTCAACGTTGCGGTTTCGGACCAGCCTCTTCTATGCAGGGTGCGGACCCGACTCGTTTCGCGACAAGCACGCACCGCCCTGTCAGGGCGACTGAGGCATCGTCTGCTTACTCACGCATCTGCCCCCGCGAAACGCCGGCCCGCGCGGTTGAGGCTGCGCGTTTTCGCAGCGCCATGGAAGGGCGTCTCCATCGATACCGGACCTTTTCCTGCGGCGAAAGACCGACGGCAACCTCTCGCTGCTTGATGCGGCGTGAATCCCTCTGCCAGGTACCGGTCCTCATGCTCGCCTCGAACTGCTCCTCAACACTTCACTATCGGCGCGTTGGCAATGTCGGCGTCTTGTTAGGAAGTCGCCCGGTCTGCCTCAGCCAAAGGTGGGGGTAGCGGGGCATTCAGCCCCGCCATCGCCTCATCATCCTGCACGGCGAGCCTATTGCCTTACCTGCGGCCGCCGGGCAAACAGGAGGGCGATTCCGAATGGCAGCAAGAGAAGCGTGCTGGGAGTGGGCACAGCGACACTGGCGCCATTGATCTCGTCTATGGCTAGCGACATTAATCCAGTACTGTCGGAAAGCTCAGCCTTGGAGATCGTCAGCGGGCTTAGACCCCGCTGCTGAGCGAGGAAGGTGACGGTCGCTAGCAAGAACGCGCTCGGTTGCGCGCTGAAGTCGAAAAGCCCAGACACCTCTGCGAGCTGCAAGACACCTGTATCGGTTCGGCTATCGTCGCTGAGATCGATTGGGCCGCCGAAGAACGCATCGGCTAGCTCCGTGCCGAGACTGTAAGACTGATACTGGACCACGGCGGGATCGAAGGTGAGATCCAAGTCGAATCCGCCCAGGTCCTCCGGCTCTAAACCGGAGATGTTGAGCTCGACATCAAAAATTTCGCCAACCGAGACATTGCTGGCGGTGATATCTAACGAGAGCAAGATCGGACCGGCGAACGCATCACGGACGCCAAAGAATTGGCCAGCGAGTGTAGCGATGCCGAGCGCGAGCACGGCGCGCATTGAGCTGAATCGTTTCATGGTGCAGTTTCTCACTATGTGATTACTTGACGGGAACGTGGCTAAGGCGCCGACGATCGCCGGGATGGTGAGCGCCGGCGCCGCGGCTGGTTACTTCCTAAGCTCGAGCACGAGCAGGCGTGCGTCACGGATCGAGATCACCCCGTCGCCGTCGAGGTCGCATGCAGCGCAGCGACTCGCGGGTTGACGCAAGTACCCGCGCATCGCCGCCATGTCGTTCTCGTCCAAGACTCCGTTGCCATCTGCATCACCGAGCAGGCTGTAGAAGACCGTCAAACGGGGGCGCCGGCTCTCGGCATCGCTCCCGTCGTAGAGGTCCGTGGCGATATCCCAACCGTCCGTGCTCTGGTTGAGGATCAGCCAGCCTTGTTGGCCCGCACCGGCCGCCCACGCCTGTGCGCTCGGCGTGACGTCAAAGGTCGAGAAGGTGCCGCCCTGCAGGTTCGACTTACTGTCATCGGGCACTGAGACCGCCTCGACGTCGTCGGCCTGCACACCGCCGCCAAAGTCATTCCAATTACTGCCGCCGTTCCAGGGCTGGAGCATCTGATGCAAGCCAACAGGGCCGTTGGTCGAACTAGTGACCCACAACCGAAGCTCGGCAGCGGTGACGACGGCGCTTCCGGGAAGCGCATCGAGCAGCCCGTCAAAGCGGATCAGCCCGAGCGACGAGCCAGGACCGCCGTAGTCGCTCGTCGCTTGGTCGAAGCTCAGTTCGCCGGCCGCAAAGCTTGCATCCGGGGTTGCGGAGGCGATCGCGATCACCTGGCTTCCCGTATAGCCCTCGCTCCCCTCGCTGAGGACGACCTTGAGGCGGTTGTCCACCGGTGTGCTGATCAACACCGCGTTCGACCAGTCGGACGAGCCGAAAACGTTGTTCGCGCGCACGCGGTAGAAGTAGTCGGTGCCATCTGTCAGTTCTGACTCGGCATAGCTGGTCGTGTCAGGGTCCAGGCCGCCAGCAACTGTCTCCCAGTCGCCATCAGTGCCGATCTTGCGCTCGATGCTGATGTTGCTGACGTTGGCCGAGTCTTCCGTGTTCGTCCAACGGATGGCGGCATCGGTGTACGAGGTGGCTTCCCCAAACAGGCTTGCCGGTGCCGTTGGTGGCTCACCCGATAGCGCTTGGAAGGGCACGCTGATGACCTGGCCATAGAACGGCGCCGAATGCAACTTAATGCCGTCGGGAAGCGCGAAAGGATCGCTGTCACTGACCGCCACAACACCCTCGACGTAATTCACGAGATCGCCGTCTTCATAGCGAGCCGTGACAACGGTATGGATATCGATCCGCGCTGGCTCATCGGCACTGGCGGGAAAGAGGTGATTCCACTTAAGCTGATTGAGCGATGCGCTATCGAGCGTCCAGGACTTGTCGTCATTATCGACGCGCGGCGTCGCACCCCAGCTGCCTTCGCCGACATAGAGCACGCCATTGTCGTCATCGCGCACGAAGCCCATGTCATTCCCCGGTTCATCCGAACGGCGCAGCGGGAATGTGAACTTGTGATTGTGGGTATCGCTCTCGTTAGCGATCGTGAGCCCGTAGGTGTCGAACAGCTCCGCCCATGCAAGCTCGTGGTCGTTCTCTGCCTTGGTGGACGTGTGGGGACGGATCGGCTTGTGATAACCGGCGATCTTGAACGTATCGGCCGCATGTGCCGCAAGATCGTTCCCCAGCCAAGCGAGCTGCAGGTCGTGCGCTCCCTGCATGCCATTGAGGTAGAACTGCGAGTTCAGGTTGATGACGTGCAGCAGATTGCCGCCAAATGTCCAGGACCCATAGCTATAGTCGGCCGGCTGGGCTGGGTCGGCATTGCCGGAGTCGAACAGGTTGTAGAGCATCTCGAAGTCGCCGTCCTCATGGTTGCCGTGCACCGCGAGAATCGGATACATCCGTCCGTCGCTGGACTTGGTGCCCTCAGACCAATCGGTCAGCCACTGCAGCCAGCGCGCGTCGCTTGTGCCGTCGCCTGAGTTGAAGTCACCGGTGAAGAGCACGAACAGCGGCCGCAGTTTCGCTACCATCTGGTTCGACCAGCGGCCTGCCTGCAATGCGTTACCTGAGGATTTGGTATCGCCACCGGTGATGTAGGTGAACGCTTTCGGGACGCTCGGCGCGGTGCGGAACCACATGCAGTCGCCAACGCTATCGGAGTCTGCGATCACAAAACGGTAGGCGGTGTCCGGAAGCAACCCGCTCAACTTGGCGAAGTGGTTGTTCATGGCCCGATAAGGCGTGATGCGCTGCGGAGCCTGGTTCATGGAATAGGCATCGAGGTCCGTCGGACAGCCTTCGGTCGGGTCGTAAAAATCGTAGTGGACGGTTGCGCCACTGCCGCGCACCTGGTCCCAGATCACGTTCATCTGGGTGGTGGGGTCATCGCCAGCTCCCCAGGTTAAGCGCACCCGGTAGCTTGAGGGCGTCGTCTGCTCGCCAATAAATCGCACTACCAGTGCCGGCGCCAGTGCGGAATTGCCATCAAAGGATTCAGCCGTGCGCTGACCTTGGCCCTGCAGGATAAACGCCATCGCGTTCCCTTCTTCCCAACCGTCGCGGTCGACGATCTCCTGAACGATGTTCTTAAGGTCGGGCGTGCGCTGATTCTCGCCTCCGGGCTGACCTTCTTCGGGCATCGTCCATTCCGGGATGTCGGCCCAGCGCACCGAGGTGGCGGTCTTCGTGCGGTCGGTAATGTTGTAGAGGGTGTTTTGATAGGCGCCGGGATTATCGGCCGCCTCGCCCCAGATGGTGACGTCGAAGGGGTCCGAGTTCTTGTCGCCCTCGTCCACGGCAAACTGAAGGTGCGCGGACAGGATTTCGGCGCCCTTCGGGATCGTCACGTCAGCGAGCCGGATGCCGACGGTTTGCGACCTTTCGGGATCATTCTCGTGGTCTTCGACCAGTTCCAGGTCCGAGCTGTCGATGTCGAGCTTGCCGGGACCGTCATCGCCTTCCTCGGCGTCGTCATCGGACGCGGCGACGCGATAGGTTTCGAGCGACGGCACCCGCAGCACAAGCTCCGGCGCCAGGTCGACCACCTCGACCTCATCCATCGAGCCATCGTAGGACTCGGCCGTGCGCGTCCCCGTGCCACTCAGTACGAAGGCCATCGCGTTGCCAGCCTGCCAACCGGGCTGGGCGATGATTTCCTCGACGATGGGAGAGATATCCGGTGTCCGTTGGTCCGGACCGGCCTCATGCTCGAGCGTCCACGCCGGGATACCGGACCACAGGACTTCAGCTGTGGACAGCGAGCGGCCGCTGATGTCGAAATTGGTCTCGCTATAGGTCGCGGCATCAGCAATTGCTTCGCCACGAATCGTGACCGAGAACGGTTCACGGTTCTTATCGTCTTCGTCCGTCCGGAATTGGAGATGGGCGCTGAGAATCGGTAAACCCTGAGGCAGGTCGACGCCATCGAAACGCAGCCCGACAAGTTGCGGGACGCCCGGATCGTCCTCGGTGATCTCGAGGTCGGAGCTTCCCGTATCGACCGCTCCAGTGGCTTCCTCGGCGTCGTCCGTGCTGGAAATGATCTGATAACGGAGTGTCTGATTAGCGCTTGCAGGTGACGACAGCAACATCGCGGCGAGTGTTGCCGTTACGGCCACCCCTTTAAACGTCGACCGCCAACGTCTCGATGGGTGCATCAGGACCCCCTAATTTGGGATTAGTAAAAGACTTTGGCCGCTTGTCGATCGCCGATCACCTCACCAGAGGGTTCTCGAAACGTGATGGTCGTCACAACAAGCGAGCGCTCGTCATGCTAACGGGCGGGTGTGACGGTTTGAGGTCGTTAAGATTGCCATTTGCTGGCAACAGAAGCCCGCGACGGGAGATCGCGCCCTTAGGGCTTGAGGCGATCCAACCGCAGCCGAACAGGCCGAAGGTGATAAGCGTGGCGGGTCTGGCTGTGGTCGAACACAGCCACCCAAAGCAGCGTCCCATCGTCGATTGGTATGTCGCGCGCCGAGCCAGTGTCGAGGCGCCGGCTCAACTCGAGATACCATCGCCCATCAGACCAGCGCCCTCGCGCGCGAATATCGCCGCGATCGCCTGTGAGCGGACCCGTGGGCAGTACGCTCGGAAGTACGGTCCCGACAGGGAAGTGATCGGCCCCGTCCGCATAGGCGTGCGTGTCGTTGAACTCGATCCAACCCGTGGTTGAAGGGTCAACAACCGAAACGCTGCCGATCGTCGCCATGATCGTTCTCGCCGCGACCAAATCACGCGGGTCGTCCGGCAAGCGAAGCGGTAGTACCCTGCCCTCGTCGAAGAACTCCCAGTTCATCTCGTAGCCACTGAAGGTTCCCGGTGGGTCCTTTCGGTAACCGGCGGTGTATCGAGGAAACCACGCCCCGCTATCCGGATTGCGCACCCGTGGCGTCTTGGAAGGCGCTGCGAGCGGAGGCCCGAAGAAGTTATCGTCGGCTTGACGCTGCGCGGCGTTTCGAACGGACTTCCAATGCCAAACGTCGAGGATGCTGCCATCCGTGGTGTAATGAAGGCCACGGCCGCCAGGGGCCCCAGGCTCGCCCGCTAAAGGCCGTTCGCCAAGATGCACCGACTGTAGCGCCGCCAACGGGTTCGCTGACGCCAGCATCACAGCGAACTTGTCTTCGTAATAGCGGTTCTCGTCCGCCTCTCGATAGGCCGTTTGGAGGATGCGCCATCCCTGTCGGGTCTTGAGCAGCGGAACATGCTCGGTGCTGCGGGTCGGGTCGATCCACTCGCAGAGCAGATAGATCCGCTCGCTATCGTGGACCGCTCGGATCACGACGTCGGTTTCGCCTCCCGGAAGATTCGCACCATTGGCAAGGCGCAACCTGATAGCAGGCGCGTGCTCCCAGGCTGCATCATCGGCCCGGCCATCCAGGATCGGCGCTGCGGTGGTGTGCTCAACCGTCAAGCCGCGCGTAAACAGTCGCTCGATCAGCGCTGCGCCGCCGACCAGCGCAAGCCCAACCAGCAACGCAACCGCTGATGCGCGTAGAAAGGCGATGCGCGGGATCAGGATGGCGGTCAGCTTCGATAACCCTCCTTCCTTGAGCTGCAGTCCGACATGAGCCAGTGCGTATCCGAGCAATCCCCAAGCGGCCCCGCGATGCAGCCCTTCAACCGCTGACGCTGAAGGCCACAGTGCTCCGAGATACTGCATCACACCGGTGATAGTCGCCAACGAAAGAAGCAGGAAAGCGAGCCAGTAGAGCTGCCGGTCCAATTGCCGCCAATGCGCAATCGAGTGGAGACCAGGGGCCTTTGTGCGAGCAGCTCTTGGCAGTCGGAGCAGCCTCCGCCAAAGCCCGGAGTGCACCTGATAAGCCGCATAGATCAGCATCAGCGATAGGAGAATCAGCCCGGCAGCGAGATGCCAGAAGAAGACAGGGCCTTGGGGCAGCGCGGGAGCTAAGGCCGCCGTGACGAGCGCGCCCTGCGTATCTGAGGCGATGCGCAGACCCGTCGCGAAACTCACCGCGAAGACGATGACGAGCGACCAGTGGATCAAGATTGTCGGGAGCGGTGCGCGGCGATGACGTCTGCGCGGCGCGACGTACTTGCTACTTGGCGTGAGACTAGCGGGCATCGTGATCGGCGGATTGAGGGCATTGGAGCTGCTCGGATGGGCAGTGATCGAACAGCGTTGCTCCCAGGCTATCAGGCAATGATGACGATTTCGGGACGCCTTGAACGCAAGCCGGTTCGCGCAGGGGTCAAGGCCCGGCTTGCGTGCTGAGAAGCCTCGCGCAATGCTCTCCACGACAAAAGGCACCGTGAATAGCCCTTTCTGGTCTTGCGCTCACTCGCTCTGCTCGTCATCGCGACGTTCGTGGCCCTCTTGCTTGGCGAGGTCGGCTTGCGCCTTGCCGATCAGTCGTACTACTGGGCCTACGCGAAGCGCCCTGACGCGGTTCTCGGTTGGCGGCCACCGCCGGAGCAGTCGGGTTGGCAGCGTTTCGAAGGCGAGGCACTGATAGAGACCAACAAGCTCGGCTTTCGTGACCGTGATCATCCTGTTCCCAAGTCCAGTGGCGTGCTGCGTGTCGCCGTTCTGGGCGATTCGTTCACCGAGGCGGTTCAGGTTCCGATCGACGACACCTGGTGGCGTAAGATGGGCGACAGGTTGCGGCACGACGGCTGCGCGAGCGGCACGGGCCAGCGCGTCGAGGTGCTGAGCTTTGCCATCAGTGGCTACAGCACCGCGCAATCACTGCTCGCGTGGCGCGCCTTTGCGAAGCAGTTCGCGCCCGACGTCGTGATCTTGGCCTTTTTCATTGGTAATGATCTGAATGAAAACCTCGATGCATTGGACGAGGAACCACTGCGGCCATATCTGATCCCGACCGATGAGGGCCTGATGCTCGACGACGGCTTTAAGCGCTCTACGGCATACCGGGACGCGACCCGCGTCGCCGGCCGTGCCCGCCAGTGGCTGATCGAGCATTCGCGGATCGTCCAACTCGGTCTCCAGGCGCGCGATGCGTTGCGCGTGGCGGACATCAACTCTGCGACGGACCGCCATAGCGACGAGCCCCAAGAACTGGGCGTCGATAACGCTGTCTATCGCCGGCCGACGACACCAGAATGGGAAGCCGCCTGGGTCGCCACCGAGGCCATGTTGGCAGCGTTCGCCAATGAGACCCGCGCGGCCGGTGCGCAGCCTATTCTGATGATCATCGGGACCGGCGCGCAGGTGCACCCGAATCCGCGTGGCCGCGCAAGGTTCGCGCAAGCGCTCGGTGTCGATGACCTCGGTTACCCGGTCCGAAGGCTGCTTGGCACTGCCGGCACGCATCAAATGCCGGTGATCAATCTTCCGGCGCTCTGGACTGGGCCGGCTCGGCAGCCGTCTCAACATCTTCACGGATTCCCAGGTGGCCGACCCGGCTTCGGACACTGGAATCACCTCGGCCACGCGGCCGCAGGGGCAGCCGCCGCTGACGTGCTCTGTAAACTTTGGCGCCCCCGCAAAGCGGGTTGGCTCTCGAGCCAGTATCGCGACGGGGACGCGCTGGGACGAGCGCGATGAGGTTTATCGCATTACCATGCTGGCACTTACGCCGGGAGGTGCACTTTTGCGCTGCCCCCGGCTTCCGTGCTCGTCTCGATCAGCCCCGCGGAAGGGGCGCAACCCAAGAAGCCATCGGCTGCAGACGAGGCTACTGAGCCTGCATCGTCTCCAGCGCCGATTCCAGCACGGCCTGCAGTCGTGCATTGAACAGCCGCTTCGCCTGCTCGGCGGTCGTCCAGCGATACTCCTCGTGCTCCGGTCGGCCGAGCTTGGCGCTGACCTGGAGACGCACCTCGCCGCTTCCGGCCTCCGCGAGATAGTAGCGCGCGATCTTGCCCCGACCGTAACGGGGCGTTTCGACGAAAGCTTTTCCCCAGCGGAACAATGCGGTACGCGGGCCTGTCTCTTAGGTAAACTCTCGCAAAGCGGCCTCGAGCGGGTCCTCGCCCGCGTCGATCTCGCCCTTGGGGAAATCCCAGTAACGGTAAGAGCGCAGCAGAAGGAACCGCGGGCCAGCCGTGTGCAGGCGGACCGGGATGATCCCGGCAGAGTAGACGGTCTCTTTCATAACGCGTTCATGACGTCTGGCAGCCGCTGCCCCTCGTCATTGCGTGATGCAGAAGACATCGGCTCGAGCAACATCATCGATGACTAGAAGCGGCAAAGATCCCACACACGAAATGACAATAATCGCACGCCACGACAATCGCGCTATCATCCAAGCATCTGGTATCGCTAACCACCGCTGGAGGCGTCAATGCCGCTGATTACCCCGAGGATTGTAGGTCAAAGGACCTCGGTCGTCGTGGTCGATGACCAAACCGCTGGTCGCAAGATCCTCGCGCGGTTGATACACAGCATCGATGAGACGATCGAGGTATCGACCTTCAGCGATGCCTCGACGGCGCTGAGGTTTATTCAAGCGACGATCCCGGACCTCATCATCACCGACTACATGATGCCCGAGATCAATGGGGTCTCACTGATTCGCCGCGTGCGCTCGCTACCACGCTGCACCGATATCCCGATCATCGTGGTCACGGTCATCGAGGATCGGCAAGTCCGTTACGAGGCCCTCGATGCCGGCGCGACCGACTTTCTCAACCGACCGATCGACCAGCACGAGTGCCGCGCGCGCTGCCGCAACCTGCTAACGCTGCGGCGCCAGCAGCGCATTATCGCCAACCGGGCGAAGTGGCTAGAGGAACAGGTCTCGATCGCTACCGGAAAGATCGCCGAACGGGAGCAAGAGACGTTGCTACGCTTGGCGCGGGCCGGGGAATACCGTGACGAGAACACCGGGAACCATGTCGAGCGCATGGCCAGGTACTGCAGCCTGATCGCGCAAACACTGGGCCTCAGTCCGGGTGAATGCGAGGCCATCGAGCGCGCGGCGCCCATGCATGACATCGGCAAGATCGGGATCCCGGATCATATTTTGCTCAAGCCTGGCCGCCTGACGCGGGAAGAGTTCTCGGTCATGCAGCAGCATTCCCAGCTCGGGTACGAAATCCTCCGCGGCAGCCCGTCGTTCTACCTGCAGCTCGGTGCGACCATCGCCCTCAACCATCATGAGAAATTCGACGGCAGCGGCTACCCGTCGCGTCTCGCCGGTGACGCGATTCCGCAGTCCGCTCGCATCGTCGCCATCGCAGATGTGTTCGATGCGCTAACGACCGTCAGGCCCTACAAGCGCGCCTGGTCCATGGACCAGGCCACCGAGTACATCAGAAGCCTAGCCGGAAAACACTTCGACCCGGACTGTGTGCAGGCGTTTTCGGACTGTTTCTCCCAAATAGAGGCAGTCCGCGCGCGGCTGTCCGACGAGTGCGAGAGCGCCCACCCAAGGCAGGCCGGCGCTTAATGAAGGGCTCAGGATGGCGTGGGCGGCGGTGTCGTCGCGCCCTCACCGGCTGGCGACATTTGTTGCGTCCGCCCGCACGCCATACCGGGAACAACGACACCAAAGCCGATTTCGAGCAGGCGGTCATACGCGTGTTGATCGGCGCATCGGTGATCACCTATCTGCTCGCGACGCTCGCGTTGGATTCACTGCCAGGTGCCAACCGGGTCCTGTTTTGGGGCGCCACGGGTTTCTTCGTCTCTGCCTCGACAATTCTATTGCTGCTGCTGCGCGGCGCCGGCCCCTCGCGATGGCGTCGGTACTTCGGTATCTGTATCGATGTCACCGGAATCTCGGTTTCCATGTTATTGGCGGGCGAGTCGGGTGCGCCGTTGCTCGCTCTTTATCTTTGGGTCATTCTCGGCAACGGCTTCCGCTACGGCGTGCATTACCTCGCCGTCGCAACGCTTGCCAGCTTGCTCGGATTCGCGGCGATCGCCTTCTATTCCGACTATTGGTCAGCACACCCGTTCTTGAGCGCGAGTCATCTTCTCGTGCTGGTACTGATTCCTGGCTACGTCGCGGTACTGCTTGCGAAACTGCAGCGGGCAATGCGCCAGGCCAACGCGGCGAACGCGGCGAAGAGCCAATTTCTTGCCAAAATGAGCCATGAGCTGCGTACTCCGCTCAATGGGGTAATCGGCATGAGCGACTTGTTGGCCGACTCCGACCTAGGACCCCAAGAGCGGGATTTCGCCCGGACGATTCACAGCTCCGGCGAAATCCTGCTCGGAATTATCAACAATATCCTCGACTTTTCGAAGATCGAATCGGGACGCTTGCCCATAGAGCACGCCGAATTCGATCTCTATAAAATGATCGGGGAAACCGTCGCCATGTTCATGCCGCAAGCCCAGAAAAAAGGTCTCGCGCTCAAGAAACGTATCGATCCACAAGTGCCAAGCAAGCTCCTCGGCGACGCCTTCCATATTCGTCAAGTGTTGACGAACCTCCTCGGCAATGCAATCAAGTTCACCGAGGCCGGCTCCGTCGAAGTCAAACTCTGGTGCACCGGCGAGCAAGATGCGACCGACCGCGTACGTCTGCGGTTCGAGATCAGCGATACGGGCATCGGCATTGCCCCGGAACAACAAGGGACAATCTTCGAGAGTTTCCGTCAGGCTGACCCGTGCATCGCTCAACGCTATGGCGGCACAGGGCTCGGCACAACCATTGCCCGAGAACTCACACACCTCATGGGCGGACGCATCGGCTTCACCAGTACCCAAGGAGAAGGCTCGCTGTTCTGGTTCGAGCTTCCGTTGGAAAAGGCGGCAGCGGTACCCTGCGATACGGGTGCGCTGGCCGGGGAACGTGTCCTCCTTTTCGGGCGGACCCTTTCGACAAAACCGGTTGCCGAAGCGCTGATGTCGATGGGCCTCGAACCGACCATGGTCGGCTCGGCATCCGAAGTCGAGCGCAGCATCGGCCTCGTGCCTTCGTCGCCTAAGGCAGCCGGCATTATCCTTGTGAACGAAGCCGATTTCGAGACAGCGGAACTTCACGATATTGCGTCTCTCGCCGCCAAACAAGCGAACGCGGTCTGCATGCTGCTGCGGGCGGAAGATGACAGCGAGCCCGCGCTTCCCGCGCATCCAGAATTCGAAAGCGTTCTTCGACTTCCCCTGCTGAGGCAAGAGTTCGAGAACGCGGTGCGGGCGTCGCGCAGCATGGCGGCGCTCCCCGAGAATGTCGTTTCTTTGGCAGAGCATTATCGACGCGTCTCCGCACGGGGCCAGGGGCAGCTGAACATCCTGGTCGCTGAGGACAACGAGACGAATCAGCGCGTTCTGCGCGCGATCCTCGAGCGTGCCGGGCACTCCTTCACCCTGGCTCAGGACGGCGAATCCGCGCTCGATGAGCTCCAGCAGCACGACGAGCAGTTCGACCTGCTGCTGCTCGATCGCAATCTGCCCGGGCGCAGCGGACTCGAGGTCTTCCGCGCGCATCGATTTATGCGACCGAGCGCTCAGATCCCAACAATCATGCTCTCCGCCGACGCTACCGAGCGATCGATCAGCGAGTCGCTCGACGCCGGCATCGATGCGTATCTCACCAAACCGGTCGAAACTCGAAAGCTCCTCGACACCATCGCGCGACTCGCGGACAAACGGCCCACTCGGCGCGCTGCCGGACAGCCCCGCAGCCTGGTTACGTCGGCTTTCAGCCCAGGACAGGGCCCTCCCCTCCTCGATCAAGGAACGCTCGCAACGCTCCGTGAGCTCGACGAGGACGGAGAGTTCTTCAGCGACCTGATCGCCGGCTTCAGCCGTGACGTGGACAGTGCGTTAAACGAGATTTCCAACTCGCTTAATGCCGGAGACTATCCGCAGCTGCGTCATGCGCTTCATGCCCTTGAAGGGAGTGCACGCGAGCTCGGTGCTTTGCGCCTCGTCGCGATCGCGGCGGAGCTCAAAACGCTGAAGCCATTCGAACTGTCATCGCCGAAAGCAAAGGAGATGCTTAAGAGACTCGCGAACGCGAAGAACGAAACCTTGGACTGCCTGAATCGACCGGACGCAGCGCCCCGAGACGACCAGGCCACATAAATCTCCCTCGCGCATCTGGACGGACGAGTCGCGTGCATGGAAGGCCCAACTCCGTCCATTTGAACGGTGATAACGGCGGCGCGACTGGGGGATGACCCAGGTCAGCCCCGCCGTCATCTCTCGTTAGGCCACTTTCTCAGTGTCCCGGCGGCCGCGCGCTTGGCGAGCCACTAAGCGATCCATCATCTTGAGATCGCGCGCTTCTAGCCTCAATGCCGCATCCACCCATATCCGCACGATCTTCTCGAGCTCCTCGTACGTGACCGGGTTGATGCTATCGCGCGCCTGACGTAACGCGGTGAACCCATTTCGCGCTCGGTTCTCGCGTTTGATGTAATCGTAGACAGCGAGCTCACCTTCACCATCGTCAGCGATCACGTCGACGACCCCCATCGCGTGCAATTCTTCGGCCCCATAGACCTTGCCGCTCAGGATCAGCTGTTGAGCAAGACGCGACCCCACTCGGCGCGACAACAGGCTGAATGCCCCCATGCCTGGGAAAAGATTGAATAAAATCTCAGGAAATCCGAACCGAGAACGCCGCTCGGCGATCAAGACCTCGCTTGAAAGTGCCGCCTCGAAGCCACCGCCGAGTGCCTCGCCTTGGACCAGACTAATAGTCGTCACATCACAGTCGAAGCCCGTGATATTCGCATACAGAACATCAATGCAGCGGCGAGCATAGGCATACAGTCGCCCGGCATCAGCCGCAACGATCGACTTCCGAAAAACATCGAGGTCTCCGCCTAGGTTGAAGATGCCAGGGACTAATGACGCTGTAACGTGATAACGCAGCGGGTGCTCACTTGCTTGGCGCCGCAAATGACTTGCCCATTGATCGAGTTCTTCAAGGAGCTCCGTTGTGAAACAGGGGCGCGGCGACGCATTCATGTAGCACCAGGCGACGGCGTTCTGGGCATCTTGATGCAGCGTGAGCTGCTGATATTCAACCGAGCGGTTGCTTTCTGAAAACCTGCGGACGGCTTGGCTCATCGATGATACGGTATTCATTAAAGACCTCACTGCAGAAAAACGTTTTACAAACCCGAAACCTTTCGCACCAGAGAATTTCCAGATCGATCACCGCAGCGCAGCCGAATGCACCGACTCCAGCAACGACCCGACAGCCTGTTTGCTGCAGCCTTGATGAATCTGGCAGGCGCGATTCCGAAACTACCTGATGCGGGCCATCCCAAGCCTTGAGCCATTGTAGTATTGCGTCTCGTTTCGCAACGTGCGCCGTTTCGCTTTTAATGGAATGGCATCAACAATACCCGTGGATTACGTATGCGATTTCGGCGGATTACTTAGTTCCTGACAGAGAAGCTGATTTGGTTAGTGAGACCGCTTCTTCGAGGTTACGCTTCTGTCGGGCTTGGTCACCGCGCTGGGTGAGGATCTCGATTGCTGCGGTCTGGGCCAGCGTTCCGTCGGCGCGGCCGCGGCCGGCCTCCGGGGACAGCACCACCAGGCGCGGCCCCTGGCCGAAGTCGTCAGGGCAGTCGGCCGAGGGGGTGAAGACATGGATGCCGGCGAAGCTGTGCTTATTGCCGAACGCCGTGCGCACCTTGTCGCTCAGCAGCGGGAACAGTTGGTCCTTGTTGCTGATCTGCTGCATCCGGGTTTCCATCTCGCGGCGCAGATTGGGGTTGGTGTCGAGCCAGAAACGGTCTTGGTCGGAGAACAGATAGTGCAGCCGATCGCGCAGGCGCTTGCGCACGTCCTCGAAGACGCCGAGCGGTTGGCCGGGCTGGATGGCGCCGAGCAGAATGCGCTCGACCTCGAGCCCCCGCACGCTCTGGTTGGCCACCGCCGGCGCGCTGCCCAAGAAGAGGGTGCGCATCACCCGTCGCGCGGCCTGCACGCTGCCAAAGCGGGGGTCCTGGGCATCCCGCTCATAGGCTTCCGAACGCGCGCCGTCGACCTCGCGTTCGATCACCGGCTCCCAGCCCTGCGGCAGTTAATGGATGCTCTTGTTGCGCACATTGGCGTCACCCAGCGCAATGGAGCCGGGCATAATCAGCGCGTCGCGGTTGTTCGCCGTCCACAGCCGATGGATGACGATGGCCATGTATTTCAGCCGTTTCTTGCCCGGCGAGGTGCCTTCGGCGTCGGCGTCGCGCACCAGGGCCAGGCCTTGGTCACCGAGCAGTTGCCAGGCCAGCTCGCCCCAGAGCGTGGTGACCTTCTGCCCGTCGCTCTTGAGCAGTTCCTGACTCGGAGCCAGGGCGATGCCGTCGAGCACGGCAACGCGGGCCTTGGGCAGGTTGCTGATGCCGGCTTCGTCGAGAATCGGCGGGATGCCGGTCAGTTGCGCGGTACTGACGAGGCGGGTGGCCAGACGGTGCGCACGCTGCGCTGGCCGAGGGGGTAAGTTGCGTGCAATGTGGTTCGGCAGCGGCCACCAAGCAGGGACGGGATACCAGCCAGCCTGAGCGTCAGAAGTACCGCTGCAGGGGCTGCGGGCGTTGGTTCGACGACCTGACCGGGACGGTCTTAGCGGGCCATCATCAGCCATTGCGCACCTGGGTGCTGTGCCTGTACTTGATGGGGCTGAATCTGTCGAATCGCCAGATTGCCAGCGAGCTGGGGCTCAACAAGGATGACGTGCAGGGCATGACCAAGCAGCTGCGCCAGGGCATCGAGTGCGCGCAATCCGAGCCCGTGCTCAGCGGCGAGGTCGAGGCCGACGAGGTCTACATCACCGCGGGGCCACAAAGGTCGACCCGATGCGGTGCAAAAAAAGGGCGCCCGGCCCGGCGTCGACGCCTGAAAGGCGCGCGAGGCCGCGGCACCCTGGCGAAGGAGAAGCCGCCGATTCTCGGGCTGATCCAGCGCAGCGGCGAGCTGGTGCTGCGGATGCTCGAGAATGTGCAACAACAGACCATCGAGCCGATCATCCGCGGCTGCGCCAGCGCGGGGACGCGTTTCTACACCGATGAGTACGATATCGATCGCCGGTTGCCCGAGTGGGGCTATGACGACCACCACAGCGTCTGCCATAGCCGGGTGAATATTCCCGCGATGAGGACGCGCTGGCATTCCCGCGATGAGGACGCGCTGGCGCCTAACATTCAATGTGTTCAGCGAGGGACTCTCGAGGATCGAGTTGCTCTGATCTTGACCTTCTCGCCTGGGAGGTTTGCGGATGTTGGGGCGATGGCTTGGCGCGCTGCAAAGCCGCATAGAAGGGAGGTGGCATCGCGCCTGGGGTCCCACGGCGGGCCGACACCCCGCCCCCGGCCTTCGTCCTTGCCCGTTGCTGCAGCGACCTGCTACACGGTGTTAGCCGCGCCCAGTCGCCGTTCATGGCGGCGCTGATGCACCGGTAGAGGTAGCGATTTTGGGGGACTGGATGGGGGACTAGCTCGAAAGCAGAATCGCAATAATCTGAATTAGCTGGATTTTTTTTCGAAATCAATGGCGGAGAGGGTGGGATTCGAACCCACGATAGGCTATTAACCTATACACACTTTCCAGGCGTGCTCCTTAAGCCACTCGGACACCTCTCCGGGATGCGGGGCGATCCATGCCGTCATTGCGACGGCAAGCCACGCGGCGCTTGCGCTGGAGCGCGCAAGACCCGCAAGCTTAAGGGAAGCTGTCTCCCCTTGCAAACCGAGCGTCCCCATGACTCGTAGCAACGGCCGTCGATCCACCGCGCCGCTTTCCGATAACTTGTCCCTCGCCCAACGGGCTGATCGCTACGCCCTCTACGAACGCGCGGTGCAGTGTCCGGAGGCCGAGGTCGACTTTATCGACGGCACCTTCCAAGCGCACCGCGGCCGCATCGCGCGATCATTAGCCGAAGACTTTTGCGGGTCTGCCGCCGTCTGCTGCGAGTGGGTTCAGCGCCGCGAGGACAACCACGCCATCGGCGTCGACAACGATCCGGAAGTCCTGGTCTGGGCGCGCGACAGAAAGCTCACCCCCTTGCGGGCAGAGCAACGGGCAAGAGTGCACTTGGTCGAGGCGGACGTGTTGGACGTCGGACCAGGCTCGTCATC